>Ga0207646_10002329_pt1 | contig 22494 bp, 15 predicted proteins | sample KBSK5502metaG_FD_184343 | JGI IMG/M metagenome (GOLD analysis project Ga0207646, IMG submission 184343) | Corn, switchgrass and miscanthus rhizosphere microbial communities from Kellogg Biological Station, Michigan, USA - KBS K5-50-2 metaG... | ecosystem: Host-associated > Plants > Roots >... | reverse complement strand
AAGCGCAAGCCGCGCGCACTGTCCGGCGGCCAGCGCCAGCGCGTCGCCCTCGGCCGCGCGATCGTGCGCAGCCCCAAGGTCTTCTTGCTCGACGAGCCGCTGTCCAACCTCGACGCCAAGCTCCGCGGCCAGACTCGCGTCGAGCTGCAGAAGCTGCACCGCGACCTGCAGACCACGTTCATCTACGTCACGCACGACCAGGTCGAGGCGATGACGATGGGTGACCGCATCGCGATCATGAACGCGGGCATCCTGCAGCAGGTCGGCACGCCGGGCGACATCTACGACCACCCCGCGAACCTCTTCGTCGCCGGCTTCATCGGCACACCCACGATGAACTTCGTCCCCGCCTCCATCACCGACGGATCGGCAAAGGCTTCCGGCTTCGAGGTCAAGCTGCCGAAACCCGTGGCGGCGCAGAAGGGCACGCTGGGATTCCGGCCCGAGGCGGTCACCGACCGCGTCGCCGACGGCAGCCCGACCATGGACATGAAGGTCGACGTGGTCGAGCGGCTCGGGTCCGACCAGTTCCTGTACGGGACTGTCGGCGGGGACCAGGTCACGGCTCGCGTCGACCCGCGCATGACCGTCTCGCCGGGTGACAGGGTCAAGCTGGGTCTCGACACCCGCGGAATGCATTTCTTCGACGCCGAGTCAGAACAGGCGCTTCTGTAGTCCGGATCTCTCGTTAGCCCGCCGTGGGCGTAGAGCGCATACGCGCGATCCAGGACTTCGATTCCGCGCGTGGGCGCGCGTTCTGGCGCAGCCTGCGCTCGATTCTGACCGGCCGAGTGCCGCGACTCCGCTCCATGCAGCCGATGCTCAAGGCGGCCGGCATGGAGGCGCGCGCGGCCGGTGGCGTTCGCGAGATTCCAATCGACAAGATCGTCGGCTCGGTCGCGCCCGACGCGAAGACCGGTGACTTCGACCCCCGCTTCCTGCCCATCAACCGGCGCATTCGCGAGCGCTGGACGCGCATCTACCAGGCGATGGTCGAAGGCGACGAGCTGCCGCCGATCGACGTGTACAAGGTGGATGACAGCTACTACGTGATCGATGGCCACCACCGCGTTTCCGTGGCGAGGAACCTCGGCCGGCCGACGATCAACGCGCTGGTCATCAACGTCAGGACCCGCGCGCCGCTGCCGCCTGGGACCGACCACGCGTCCCTTTTGCGCGCGGCGGAGTATGCGGCCTTCCTCGACACCACTCAGCTGCACCGCACTCGGCCCCAGGCGCGGCTCGAGTGCAGCAGGCTCGGTCGCTACGACGAGATCCTCGACCACATCCTCGGCCACGCTTACTTCCTGTCCCTGGAGCAGCACCGCCAGGTGCCGCTGCCGGAGGCGGCGGCCAGCTGGTACGACCACGTCTACCACCCGATCGCGCAGGCGATCCGCAAGCACAAGGTCCTGGAGCAGCTGCCCGGCTGGACGGAGGCTGACGTCTACGTCGAGGTGACCAGGCGCTGGCTCGAGCTGAGCAAGGAGGGTGAGACCGCCGGGCCGGATCCGGCGATCGAGGAGCTTCTGGCCGAGCACGCGCGCGGCTGGTGGCGCCGGCGGCGCAAGATCAAGCTCGGAACGCCTTGATCGGAATCATCTTCGGCCCGCCCGGCAGCGGCAAAGGCACCCAGGCCGCGCGCCTGGAGAAGGACCTGGGCATCCACCACCTGTCGACGGGGGACGTCCTCCGCGGCGAGGTGGCCAGGGGCACGCCGCTGGGCAGGGAGGTCGGCCGGATCATGGCCGCCGGCGACCTGGTGCCAGACGGCCTGATCGTCGACGTGGTCAGGGCGAGGCTGCCGGAGGCTGAGGAGGGCGTGGGGGCGCTGCTCGACGGCTTCCCGCGCACCGCCGCCCAGGCGCGGGCGCTCGACCAGATGCTGGCGGACGAGGGCCACAGGGTCGACTTCATCGTCGCCCTCGTGGTGCCGGAGGAGGCGCTGGTGGACCGGCTTCTGCACCGGGCGCAGGTCGAGGGGCGGACGGACGACACGCGCGAGGTCATCGCCGAGCGGATGCGGGAGTATCACAAGCTGACCGAGGCGGTGCTCGACCATTATCGAAAGCAAGGCGTGTCGATCCATGAGGTCGACGGCACCGGTACGCCCGACCAGGTGTTCGAGCGCATCCACTCCGCGATCACAGGGATATCCTCAACGTAACAAGCCGATGGCCCGCAAAGCTCGCCCTGCCGACCTGGGTAGAGCCATGCCGTCAGCCGCCAACGGCGACGGCCACATGCCGGTCACGGAGCCTGCACCGTCCTTCGCCGAGCCGCGAGTCACGAGCCCGTTCCCGCCCGTCGGCGAGTACGCGTTCCTCTCCGATTGCGAGGTCAACTGCCTGATCGCGCCGTCGGGCCGCGTCGAGTGGATGTGCCTGCCGAGGCCTGACAGCCCGAGCGTGTTCGCGGCTATCCTCGACCGGGCGGCGGGAAGCTTCGCCTTCGGCCCGACCGGCGTCGGCGTGCCCGCGGGCCGGCGCTACCTGCCCGGCACGCTCGTCCTCGAGACGACCTGGCGCACACGCACCGGCTGGCTGATCGTCCGCGACGCCATGTGCATCGGGCCCTGGTACCACAGCCAGCGCCGCTCCGGCACCTACCGACGCCCGCCGTCCGACCACGAGGCGCAGCACATCCTGCTGCGGACCGCGCGCTGCGTCGTCGGCCAGGTCGAGTTGACGCTCGACTGCCAGCCGGTGTTCGACTACGGCAGTACAGAGGCGAAGTGGGAGTACTCCGGCACCGGCTACAACGAGGGCCTCGCGAGCGGCGGCGTGGACGAGGTGCCGATCAAGCTCGTCACCGACATGCGCGTGGGCTTCGAAGGCCCGGGCGCCCACGCGACGAAGACGCTGCGCCAGGGCGAGCGGGCGTATGTCGCCATGGTCTGGACTCGCTCCCGGCACTCGACCGGCAAGGAGTACTGGGCAGAGCACCCCGCGCCGGCCACGGTGGAGGAGGCGTTCGAGCGGGTCGAGAAGACGGCCGACTTCTGGCGCGAGTGGATCAACCGCGGCGAGTTTCCGGAGCACCCGTGGCAGAGCTATCTGCAGCGCAGCGCGCTGACGTTGAAGGGTCTCACGTACAGCCCGACAGGGGCGCTCCTGGCCGCCCCGACGACTTCGCTGCCCGAGACCATCGGCGGCGAGCGCAACTGGGACTACCGCTACACGTGGATCCGCGACGGCACCTTCATGCTCTGGGGCCTGTACACGCTCGGCTTCGCGCGCGAGGCGAACGACTTCTTCTACTTCATCGCCGACGCGGCGGCAGGCAAGAAGGAGCTGCAGATCATGTACGGCATCGGCGGCGAGCAGCAGCTGGCCGAGAAGACGCTCGACCACCTGAGCGGGTATGAAAGCTCGCGGCCCGTACGCATCGGCAACGAGGCGTTCAGCCAGAACCAGCACGACGTCTGGGGCGCGGTGCTCGACTCGGTGTATCTGCACACGAAGTCGCGCGACTACCTGCCTGAGGTCGTGTGGCCGATCCTCAAGCGCGCCGTCGAATGCGCGATCGAGAACTGGAAGCTGCCGGACCGCGGCATCTGGGAGGTGCGCGGCGAGCCGCAGCATTTCACGTCCTCGAAGCTGATGTGCTGGGTCGCGCTCGACCGCGGCGCACGCCTCGCGGAGCTGCACGGCGACATGGGGCTGGCAAAGACCTGGCAGTCCATCGCCGACGAGATCAAATCGGACCTCTGCAAGCACGGCGTCGACGAGCGCGGCGTCTTCGTCCAGCGCTACGGGGCCCCCTCTCTCGACGCTTCGGTGCTCCTGATCCCGCTCGTGAGGTTCCTGCCTCCTGACGACCCGCGCGTGCGCGCGACGGTGCTCGCGATCGCCGACGAGCTGACCGTCGACGGGATGGTGCTTCGCTATCGCACCGACGAGACCGACGACGGGTTGAGCGGCGAGGAGGGCACCTTCACCATCTGCTCGTTCTGGCTCGTCTCCGCGCTGGTCGAGATAGGCGAGCTCGACCGCGCCCGCGAGCTATGCGAGAAGCTGCTTTCGTACGCGAGCCCGCTCCAGCTCTACGCGGAGGAGATCGACCCGCGCAGCGGCCGCCACCTCGGCAACTTCCCGCAGGCGTTCTCCCACCTGGCGCTGATCAACGCGGTCATGCACGTCATCCACGCCGAGACGGGGACGACCCACCGGTTCAGCGTCGGGCCGCCCTCGCCCCAGCCTTAGAGGCCTGGCCAGCAAGGCCGTGCCTCTAGACGCGACTGCACACGACCAGGCCGCTGCACGCGGTCTGGACCGGGATGCCCAGAGACAGCGCTTCGACGCCGGTGCCCACTAGCTTGGCCGACGCGACGGCCAGCACATGGCCCTGCTCGTCGACCACCGGCCCGCCGCTGTTGCCCGGGCTGATCGGCGCCGAGAACTGCATGTAGTCGCTCCCGTCGAGGCTGCGGTAGCCGGAGACGACGCCGACCGAGATCGTGCCTTCCAGGCCCAGGGGCGAGCCCACGGCCATGACCCTGGCGCCGACCTTCGGCCGGCCGGCCACGGAGGCAAGCGGCGTCAGCCGCGCGGCGACGTGGATGATCGCGAGGTCGTCGTTGGGGTCGACGCGGACGATCGTGCCGGTGACCGTGCTGTCTTTGTGCTTGACCTCCACGGTCGAGATGCCGGCGGAGTAGGCCTCGGCGACGACGTGGAAGTTGGTGACGAGGTCGGAGCCGTTCGCGTCGGCGTGGGCGACCCATGCCGAGCCCAGGACGTCGCCCGTGTCGATAGTGAAGACCGAGGGTTCGACAGCGGCCGCCACGGCGCTCCAGTCGACATCGGCCGGCTGCCGCGACTGGAGCGTGGCGACCTGCCTCTGCAGGGCGGCGAGGGCTTGCTGCTGCGCCCGCACCTGCTGTTCGAGCGAGGCCGCGGCGCGCCATCCGGCGGCGAGGCCGAGGACGGCGACGGTCAAGATGACCGCCGCCGCCACCAGCCGGGTGAGGGGGAATCGGTTCACTTCAGGTCGGTGCCAAGCGAGGCTTCCGCCTTCCCGACGTTGAGCATCGCCGCGTCGAGCTTCGCGAAGCCGGCCTTGAACTTGCTGAGGTTGCCGCTGTCCATGCCGGAGATGATTTCCTGGTCCGCCGCGATGGCCGCGCTGAGCGCATCGCCAAGGCTGGCGTCGCTCGCGCTGAGCCCGCCGGGCACGGAGGCTGCGCTGCGGTCGGACTGGTACTTCTGCAGGTCGTCGAGGAGCTGCTGTGACCCGGTGCGGCAAGAGCCGAAGCTGTCGCACGCACTTAGAACCTGGTAGTCGGTCTCGATGCGGCCGGTGTCCGCGACGTACATCGCGACGTAGTCGGCGGTCACCTTCTTGGTGGCCGCGTCCTGCTTGGCCTGCGTGAGCGCCGTGTCGGTGGCGACCAGCGCCACCCTGGTGCTCACGAACGCGTCGTAGGCCTGGTTGCGCTGCTGGGCCGCGGTGTTGGCGACGTAACCCAGTGTGCCGGTGGCGACGAGCGCCGCAGCGCCAAGGACGGCCGTCTTCAGCCACGGAGGCTTGGCGCGCCGCTGCTTGGCCTTGGCGGCGACTGGCTCGGGGCCGGAAACAACCGGCTCCGGCGCCGTCGGCTCAGGCGTTGCCGGCGCTGGCAGCACCGGCAGGACCACGATCCCTTCGTCCGTCTCGGGGTTTGCTGACATTGGGGATTCCTCCTGCTTGAACACGGACCTGGTTGCGACGCTGCCAAGGGTTCCCCTGATGCGGTCTCACCCGCAGTCTCAGGCCCGTGTCGAAATGCGTCTCAAAAGCGCGTTATGGTTTGGCCGGGGTCGGAGCGGTTGAAGGTTTTGCGACGTTTCATCGAGGATCCGCGGGCCGTCGACGCGGTTGTCGTCGTGCTGGCGACGTGGTTCGTGCTCGGCGCCTACGTGACCGCGTACGCCTACGTGAGCCAGCCGGGCCACGTCCTGGGCACGTTCGAGAAGGCCGGCTTCACCACGGTCACGGCGTCGTGGTCACTGCTCACCCTTTACCTGTTCGCGGGCTTCGCCGCGGGGCTGCGAGAAGGTCGCTTGTGGAACCGGGCGCTGCCGGACGGCCAGACGGGCACCTTCGCAGCCGCCCTCGTCTTCGGCGCCGCCTGGATCGTCGACCAGGCCTTCTGGGCGCCGGTCTTCGTCTCCAACGGACTGGGTCTCGACGCGCTTTTCACGCCGCCTCACCTGATCGAGTTGGGCGCCGCCGCCGTGATCGTCAGCGGGCCCCTTCGGGCTGCCGCGCGACGCGGTGAGACTGTCGCGGGCCCGGTGACGCTGACCTCCGCGGCGCTGCTGCTCTCCGTGCTGACCTTCGCCACCCAGTTCGTCCACCCGCTCATCGACCCGTGGGCGGCCGGGGACTACGACTTCCGGCCCGCCATCGCGAACGCGACATGGCTGGGCGAGAACATCGGCGTGGCCTCGATCCTGGCCCAGGCGGTCATCCTGGCCGGCACCGGGCTGCTGCTGAACAGCGGGTTCAAGCTCCGGCCTGGTTCGATGACGTTCGTGTTCACGCTCAACGGCGTGCTCGTGACGATCACCAAGTCGCATTTCCAGTTTTTGCCAGTGATGGTGGCCACCGGCATTGCCGCCGACGCGTGGGTGGCCTGGACCGCGCGGCGGGCGGGCAAGCCGTCGGCGTCGCTGTGCGGGGTGATCGGCGGCGCGTTCGCGACGTCGTTCCTGGTCGAGGTTTGGCTGCTGCCGGCGGGTTCGACGTGGGGATTTTCGCTATCGCTCGGCACGATCTTCGCCGCCACGATGCTGACCTGGATGATGGGGCGGCTGCTGCGCGCTGGCCTGCCCGGCGCGGTTTTCGAGCCTTACGAGGCGCTGGTCAAGTCGCCCGCTCCGGAGGAGCACTGGACGCTGGACCCGGACAACTCGGTCCGCGAGCAGCTCGTCCGCACAGCCCTCGACGACCTCGGCACGCCGGAGGCGCTGGGGCGAAATCCGCTGGCGAAGCTGCCAGGCCTCTCTCGTGGCGGCAGCGCGGCGCACGAGCTGCGCGAGGTGCTGGTGGACGTGATCGGTGAGCTGGCGGGGTCGGCTGCCGCGCGTGACGCCGAGTGCGGCCGCGTGCTCCTCGACTATTACGTCCGGCGAGTAGGCAGCCACGAGGTGGTGGCGGAGCGGCTTTATCTTTCGCGGCCGACCTATTACCGCCGCCTGCACCACGGGTTTCAGCTTGTGGCCATCCGGCTGGACGAGATGAGCCTGGCCGGCCGGGCGGCCACGCCGGCTGTGTGAGCCGGTTCATCGAGGTCTCGCACCCGGTGGTCGCCGGGATGAAGACGTATCCGGGGCTGCCGGAACCGTCGGTCGAGGTGAACCTGACGTACGAGGCGTCGCATGCGCGCTACCAGGAGAAGGCGGAGTTCTACATCGCGTCGCTGCATCTGTGCGGGAACACCGGGACTTATGTGGACTCGCCGGTGCACCGGCACCGCGGCGGTTCCGACCTCGCTTCGCTGCCTCTGGAGCGGCTGGCCGACATGGAGACGGTGGTGGTGGACTGCTCGGGCTCTGAGCGGGCGATCGGCGCCGACGCCCTGGCGACGGTCGAGGTGCGCTACCGGGCGGTCTTGATTCGCACCGATTTCTCCCGGCACTGGGGGACGCCTGCATATTTCTCCGAGCCCAACCCGTACCTGACCGCGGAAGCCTGCGAGATGGTCGTGCGCCAGGGCGCGCTGTTCGTGGGCATCGACTCGCTGAACATCGACGACACGTCCGACTGGGCACGGCCGGCGCACACGATCCTGCTCGGGGCGGGGATTCCGATCTGCGAGCACATGACGAACCTGGAGGCGGTGCCGGCGTCTGGGGGCAGGCTGCACGCGGTGCCGATCGCGTGGGTGGGAGGGGCATCGTTCCCGGTCCGGGCCTACGTCATGACGCCCTGATTCGGCGTGTTTCGATCGGAAATCGCCGAATTAAGTTGCGAATTCGACGCTTTTCGACCGTAAACCGTCTTAACAGGCTGGGTTGGCGGCGTCGCAATGAGGCACGAAGCTTGGATATGTGGGCCGGCGACCACGCATCCCGCCAGAGCTGACCAAGAGGCCGTTTTCACTGGATGAGGCACGGTCGGCTGGGCTAACGCTCGATGCATTGCGCGGAAAGTCCTGGCGCCGGATTGGAGCAAGCTCTATCGCTGGGTGGGTCTACAAGACGACACGTGGCAACTGCTCCACGCGTGGCACCGACGCCTGCCAGGCGTGACCTTCACAGGACTGACTGCAGCGTGGCTGTACCGCCTTGACGTCGATCCGTGCCACCCAATCGAAGCAGTGGTGCCCACGAGATCCGGAATCAGCTCGCGCACAGGCTTCAGCGTTCGTCATTGCGTTCTCACAGGTGCTGACGTCACCATCGTGCGCGGCTTACCAGCAACGACGTCGCGTCGCACCTTCCGGGATCTCAGCAGGCGCCTGCCGCGTGTTGAGTTCCTTATCCTCGCCGACGCAGCATTGAAGCTTGGGTTGGGTCGGTTTGACGAGCTGGCTGCGCTCGCGGAATCGCCCATGGAGACACGGCTTCGATGGGTCCTGATTCAGGCTGGGCTACCGCGCCCGGAGGTCCAAAAGGAACTACACGATCAACACGGCCGATTCGTCGGCCGCGCGGATCTTTACTATCCGGGCGCACGTCTTGTAATCGAGTACGACGGCATTAACCACCGCGATCGTCTCGTCGAAGACAATCGGCGCCAGAACCTCATTTTGAATTCGGGGCTTCCGGCTCCTCCGTTTCACCGCAGCAGACGTAAACAAACCGGACGTCGTTACTGCGCAGGTTCGGCAGGCTCTGGCTTCAGGAACAACGCCGCCAGCGGCGGCAGCGTCAGCGTGACGCTGTGCCCATGCCCGTGCATCGCCACCGGCACGGCGTCCACCGCGCCCATGTTCCCCATCCCCGACCCGCCGTACAGCGGCGCGTCCCCGTTGAGCAACTCCCTCCACCGCCCACCCAAAGGCATCCCGATCTGGTAGTTGTGCCGCGGCACCGGCGTGAAGTTGAACACCGCCACGATGACGTCCTCCGCTGACCGCCCCCGCCGGATCAGCGACACCACGCTCTGCTCCGAGTCGGTGACGTCGATCCACTGAAACCCGGCCGGGTCGAAGTCCAGCTCGTGCAGCGCTTTCTCCTCGCGCAAGACGCGGTTCAGGTCACCTACCCACAACCGCAAGCCGCCGTGCATCGGCAAGTCCAGCAAATGCCAGTCGAGCGACGACTCGACGTCCCACTCCTTCCACTGCCCGAACTCGCCGCCCATGAACAACAGCTTCTTCCCCGGCTGCGCGTACATCCACCCGAAGAGGAGTCGCAGGTTCGCGAACTTCTGCCAGTCGTCGCCGGGCATCTTCCTGATCAGCGAGCCCTTGCCGTGCACGACCTCGTCGTGCGAGAGCGGGAGCATGAAGTTCTCACCGAACGCGTACAGCATCCGGAAGGTCAGGTTCTGGTGGTGGAACTTGCGATGGACCGGCTCGCGCTCAAAGTAGTGGAGCGTGTCGTGCATCCAGCCCATGTCCCACTTCATCCCGAACCCCAGCCCGCCAACGTACGTCGGCCGCGACACCAGCGGCCACGCCGTCGATTCCTCTGCGACCGTCTGCACGTCAGGCTGCTCCTTGTAGACCTCGATGTTGAAGCGGCGCAGGAAATCGACCGCGTCGAGGTTCTCGCGGCCGCCGAACTTGTTCGGGACCCACTCCCCCGGTTTGCGCGAGTAGTCGAGATACAACATCGACGCCACCGCGTCCACCCGCAGCCCGTCCGCGTGGTAGCGGTCGAGCCAGCAGAGCGCCGAGCTGAGCAGAAATCCCCGGACCTCGTTCCGCCCGTAGTTGAAGATCGACGACCCCCAGTCGGGATGCACACCCAGGCGCGGGTCGGCGTGCTCGAAGAGATGCGTGCCGTCGAACATCTGCAATCCGAACTCGTCGGCCGGGAAGTGCGACGGCACCCAGTCGAGGATCACCCCGATCCCGTTCTGGTGCAGGTAGTCGACCAGGAACATGAAGTCCTGCGGCGTGCCGTAGCGCGACGTCGGCGCGAAGTAGCCCGTCACCTGGTAGCCCCAAGAGCCGTAGAACGGGTGCTCCATCACCGGCATGAACTCCACGTGCGTGAACCCCATGCGCGAGACGTAGTCGGCAAGCCGCGGTCCGAGCTCGCGGTACGTGAGATGGCGATTTCCCTCCTCTGGCACCCGCATCCACGAACCGAGATGCACCTCGTACACGGAGAAAGGCGCCCCGCTGTTGTTGGCGGCGCGCCGGTTACGGATCCAGCCTTCGTCGCCCCAGTCATAGGTCAAGTCCCACACGATCGACGCCTGCCGCGGCGGCGCCTCCGAGAAGCTCGCGAACGGGTCCGCCTTGTCGACGCCGCTGCCCGTCACCTTGGAATGGACGTAGTACTTGTAGAGCGCGCCGTGGCCGACACCCGGGATGAAGCCCTCCCAGATCCCCGACGCTTCGCGCGCGTACAGGCCGTTGGCGTTCTTGTCCCAGTGGTTGAAGTCGCCGATCACGCTTACGGTGTCTGCGTTCGGCGCCCAGACGGCGAAGTACGTCCCCTCTGGCTCGTGGGTCAGGTGCGAGCCCAGCTTGTCGAAGAGGTGGCCGTGAGTTCCCTCGTTGAAGAGGTGAAGATCGAACGGGCTCAGCAGCGACCGCGCCGTCACGCTCATGGAGGCGTCACGATGTCAAGAATCCCACGGAGCGGTATGCGGACCCAGTCCGGCCGCAGGTTGAGCTCGTACCTGAGCTCGTACAGGGCCTTCTCCAGCAGCATGGTCGTCAGCTGCAGCTCTAGATCCTCCTGGTTCTGCGGCACCCACGAGGTGTTGCCGGCGGTCGCGAGGTAGCTCTTCAAGAACACCGCCGAGACCGAATCCACCCAGAAACGCGCCCACCCCAGCGTGGCCTGGCGGGTCTCCGCCGGCCGCTCGGCCGTGACCTGCTGCGAGCGGAGCGCGGCTTGGCTCGCGTACGAGAACGAGCGCAGCATCCCGGCCACGTCGCGCATCGCCAGGCGCTTCAGCCGCCGCTCGTACAGCGACCTCGTCGGCTCACCTTCGAAGTCGATGATCACGAAGTCGTGGCCGGTGTACAGCACCTGGCCGAGGTGATAGTCGCCGTGGATGCGGATCCTGCTCGTGTTGAGGCGGCGCGACAGGAACGACTTCAGGATGTGGCCGATTCGCGACTCCTGCTCGAGCACTTTGTTGGCGTCCTCGCGCGCATCGGCGGGAAGCCGCCGCAGCTGTGTACGGAGAAGGTCGATCGCGCGCACGGACAGGCCGCTGATCGACTGATAGATCGACCTCTGGTCGAGCGGTGATATGCGCTCGGGCGCAAACGCGGGGTCCTCCGGATCCGATGACAGCGCCGCGTGCAGCTCGGCGGTGCGGCGACCCAGGAGCCTCGCCGAGTCGAGGTAGCCGCCGATCGCCTTGACCGCGATGTCCGCCGGCTCGAGCCGGCTCGCCTCGAGGATGCTCCGCGGCAGCACGGGCGGCGTCACGCCGACCAGGTCGGGCGACGCGAAGAAGTGATTGACCGTGTTGAGGGTGTACTGCCAGGCGTCGCCCTGGTTGGGCACGTAGCCCTGGAGGATCGCGATCGAGACGGGCTCGCCCTTGCCGCGGCGGTACTCCAGGCTTCCCGCGAGCGGCGCGATCTGGCTGAAGCTCGTCTTCTCGGTCAGGAAGCGGCCGACCTCGAGCTCCGGGTTCACGCCCTCCTCCAGGCGGCGAAAGACTTTGAGCATCAGGCGCTCGCCGAAGATCACCGAGTTGTTGCTCTGCTCGGCGACCGAGAGCTGCGCCTCCAGGCGAACCGTCTCCGGTCCGCGTAGGCGCGCGAACGCGCGCGTCGTGGAGCCAATCAGCGTCCCGGAACCTCCGGTCGCGCGGCGCCGGCGCGCGATCGCACCCAGGACCGCCTCGGCGAAGTTCGGCGTGGCGAGCGCGTCGTACAACAGACCGCGTGCCTCCTGCTCCCCACCTGTGGGGAGCTGGCCCGAAGCGCCTGGGGGGCCCTGGTTGCGCACCCACGCGATCGCCGACTGCGGCCAGCGTTCGAGGATGTGAGGCGCCTCGGCCGCGTTGGCGTAAGCGATGGGCACCATGTAGGTGTCAGGGTCGCCCTCGGCGTACCCGACGCTCACCGCCGTCAGGTAGGAAAAGCCGTCCGCGCCCGGCACCGTCGCAACGTCGCTTATGGTCGCCGTCTTGATCCTCCGCGCCTTGCCCGCGAACCACCGTCGCTGCGGGATGTAGCCGAGCAGCACGCTCTCCAACCGCTCCTTCGAGCGCCCGACCAGCGCCGATTCCCACCCGCCGACGGTCCGCACCTCGGGCAGCGTCGCCGCGGCCAAGGTGCCGTCGCTCTGGATCGTCGGCACCGCGCGCGGCTGCATCGAGAACCAGTAAAAGGAGTGCGGCCCGAGGGTCAGGAAGTACGGGTTGTCGCCGATCACGGGCATCTCGTTGCTGCTGAACAGCTCGACGGGGACGAGGCCCTTCCATGCCGACAGGTCCAGCTCGACCGCCTGCAGGAAGCGGGAAAGGTTGGCGACGCACAGGATCTGCTCCGACTCGTAGCGGCGTACGTACGCCAGGATCTTGCGGTTCTCGGGCCGCAGCAGATCGAGAGTGCCCCGGCCGAACGCGCGGTGCCGCTTGCGCAGGGCGATCAGGCGCTTCGTCCACGAGTACATCGAGTGCGGGTTGCCCTGCTGCGCCTCGACGTTGACAGTCTCGTAGTGGTACTCGGGGTCGGTGATGACCGGCAGGAAGAGGCGCTGCCGGTTCGCGCGCGAGAAGCCGGCGTTGCGGTCCGCGCTCCACTGCATCGGGGTCCGCACGCCGTTCCGGTCGCCGAGGAAGATGTTGTCCCCCATCCCGATCTCGTCGCCGTAGTACAGGACGGGCGTGCCGGGCAGCGAGAAGAGGAGCCCGTTCATGAGCTCGATCCGGCGCCGGTCGTTGCCCAGCAGCGGCGCGAGCCGCCGGCGGATGCCCAGGTTCAACCGCGCGAGCCGGTCCTGCGTGTACGCGCGGTACATGTAGTCGCGCTCCTCGTCGGTCACCATCTCGAGCGTCAGCTCGTCATGGTTGCGGAGGAACAGCGCCCACTGCGCGCCCTCAGGGATCGCCGGTGTCTGGGCGAGGATGTCGATGATCGGGAACCGGTCCTCCATGCGGATCGCCATGAACAGGCGCGGCATGAGCGGGAAGTGGAACGACATGTGGCACTCGTCGCCCGAGCCGAAGTAGGCGACCGCGTCCTCCGGCCACTGGTTCGCCTCGGCGAGCAGCATTCGGTTGCGGTAGTTGGCGTCGACGTGCTTGCGCAGGTCCTTGAGAAACGCGTGCGTCTCGGGGAGGTTCTCGCCGTTGGTTCCCTCACGCTCGTAGAGGTACGGGACCGCGTCGAGCCGCACGCCGTCGATGCCCATGTCCATCCAGAAGTCGAGAGCCTTGAAGATCGCCTCGTGGACCTTCGGGTTGTCGTAGTTGAGGTCCGGCTGGCTGGTGTAGAACCGGTGCCAGTAGTACGCGTTGGCGACGTGATCCCACGTCCAGTTGGACGTCTCGAAGTCCTTGAAGATGATCCTGACGTCCTCGTACTTCCGGTTCGTCTCGCTCCAGACGTAGAAGTCCCGCGGCGGGCTGCCGGGTTTGGCCCGACGCGCACGCTGGAACCACGGATGCTGGTCCGAGGTGTGGTTGGCGACGAGCTCGTTGATGACCCGGATGCCGCGGCGGTGAGCCTCGCGGACCACCTGGTGGGCGTCGCCGAGCGTGCCGTACATCGGGTTGACGTTGTTGTAGTCGGCGATGTCGTATCCGTCGTCGCGCATCGGCGACGGGTAAAACGGCAGCAGCCAGATCGCGTTGACGCCGAGGTCCTGCAGGTAGGGGAGCTTCTCGAGCAGGCCGCGGAAGTCGCCGCTTCCGTCCGCGTCGCTGTCCATGAAGGCGCGGACGGAAAGCTCGTAGACGAGCGCGTCCTTGTACCAGAGCGGGTCGTCGTCGAGCTGCGGGACCTCGATCTTCTTGTTCTTCTTGGCGGTGGCCGGCGTTGCGATCACAGGAAGTACTCGAAGTCGTGCTCGCTGCGGACGCGGCGGCGGAACCGGAAGATCTGGCCGGGCATCGAGAAGGGGTTCAGCTCGACGAAGTTGCGCGGGCCGTTCCACAGGTAGCGCGCGCCGGAGATCAGCTCGTGCGCCTGGTACGAGCGGTCGCGCTCGAGTCCCAGCTCGTCCAGCGGGAGGTTGATGGTGCCGCGCTGCACGTGGTGCGGGTCGACGTTGACCACGGTCAGGATCACGTTGGCATTGTCGGGCGTGCTCTTCGTATAGGCGAGGATCTGGTCGTTCTCCGCGTAGTGGAAGCGGAGGCCGCGGTCGGTCTGGAGGGCCGGGTTCTCATGGCGGATGCGGTTGACGAGCGTGATCAGCTCGCGCATGCCGTCGTCGGGCTTCCAGTCGCGCAGCTGGTACTTCTCGGAGTCGAGGTACTCCTCGGAACCATGCTCCCGAGCTCTGCCCTCGAGCGCCTCGAAGGGCGGGCCGTAGATTCCGTAGCTCGCGCCCAGCGTCGCGGCCAGGATCAGCCGCGCCTGGAAGGCGGGGCGGCCGCCCGTCTGCAGGTATTCGGTGAGGATGTCCGGTGTGTTCGGCCACAGGTTCGCCCGGAAGAACTCGCGCACCGGCGGCTGCGAGAGCTCGGTGAAGTACTGGTACAGCTCGTAGGCGGTGTGACGCCAGGCGAAGTACGTGTAGGACTGGCTGAAGCCGAGCTTGGCCAGCCGGTACATGACCTTGGGGCGCGTGAAAGCCTCTGACAGGAGGATGACCTCGGGGTAGGCGCGCCGGAGCTCGGCGATCGTCCACTCCCAGAACGCGAACGGCTTGGTGTGCGGGTTGTCGACACGGAACACGCGCACGCCCTGGTCCGCCCAGTAGGTGAAGATCGAGAGCAGCTCCTGCCAGAGCTCGCGCCAGTGCTCGGTCTCGAAGTCGAAGGGGTAGATGTCCTCGTACTTCTTGGGCGGGTTTTCGGCGTACTGGATCGAGCCGTCGGGCCGGTGCCTGAACCATTCAGGGTGCTCGCGCGTGTAGGGGTGGTCGGGCGAGCACTGAAACGCGATGTCGAGCGCGACGTCCATCTTCCGGCCGGCGGCGGCGCTGACCAACCGCTTGAAGTCGTCCAGGGTGCCGAGCTCCTTGTTGACGGCTTTGTGGCCGCCTTCCTCGGAACCGATCGCCCAGGGGCTGCCGGGCTCGGCGGGCTGCGCGGGCTTGTTGTTCGCGCCTTTGCGGTGCGTGTGGCCGATGGGGTGGATGGGCGGCAGGTAGAGGACGTCGAAGCCCATCTCCGCGATCTTGGGCAGCAGGCGCTCGACGTCCTTGAACGTACCCACGCTGCGCGGGAACAGCTCGTACCAGGTGCTGAACCGGGCCTTGACCGGCTCGACCAGCACTTCCAGCTGGCGGCCGTACGGCGTCACATCTCGCTCCGCGTGGCGGCGCACGAGCTCGATGGCGTTTGCGTCCATATTGGTCTTGCCCTCGCGGAGCGCTTTCGAGAGGGCGGCGAGCCGAGCCGCGTCGCGGGCGGCGCCGTCGGCCCGCTGCGTGGCGGCCTCGACCATGCGCGCGCCGACTTCCAGCTCGACCTTCACGTCCTGCCCCGCCTCGATCCGCTTGGCAAGCTGCCGGGTCCACGTCCCGAAGTGGTCGATCCAGCCCTCGACGGTGTAGACGTAGCGGCCCAGCTCGGTGACGGGGAACTCGGCTCGCCAGCGGTCATTGACCAGCGGCGACATCGCCACCGTGGTCCACGAGCGGGCTCTTTCGTGGCGGTACAGAAGCGCGGCTCCGACCGCGTCGTGGCCGTCGCCGAAGACGTCCGCCTCGACCACGACGGTCTCGCCGGTCACGCGCCTGGCTGGGAAGCGACCCGTGTCGATCTCCGGGCTCACGCCCTCGATGACGACACGTTTCCGGCCGTCAACCGGGAGGACGAGACCCCTGGTCCGGCGCGTCGACGAACGTTCGCCGCGCCGCGGATCGATTGGTACTCGGGCCGTGGTTCGGGCCACGGAACCAATCGTGCCATGATTCGGGAGGGTGCTGAAATCTATCGACCCGGCCACGGGCCGGGAGCTCGCGGCCTTCCCCGAGGCCGACGAGCCCACGATCGAGACCGCTCTCGCGAAAGCCTGGGATGCCCGCCACGGCTGGCGCGACGCCGGCGTCGGGATACGGGCGTCGTTGATGCGCTCGGTCGCGGGCGTACTGCGAGCGGACAGGTCGCGGTACGCGGCGCTTCTGACCTCGGAGATGGGCAAGCCGATCGTCGAGGCCGAGGCCGAGGTCGAGAAGTGCGCGTGGACCGCGGCGTGGTTCGCCGAGAACGCCGAGGGCCTTCTCGCTGACGAGCCCATCGAAAGCACCGGCACCGAGAGCTACGTCCGGTTCCAGCCGCTGGGCGTGATCCTCGCCGTCATGCCCTGGAACTTTCCGTTCTGGCAGGCGTTCCGCGCCGGCCTGCCCGCGCTGAGCGCGGGCAACGTGATGCTGCTCAAGCACTCGTCGAACGTGCCCCAGGCCGCGCTGGCGATCGAGGAGGTGTTCCGCGAGGCGGGCATGCCGGAGGGCGTGTTCCAGACTCTGCTGATCGGATCCGCCGCGGTGGAGCGCATCATCGCCGACCACCGCATCGCCGGCGTCACTCTCACCGGTTCTGAAAAGGCCGGGTCGCTTGTCGCCGAAAGCGCGGGCAAGGCGCTGAAGAAGACGGTGGTGGAGCTGGGCGGCTCGGACCCGTTCATCGTCCTCGCCGACGCGGACATCAACACGGCGGCGACCGTCGCGTGCCGCGCGCGCAACCAGAACAACGGCCAGAGCTGCATCGCCGCCAAGCGATTCATCGTCGAGGAAAGCGTCGCCGACGAGTTCGAGCAGCGCTTCACCGCCGCCGTCGCGGCGCTCAAGGTCGGCAACCCGATGGACCGCGCCAACCAGGTCGGGCCGCTCGCGCGCGGCGACCTGGTCGACGAGCTCGAGCGCCAGGTCAACGAGTCGGTCCGCTTGGGCGCGCGGGCGGTGGTCGGCGGCAGGCGCATCGCCGGCGACGGCTACTACTTCGAGCCGACTGTGCTCACGAACGTGCGGCCTGGCATGCCCGCGTACCACGAGGAGACGTTCGGGCCGGTTGCGGCGGTCATCCGCGTCAAGGACGCCGAGGACGCACTGAGCGTCGCCAACGACACCGACTTCGGCCTCGGCTCCAACCTGTGGACCGCCAACGTCGAGCGGGGCAAGGAGCTCGCGGAGCGCATCGAGGCCGGGCTCGTGTTCATCAACGGCATGGTCGCGTCGGACGCGCGGCTGCCGTTCGGCGGCGTGAAGCGATCGGGCTACGGGCGCGAGCTTTCGGAGTACGGGATCAAGGAGTTCACCAACATCCAGACCGTCTGGGTCGGGCCCGCCCGGACCGACGGTCACAAGGTCACAGCTCCTCCACGCGCGGAATAGCGGGCCGGCGCGCGCGGGCGCACATCGTCCGTGGCGACGGCGTGGTCCTCGGGTGCGCGCCCGCCCTCGAGCTGGCTGTGCCCTGGTGGCAGGAAGCAGGCGATCTCGTCGCGGCGCTGCGTGAGCGCTATGGGCTGGACACGGTCGTGCTGCGCCTGGTCTCAGCTTCCACCACCGAGTTCCAGCCCGGCGCCGATGTCGCCTACGCGGTCGAGCTGCTTGGTGACCTGCCGCCTGGGCTGTCGCTCGAACCCTGCGAGGAGCTCGACCTGGGCAGCGAGGAGGACCCTCTTCGCATGCCGTGGGCGCGCTTGGGGGGAGTGGCGGCTGACGTCGAGTGGGCCGATCGCGAACTGGCCAGGCTGAACAGACGTCGAACCGGCCCACCAGCCCAGGTGCGGTCCTGGAACCTTTCCCTGCTGCTGCGGTTGCCGACAGACCACGGTGTCGTGTGGCTCAAGCATGTGCCGCCTTTCCTTCGACACGAGGGGGAAATCATGGAACTGGTCCGGGCCGAGAGTGCCGCGGTGCCGACGATCTTTGCGGCGGATCGGGGCCAGGGGCGGCTGCTGCTCGATGACGTCGCGGGCCAGGACATGTACAACGTCGACTCGGAGCTCGCGATCCGCATGGTCGAATCGCACGTCCGGCTTCAGGCAGGAATGACCGGGCGTCGCGGCGCGATCCTCGCCACCGGCGCGCCGGACTGGGGCGCGGCGGCGCTGCTACACGAGGTGACAAACCTTCTCGCCCCGGAGGGAATGGTGGACGGTCTCGATCAGTTCGCCAGCCGTCTCCCGGCAATGCTGGAGGCCCTTTACTCATGCGGTCTCGGGGACACGCTCATTCACGGCGATTTCTTCCCGGGCAACTTTCGATTCGACGGCCGGAGGCTTGTGCTTCTCGACTGGGGCGACAGTGGCTGGGGTCATCCACTCCTCGACATGACGGCGTTCCTCGAACGCATCAGGCCCGAACAGGTGAGTCGTGTTCGTGACACCTGGATCCAGGCCTGGAACGAGGCCTATCCCGGCGCAGACGTTTCGCGCGCGGCGGACTTGATCCGTCCCATCGGCGCAGTGCGACAGGCTGTGATCTACCGCCGCTTCCTCGACGGGATCGAGGCTTCGGAGCGCGTGTACCACCGCGCCGACGTTCCGAGGTGGTTGAGACGGGCTATCGCGCTGAGTCTTGCGGGGGAGGGGTGACCGGAACCGGCTTGCTCTTGGTCAGCTTTTTCGCTTTGAGGTGCTTGCGCGCCATCACCGAGTAGCTGTCCTTGAGCGCGTGCGCGGGGTCGAGGCCGAAGCTGCGGGCCATCTCCGGCAGCGCGCTTGCGGGACCCTCGAGCTCGACGAACCATCCGAAGTCGAGCACGTCCAGGGTGACTGCAACTCCGTCCAGCATCCACACCGTGCGTCGCTTCGGGTACGTCCAGCCCACGCGAAAGCCGAGCTGTTCGAGCATGTCGAGCGTCGCATGGACGTCCTTGACCTCGATCTCCGTCTCTTCGCGCGTCTTGACCCCCGCGTCGAACTTCGCAGGTCCCTTCGCCGTCAGCACCCCGTGCGGCCCGCCGTTCAGGACGCGCAGGCGCAGCGTGGTGTTGCGCGTGGACTTACCCGGTCCGCTGAAGCGGTAGTTCTCCTCGCGGTAGCGCCCGCTCACATGCGCGCCGCGTTCGCGCAGCATCCGGCGCAGGTTGACGTGGTCCTTTTCGCCCGTAAGCCGGAACTTGAGCTCGGACTCGATCGTGCGATCGCGCTTGGAGCGTGCCACCGACGGGAGGTTAACCGCTAGGCGGCCGTCTTGCGAATCCTGTAGAGCGACGCGATTACCGCCGTGCACTGGTCCTCGACGTAGTCCATGCCCGCCGCCTCAGCGATGCGCCGCGCCTCCGTGGAGCGGATGTCGAGCTGGAGCCACAGCGCCCTGGCCCCGACCGCGGCGGCCTGGCGCGCGATCTCTGGCGCGTCGGGCGCCGGCCTGAAGACGTCGACGAGGTCGATCCTCTCGGGCACGTCGAGCAGCGAGCGGTATACGCGCTCGCCAAACAGCATGTCGGCGTAGGGGTTGATCGGGATGATGCGAAACCCGCGGCGCTGCAGACCCGCGGGCACCGAGCCGCCCGCCTTGCTCGCGTCGCGAGAGGCGCCCACGACCGCGATCGTTCTTACGCTCTGCAGGACCTCGTGCGGGCTTTTCGCCATCAGGCTTTCCAAGCTACCTGAAGCTGCGAATATTCCTGCCTGCCCGACCTCCTGTCGGATGTCGCGTCAACGATCGGCCCTCCCGCGTAACCTGTTGCCGCCGTGGTCACAGCGGCGGATTTCAGGTCGGCGGTCGAGGTCTTCGTCCAGCGCCCCGGCGAGCGTGGCGCGCCCCGCCCCGGCGAAACCGTCCTGGTTGGTGTCTCGAGCGAAGACGCCTACGTCAGGCTGCGCATCCGCCGTCCTGAGCGCCTACTGGCTAGGAACCTGGTCCACGGGCTGATCAGGCGGAACAAGCTCGATCGGCTGGCCATGATCGTTCCCGACGATTCGCAGGATGGCGGCCCTGCGCGCTTTCGGGTCGCCTTCGCCGACCGCGAGAACGTGGGAGCGGCGGCCGGGATCTCCGACCCATGGCTCGCCAAGCTGGCCGCAGCCGCGGAACGGGAGTGGTCCGGAGCGGAGCCGGCGTTGATGGAGATCTACGGCCGCCCATGGCCGATTGTCCTGCTCGTCGTCTCGTTGTTCCTCGATCTACTGCTGGGCCTGCAGAGGATGGCCCGGGCGCTCGCCGGCGTGTACAGCTGGCTGCCGATGCTCCCAACGCCCATCGCGATTGCATTGCATGCCTCCTACCTGGTCCTGGTCGCGGCCACCATTCACCAGCTGTGGCGGAGGACTCGCGCGGGTTACGTGCTGGCTGTGATCCTCGGCGGAGTGCAGCTCATTCGGATTGCCGTATTCGCGGGTCCGGGAGTGTCTGGGCTGGGGATCGCCGAGGCCTTGCTGTACCCGGCGCTGATAGCGGTTTGCCTGTGGCTCGTTTACGCTTCTCGGTCCCGATTGCCCGCGAGTGCCCGCGGTGGCGGCTCTCCGGACAAGAAATAACCCGCGAGTGCCCAGCACTCGCGGGTTTTAGAAGCTAGTCAGGCGACTTCGAACTTCGGCTTCGCCATCGGCTCGAGCGCGAATTTCAGCACATCGTCCACGCGGCTCGCGAGGTGGAACGTCATCGCGTCCCGCACCGTCTCCGGCACGTCGTCGATGTCCTTCTCGTTCCGCTTCGGCAGGATGACTTCCTTCAAGCCCATGCGGTGAGCCGCCAGGACCTTCTGCTTGACGCCGCCGATTGGCAGCACCAGACCCTGCAGCGAGACCTCGCCGGTCATGGCCACCGTGTTTCGGACCGGGCGTCCAGTCAGCAGGCTCACAAGCGCGGTCGTCATCGTCACGCCGGCCGACGGACCGTCCTTGGGCACGGCGCCCTCGGGCACGTGGATGTGGAACGACTTGTTGATCGCGTCGTGCGGGATGTTCAGCTCCTCGGCGTGCGACCTCACGTAGGAGAGCGCGATCTGCGCCGACTCCTTCATGACGTCGCCCAGCTGCCCGGTCAGCAGCAGCCCGCCGCCGCCCTGGCCGTTGGCCTCTACCGCGCTCGCCTCGACGAAGAGGACGTCTCCGCCGATCCCGGTCACGGCCAATCCGGTCGCCACGCCTGGCACCGCTGTGCGAGCGGCGACCTCGTTGTCGAACTTCGCCTTGCCGAGGAACTCGCGTACGCGCTCCGGCGTGATCGCCACCGGCGGCACGAGCTGGCTCGTCGCGATCTTGGTCGCGATCTTGCGCGTGATCTTGCCCAGCTCGCGCTCCAGGTTGCGGACGCCCGCCTCGCGCGTGTGGTCGGTGATCACCTTCATGATCGCCGCGTCGTCGACGGTCACTTCCTCGGGCGTCAGCCCGGCCTGCCTCACCTGCCGCTTGAGCAGGTGGTCGCGCGCGATCGCGACCTTCTCCTCTTCGGTGTAGCCGTCGAGGCGGATCAGCTCCATGCGGTCGAGCAGCGGCGCCGGGATCGTCTCCGAGACGTTGCCCGTCGGGATGAACAGCACCTCGGACAGGTCCAGGTCTACCTCGAGGTAGTGGTCGCGGAACGTGTGGTTCTGCGCCGGGTCGAGGACCTCGAGCAGCGCCGCGGACGGGTCGCCCCGCCAGTCGCTGCCGACCTTGTCGATCTCGTCGAGCATGATCACCGGGTTCTTCGTGCCGGCGTCCTTCAGGGCGCGCACGATGCGGCCCGGCATGGCGCCGACGTAAGTGCGGCGATGGCCGCGAATGTCGGCCTCGTCGCGGATGCCACCCAGCGAGACGCGGGTGAACTTGCGGCCGAGCGCGCGCGCGACCGACTCACCGAGCGACGTCTTGCCGACGCCGGGAGGTCCGACGAGCGTGATGATCGCACCGGATCCGCGGCCGCTCAGCACCTCGAGGCCGCGCTCCTGGCGCAGCTTGCGGACGGCGAGGAACTCGATGATGCGGTCCTTCACGTCCGAAAGACCGGTGTGGTCCTGGTCGAGGATCTCGCGCGCCTTCTTCAGGTCGTAGTTGTCCTCCGAGCGCACGTTCCACGGGATGTCGAGCATCCAGTCGAGGTACGTGCGGATCCACCCGTATTCGGGGTTCTGCTCGCTCGTCCGCTCGAGGCGGTCGAGCTCGCGGTTGACCTCGGTCAAGACCGCTTCCGGCATGCCCGCCTTGGCGATCCGCTCGCGATAGGTCGAAACCACGTCGGTCTGGCCCTCGTTGAGCTGCTTCTTGATCGCCTCCATCTGCTGGCGCAGGAGGAACTCGCGCTGGGTCTTCTCCATGCCCTCGGTGACCTCGCTGCGGATCTTCTCCTTCAGCGACGCCTCGGCGAGGAT
>Ga0207646_10002328_pt1 | contig 22498 bp, 18 predicted proteins | sample KBSK5502metaG_FD_184343 | JGI IMG/M metagenome (GOLD analysis project Ga0207646, IMG submission 184343) | Corn, switchgrass and miscanthus rhizosphere microbial communities from Kellogg Biological Station, Michigan, USA - KBS K5-50-2 metaG... | ecosystem: Host-associated > Plants > Roots >... | reverse complement strand
CGGCAAGTCAGGGCACCCGTGTGAGGACTATCACCGTCTTGGGCGCGAACGTTGCAGCGAGAGACGCGCTGAGGATTGCAGCCCACCCGCGCTGCCGTGCCGCAGCGCATGTGCTACGACACGGCAGCGCATGTCTTGTCAGGAAGAAGGTGTCTCATGCGCCCTGCAGCACCCGTGCTCTGCCGTTCGGCCATCGGCACTTTGTCCATTTCTCTATTCACAACATTCACAACCAGCTGCAGCAGCCCGCAGAATCCGATGGAGCCGGGGCGACCGGAGCTCGCCGTCGTCACCGCTATCGCCCTCACGGACCTCGGCACCCTCGGGGGCAGCCACAGTGAAGCCCTGGCGATCAACGGCCGAGGCCAGGTGGCCGGCTTCAGCACGACCGCGACCGGCGAGCGACACGCGTTCTTCTGGGACGACGGAGCGATGCGAGATCTCGGCACGTTCACGGGCGGCACCTTCGGCACGCCGTTCATCGCGCTCAACGGCGCCGGCCAGGTGGCGTTCACGAGCACTGTTGCCTCCGGCGAAAGGCACGCGGTCCTCTGGGACGGCACGACGGTGCGCGACCTCGGCACCCTGGGTGGCGATTACAGCGAAGCCACGGCCCTCAACGCGGCCGGCCAGGTGGTCGGCTTCAGCCGCATCGTCGCCGGCGGGTTCGACTTCCACGCCGTCGTGTGGGATCACGGTGTGCTCCGTGATCTCGGGCCCGGCCGGGCGCTGGCCATCAACGGCCGCGGTCAGGTGACCGGGTTCGGTGCGTCGCATGCGTTCCTCTGGAACGGCACGATGCTCATGGACCTCGGAACCCTCGGGGGTGGCACCAGCATGGGAACCATCATCAACGAGCGCGGACAGGTCGCGGGCTTCAGCAGTCTCGCCTCCGGCACGTCACACGCGTTCTTCTGGGACGGCGCCACGATGCAGGACCTCGGTGCAGTGGGGGGTGACGATTGGCCCGGGGATCCATCGTCCTGGTTCAGCAACGCAACAGCCCTCAACGGGCGAGGACGGGTCGCCGGCTCCTCGGCGGGATTCTTTCCCGCGCAGGAGTTGGCGTTCTTCTGGGACGGGACGACCATGCACAGCCTGGGCACGCTGGGCGGTGCGGACAGCCATGCCATGGCCATGAACGACCGCGGCCAGGTGGTGGGCCAAGCCGCCCTCCCCTCTAGCAGCTGCTACAACTATGAGGTCGGGTGTCATGCGTTCCTCTGGAACGGCGCGACGATGCTCGATCTCGGCAGCCTGGGGAGTGGGCCAAGCGTTGCGCTGGCCCTCAACGGGAGGGGTCAGATCGCGGGGTGGAGCTCCCCAGGCGACTTGCACCTGGACGCACCGATTCACGCCGTGGTGTGGACGCTCCGGACGACGAGCGTCGCGCCGGCGGTCACGACGGGCGAGCGCTGATCCGCGTCAGGTGAACCCGGCGGGGGGGAAGGTGCACGGTTGGCACCGCTTGCGGGCTCGTGCTAGCTTGCACGGCGCGGGACGCGGACGAGGCCGCAGGCGTTATGTACCCAGCGCTGTACCCAAACGACGGTGACCGCACCGCCCCGGACCGTGTAACACAAAGCTGTGCCCAACGCTGGAGAGGTGGCCGAGTGGCTGAAGGCGGCGGTTTGCTAAACCGTTATAGGGGCTAATACCCCTATCGGGGGTTCGAATCCCCCCCTCTCCGTGGTGGAGCCAGGGGTTCGGGGCTAGGGCCTAGGGGCTCGGTCCTTACAGCCCTAACCCCGAGCCCCTAATCCCTAACCCCGATGAACATCCGCGTCCGCTTCGCCCCTTCGCCCACCGGGTACCTCCACGTGGGCGGCGCCCGCACGGCGCTGTTCAACTGGCTGTACGCCCGCCACGAGGGCGGCAAGTTCCTGTTGCGCATCGAAGACACCGACAAGGCTCGGTCGACTGACGAGCACACCCAGGTGATCCTCGACGGGCTCACCTGGCTGGGGCTCGACTGGGACGAGGAGCTGGTGTTCCAGGGCGCCCGCGTGAAGCGCCACCAGGAGGTCGCCGACCGCCTCCTCGCCGAAGGCAAGGCGTACCTGGAAGAGGGCGCGATCCGGTTCCGCGTCCCGCCCGGTGAGATCGCCTGGGAAGACGCGGTGCACGGCCGGATCTCGTTCCAGGGTGCCGACATCAAGGACTTCATCATCCTGCGCTCGGACCGGACGCCGATCTACAACCTCGCGGTGGTCGTGGACGATCTCGACATGCGGATCACTCACGTGGTGCGGGGCGACGACCACATCTCGAACACGCCCAAGCAGATCGCGCTGTACCGCGCGCTCGGCGCTCCGCTGCCGGTGTTCGGCCACGTCCCGATGATCAACGGCCCCGACGGCAAGAAGCTCTCCAAGCGCCACGGTGCGACCGCGGTGGGCGACTATCAGCACATGGGCATTCTCCCCGCCGCGATGCGCAACTTCCTGGCCCTGCTCGGCTGGAGTCCCGGGGGCGACCGCGAGATCATGACGCAGGACGAAATGATCCAGCTGTTCTCCTTCGCCGGGATCCAGCAAAAGGCCGCGATCTTCGACATGACGAAACTCGAGTGGATGAACGGTCAGTATCTCTCCGCCACGCCGGCCGAGGACCTGTTGCCGCTCGTGGCTCCGGAGCTCGAGCAGCTCGGGGTGAAGGGGAACGCGGAGGCCGTGGTCAAAGCGATCACCGCCGTGAAGACGCGGTCGCGCACTACGCTGGATGTGGCGCGCCAGGTAGCCGCCCGGCTGGACCCGAAGCACGTCGTCGTCGACGAGAAAGCAAAGAAGGAAATCGCGAAGGATCCGGCCGGCTACAAGGCGTCGCTCGAGGCGAGCGTCGCGGCCCTCAGGGACACCGACTGGACGCCGGAGCAGCTCGAGCGGCGGCTGCGCGCGCTTGCGGAGCAGCGGGGTGTTGCTGCGGGGAAGATCTTCCAGCCGATCCGCATCGCGCTGACGGGCGGGACGGTATCGGAGCCGGTGAACGAGCTGCTGTATGTGGTGGGGAAAGAGGCCGTGCTGGAGCGACTAGGAGCCGCCATACGGAACGCTTAGGGGACGACTTTCGCAGTATCCGCCGTCGCCTGCGTCGTGTCGCCCCGCGCCCGGCGCTCGGCGTCCCGCTCGGCTTGCTTCCGCGCCCGTAGGTCGCGCACGTACTGCTTGAAGAGCCGCAGCGTCTCGGTGCGCCGGGCCGCCTGCATCAGGTCCTGCCGCATCTCGTCCAGTTGGTGCGCCCGCCGCTGTTCATCGTAATTCCCCTGCGGCAGGCTGATCGGCAGGAGCGCGAGTGCCGCCGTAGGAATCTTGATCCCCGCCACGTGGATGAACTGCGAGTCGATGCCGAACACCTTCCCGGCCACGTCCGTGGTCCAGACAGGGATCCGCCGGGAGCGCTGATCCTGGTCGACGAGCACGTTGAGCGAGTCGACCATGGCGCGCAGCCGACGCACCACCGTGGTGTCCCGGTTCTCTTGGGTCTCGTACAAGGCGTCGGCGACGTCGGACGGCAGCGCGGGACGCGGCAACACCCACAGCCGGCCGTCACCCACCTGGGGCGGGCTCACCATGTGGGGACCGATGGCGACCGGGCTCGCGGCGAGGGTCGAGTCGGGCTTGCCGACCGGGGCCGGGACGGGTGGCGTCGTGTCGGGGATGGCGGCGCTCGGCAACGGCCGTCCCAGCCCCCCACTCGGACCCAGGCCGCGCCGCGTGCCGCCGAACGGCGGCAGCTCCGGCGGCTGCGGCCGCGCCGGCGGAATGATCGTGATCAGCCCCTGCGGCCGGTCGATCCGCCATGACCCGCTGAACGCCACGATGACGATCGCGACGTGCACGAGGGCGCTGACGACCCAGGTGAGCCGCCGCACCTTGAACGAGGGCCTCCGGATCTCAAACAGCGGCGAGCACCTTTCCCAGCCGCTCGGCGGCTTCGACCAGCCGCGGCGTGCCGACCGTGAGCGCGATGCGGAAAAATCCCTCCCCGCCGCCCCCGAACCCGCTTCCGGCGAGCGTCACCACGCCCACCTCGGTGAGCGCGCGCCGCGCAAACGCCGCGGAGGCGACACCCTCCGGGAGCGGCACCCACACGTACATCGTGGCCTCGGGCGTCTCGGGGTCGAACCCCTGGGCGCGGAGCACCGGCAGCATGGCATCGCGCCGCTCCCTGAAGCGCGCGACGTAGCCGCGCGCCAGCGCCTCCGCTTGCGGCAGCACCGCTGCCCCCGCGGCCTGCACCGCGAGGAACGCGCCGGTGTCCACATAGTTCTTCACGCGCGCCAGCGCCGCAATGAGCTCCGGCCGCCCCGCGGCCCAGGCGAGCCGCCACCCGGTCATGCAGAATGTCTTGGACAGCGAGTGGAACTCGACGGCGATGTCGCGCGCGCCCGGGATCTCGAAGATGCTGGGCGCCACGTGCTCGTCGAATGTGATCTCGCAGTAAGGATTGTCGTATACGATGACGATCCCGTGCTTGCGGCAGAACGCCACCGTGCGCTCGAGGTATTCTCGGGGCGCGATAGCGGCGGTGGGATTGTTGGGGTAATTCAAGTAAGCGAGCTTGGCGCGGCGGAGGACATCGGAGGGGATCTCGTCGAGCTCCAGCAGGAAGCCCGTTCGCGGCGTCAGCGCGTAGCGATAGGGCTCGGCGCCGGCGAGCACGGTCCCGCCCTCGTACACGGCGTAGCCGGGCTCGGGGACGATCGCCACATCCCCCGGGTCGAGCAGGGCCATGGCGAGATGCGCGATGCCCTCCTTCGATCCGATGAGCGGGTGCAGCTCGGTGAACGGATCGAACCGCACGCCGAACCGCCGCTTCATGTACGCTGCGGCAGCCTCGCGGAACGCCGGCAGACCGAGCTGAAACGCGTAGCGGCTCATCGCCGGATCGCGGATGGCGGCCGTCAGCGCTTCCACCGCCACCTCCGGCGGCGCGAAATCGGCGTCCCCCGCCCCGACGTCGATGACGTCGACGCCCTGCTGCACGAGCCGGCGCTTGATCGCCGGGATCTCGGCCATCGGGTAGGTCGGTAGCGCCGCCAAGCGCTTGCTGAACGGGGTCACGATGTCGCCTCTCCGAAGAATCTACGCTCCCCTGGTCCGGGGCGTTACCGGCCTTCGACGGGACTCTTACCGGCCCCTACCGCCTTTCCACCGCCCCGGCTTCCGCCCCGATGCCGTGCCGCGCAAAGAATTCCTCGCAGGCAGCGCGCACATCCGCCCAATGGCCCACGAGCCGCGTCGCCGGGGGCAGCCCTTCGAGGATCATTGCCCCGTAGCGCTTGGTGACCACGCGCCGGTCCAGCAGCACGACCGCCCCCACGTCCCCGCGGCTGCGGATCAGGCGCCCGAATCCCTGCTTCAGCTTCAGGGCGGCGTTGGGGACGAGGTAGTGCGCGAACCCGTTCAGACCCCGCGCCTCGAGCCGCTCGAGCCGCGCGGCCGTGAGGGGCTCCGTCGGCACCTTGAAGGGGAGCTTCGCGAGGATCAGCACCCGCAGCGCGCGCCCCGGCACGTCAACGCCCTCCCAGAATGAGTCGGTTCCCAGGAGAATCCCCGAGCCGGCCTCTCGAAAGCGCCGCAGCAGGTGATCGCGCTGCCCTTCGCCCTGTACGAACAGCGGCCACCGACCACCGATCGAATCGCGCACCGCGTCCGCCGCGCGCCGCAGCGCCGCGTGGCTCGTGAACAGCACGAACATGCCGCCGTCGGACGCGTGGGCCAGCTCCACGAGCACCCGCGCGACCGCGGCGCCGTGGCCCGATTCGTCGTCGCGCGGCTCGGGGAGATCGGTGGGGATCCCGAACAGACACTGCGAGGCGTAGTCGAAGGGCGACGCGTGGATCTCCCGTACCTTGGTCCGCGCCGGCGGCAGGTCGAGCCCGAGCCGCTCCTCGAGGTAGCCGAAGTCTCCTCCCGCCGCGAGGGTGGCGCTCGTGAGCACGACGGTCTCGATCCGGTCGAACAGGTTCTCCTTGAGGATGGGCGCCAGATCGAGGGGCACGGCGGCGAGGGAGACGTTCGGGGTCTTCCGCCCGCGCCGCTCGAGCCAGCGTACCGCGGCGGGACCGGCGGTCGGCGGCCGCAACGTCGCCGTGAGACCCGCGGCCGCCGCGTCGAGCCGCCGCACGACGCCACGTAGCTCGCCGACCAGCTGGGCGCGCCGCTCCGACGGGTCGTCGAGCGTCAGGCGGTCCGCGATCATCGCGCCCCCCTCCGACAGGCGCGAGAAGGCGAGCAGCAGATTGTCGAGCGCCACGCCCAACCCTTCGTCCCACACCGCGTCCGTGAGGAACTCGTCGCGCAACCGCAGCACCGGCGCGGGACCTGGCTCGCCGTCGAGCCGTCGCGCCAGTCGGGCGAACACGTCGTCCGCCGCGCGACGCGCCGCCGCCAGCGCGTCGACCAGGCCCTGCTGCGCCAGCTCGCGGCTCGCGGCCGACAGGAGATCGTCGCGCCCGAACAGCACCGAGCGCAGCGTGGGGAGCAGCCCGCGACCGTTTTTCTCGAGCCGGGATAGGAGACGTTGCACACCGAGCATGCTGACCTGCGCGCCGAGATGCATGGCGGCCACGTCTTCCAGATGGTGGGCCTCATCCAGCACCAGTCGGCGATACGGCGGGAGCACGGCGGCTTCCTGCCAGTTGTCCGACGCCATGCGCACGGCAAGGTCTGACGCCAGCAGGTGGTGGTTGACGACCACGACGTCCGCCTCCGCCGCGCGCCGTCGCGCCTGGAACAGGAAGCAACGGTCGAAGTGAGGGCACTTGAGCCGGGTGCACAGATCCGACTCCGCCGCGACCGCGTCCCACACGTCGGCGCTCGGCTCGTCGGTGAGGTCGGCGAGCGAGCCGTCGCTGGTGCGCGCGGCCCACGCCGCGAGGCCGTCCAGCTCCACCCGGCGCTCGTCCTCGAACAGCGAGTCCCCCTGCTCGCGGGCCTGGTCGAGGCGCGACAGGCAGACGTAGTTGCGCCACCCCTTGAGCAGCGCGAACGTCGGCGAATGGTCGCCCGTGCCGAGCGCGCGCGCGAGGATCGGAAGATCCTTGCCGACGAGCTGCTCCTGCAGGTTGATCGTGTTGGTGGAGACGACGGTCCGCTCGCCGTTCTCGCGGGCCCACACGAGCGCCGGCACGAGATAGGCGAACGACTTCCCCACCCCGGTCCCGGCTTCGAGCATGCCGACGCCGCCGTCGTTGTAGAGGTCGGACACGTAGGCCGTCATGTCGCGCTGGCTGGGACGATCTTCGAAGTTGCCGAGCGCCCGGGCCACGGGGCCTGAAGGGGAAAGCAAAGCCGCGACGTCGATCGGGTCGATCCGGGTGGTGGCGCGCGGCCGTGGGCACTCGACCACCACGTAGCAATCGGTGACCTCGTTGTCCACGATCGCGAAGCCAACGCCCCCGTCGTGCAGCCGCGCCGCGACACTCAGATCCGCGCCCGACGGCTCGAGCACGCCGCTGGGGTGGTTGTGCAGCAGCAGCTCGCCGCGCACCGCGATTCCCGGGAGGGCGAGCACGGCGTCCACCGTCCCGCGCGCGACGACCCGCGCGTCGACGATCAGGCCGTTCGCGTCGAGCGAGGCCACGAACGACACCTCCCGCCCGCGAGCGGCCGCGATCTCGGCGCGCAGCAGCTCGCGGACCGCGGGTGCGAGGCGCTCGGCGCTCATGTCTTCAGCTCGCGCTTCTTGGCCGCCGGAAAGAGCACGTTGTTGAGGATCAGCCGGTAGCCCGGCGAATGGGGATGTAACGACAGGTCGGTCGGTGGATCGCCGATCTGGTGCTGCTGGTCCTCGGGATCGTGGCCGCCGAAGAACGTCCAGGTCCCTTTCCCGTGGTTGCCGTTGATGTACTTCACCCAGGGAGCGCCCTCTTCGTCCGCGAGCACGACGTCACTGGGCTTCAAGCGGCTGCGCAGGAACGACGTCGTGAGCCCGTAGAAATCGGGAATCACCTGCCGGTGGTTCTGCACCAGGAGCGTCGGGACCGGGTCGATCTTTGCGCTGAAGTTGAACAGCTTGAAAGCGCCGAGCGGCTGGCGGCGCCCTGGGGCGTTGACCTGGTGCCCGTCGATGTCCGAGAAGCTCGCGACCTGCGGGTTAGGCTCCACATGCGCGCCCATGAAGGCGAGGGCCTTCGTCCAGTCGAGCTTCGCATCCGCCTGCGGGTCCATGGGCGTGCCGTCCGCGAACGCGGCGGCGATGTCCACGCGCTCGGCGGCGAGCGCCAGGTCGATCGTCTCGGTCGCGGTGCACATCGCGAACAGAAACCCGCCGTTCCCGACGTAGTCCCGGATCTGCCGCGCCACCGCCTTCTTCAAGGCGGGGACGGTCACGGCGCCCAGCTGCTTCGCCGCGTCCGCGTTGAACCGCACCATCTCGGCCAGCCACGGCTGGCCGGCATAGATGAGGTAGAACTTCGAGTACTGTCCGGTGAAGTCCTCGTGATGGAGGTGCAGCCAGTCGTAGCCCGCGAGCTTCCCGCCCAGCACTTCGAAATCCCACACCTTGTCGAACTGAATCCCGGCGTACTGCAGCGCCATCGTGACGGCGTCGTCCCAGGGCGGCGCGTTGGGTGGCACGTACACGGCGACCTTGGGCGCTTTTTCGAGCGGCACGGCGTCCATGTTACTCGCCTCGATCTCACCGCGGATGGCCGTGACGCGGCTGTCGTCCACCGGCTCGACGCTCACGCCCGCGAGCGCCGCGTCGCGCCGGATCGCGGGCCCGTCCGGCAGCAGGAACGATCCGCCGCGGTAGTTCAGGAGCCACTCGGCCTTGATCCCCGACTGCACGACGCGATAGGTGACGCCGTACGCCTTGAGGTGATCGCCCTGAGCGTCGTCCATGGGTATCAAGAGCGACGGCACGACGCTACGACGGTACGACGCTACGCTGGACAGCAGCGGCGCACTGATCGTCGTAGCGACGTAGCGACGTAGCGTCGTGATGAATTCCCGCCGCTTCATGACTGCGGAATCGCCCCCTTCGCCCGCTCGAGTTCGCGCCGCGCTTCGGGCACCACCGCGCTCCCGGGATATGTGAGAATCAGGTGCTCGAGATGCCGGATCGCCTCCGCCGTCTGCGTCCGGCGTTCGAGCAGCCGCGCCCACTCGAGCTCGGCGGCGGGCGCCGCCGCGCCCGACCCCGCGCTGCGGACAATCTCGTCGAACAGCGCCAGCGCGGTGCCCTGTTGCGCGGTGTCCAGCCGGGCCGCGACACGCCCGGCCAGCAACAGGAGGTCCGGCCGCCCGCCCCCGCCCTCCCCCGTTCCCAGACGCCCAGCCGCAAGCCGCAAGGCCTGCACCGCGCGCAGGGAGTCGCCCCGGACGAGCGTGAGCAAAGCAGTCCCGAGGTCCGGGAACGAATCGAGCCGGATCTGCTGCAGCAACGCGAGCATCGCCGTGCGCTCGGTCGCGTCGCTCCGATCGCCGGCGTACGGCCCAGCGGCGCGGAACAGGGCCTGGGCGTCCCGCAGCCGCCCACGATACAGGGCGATCCACCCCTGGAGCGCCAGCGCCTCGACGCTCGAGTCGCGCGCCAGCTCCGCGTCGGCGCGGTCGAGCTCGCCGGCCACGATCCGGGCGCGCGCCAGCCCGAGGCGCAAACTCGTGCGGTCGTCGGCGGACAGCCTGGCATTGGTCGCGAGCTGTTGGGCCGCCGCGTCGCGTTGCCCCCCCTCGATCAGGGCCTCTACCACGGCGCGCTGCGCGAACCGCTGGGCATCGGGCGATGCATTCGAGTCCTGCGCGACCCGCTCGAGCACCGCACGCGCGGCGGCCCGATCGCCTGCCTCGATGAAGGCGCGCGCCGCGTCGGCCCGCGCCCGGGCCGCCGCCCCTCCGTCAGGCGCCAGGTCGGCGTAACGCGCGAGCGCGAGCGCGCGCACGCGGCGCGCGTCGGGCGTGCTGCGGGCGCCCGCGAGGTCGGCGAAGCGCCGCGTCGCGAACGCAGCGTCCGCGGACGGCGTGGCGACGCTCGGCTCGAACACGGCCCAGGCGCGCAGCGCCTGCCCCCAGCCCAACAGCAGCTCGCCCGCCAGTCGTCGCGTGAGCGGCGACGGGGTCCCCTCGGTGAGCAGGCGCGCGATGCGCTCGCGCTGCGCGTCGGGCGCCTCGGCCAGCGCGCTCGCCGCGTTCGGCAGCTGTACCGGCGCGTCCGGCAACGCCGCCGCCCATTCGCGCGCCGCGCCTTCCCAGTCGCCCGAGAGCTGGTTCAGCTCCGCCAGCTCGATCCCGAACGCGCCGGATCGGCCGAGCGCGCGGCGGCCGGCGAGGAGCACGTCGCGCGCCGCGCCGTGGCGGTGCGCGTCCTCGAGCGCCATCGCCCACTCGCGGTACGGCGCTTCCTCGCTCGGCGCGGCCGCGGTCCACCGCAGCGCCACCGCCCGCGCGCTGTCGGGCTCGTTCAGGGCCACGTACGTACGCAGCAGCACACCGCGCAACGCCACGTTGCTGGGACGCGCCGCTGCCGCCCGCTGAGCCACCGGCAGCAGCTCGCCCAGGCGATTGATCGGCGGCAGCACGCGCTCGAGCCCGAGCAGCGCCGTGAGGTTGGTGGGATCGGCCCGCAGCGTTGCGAGATAGATCGCCGCCGCCTGGTCGTACTGCCCGGCGCGCTCGAGCTCGAAGCCCTGGCCGATCGCCTGCGCCGGCAGCGACCGAGCAACCAGGACGAGCAGCCCGACGGTCCAACTAACGCTGAGGCGCATTTAGTCTCCGGAAATACTCGAGCACCAGGCGACGTTGCTCGGGGGTGAGACCCTGGAGCTCTTCCCACGTGGGGTAACGCAGCCGCGGGCCCGCACCGGTCGCCCCGGGCTTCAGGATGTCGGGGATGTGCACGCTGTCCCCGGTCGCGGAGCGGCTGACGCGCTCCTTGGTCTGGTCCGGCTCGTCGTTCGAGAGCGTGCGGCCGGCGTCCAGCAGTCGGCGGTACAGGCGCTGCTGGCGCTCGATGGTCTGCTGATCGAGGCGCCCGGCGTCGAGCTGACGCGCGAGCTCCTTCGCCTCCTGCGCGAGCGGACCGGCGGCGGCGCTCGCACCGCCGGCCTGCAGCCGCTCGAGCTGCTCCGCGAGGGCGCGCTGGCGGGCGGCGAGGGCCCGGAGCTGCTGCAGCATCGCCTCCCCGCTCACGCCCATCAGCGGGAACAGGCCCTGGGCCAGACCGTTCAGCCCCTGCTGATCACGCGCCATGCGCGCCAGCTGCTCCACCGCTTCGGCGAACCCGCTCCCCGACTTCCCGCCCGCTACCTGGCTGCGGCTGCGGGCCAACGCCAGCGCGGTGGCGTTGAGGGCGTCGAGGGCGTCCTCCGCGAGCGAAGCCGCCTCGGAGGCATTGGGGTCGGCTTCCTCGAGCTCGGACCGCGCCGCCGCCATTTGCCGCTTCGCATAGCCCAGCGCGGCGTCCAACTGCGGCGACACCAGCGCGTGCTTCCCGGCCGCCTCGCGGATCTGGCGCGCCACCGCGTCGGTGCCCTCTTCCACCGCCGCCTGCCGCGACCGGGTGCTGGCGCCCGCCTCGCCGCGCCGCAGCGCCTCAGCCACGCGCTCCTGCCCCTGCGCGAGCGCGGCCGTCTCCGAAAGCGCCCGGTCGAGCGCCGCGAGGGTCTCGCCGCGCCACTCCCGCGCCAGCGAGTCGCGCTGCCCGCGCAGCGCCTCGGGCACCCCAGCGAGCTGCCGCTCGGCCTCGGTCCCCGCCGCCGTCGCGGCGGGCGCCCGACTTTGGTCCGCGGCCTGCGCCGCGCGTTGCATCGCCGCACCCGCATCGCGCGCCGCCTGCTGCGGCGCGGCGAGCGGGGTGCGAGGAGCCGCGCGCAGGTCCGAGGCGACCCGGTCGATGCCGCGCGTCAACGAGTCCGCGCGATCGGCGAGCGCGCGCTGGCGCGCGGCGCCTGCGCTGTCCGGCCGCGGCGCGTCCTCGCGATTCCACTCCGCCTGGCGCCGCTGCAGGTCCTCGGCGTCGGCCGCGAGCGACGCGAGCGCGCCCTCGACGGCGGCCCGGCGGAACAGCTCCTCGCTGCGCTCGAGCTCGGCCTTGAGCTGCTGCTGTGCCTCCGCGAGCCGCTCGAGCGCGCGGCGCGTCGCCTCCGGGTCGAGCCGCGCCAGTGCGTCTTGCAGCTCACGCAGCCGCGCTGCCAGCTCCGGCGTCACGGCGCGCTGCATTAGCTCTTGGACTTCGCGCAGCCGCGCCTGGAACGCCGTGTCGCCCATCCCGGCGGCCTGGGCCGCGCGCCTGATCTCCTCCACCGCGCGCGACAGCTCCTGGACCCGCTGCTGCAGCGCCTCCTGCTCCCGCGCCACGGCCTGCGCGCGCTCCGTCGCCTGGAAGGGCAGCGGTCCGTCCCGCCGGTCCGCGGCACCGCGGGTGCCGGCGGCATCGCGGGAGCGCTGCTGCGCGAGATCCCGCGTCCGCGCCCCCAGCTCGCGCTGCGCCTGGGCGAGCGAGTCCGCTGCACCAGTGATGTCCCGCGCCGCGTCGCGGGTCGCGGCGCGCAGCTCCTCGAGGCTGGGGAGCCGCAGCGCGATCTCCTCGCTCCGCCCCACGTGAGTGCCGGGCGGGGGGACGTTGTCCCACGCCTCGACGCGAAGCCGCAGCGTGTCGCCCGGCAACAGCCCGCGCCGCTCCGCGTCGAGATCGCCCTGGACGATCGTCCGCTGGCCCGCGCCCGACACGTCGAGCGACTCGCGCACGGCCGCCCCCACTTTTCCCGTCTGGCTCACGCGCCAGCTCACCACCTCGAGCCGTGTCAGCCCGTGATCGTCCCGCGCGTCGATCACGAGCGGCTGCCGGAGCGAGAGCGGCAGCATCGTGTCGCGCCCCGGGACGGGGACCGTCACCACGGGCGCCGAATCGGGCACCACCCGCAGCCGCAGCTCGGGCACGTCGCCCTCGAGCGGCGTCCCATCCGCGGTCGCAAGCTCGAGCCGCCACGTCCCCGAGGCCGACGGCGCGGCGGCCAGTCGGCCCGAGAACCGGGCTCCAACCACGGCGAGGCGTGCGCGTGCGTCCCTCCCGCGGCGCCACGCGGCCGCCGCCAGCGGAACGCTCGCCGCGCCGCTCGTGAGAATCATCGTGCCTTCGGGAATCGCCACCGAGTCGGGCCCGGGAACGAGCGGCTCGTCGGGACGACCCAGGTACTCGGGATACCGGGCGGTGAGCTCGAGGCCGGCGAGGAACGCGGGCAACGCCACGCTGACCCGTCGCTCGACGCTGCGGCGGCTCCCGCTCGAGGCCCGCAGATACAGGTCGGACTCGAGCGGGCCGATGCGCCGGGTGGCGTGGCCCAGCGAATCGAGCGCGACCGGGGCGGGGCGCCACGGGTCTCCCGGGCCGCGTGTCCAGAGGGTGGCTCGCGTCGCCGCCGGCACGTCGAGCGTGACCGTGACGCTGTCACCCCGGCGTACCGTCGCGCGGTCCACGGCAAGACGCACCGGCGCGCGTGCGTCGGCGATGGCCCGGAGGGGATGCCAGAACGCGGCCGCCCGCCCCGCGCCGGGCGACGACGCCACGAACAGCGCCGCGCCGAGCGCCGCCGTCCCCGCGCCCATCACGAGCGAGGCCCGCGTACCGCGGGCCAGCAGCCGGCCCACGGCGGGCGCGGCGCGCGCCACCACCGCGGCCGCCCGGGCGTCGGCCAGCCCCAAGAGCTCCGCGCTCGCTCCCGCGCTCGCCGCCGGCGCGAGCACTCCCACCACGCTCCCCGCGCGGGTGCCGGCCGTCATCTCGACCAGCCGTCCAACCGCGGCCGGCGCGGCAGGGCGTCCCGCCCGCCGCATCAGCCACACCGCCGCGCCGAGTATCCCCGCAATGAGGAGCCACGCGACCACCACCGCCCCGACGCGCGGCGCGAGCGTCAGGCCCGCTCCGGCGATCGCAAACGCGACGCCCGCGCTCGTGAGCAACACCGCTCCGGCGCGGGCGCGCGCGTGCGGCACGCCGAGCCGCCGCAGCCGAACCGCCGTGTCGGTCACCGCGTTGCGCTCACGGCGTAGGTGAACAGGTTGACCCCCATCCGTAGTGCCGCCTCGTGCAGCTCCGGAGGATCATGGTGCACCTCGGGATCCTCCCACCCGTCGCCGAGGTCGGTCTGATAGGAATAGTACACGACCAGCCGGTTGCCCAAAAAGATACCGAAACCCTGCGCCGGCAGCCCGTCATGTTCGTGGATCTTGGGGATGCCGCGGGGGAAGTCGTATACCAGGTGATAGATGGGGTGGCTCAACGGGACTTCAACCAGTGGGTGATCGGGGAAAACCCGCGCGATCTCGCGGCGGAACGACTTGTCCATGCCGTAGTCGTCGTCGGCGTGCAGGAAGCCTCCCTGCTCGAGCCAGCGCCGCAGCCGCGTCACCTCTTCGTCCGAGAAGCGCACATTCCCGTGCCCCGTCATGAAGAGGTAAGGCACGTCCCACAGCTCGGGGCCGGTGAGCGTCACGACGCGCTCGCGCTCGGCGACGGGGAGCGCGGTGCGCTGGCGGAGCGCCGCGAGGAGGTTGGGCAGCGCGGAGGGGCCGGCGTACCAGTCGCCGCCGCCATCGTAATGCAACCTTCCGATTGTGAGGGAGGCTGCGGCGCGTCGGGATGCGGGATGCGGGATGGGGGATGCGACGTGCGGGCCGGCATTCACGCATCGCGCATCCCGCATCTCGCATCCCGGCTGTCCACCGGCGACGGGAAGCCACAGGATCCACAGAACGACTGCCAGGGCTCTCACAGCTCGTTCACCAACCGATAGGCGCTGTTCCGCGTGATCCCCGTCTCCACCGCGAGCTGCTCCGCTACGTCGCGTCGGGTCATCCCCTGCGCCAGCAGCGTGCGGGCGCGCGCTTGAGGGTCGGGGGCAGGGGCGCGCTCCTCCCGGTCCGGCTTGCCCGTGCCCGCCACCATCACCGTCACTTCGCCTCGGGGGGGCGCCTCGGCGTAGTAACCCGCGAGCTCGGCCAGGGTCCCGGCGCGAGTCTCTTCGAACAGCTTGGTCAGCTCCCGCGCCACCGCGGCGGGGCGCTCCGCGCCGCACGCCGCGGCCAGGTCTTCGAGCAGCTCCGCGACGCGCGGCGGCGCCTCGAAAAGCACCACCGTCCACTCGCTCTTCGCTACCAGGTCGAGCAGGCGCCGCCGCTCCGTCCCCTTGCGCGGGACGAACCCCAGAAACAGGTAGCGGTCGGCGCCGAGGCCCGAGACCGATAGCGCGGCGGCGACGGCGGTGGGCCCCGGGATGGTGACCACGGGGATGTCGCGCTCACGCGCAGCGGCGACGAGCACGGCGCCGGGATCGCTCACCGTCGGCGTCCCGGCGTCCGTCACGAGCGCCACGTCCTTGCCGCCCGCCAACAGGTGCAGGATCCGGCGCAGCGCCGCGTCGCTCGAGTGCGCGTGGAAGCTGATGAGCTCGGCGCGCGAGCCGACGTGGGCGAGCAGGGGCTTGGTGTGGCGCGTGTCCTCGGCAGCGACGGCCGCCGCCCGCGTCAGCGTGGCGGCCGCGCGCGGGGACAGGTCCTCGAGGTTACCGAGCGGCGTCGCCACGACGTACAGGGTGCCCGCCATCTCACCACGACACCGGCCACGGCAGGCGGCCGTAGTAGCCCGCCGATTGCAAAACGTAGCGGTGCTCGCGCGTGGCCTCGCGCAGGATCTTCGGAGCCGTGCCCGGCATCATCACCTCGACGCCCTCGAGCAGCTGGAGCGACCAATCGGTGAGCGCACTCGAGAGCTCCTCCGGCTGCACCACCGAGTCCGGCGTGTCGGTCCCGCGCGGTGCCGAGAGGATCGTGATCGCCTTGTGCGCATCCCCTAGCCCCGCGCTCACTTTCTGCGCCCGGCGCTTCGCCTCGCCCGGAAATTCCTTGTCCACCTCGTCGACGATGCGCCAGTACAGCTCGCGGTAGGTGTTGATAAGCGCGTTCGGCGCCTGCTGCGGCAGGTCGGCCACATAGGGGAACACGGCCGCCGTGAGCACAGGCGTTTGCCGATCGGCGCCAGGATGGAACTGCGATTCGAGAAACTTCGGAATGGCCATCACGTCCGGCTTATCGCAGAAGTAGCCGCTGGCGTAGCGTCCGCCGTCGAACCGCACGTACGACACGTGCGCGTTCGACGTGAGCTCGAGGATGCCGCTGGTCTTGTCCCGCGCGAACGCCGCGAAGAACGCGCCCGGCTGCGCGGAGTCGACGGTGCGCATTTCCACCGGGGCCGCACACGACTGATACATCCAGGCGAGCTGCTCCATCGGCGCGGCCGAGTAGGCGAGCTCCCCCCGCTCGACTTCGGCGCGCATCCGCTTGAGCGCCTCCGTGATGGTGATGACCTGACGCCCGGTGGTGTGCAGCGACGCGGCGTTCACGGCCTCGCCCTTGCGGAAGAACAGCAGCAGGCATTCCTCCGGCAGGTAGGCCGTGATGTAGCCGTCGACGCGACCGTCCCGGTCGCGCTTGCCGAAGGCGAGGAGGTTGTCGAGGTGGACGAACGCGAGCCGGGTGCGATGAACCAGCCGGTTCACCTGCGGGAACGTCAGGTCCGCGAGGCGAACCGGCGAATTCATCAGGCGAGCCGTGCTCGCGCGCATGGTCCTCCGGGGAGGGTGCTACGACAGATGCTGCTTGATCTTCTGCTCGAAGACCGGCTTCGGGTACGCGCCCACCAGCGTATCCACGTGCCGCCCGTCCTTGAAGAATAGAATACTCGGAATCGAGCGAACGTTAAAGCGCATCGCCGTCGTCTGATTGGCGTCCACGTCCACCTTGGCCACCTTCAGCTTGCCCTGATACTCCCCCGCCAGCTGGTCCAGGATGGGCGCCACCATGTGACACGGCCCGCACCACGTGGCCCAGAAGTCGACGATCGTGAGCCCCTGATGCTGCTCGACCTCCAACCCGAACGTGGCGTCCGTGACGGCCGTGAAATGTTCTCCTGCCATGACCTCTCCACTCCCTCTCGTGCAATCGTTATGTTGACGGGCGTCATGACCGAATCACGCACCCGCGTCGCCCACATCGGTATCGCCGTAGCGTCCATCGACGCCGCCCTCGGCTTTTATCGCGACGTCCTCGGCGTCGAGCCGGGACGCCCCGAGACGGCCGACGGCGCGACCATCGTCACCCTGCCGCTGGGCGACGTCCAGGTCGAGCTCCTCGAGCCCCGCGATCCGGACGGCCCGGTGGCGAAGTTTCTCGCCAAGCGCGGGGCCGGCATCCATCATGTCTGCTACCGCGTGCCGGATCTGGACCGCGCCCTCGAGCGCTGCCGGGCGGCTGGGTATCGTCTCATCGACGACGTGCCGCGGCGCGGGGCCGGCGGCCGACGCATCGCGTTCGTGCATCCGAAAACGACGGCCGGCATCTTGCTTGAGCTGACAGAGTAACCAACGCGCCACCCGCCTGAAACGTTCCCCGACTCACGCGCGGCACGGCAAGCCCGGTGTGGGAATGCTCCCCAGATGGACGTCGTTCACCACCCAGCCGCCGTCCTTGGTACGCACCAGATCGATCGGGAACACCACGGTGCACCCGGCGTCCCGCTGCAGCTCGACCCGGAAGCTCTTCATGTTGTCGTGCCCCGGCACGGCGAGCGGCCCTTCGATGACGCGGTAGCCCGCGTGGTTCACGTACTTCTGGACGACGGAGAGCCGCTCCCGGAGTTGGTCGGATTTCATCCAGTTCGTCGCGGGCCCACGCTCCGAGCCCCACAGCGCGCCCATGCGCGGGATGTTGTTGTCCTTGACCGCCGACATGAACTGCGCGAGCGTCTCCTGAGGCGACTGCGGTGCGATCTTCCCCGGGCCGGCTCCCCCACCGCACGCGAGACAGCCCAGCGCGACGAGCACGGTCAGTCGTGGTCTCACGGACGATACCTCGAGTGTGTGCGGAGTGAACCGAAGGTAAGACGGCATGCGGCTGTACGTCAACATTGATCACGTCGCGACGGTGCGCGAAGCGCGCCGCACTGACGAGCCCGACCCGGTGCGCGCCGCGGCGGCGGCCGAGCAGGGCGGCGCCGACGGCATCACCGTGCACCTGCGCGAGGACCGCCGCCACATCCAGGACGCCGACGTCCGCGCGCTCCGCGCCGCGCTGCGCACCGTGCTGAACCTGGAGCTCGGCGCGGCGCCCGAGATCGTGCGGATCGCCTGCCGTCTGAAGCCGTTTCAGGCGACGCTCGTCCCCGAGCGGCGCCAGGAGATCACCACCGAAGGCGGCCTCGCGCTCCGGGGCGCGAGCCGCAAGATCCGGACGGCCATCGAGCGCCTCACCGCCGCCGGCATCCGCGTCAGTCTCTTCATCGACCCCGACCCGGGGACCATCGATCGCGCCGCCGCGCTCGGCGTGCCCGCGGTCGAGCTGCACACCGGCCGCTACGCCCGCTCCTGGCGGAACAGCGACGCCGCGCTCCGCGCACTCGCCCGCGCCGCCGCCCACGCCCGCGCACGCGGCCTCGCCGTGCACGCGGGGCACGGCCTGACTTACGACAACGTCCGGCCCGTCGCCGCCATTCCTGAGATCGAAGAGCTGAACATCGGGCACAGCATCATCTCGAATGCCATCTTCTGGGGGCTCGAGGAAGCCGTGCGGCGCATGCGGCAGTTGGTCGATGAGGCCGCGAAGCCTTAGCTTGGTAGCCCTATGACCGATGCCCCGAAGCCGCTCGGCATGTCGGACTTCTTCGCCCTCGAGGCGGGGGAGTATCTCGAGCGACTCGACGGCCTGTTGGCCAAGGGCGACAACCCCAGCGCCGACGAGATCGTGCGGCTCGCCCGTGCGCTGCGCGGCAGCGCCCTCATGGCGAACCGGCACGCGATCGCGCGCACCGCCGCCGGGCTCGAAGCCCTGGCGCGGGCGGTGCGGGAGGGACGGCGCGCCTGGGATCCCCAAACCCAGCAGCTCGCCATTCGCGGCGTGGATGACTTGAAGGTCTTCGTGCGCCAGGCGGCCAGCTGGACCGATGCCGACACCGCGAAGGCCGAGGCGCTGGCACTCGAGCTCGAGCAGGTCGCGGGCCGGCCGTCGGCGCAGATCCGCGCGGTGGAAGCGCTGGGGCTCGATGCGGGCGCGCGGGCATTCGTGGCGCGCGAGGGCGCGGCGATCGCGGGCGCGCTGGAGCGCGCGGCGCAGGCGCTGCGGGCCAACCCGCTGGCGCACGACCCGCTCCAGCACGTCATGCGCGCGCTGCAGCCGCTGCGCGGCCTCGCCGCCCTCAGCGACCTGCCGCCGCTCCCCGACCTGCTCGAGGGAATCGAGCGCTCTATCGGCGAGCTGTCGCGCTCGGGACTGGAGCCCCCGGCCAACGTGGGCGATCTGTTCCAGGTCGCCGGGAGCGCGATCGCCCGCGCCGCGCGCGAAGTGGCCGAGCGCGGCCGGCCCGATCCGGAAGGGGCGGACTTCCGGCAGTTTGCCGGGTTACTGGTGAAGTTCATGGAAAGCGAGCCGGATGCCGTCTCGATCGGCTCTCTCTATTACAGCGACTCGGGCCCCCACATCGTGTCGCGCGGCGTCCCGGCGGCGCGCCCGTCCACGCTCGGCAAGCTGGAGCTCGTGAGCCACGGCGAGCACCTGCGACAGGCGGCGGACTCGCTCGAGCGCGCCCCATCCGCTACGCAGCGGGAGCTGCGCGCCCACACGCTCGGCACCACCTTCCGCGCGCTCGCGAACGCGGGCGGCGGCGTGCTCGCCGATCGCGTGGCCCAGTTCGCGATCGCCGCGCGGGAAGCGGTGGCGTCGGGGATTGCCGTGAGCAGCGCGGCCGCCTTCGCCGCCGAGCTGCGGCGTGCGGGCGATCTCCTCGCCCGCTCGGGCGCGGGCGACGAGGAAGCGCTCGCGACCGAGCTCGACTCCCTCACCGCCGCGCTCCGGACCATCCAGCCGGGCGCCGCCCCCGCCCCCGCTGCGCCCGCTCCTCGTCCCGCGCCCGCGCCGCCGCCAGCACCGCCGCGCGCTGCGACGCCCGCGGTTCCATCAGTGAGAGCCGCGCCCGCAGTGAGAGCCGCTCCCGCCCCCGCCCCCGCCCCCGCTCCTGCGCCTGTTTCCCCGCAGCGGGCCGACCTGGCGGTGGCCGAAACGCCCGACCTCGTCGGGTCGTGGGCCGCCTACCAGCGGCTCGCGCAGGGAGGGTTCGGCGCGGCGTCGCTCACCGAGCTCGTCGCCGGCACGGCCGCGGTGGAGCGCGTACCAGCGTCTGCTCCCAGCCCCCGGGGACCGTCAGGGACTCCTTCAGGGCTCCCGGCTCCCACGCCGTCCGCGGCGGAGCCTTCCGCCGTGGACGTGCGCACCCTGTTGTACCGCGGCGACCGCGCGCTCCGTCGGGCCCAGGAGCTGCGCGCGGCGGCGAAGCAGGCGTCGGGCGACGATCTCCGCGCGCTCGTCGACGAAGTCTGCGACCTCGTTGCCCTCGCCCTCGAGCCCAGCCCCTAGTCGGGCGTTGGCCTCCCCCTCCCGCTGGGCCTGGATCCTCGGCCTCGCGGTCACGGCCGCCTTCTTGGCGTGGGCCGTGCGGGGCACTCACTGGACGGAGGTCCTCGCCGGTCTCGGCGCCGTCGATCCCGTTCTCCTGCTGCTGACGGTCGGGCTCGCCACGCTGACGTTTCCGATCCGCCTGATTCGCTGGCGTGTGATACTGCGCGACGACCGCGAAGCGCCGCTTCGGTGGCGACCGCTGTGGCACGCCGTCGCCATCGGCTTCATGGCGAACAACCTCCTCCCCGCGCGGGCCGGCGAATTCGCGCGCGCGTACGTCGCCAGCCGGCAATTGCCGGTGCGGTTCACGACGTCGCTGGCGTCGATCGGCGTGGAACGCGTGTTCGATGCCCTCGTGATGCTCGGGCTGATGGCGTTGGCGATCGCGTCTCCTTCGTTTCCCGCCCATTCCACGCTGCTCGACATGCCGTTGTCACGCCTGGCCGAGCGTGCGGCGATGTTGTTTGGCGCGATGTTCGTCGTGGCGTTCGTCGTCGTCCTGCGACCGGCGCCATGGCTGGCATTGTTCGAGCGCGTGGCTCGGGCCGCGCTGCCGGCCCGCTTCGCGGAGCGCCTCGCCGGCATGGCGGAGGGTCTCGTGGCCGGCCTCACCGTGCTGAAGCGCCCCGGGCGGTTTGGAGCGATGCTGTTCTGGTCTTTCGTCCTGTGGCTCACGAACGCCGCGTCGTTCGCCGTGTGCTTCCGGGCGTTCGGGCTAAACGTGCCGCTCGAGGGTTCCCTGCTGCTCCAGGGGATCCTCGGGTTTGCGGTCGCAGTCCCCGCATCAGCCGGCTTCTTCGGTGTGTTCGAAAAGGCGACGCAGCTGACGCTGCAGATCTACGGCATCAGTCCGAGCCTGGCGTTGGCATACGCGGTCGCCTACCACGTCTCGACCTTCCTGCCAATCACGCTGCTCGGCTTGCGCTCCCTCGCGAGCGTCCACCTGCACTTGCGTGACCTGCACCGAGCACGGACGTCTGAAGTGGGCGCGGGCGGCGGCGGGGGCGGGGGGCCGTGACCGACACCGTCCGCATCGCCGCGCACGCCAAGCTCAACCTCTTGCTGCGTATTCTGGCGCGCGAAGCGCCGGCCGGCTATCACCAGATCGAGACCGCGTTCGCCCTGCTCGAGCTGACAGACGAACTGGTGGCGACGCGCACGGCCGGCAAGGTCGCGCTCACCGTGCACGGACCCGACCTGGGGCCGCCGGAGCAGAACCTCGCGGTCCGGGCCGCACGCGCCGTCCTGGAGGCGACGGGGCACAAGTTCGGCGTCGCGCTCGAGCTCACGAAGCGGATCCCCGCGCGGTCGGGCCTCGGCGGCGGCTCGAGCGACGCGGCGGCCGCGCTGCATGCGGTGAACGCGCTCGGCGGCAACGCCGTCCCGCGCCACGAGCTGCTCCACTTCGCCACGCGGCTTGGCGCCGATGTGGCGTTCTTCGCGAGCGGCGCGCCGGCCGCGCTCGCGTGGGGCCGGGGCGAGCGGCTGCTCCGGCTCCCCGCCCCGCCGGCCGCGCCCGCGCTCGTGGCCCTGGCGCTCCCGCCGCTGGCCGTGGCCACCCCCGACGCGTACGGCTGGTGGGACGAAATGCATCCGGAACCCGCACCGCGCGGGCCGGTGCTGCTCGACACCGACGCGTTCGCGGGGTGGGCCAGCATCGGACGCCTCGGCGGCAACGACTTCGAGATCCCCGTCTTCGGGAAGCATCCGCCACTGCGCGCGCTGTACGAGCGCATGGCCGGAACGCATCCGAATTGGGTACGGCTGTGCGGCTCGGGGAGCGCCGTGGCCGCCGTGTACGCGAACGAAGGGCTGCGGGACGATGCGGCCCTGCTGCTGGGCGAGAAACACCAGCGGCTGATCAAGACGACCACCCGGGCGGCGGCCGCGCCGGGTCCCGAGCCGGCCTAAGAGCGATCCCGTCAGCTGAAGCGCGGGCCGGACCGACCGGTCAGCCGGTGTCGCAGGCGCCGCTGCATGCGATGCAGCCTGCTCAACACGCGCATCGCGAGGACCAGGGCGCGGGGCGGCGCGTCGACTGGGGCATCGGGCAC
>Ga0207646_10002327_pt1 | contig 22498 bp, 19 predicted proteins | sample KBSK5502metaG_FD_184343 | JGI IMG/M metagenome (GOLD analysis project Ga0207646, IMG submission 184343) | Corn, switchgrass and miscanthus rhizosphere microbial communities from Kellogg Biological Station, Michigan, USA - KBS K5-50-2 metaG... | ecosystem: Host-associated > Plants > Roots >... | reverse complement strand
TTTGTTGAGGGCATGTTGCTTTCTGGCTTGATACCTGCCGCGATGTCGATGGTGGGCGATACGATCCCGCTTTCGAAACAAGGGCGCTGGATAGGTTTTCTCACGACGGCACAGGCCGTTGGATTCGCACTGGGTCCGGGCATTGGAGGCTTCCTCTCTCAAACCCTGGGTTTTACCAGTCCCTTCCTGCTCTCAGCCGGTATCGCTCTGGCGGCTTCTCTGCTGGCCATCTTCCTGGTGCCAGAAACCCTGCCAGAACACGTGCGGGTCGAGGCGAGATCGCACAAAGCCAATCGCGGGGCAAAAGCTCAAAAGCCGAAGGAATTGCGCATTGCTCGCCTGATCTGGCTCGTGGCTCCGTTCCTCGTCATCGATTTCGGCATGATCTTCACCTACCCCTTCGTGTTCCCACAGTTTCCTTTCTTCTTTATGAAGGTGCTGCACTACGGCGCGACACAATATGGCATGTTGTTCAGTGTCTATGGCATGGCTCTGGCTGTCTTCCCGTTCTTCCTGGGACGGCTCTCGGAGACGATGCCGAAAAAGCCGCTCATCGTCATCGGCAGCCTGCTCTTCAGTGCCTTGATGGTGTTCATGTTAGCGGCTCCCCTCTATCCGCTTTTGATCGCGGGTGCGGCCCTGGCAGGACTGGGCAGCGCCTTCGTCGAGCCAGCCATGGGCAGCATCTACCTGGGTGCCACCACCGACGAAAATCGCGGCCAGATCATGGGCATGCGTGGGTCAGCCATCTCGCTCGCTGTCATGCTCGGCCCGCTGGCTCAGGCGCTTGTTGGCCCCTGGATCACGCCACAAATCACGTTCGCTATCGGTGTTGCTCTGTCGTTAGTGATGGCTCTGGTAGCCTTTCTCCTGTTGAAGAATCCTGGACGGGCGTAAAATGCGTGAGGCAGAAGATGCCTTTCCTTTCGGGGTCATTCTACAGGTAGGTGTTTTCGTCCTCGTCCGTAGGCACGACGCCTTGTGCTCGCGCCTACGGACGAGGACGGTTTATTAACCTCGTTAGTAGTCTTGCCAATCTCCCTCCTGAGTAGTAGTTACGTAGACGGAGCACCGCCAGTACGATTTTCGGTAGTGCAAGGGTTGTGTTGGTGACAACGTAACGGCTTTCCCACTGTGGGTGAAATTTCTGTTTGAAGTTGAAAAGCGTACGGCGATCCTCGAGCAGGTGCAAGCGGTCTATGACAAAACTAGCAAGTCGCCGCTCTACAGGAGCCATCTCTTGCCGGGTATCTGCCATTGCCACCATACCGAGGCTGACGATTTGCGCTCCACCTGACCGGAAGCGCTCGATGGCACGCACCAGTAACAGTTCCACCACTCCCGGCGGAGCGTCCGGGGCCCGGCGCATGAAATCGAGCGACCATCCCCACCCTTCTCCTTGCATCGCTGCTGACGGCGAAGCCGTAGACACGCAGTGTCGTTGCAGCGATGGATTAGTGCCGGGCATCTCGGGCGGCTTGCCAGTCGCAGTCACTTCAGTGGGTACACAGCCATAGATGGGGGTAAAAGTCACAAATGCGCAGGCTTTGCCTGCACTCGTCGTTGCAACTGCGGTCACCACTCGTGGAACGGCTCTCATAGGGCCGTGTGATGATCGAGAGATGTTGCCCACCATCTCTGCCCGATCAGCAATATTGGTCAACTCCTCAAGTCTTCCCATGCTGAACCCCATCTCTGATGCATACTGACCAGCTTTGCTCTCCAACCACGCACTTGAGATTTGCTCGAGTTGCTGTATTACTTCTGCTGGAGGTACACCTTCGTACCAATGGATGACGACTTCGTCACGTTCGGCACGCCGGGCACTGACACGTACATTCGCCATAGTCGAGCCACTCAGTGTAAAGGTTTGGGGATGTAGTATAGCTTCTTCGCCCATCTTGAATGCGCGCAATTTCAGGGCACGATAGGTAGTCAGGCGCTCAGGGGATGCTTGATAGAAAGCCACGTGCCAATGCTGAAGTGCGCAAAAATTAAGGAAGCTGCCAGTCACACGCTCAAATGCCTCTGGTGCGCAAACCGGGTCACCAAGTACGACTGCGACATTGCGCACCAGTCGATAGTTCACCAGCCCTTCTTCACCCGGTGCCAGAAAGTGCGAATTCTCCGGTGCCAGACCAAAGAACGCAAGCGCATGATTGCCATAGGAGCGAGTCAATTCTGCTTCTGTGCGATAGGCTTGAGCAAGTTGTTCCATTGAATAGATGTCTGCAATCTTTTTTTGTATATTGATCATGTGAAGATCCCGTTCAGTAGAAAAGTCTTAGGAGCTGGACACTGCTTCGTCCAAACGACTATGCAGCGGTGCCGATACTGGTTAGCCCGAAATGGCCTGTAAGGTGCGGGCCAGTTCTTTGGGGTCGCGCTCTTCGGCGGGGTAGCGGATCAGGGTATAGCCGACGTCCGGCACGGTCAAAATGTAGCAGGGGTTGCCCGGGTCGGGTTCGATCTTCTGGCGCAGGTGGCGAATATGCGCTTTGATGAGGCAGCTATCCCCGTCATTCCCAAAACCCCAGATGTGGGAGACGATCTGGCTGGCCGTGCAAACGTTGTTGGCGTTGACCGCCAGCAAATGCAGCAACTTGCTCTCGGTGGGGGTCAGGCGAGTAGTTTTGCCATTAATACGCGCCTCGTTTTGAAGCGAGTCTACCATCAACGGCCCAACCTTGACGATGGAAGAGGGGCGCTGGGCGAGGGTTGAACGTCCTCTGCGGCTCACGGCGTGAATGCGCGCCAGCAGTTGTTGTGGGAAGAAAGCCTTGCGCAGGTAGTCATCGGCTCCAGATTCCAGGCAGCGAACCTCGTCCTGTACATCCTTGCTATCGGTTATGACGAGAACGAGCGCGTCATGCAGGTGTCGCAGCTCGCAACATAGTTCCATTGCATCAACGTCTTTCAAGACCGTATCTATAATCACAAGGTCTGGCTTGTGTTCTTTCCATTCGACCTTTGCGCGTTCCCCACTATAGGCGCGGTACACCTCATACCCCAGTGTTTTTAACCAGCTCGTGAGCATTTCAACCGTATCACGGTCATTGTCTATTAGTAGTAGCTTCATAGTATGTCCTCGCTATCTCAATAGGTACGACTTCCGGGTGGCGAACAGATGCCCAGACTCTCGTAGATCATCAATGCGCCGCAGCGCAATCGTACAACTTTGCATCATTGGGATTAGGGCCAGTATTGAGCTGAGGGCCATTGCCAGCGCTGGAACTGGTCGAGGAAGTTTGCCATAGGCTCGGCGGCACTGCCTTACAGTGCTGCCTCACCCAGGTAGCAATTGGTTGATCATTACCAGGCCCGCCAACTATCACTTGCGCCCCTTCGTGGATCTGATCAAGAAGTTGTGGAGGGATTTGCATCTGGTCCAGAAGGAAGAAGCGGACCGTCCCCTTCGCGACCAGGGACGCGAGTTCGGTGGTCGTCAGAGGGTAGCTAGAGAAACCTGCCAGTGGTATCACCGGCTTGTTCGTCGCGAGAATGATTCCATCAGCCATACCTTCGGTGGCGAGCAGGACTGGCGTCTTGCCCTGATTCTCCTCCAGGTAGCGAAGAAGTCGCGGATCCACGGTGGCTCTCCCGCCTATGCTAAAGTCGCTCCCCTGCATCGGACCCGCCAGGGGGATATCCCCTTCCGTGCCCTGGAGGATAGGGATGGCTGCCCACAGCGTTGGGGAAAGCATCAGGGCGACCACCCCGATAGCAAGTGCAGGCAGGAGGAAGCGGGTGGCTTTCGCTTTGCTCGTGAAGCGCGAAGCGAGGCGGGCACCCAGGAGCACTCCCACTGCCAGGACGCACAGGACGATGATCAGCGGGATCATCCACCGGCCCCATGCGGGATAACTGGTGAGGATGTAGACCTGCTCAGCAGCAGTGGCGATCAGCGCCAGGGGCAACAACCACCCACGCCAATCGCGGCGACGGTAGTCCTGCCACATCGTCACGAGTCCGATCCCGCAGAGTGCCGCAATAGCTGGAGCCATCACGGTCAGGTAGTATTCGTGAATGAAACCTGCAACGCTAAAGAAGATGCCCATGGTGAGCAGCCACATCCCCCAGAGAACCAGCGAGTGCAGTTTTCGATCGCTTTGCGGGCGAGGACGTCCCTGCCAGGCAAGCGCGATCATCCCAAAGATCGCCAGCGGCAAGAGCCAGCCGTTCTGTCCTGCCAATGGTTGCGTGAAGAGGCGCAGTGGCGTCGGAGTCCCAAAGGGGGTACCTGTCCCCACAAAGGTACCTGAACTGTTAGAGATTCCCTCTGGTGGTTGTGGTGATGCTCCATTCCCCCCGATGGTGATCGGTCCACTGGAAGATTGTGTGCTAGTAGGCTTTCCTCCCACCCCCAACCCCAGCAGACGCTGGAGGCCATTGTAGCCGAGAGCCAGGCTGATCTCCGAATTATCCTGGGTCGAGCCAACATGCGGCCGTTGCGAAGCTGGGGTAAGGTCTACTGCCAGCGCCCAGGAGAACGAGATGACCAGGAGCAGTATCAAGGCTATAGCCAGGTGGCCAACGCGCTTCCAGATGCTTCTGGGAGCGGCAAGCAGGTAGAGCAGTCCGAAGGCAGGAACCACCAGGTAGGCCTCCAGCATCTTAACATTGAAACCGACGCCTACAACGGCAGCGCACAGCAATAGCCAGCGCAACCGTCCAGTCTCAGCAGCACGCAGGGCCGCCCAGGCTCCTACGAGCAGGGTCAGCGTCAGGGTGCTATCAATCGTCACGTTGCGATTGGTGACGACACTGATGGGAGAGAGTGCCAGGGCAAGAGCCGCGAGCAAGCCAGCCGTTTCCCCAAAATGACGTCGTACCAGGTAATAGAGCAGGAGCACCGACAGCACACCGGCCAGCGCCTGGGGCAAGAGCACGCTGAAAGGAGTGAAGCCGAAGAGTTTGGCGCTGGCCACCTGGAGCCAGAAGCCCACCGGGGGCTTATCGAGCGATGTGAAACCACCTGGATCATAGGCGGCAAAAAAGAAATTATGCCAGTTGTCCATCATACTTCTGACTGCGGGGGGATAGTACGTATCGAAGCCGTTCTGCCCCAACTTGAAGAAGTTCATGAAGAGCGAGATGAGCATGACCCCACCCAGCGCCGCTCGTGGCCAGAGGGAAGATGGGGCAACTCTCTTCTGTTCTGCCCATTGCTCGTCAGAGTGGGTCGGAGTGGTCAACTCTGGTGTCTTAGACATAGATGTGTTCTCCTCTTTTTATGCTCATTTGTTTCTATTGCAGATCTATCCTTTCTCAAGGAGGCGTTTCAAGACAATAGCTTGTATAGACAAAAGGTTTCACTTGAAAGGCCTTTTTGCTCTTATTGCGTGCATAGTGGCAGACCAGTACTGCCTACCACTTAGAGAATAGTTGATAAGCGGTGAGGAACTATCGAGGAAGTTGTGAGAAAGTTGTGAGGATTTGAGAGCGCGAGGAAATGCGAAGTCTGGCTATGCTCTCTGAGGACCGGGCTGGAAGGCTAGCAGGAAGCAGTGAGGGCGGTGGGCAGCGTAAACGTAAAACAGGCGCCTTTTCCCGGCTGGCTCTCGACGACGATCTGGCCGCCGTGAGCCTCTACCACCTGTTTCACGATAGCCAGTCCCAGTCCGGTGCCGCCGGTAGCGCGGGCGCGGGAGGAGTCGGCGCGATAGAAGCGTTCGAAGAGGTACGGCAGGTGTTCGGGTGCGATGCCGATCCCGGTATCCTGCACGCTTATTTTGACCAGAGTTTCGATGACACTGGCGGTAATGCTGATCTCTCCACCGCTGGCAGTATGCAGGATGGCATTGCTTAACAGGTTGCGCAGAATCTGGGCGACCCGTTCCTGGTCAGCTTCTACGCGGGGCAAATCGGAGGGAATACGCACGCGCAGCGCCAGGTTTTTACTAGCCAGGTGTGGTTGGACGATCTGGACTGCCTGGCCGATGACTTCTTCCAGCGAGATTGCCTGGTGTGCCAGGTGCAGTTGTCCGGCCTCTGCCAGGGATAAGTCCTGCAGATCGGCTACCAACCGGCTCAATAGTGTGGTCTCTTCATAGAGCGAGGCGAGGGTCTCCGGCGTTGGCTCAAGCACGCGGTCCTGAAGCAGTTCCAGGTAGCCGCGAACATTCATCAAGGGGGTGCGCAGTTCGTGAGCCACATCGCTGACCAGGTTGCGACGCACCTGTTCCGAGCGGCTCAGGCTGTCGGCCATCGTATTGAAGGCGTGGGCCAGCGCGCCGATTTCGCCTCTTGCTTTGATAGAGACACGCTGGCTTAGGTCGCCTCTCTCCATCCGGCTGGCAGCTGCCTTCAGTGTGCGGATGGGTTTCAGGATCGTGTCGGCAAACACCAGGGCCAGCAGCAGGGCGGTGAGCCCGGCGATGGAGATGGCCAGCCACAGTGAGTGGTTCACAGAAGTAATAAAGGCCGCTTCGGGTGAACCACCTGGGAGTGCCTGAAAGTGCACGCTCTGGCCGAGAGGGCTCTTACTACTCATATCAGTGGTGATATAAAACGTTGATGGGATGGGGGAAGAGAGAGTGATGCCGACCTGCGGGGCAGTGGGTAAGGCAAGCACCTGCCCAATCAGTTTACGGTCTGAGTCGGTGATCACACGCATCTGGTGATCGTACAGGATGATGCGCTGGTGCGAACTGCGCGCTAAGCGTTCTGTCAGTGCTTGTAATGCTTGCTGGCTCTGGTGGCTATTGTAGGCATCGAGCAACGTCGAGATGAACTGCTGATCGTTCCTCGCCTTAGTATAGATCTGCAGATCGTTGCTGGTCGTCTGGCTGGCAAACAGGGCGACGGTCCCTACAGCCACCATGACCACCAGCATGAACATCAAGATGAGGCGCAGGCGCAGGCTACTCAGCATCATCCGCTCTCCTGAACTTATAGCCGATGCCGTATACGGTCTGGAGGTAGGGAGGTTGGTCAGGATCGGCTTCGATTTTCTTACGCAGGTTCACCAGGTGAAAGTCTACAGTGCGGTCTAAGCCGTCATACTCCGGGCCAAAGACACGTTCCACCAGTTCCAGGCGACTAAACGTCCGGCCAGGGGAGCGGGCAAGTGTTTCGAGGAGTTTGAACTCCTTTGGTGTGAGATGGACGGGTTCCCCGCGCAGCCAGACCTCGTGGGCCTGTAGATCAATCACCAGGTCTCTAAAATGCAACGTTGATGGACGTTCTTCTGACTGGTAGGTTCGGCGCAGCACGACCCGTACACGCGCAACCAGTTCTCGCAGGCTGAATGGTTTGGTCAGGTAGTCATCGACGCCCAGGTTCAAGCCCAGGAGCTTGTCGTCTTCGGTCGCTCTGGCGGTCAGCATAATCACCGGGATATTTGACTCTGAGCGCACGATGCGGCAGAGGTCAAGGCCTGCTATGTTGGGTAACATCCAATCGAGGATCATCAGATCGGGGGACTTGCACCGGGTCAATGTCAGAGCTTCAATGCCCTCGTAAGCCACCAGGGCCTCAAATTGCTCTTTTTCCAGGGAAAGCCGGATCAAATCCACTGTTTTTTTGTCGTCATCCACGACGAGGATTTTGCGTTTCATGATGATATTCCTGACTCTTGGAGAGTTCTCTATCGATAGCTAGGGTAAGGCATAGATAGAATGGTTTGTCATCTCCATTGTACAGGAAGCTTGTGAGATTTTTATGAAGGAAGTGTAAGGAAAGTGCCATAAAGCTAAACATGCCACATCTGCCTCTTGCTTCAGTTTGCGTTTTGAGAGCAAGTGAGACACACTAGAAGCGAAATCCTAGCGTGTGCTATCCTCTTCCAGAAAGCAGGGAAAGGGTTTGAAAGGGAAGCAAGCGCCACCAGATGTGATGACAGGCTTCGAGGAGACCAGAACTGCGACCTTGGGGGAGAGCAACCTGGGACGTTCCTGTCGCTGCTCTCCGAACTGGCAGAAGCAGTTCGCTCGTTTTTTGCTCCAAAGAGCGTAAAGACGCTCATGTCGTTTTGAGAAGGATGGAAACATACCGATGGCGCAAACAATACTTGTCACTGGCAGTACCAGTGGCTTCGGTCGTCTAACGGTTGAAACCCTGGCACGCCAGGGATACACCGTTTTTGCGGGCATGCGCGCTGTGGCAGGAAAAAATGCCCCTGCGGCAGAAGAACTACGCGCGCTGGCGCAGCGAGAACAGCTTGCCTTGCAGATCGTCGAAATCGATGTCACGGATGACGCGTCCGTGGAGCGGGCCATAGCAGTGATTATCGAGACGACCGGTCGTCTTGATGTGGTGGTCAACAATGCCGGGGTGTCGTACATTGGTCCACTGGAAGCGTTCACCCTTGAGCAAGTCCGCCAGCAATTCGAGACCAATGTCTTCAGCGTCTTGCGGGTGAACCGCGCGGCTCTGCCACAGATGCGTAAGCAAGGCAGTGGTTTGCTGCTGCAAATTGGGTCTATTGCTGGGCGCCTGGCCTTGCCGTTTCAGGGACTGTACGGAGCGACAAAGTTTGCCCTGGAGGGACTCACCGAGTCGTATCGCGATGAACTCGCTCCCTTTGGCATCGACGCCGCCATTATTGAGCCTGGAACCTACCCGACCCCAATTGCTGCGAAACATCAGGTCGCGGCAGATACCGAGCGTACTGCCCTTTATCAGGCTGCTATGGATGCGTTTACGACGCCGTTTTTCGCGGAGAACCGATCCGCCACGCCTCCCAATCCCCAGGAGGTGGCCGACGCGGTAGCCAGAGTCATCGCCCAACCAGCGGGAGAGCGGCCACTGCACACGGTTGTTGCGCCGGCTGCACAACGACAGGCTCCCCAGGCGATAAACGACGCTGTCACACAGGCGACCCGATCCTTTTTCGAGGCGCTCCATCTCCCCCTGGTGACCCTTGCATCAAAGGGAGAGAAACAGAAGCTGAAGAAGTGAGCCGCACGCTCCTTTTTGAGGGAACCAGAGTGATCTCGAACTTTTACAAAAGTTCGAGATCACTCTGGTTCTTCATATACAGCATCATCTTTTAAGTTCCTGCCTTCGTCAGCAATATCCATGCAAACCATCTGGGGAGCGCATCGACGGGTCATTGGCCGATAAATCGGCGGTGCGCCAATACATTGTGCGCCTACGGGGTATGACCGATCTGGTTGGTAAAAATCATCATCAACACGTCGCGTCACTGCCCATACTCAACCACGGCAACCGTTTTCTCAACTCCGGCAGCGCCTGCTCCACCGCCTCCCTGCCAGCCGTCACAAACTTGCGCCCCTCCGAAAATTGCCGCAACGAGATCCGGTGCAATTTAGGTCGTATCACCACGTCAGCCTCGCGGATGCTGTGCATACCAATCGTCGCCATAGCCAGGTCATAAGTGCGCAGCAGCAGATCAACAATGTGAGGTGAGTGTAGTCGTTTCTGCTGCTGGCCCTGCACTGCCTCTTCTAGCCAGGGGGTCGCACTTTCCAGCGGGGGCGGATCTTGCCCGCCCAGTTCTGAAGCGAGCAGGATATCAGCTCCCATCTTTCTTACCAGGCGAATTGGTACCGGATCGTGCATGCCCGCGTCCATCAGGATATGTTCACCCACCAGTACGGGCGGGAAAATCCCCGGCAGAGCTACACTCGCCAGGCCCGCCTGCCAGAGAAACCCGCGATCCAGCACTACGCCTGCACGTGTCGCCAGGTCAATCGCTACCATCGCGAAAGGGGTGGCCAGGTCCTCGAAGCGCAAATCTCCGCACAGTTCGCGCAGCATGCGCTTCAACCCCTTGTTGGAGAAAACAGAGGTGCGCGGGAAACTCCACTGCACGATATGCCGCTGGATTTCCAGGAAAATCTCTTCGCTTTCGGCAAAAGATTTGCCTATCAGGTACATACCCGGGGTAATAATCCCGCTGCTGCACGCCGCGATGTAGTCGAGAGGTACACCATAATCTAGCAGTCGCTCCAGGACTCCCAGGTGCGCGAACCCTCGTGCGCCGCCGCCTCCGAAAGCAATACCCACCGTCTGGTGTGCGATATGCCGCGCCACAAAATCCACAGCTTTCGTCAATTCAGCCCCTGCTTCTACTTGACCTGTGGCTGCTTGCCGTTCCCAGCACTGCGCAAGTAACGGGGTATCAGCGGGTAGCAGGCGTGTAACTGCATGACCCAACTGTGCCGTGTAGCGGTCCTGTACGCCAATCGTGGGACGTTCGGGAACATGAGCCACGAAAATGGAGGGTGCGTTATGTGTTCCCTTCTCTAGCGCAGAGGGCGCAATGAATTGCGCCCCTACATTGGCGGAAACAATCACCAGTGCTCTCGCACACTGTTCCGCTATAACTTGCACTAGATCGGGAGGCGTTGCCGGTGTCGTTACCAGCAGCAGGTAATCATACAGCTCTGCCAGGTCGATCAAGGTTGCAGCCAGCGCGCTGCTATCCAGTGCCTGCTCTGGAGTTGCTGTTAAGGCCGCAACGGCAGCGTAGTACTGACTGCCGGGCGTAAGCGTGGAGACGTGATGTGCCTTGAGCAGGCTGTGATCGTGTGCACACTCCAGTAACCCGGGTCGCATCTGCCCCGGCTGTGTCGCGAAGTGCGGACCGGTTGCCTGGTCCTGTCCACACATTTCCAGCAGCAGGACGCGCTTTTGGCTGCGCTTCGCCAGCGCATCCGCGATATGGAAGATCAGCGACCTCTCAAGCGGCACGGCGGGATTATCCACCAGCGAGAGCCAGATGCGTTCGGCAGCGTGATTTGAGAGAATTTGCTGGTTCGTGCGTGCCAGGCGCAGGGAAAGGATAGCATTGATATTTTGCAGCAGTGTTGGGCAAGACCCGATCAATGTCAGAAAATCTGACTGTGGCAGCGCCCAAAGCGCTGTATCCTGCTCTGCACGCACCGTCGCCGATGGAGCTTCTCCGGTGATGAGCGACATCTCACCGAAACATTCGCCCGGCCCTAGTTGGGCAACCCTTGCGCTGGCTCCATTATCCTCTTGCAGCAAGACGCTCACCTGGCCCGAGGCGATAATGTACAACTGGCCATGCCATACCCCGCGCTCCAGGATACGTGTTCCGTGTTCATAGCTTACAGGCCTTAGCCGCGCAACAATGCTCGCCGTCTCGTGTGGCTGCAAGTTGCGAAACAATGGGCTGGCGTCGATCAATTTTTGCGGTTCCAGGTTCTGCATGAGCTGATTGTATCGGCAAATTGGTCTGCTGTCCAGAGGCAATCTCTCCTGGCTCTCGATCCTTCTGGATACTGCTCGTGAATCCAAGATGAATTTTGACGACCGAATGGGGTCCTGTAGGGACAAGGGGCAGGGTGGGGGCCTGGTGCTTGTCCCTGGTGGCAACGCGATGCATTGGGACTGCGTGGAGCAACCAGGTCGCACCCCAACCAGGACAAGCACCAGGCCCCCTCATCCACTCAACACCGCCCCTTGTCCCTACAATTTCCGCTTTCTGGTAATCGAGTTGGAATAGCGTCGTTAAGAGCAGAACAAATGATCGACTGCCAGCACACCAGGAGAGGACAGTAATGAACATTAACGAACAACTTGAAAAAATACTAGCCGATTTAGGAGTTGAGATGGAATACGCAGAATATGAGCAGCATGATGAAAACTCCCTTCCTGAGGTTTCTATCTTTCAGTCCTCACGAGATCATTATGGGGTCTTCTATCGCCTGGACATCATTGACCAGTTGCCACAACTGCGTATCATGGTTCCAATTGAAAATGGAGCTTTGAAAGTAGAGATCTACCTGGTGCGCTTGAGCATGGAAATCCCATTTCCCAAGTGGTTTACAGGTATCGCGTCCTATCATGGTAGCCAGGCGTTCGAACAAGGACGCGAAGGAGCCTTACAGCATCTCCTTTATGCCGTCGCCGAGATGATGAAACAGCTTTTCTGGTCGGGCGACCTCGATAGCATGCGCTTCCCGCCAGAAATCGATGTCAAGCGATTGATATAAGCCTTTGCATTGGATGCTTCCTGTGGTACACTTTGAGGTGATTAGAAACGGAGAGGAAGTACCATGACCGACAATATAGACATTGTAGGGCAGGAAGCGCAAAGACATTTCGGATTTAAGCATGCAGCACGCGAACGAGCCTTACCGAAATCTCGTGCTGCCATTCGTCATTGTGCCAACAGTATTCGGGCTATTCATAGACAGGAGTATGATAGCGCCGCCGTACTGCTTGAGCAAGCATCAGTCCTTCTCACCGAAATGATGGTAGACTTGCGCGATCACCAGGATATTTTCTATGCTGGTTTTGTACAGGATGCGCAGAAAGAATATGCTGAAGCTGCCACTTTTATGGCTCTCACGCAAAATCGGCCCTTTCCCCAGGCCTCTGACCTCTCTATTGACTGGGCGCCCTACCTCAACGGCCTGGGAGAAGCTGTGGGTGAACTGAGACGCTATGTGCTGGATCAATTGAGGCGGAGTAATTTTGAGAAGTGTGAAATGCTCTTGCGTTACATGGATGATATCTATGCTCTCCTAACCACTATCGATTTCCCCGATGCTATCACCGGTGGACTGCGCCGCACAACGGACGCAGCGCGAAGTATATTGGAGAAAACTCGCGGTGATCTGACTACTGCTGTCGGGCAGGCACAGTTACAGCGCACCATCCTTGCTTTACAGCAGGATTTGCGGGAAATGGGAGCTACATCATAGATATGAGGACCAAGAACAACGATCCAGCCTCTGTCTCGAAAACAGATTCAACGCCTGCTTTACAAGTTGTCATAGCGGAGTCAATACAGGCAGAAGAAGTACCGACCATCCCCTTAGAATCGCTACAAATGGTCAGTGAACTTCAGCCAGAAGTTTCTGTCCACTCCCTGGCTTCGTCGCCCGTTATAATCACGCCTGTACCGCTCGTAGCGCCTCCATCCGAGTACCATCGCAGCCGCTGGGAGTGGCTATTGATCTGGTGGGATGGCATTCGCCCTGCCTATTTACCTCTCTCACTTCTACCAGTAATCCTTGGGAGTGTAGCGGCGTGGACACAAAGTATCTCACACACGTCCCCGCACGGAATCTTTCATCCTTTCAGATTTATTTTGACACTTGCAGCCGTGCTCCTGGTTCAAATAGGGGCACAGCTCATCAATGATTATCATGATTATTCCAGGGGTATAGATACCGGTAATTCCCTCGGCCCTGGCGGACTCATTCAACAGGGGTTAATCAATCCTGTTCGAGCGCTTACCTATGGACTGGCTGCACTGGCAGTTGGGGGGCTGCTCGGCGCTATTCTTGCTATTTCAGTTGGCTGGCTTGCCTTTGTCTTTGGCCTGCTGGGATTGCTCGCTGCCTATCTCTACAGCGGGCCATCCCGTGGACTCTCCTCACTGGCTTTGGGGGAGTTAGTAAGTTTCTGTGTTTTCGGCCCATTGCTTACACTGGGAGCCTACCTGGTACAAACACAGCACCTGGATCGTATGGCCTTTATCTTTAGTATCTCGCTGGGTTTTCTGGCAACAGCATTCATTCACGTGAATGATATGCGAGATGCTGAAAGTGACGCTCAAGCCGGGAAACACACCCTTGCCTCCTTGTTGGGATTGCCTTTGAGTCGTACCCTCTATATACTATTACTGCTGGGAGCCTACGCCCCTATAGTTGCATTGGGGCTGCCACACCATGCTCCACACCTGCTGCTGCTCGTGCTGTGGACACTCCCTGGCCTGGTTATTGTCATAACAGGCATCCTGCGCACAGCTAGCCCTGCGAGTCTCAATGTGATAATGCATCAGACGCTCACTCTCGAAGCTTTCTTTACGCTCTTACTGGTTGTTGCCCTGGTTGTGACGGCAATAGTTCCCGTCCTTACCTTTCCTCATCTCCCCTCACTTAAAATGCCTTTCTAACAGCGTCCAGTGCATGCCTAATCAAGAAGATCCAGATTCATGAGAGGCCAAAAACTCGTCGTGCTCAACACCATTTACAAGGATGAAACACTGTGTTACACTTCGAGTGAGATTTAGACCCAGATGGGTTTGGGCTGTTCATTGAGGCTATTTCAGAAGGGGGGTGCTTCTATGGCTGGCTGGGAACAAGAGCTGGCCGAGTTGCTACGTGAGCTAGGGGTCACGCAGGAAGAACCCAAAACTCACCTTCCATCGACGAGCAAACTTATGCATAGCGATGTCAAACGGCGCGAGTCGGCTGCAGACGCAATCATCCTGGGTGATATTGGAAGTGGGCGGGCCGATGACGATGATGTCTGGTTGTCTGATCTCAGTTCGATGCGCCGCGAAATTGATTCCATCGTTCGCCAGGTGATTAACTTGATGCAGCGCGGAGACCTGGATATATCCCTCAAAGAAGATGTGATGATAGTTTTACGTGCTCTGCGCCGCCGCGCTGCGGTGACTCAGCAAGCTGCCGCCAGCGATGAAGCTTATTTAGAATCTGCCGCCGCAATGCTACACTTCTGTCGTCTCGTTCTGCGCTTAAGTGAGGCGGCAATCGAAGACATTTGAGCATATTGTTCTCCTTGACATGTGTTTATCCAACCTGACATACTGCTATGGTATGAAAGGAGAACACTCGCATGAATTCAGAAAGTCAAAGCAAGAAGAATCAGGCAAGGCGCTGGTTAAATGTACGATTGCCTGTGTCTAAGATGGGCAATCCAGTCAATACCCTGTTGAACCGTTCACCTCAAGATGTGGCGAGGGAACTGGCTTCTCATCTGAGATTGAAACCACCTCAAGGTACCTGGTCAACGCAAACGGTGCAGGAAAATGTTGACATGCGGCAGCGCCTGAACGAGCTATCATCGGAAACTCGTCAATGGGTCGCAGGACAGGTAAAGCAATTGAATGAGCAGGCTCGCCAGATGCAGACCCAATCGCGCCAGTTGAGCAAAGCCTTGCGCCGTGAAGCCAGGCAGCGTCGTAAGCTTGTGGACCAGATTCGCAAATCTGGCATTGACTTGAGCCAGGATCTCCTGAAGCGTAGCGAAAATGTGACTGGTGAACTCGTGGAACGTGGTGGCAAGGTCACCCAGGATTTAGTGGAACGTAGTGGGCAGGCTGCCCGTGACCTGGCAGAGCGCAGTGGGGAGTTCGCGCAGCAATTAGCTGAACGCAGTGGCAAGGTCACCCACGATTTAGCCAGGCGCGGAGAACATCTTCTGGAACCGGTGCGCAAGCGAGACCGCAATTTCTGGTCGATAGTTGGGTTTGTTGCCGGCCTGGCCCTTGCTGGGTTCGTGACGTATCGTTTGGTACGCCGGCGCATGGCGGGGCAGCAGGCTGATCAGGGTGAGCATATCGAATTGCCACAAAGCGAAACCTGGAAAGGCATGCGGCATCGCCCGGCGGGTCGCCACCTTGAACGGGAAGGAGCCACAGTCGCAACCCTTCAAGCGGTCGATGTGGAAAATACCGATCGCCCGGCAGGCGCAGTTTTTATCGGTGTCTTGAGCACAAAACAGTATCATCCCATCGATACACCCCTCGAGCTTGAAGACATAATCTATTTTGCCTCTGCGGAAGAGGCTCAAGCCAGGGGGTTCACCGCTGCACAATAAGAAATAAGTGGCTCTCTGGTAGGACACCAGACATTGATCCGAGAGGGAGTTACTTATTCTCTTCGAGTCCTTCATTCACGATACCGCGCTCGACCAAATATCTTAAGAAATCTAAGCGTTGCTGGGGCGAAGGTGAAGCTTGTACGGCTGCTCCGTCCGTGTGTGTCGTGGACTCTTTAGCTGCTCCTACTGGCGATGTTGACGGCGGAGAAATGGACGTTTCACCAAGCTCACTTGCCACCGGCACGTCGGATTGAACGACTCGCTCAGGCCATTCCTCAATAGTTGAGAAACGGGGTGCGACGCTAGCCGGGGGTGCGATCGTTGATTTCGACACCGGTTCTTGTGTTGCCCCTTTGTTTAATGGGCCGGCGACATGTGTATACTCGGCCTGTGTAGACCGGTTCCAGGGCCACCACGCGAACATTTTGTGTAGCCAGGTTTTAATTGTTTGCGTGAACATCCTTGTCCTTGCCAAAGTATACTAGTTATCATGCGCTACAGTGTAAGAGTGGTCTTCTGGCGCGTGTCACGGTAGGAGCGCCTTCTACAGGCCCACTCTGACGGCTAAAAACTGTGCACTCAGCGGACCGCCCCTACGATTTCTAACACCGTTGGAGAACAATGACTAATATAGAAACATAGTAGCACAATCAGGAGGTATCGTCAAACTCACTTGCATTTTTATTGCTCTCATGCCATAATCATAGAGGTTCCATTGCGGGACACGGCTGACTTCGTTCAAGGTATGTAAACCCGTAGGTGTCCTTGTAGGTAGGTACCACGCTTTTACCATTGTTCGCGACTCTTGAAACAGAAAAGAAAGGCAGGGGCCGGTCATGCAGGAAGATGTTCTTGGAACCCGACTTACCGCCATCTCGGAAACATATGTTACTTGTGCGAGATGCAACAAAGCAACTCGTTTACGGTACGCTCGTATAATCCAAAGCGATGTGCTTTCTGATACCAAGTCCGAGTTTGAGTACCTGTGCCCGGAGTGCCAGAAAGCGCTAGCTAATGGAGAGAAGGACCTTACTATCAGCTAAGCCAACCAGGCGTGTCTTTTTGAAGCGTAGTTGTGATAAAAGGCAAGAGGTAGACAAGTCAACCCTGTACTTCACACCTTTTGCTTTTTTCATTTACAATATGCCTTGATTCAAGCGAGGTAACCATGCGTATGCGCTATCGCTACGTGACCTATCGTTACTCTGACGGGTCACAACAGCAACTGGAGCGTCATTATCGCCAGCTGTTGCAAGATGCGTTGCGGCAAAGCCAACAGTCGATACTCCAGCGCTCGGTGACATGGCGACCCCTGGCCGATATCCATGAATCGGCGGATATGATGACGGTGAAAATCGAACTGGCCGGTATGAAAGAAGAGGATATAGAGGTAACACTCTATGAAGATGCCCTCGTGGTGAGCGGAGAAAGAAACGACAATCATGAGCACGGTGAGCACCTCTACTATCACGAGGCACAGATTCGCTATGGCCCATTTCGCGTCGAGGTCTATATTCCCTCTCCTATTGATACGGAAGCTGTGGCCGCACGCTACGAAAATGGCTTCCTGTGGGTAGATTTACCTAAGTTGGCCGGGTAGGAAATGGGCAATGGGCTTTTTAGAAGCGGAAGCGTCCGGAGCGTCCTTTGTGGTGTGGTACTTCCGTCCTCACATCATTCCGCTTCAGGGATAGAGGGCCAGGATTAAGACAAAAAAACTTGAGATACATTGAGAAGGCTGTATTATGAAAGAACAAACCAATCCAAAGTCGAAGGGCAAACGACGCGTGGAAGAAACCGAAATTGAAACCGTAATCGTCCCAAAGGACCAGGGCGATGAAGGCAGGCAGGCAAAAGAAAGCGTACCCGTAAGTAAGGATGAGGAACAAAACCCCTCTTCCGAGAGTCCTGCTGCAGGAGAACGAGAATCACGTCGCGGTAGGCAAGGCGATGATGAGCAGTTTAGTATACCTGCTGTATTGCCGGTGCTTCCTCTCAAAGAGACGGTTGTCTATCCTTTCGCCGTCCAGCCGCTCGGCGTGGGCCAGGAACGTTCTATACGCTTAATTGATGACGTCATGCAGGGTAATCGCATGGTCGTCCTGGTCGCCCAGAAGTCCGCTGATATAGAGCAGGCCGGCCCAGATGACATCTTCACTATTGGTACCGCCTCGCGTATCGCGCGCATGATACGTATGCCGGATGGCACCATTCAAATTATCGTGCAGGGCCTGGAACGTGTAGCCATCGGCGAATTTACGCAGGAGAAACCCTACCTTGTCGCACATATCACCCCGAAGCCTGATATCCAGGAAGAGGACGATGAAACCGAGGCTATTAAGCGCAATGTGGTCGGCTACTTCCAGCGTTTGGTTACGCTTGTGCAGAATGTGCCTGAAGGTGTCGCGGCGGCCACGCTCAACCTGGAAGAACCACGCCAGGTCGTATACGTCATCGCCACCTTCGTACAGATGGACCTGGAACTGCGGCAGAAACTGCTTGAACTCGACTCGGTGCGCGACAAGCTGGAAAGCCTGAGCAGCTTCCTTGCGCACGAATTAGAGATATTCGAACTGGGCAGGAAGATCCAGACCAGTGCCCAGGAAGAGATGGGTAAGGTGCAGCGTGAATACCTGCTGCGCGAGCAACTTAAGGCTATCCAGCGCGAATTGGGTGAGGAGAGCGAAGAACAGGCCACTATCAACGAATTGCGCCGCAAGATCGATGAAGCCAGGATGCCCGAGGAGGCGCTCAAAGAGGCGAATCGCGAACTCTCGCGACTTGAGAAGTTACCAACGGTCTCACCCGAATACAGCATCATCCGCACGTACCTGGAACTATTGACGAGTTTACCCTGGAGCAAGAGCACGGGCGAGAAGATAGATGTGCCGCGAGCGCGTGAAGTGCTTAACAAGGACCATTACGACCTGGAAAAGGTCAAGGACCGCATCCTGGAGTACCTGGCAGTGCGTCGCTTGAAGGAAGAGCGTATGGAGGAACAGGCCCAGCGCAGCAAGGAGACGGCTGCTGCCGAGAAGGGCGTTGTACCAGGAAATAATCGATCAACACAGCCCCTGCTATCCCAGGAAGCTATCCGCCAGATCAACCGCGAGCCAATCCTGTGTTTTGTCGGGCCTCCGGGTGTCGGTAAAACCTCGCTGGGGCAGTCGATTGCGCGCGCGCTGGGCCGTAAATTTGCGCGTATGTCACTTGGCGGCATCCGCGATGAAGCCGAGATTCGCGGCCATCGCCGCACCTATATTGGCGCCATGCCTGGGCGTATCATTCAAATGCTGCGCCGCGTCGAAACCAACGATCCCGTGATTATGCTGGACGAGGTGGACAAGGTCGGAGCCGACTGGCGTGGTGATCCCTCGTCGGCGCTCCTCGAGGTGCTGGACCCGGAACAGAACTATAACTTCCGCGATAATTACCTGGATCTGGCTTTTGACCTCTCCAGGGTGATGTTTATCGCTACAGCCAATTCCTTGGAGCCAATCCCGCCGGCGCTGCGCGACCGCATGGAGATTCTCGAACTCTCCGGTTACACAGAGGAGCAAAAGCTGCATATCGCTCGCAACTTCTTGTTGCCCAAGCAGCTCGTGGCTAATGGGATGAAGGAGGGTGAGTTAACCGTAGAGGATGATGCTTTGCGCCGTATTATGCGTGATTACACGCGCGAGGCCGGAGTGCGTAATCTCGAGCGCGAGATCGGTTCACTGTGCCGCAAGATAGCAACGCAGGTTGCGGAGGGCAAACCAACCCCGATCCACGTCTCGGCGGACCAGGTTCCCGAATACCTGGGCCGGCAGCGCTTCTTCCAGGAGGCAGCCGAGCGTATTGACCGCCCGGGTATCGCCACCGGACTGACCTGGACGCCTGTAGGCGGTGAGATCATCTTCATCGAGGCTGCTGCAATGCCAACCAGGGAGGGTCAATTGATCCTGACCGGGCAATTAGGCGATGTAATGAAAGAGTCTGCTATGGCAGCGCTTAGCTATGTGCGTGCTCATGCAGAGGCACTCGGCCTCCCTGCGAATGTTTTCGAGAATCAGAGTGTACATATTCATGTACCTGCGGGAGCAATCCCCAAAGATGGGCCTTCGGCAGGCGTGACCATGGTGACCGTGCTGGTATCGCTGGCCAGCGGTCGCAAGGTGCGTTCTGATGTCGCCATGACCGGCGAAATTACCCTGCGTGGCAAGGTGATGCCGATTGGCGGTGTCAAGGAGAAAGTGCTGGCGGCCTATCGCTCAGGCATTCGCACAGTCATTCTGCCCAAGAAGAATGAGCCGGACCTGATGGAAGACCTGCCCAAAGAATTGCGCGATCAGATGAACTTTGTGTTCGTTACTGATATCTCGCAGGCGCTTGATGCTGCTCTTGAACCGCCTGGCAAGAAGGTGGCGCCGGTAATCGACGCCGGAGACGGCCATGAACGGCCGAGGAGGCGCAGAGGCGAAAGAGCTGCCGCCAAAGCGCATGGAAGTTAGTGGATCGAGCAAACATGATAGGCTCCCAATCCCGTCAATAACAGCCATTGGCCCGATGGCGAAACTCGATGATGGCTTCACTGGTACCCTGGCGTCAGAAATTATCTCCCTGATGCCAGGGTACTTTTGGCATACTTATTATGAGTAGTTTGGACATACGAGAGCATTTACACTAATCGCCCTTACCCTTTGCTGGCTTCAGCAACACATTCCTTACACCGCTCGCTTCCTGCTAGAAATAACTCATCTATATATTAAAAATAATCTCATCTATAAATTATAAAATATTGCATAACTTAACTGAATTTGCACATTCATAACCATATCTTTACCAAAGCCTCAACCTTCTCGTAACTGCCGCATGAGAAAATAGAAAAGGCTTCACACACATTTCACCATCAAATGGAATAGAGACCAAAAAACTCTTAGAAAGGGGAGATCATGGAACAGAAAACGAAACCGTCTCAGGAGGAGAAGATCGTGGAACCCTCTACTAGCCGGCGTTCCTTGCTCAAAGGGCTCGCCGTAGGAGCAGGAGCAGGAACCATCGGCGCCGGACTGTTGGCAGGTGGGGTAGCGTTACCAGCCTTCGCCGAAAAAGCAAGTGGCGGTCTCACAACGGGAGACGTGGCCATTCTCAGGTTACTGGCTGCGGTCGAAATCATCGAAACCGATCTGTGGGTCCAGTACAACGAACTGGGAGGCATCCAGGACAGTGAAGTGCCAGGGGGGAGTGGGAGTCCAGGCTATATCGCTGCCCTGGAAGTGCTGGATGGGGACATGCCCCAGTATATCCACGACAATACCGACGATGAGATCAGCCACTTCACGTTTCTCAACGCCTATCTGGTTTCCAAGGGCGCCGATCCCGTCAATCTGGATCGCTTTCGCACGTTGAAGGGCAGTCAAGCGACAGGCGCACGGAAGAACAAGCTCCGGCTCACCAACCTGATGCAGCTCACGGTGGACACCAGCTGGTGGACGCGCTACCGCAGCAGCACGAAGAACCCCGATATCGATAACCCCACGTTCGCTCAAGCCATCCCAGGGTTGAGTAAAGGGCAGTTTCCGGCTATTCCCAGAGACGATGGGGACGTGAAGGGGTTTATACCGGGGATGACCCCAACCATCCCTGATCACCTCCAGGCGATTGCCAACACGGCGGGTTTCCATTTTGGGTTTATCGAGCAAGGGGGCACCAGTCTCTACCCAACGCTGGCTCAGGGGGTCACCAATCTGGAAGTATTGCGCATCTTGCTCAGTATCGGCCCAAGCGAGACCATGCACTTTCAGGTCTGGCACGACAAGGCAGGCAACGCGCCTGCGCTGACCGACCCCACCAATGGGTTGATGTTTCCGAGCCTCGTCGCTCCTGCCCCGGAGAACGTCCAGAGCAACCTGATCATGCCCGAGCCCACCATTTTCCTCCGCCGCACGTTCCCGCCCGTCTCGATCATTCGCCCGACCCAGATAGCGGGGAGTGGAGGTGCAGTGGCCACGATCAAGGCTTTTACAGACGACGGGCTGTTCATTGGCCAATCGAACGAGTTCTTTGACGTCATAGGCCAGCTGGCAGAGCAAGCAGATGAGGCCCGACGCGGGTAATACGCGACAAGCGATTCAGCCGCCCACGCACGGACGAACGATGCTGCTAGAGCAGATCAGTGCCGATGCACTGAATGATCCGACGTCAACCGCGTAAGCGGTCCAGGCAGAGCAGGGCCACGGCATCCCGCCTCTCCCGACCCTGCCTGCCTTTATCCCCTGTGCAAATTGATCGCCCCGGTATTAGCTTTAAGCGTCACCGTTGCCTTTGGAGAACTACCGACATCGCTATTTACACTGGCGCCAGTCACATTGGGATGTTGGATATTCACGGGAAAATCGCTATTGATTGACCCTGTATCTGTGCTGGCTATCAGGTGGAAGGAACTAGCGGCTGACAGCGTGACATTGACCTCGCCTGTATCTGCCTGGAACAGGTACGTGCCCCCATTAGTATCAATGGAACCATTGAAGCTGACTTCGCCCGTATTACTTTTCAAACTAGATGAGCTGCTCAGCGTGTCATTTGTCGCGTCGATAGCGCCCGTGGCGGTGCTCAACAACATCTGACCGCTTACTCCACTCACGTCAATCAACCCGGTGTTCGTTTTTATTTGCAAATCAGCAGTACTCGGAACCGTTATGTTGAGATCAACACTGTCGGTAGAAAAGAAGCCAAGGTTCGCCTTAACACTTGCATTGACGGTAACCATGTCCCCGTTCTGTGAATAGTTCACCTGCGCATCGTTGGGTTTCCCCCAGAAGCCGTTGTAATGCTCTGTCGCCTGGACGGTTACACTTTTGCCTCCTGCATTGACATGGATGGTGCCGACATCGTCGTTTACCACCAGCGTCGGATGGGCTCCAACAATGAAATTGCGCGGCGCCTCTGTTTTGCTGTAGCTGCCATATTTGCCGATAGCGAGACCAATCAGAGCTAAAATCCC
>Ga0207646_10002325_pt1 | contig 22515 bp, 27 predicted proteins | sample KBSK5502metaG_FD_184343 | JGI IMG/M metagenome (GOLD analysis project Ga0207646, IMG submission 184343) | Corn, switchgrass and miscanthus rhizosphere microbial communities from Kellogg Biological Station, Michigan, USA - KBS K5-50-2 metaG... | ecosystem: Host-associated > Plants > Roots >... | reverse complement strand
GCTGCCAGTCGAGTTGATCCTCATGCGTCAGCTTGCTTCGTACCTGGCTACCCCGATCTTCCTGGTCGGGCCGAAGGGTGAGCTCCTCTTCTACAACGAGGCCGCAGAGGGGGTCCTCGGCTATCGGTTCGACGAGGCGGTGGAGCTGCCGCTGGCCCAGTGGATCCGCGCGTTCCCGCTCTTCGAAATCGACTCAGGCAAGCCGCTCCCGGCCGAACACATCCCGGTGGTGCGGGCGCTGAATGAGCGCGACCCGGTGCACGGATCGCTGCTGTACGAACGCCCCGGCGGGGATCGTGTGCCGGTGGTCGTCACCGCCTTTCCATTGGTGGGGCAAGGCGGCAAGGTGCTCGGCGCGGCAGCAATCTTCTGGCCCGCATCACCCCAGGACGCTCAGAAGTGAAAATCGAGATCTGGGGATCGCGAGGATCGCTCCCGTCGCCGGGTCCCAAGACCATGCGCTACGGCGGTAACACCGCCACCGTGCTCGTGGTCGGCGACGAGGGCGAGCATCTGGTGCTCGACGCCGGGACGGGAATCCGGCCTCTCGGCCTCAGCATTCCGCAGGATGTGAGCCGCATCGATGTGCTGATCACGCACCTGCACATGGACCACCTGCAGGGTCTCGGATTCTTCGAGCCTCTCTTTCGTCCGAATGTCGAGGTCCATGTGTGGGGGCCGCCGTCGATCACCATGCCCCTGCAGACTCGCATCGGCCGCTACCTGTCGCCGCCTCTCTTCCCGGTCACCCTGCGACAGATGCCGTGCCGGCTCGAGCTGCATGACGCGGAGCCGTACACGCGGATTGGCAGCCTCCGCGTACGGAGCGACCTCGTCTGCCATCCGGGCCCCACGGTCGGGTACCGCATCACCAGCCCGGCTGGGAAGGTGGTTGCCTACCTGCCCGACCACGAGCCGGCGTTGGGCGTGGATCCCTTCCCGGCGGCTCCGGAATGGACGTCCGGGTTCGATCTCGCGCACCGTGCGGACCTCGTTCTTCACGACGCCCAGTACACCGACGACGAATACGGAACCCACGTGGGCTGGGGCCACAGCTCGATCCGGCACCTCGCGGCCTTCGCCAAGCTCGCTGAGGTCAGGCGCATAGCCCCGTTCCACCACGATCCGAGCCATTCCGACGCTGAGGTCGACGCCCTGGCGGCCGAGCTTGGGACACTCCTGCCAGGCATCGCTGTTCAGCCCGGTGCCGAGGGCGCCACCTTCGAGCTCTAGCCGAGAGCGACCACCGCAGTCGGCGTTGCTACAATCCGCCTGCCCCAGCAGGAGGACCGATGTCCGGCCACAGCAAGTGGTCGCAGATCAAGCGACAGAAAGGCGCCAACGACGCCAAGCGTGGCGCACTCTTCACCAAGCTGACGCGCGAGATCATCACCGCCGCGCGCCAGGGTGGTGGTGACTCCGATGCCAATTACCGTCTGCGGATCGCCGTCGACAAGGCACGCGACAACTCCATGCCCCAGGAGAACATCAAGCGTGCGATCGAACGCGCGACCGGCTCGGGCGCCGACGCCGAGCAGTACGAGGAGATCACCTACGAGGGATTCGGCCCCTCCAACGTGGCGGTGATCGTGGCGGCCATGACCGACAACCGGAATCGGACCGCGTCCGAGATTCGGAGCATCTTCAACAAGCTCGGCGGCTCGCTTACGCCAGTCGCCTGGCAGTTCGAGCAGAAGGGGATCATCAGCATCCCGCTCAAGGGCCGCGATCCGGATGAGGTCACCCTCGCCGCGATCGATGCCGGGGCTTCGGACGTGGGAACTCCAGAGGGCGGATCGCTCATCGTGACCACCGAGCCTGCGCAGCTCGAGCAGGTCCGATCGGCGCTGGGAGCCTCCGGCTATGCGGCGGAATCCGCAGAGGTCTCGATGGAGCCGACGACCTGGGTCGAGGTCGCCGATGAAAAGACGGCCCGCCAGGTCCTGAGCTTTGTGGAGCGCCTCGAGGACCTCGACGACGTCCAGAACGTGTATGCCAACTTCGACATCCCGACCGAGCTCATGGAGCAGCTCGAGGCCTCCGTCGTCTAGTCGCGCCGGTACGATGGCGCGGTGATCGCGCTCGGCATCGATCCCGGAACGGCGACCCTCGGGTTCGGTGTCGTCTCGTTGGAGGCGAACAGCCTGCGGCTCCTGGATGCCGGCGTGGTGCGGACCAAGGCCTCGGAGACGGACGCGCAGCGCCTGGCGGAGCTGGAAGTGGCGCTGTACGAGCTCGTCGCTCAGCACCACCCCGACCGGGTGGCGGTCGAGCGGCTCTTCTTCCAGCGCAACGTGCAGACCGCGATGGCCGTCGGACAAGCCCGCGCGGTCGCGCTGCTCGTCGCGGCGCACCACCACCTGCCCGTCGACGAGCCGACTCCCAATGAGGTGAAGCAGGCCGTCTGCGGCAACGGCGCCGCCGACAAGGCACAGGTCGCGACCATGGTCCAGCGGCTATTGAGCGTGACGCTCACGGGGGCGGCGGACGACGCGACCGACGCCCTCGCGGCGGCCATCGGCTGCCTGTACCGCGCCGCCGCGCAACCGTCGCCGGCTCGACCGCGCGTACGCGCCATTCGATGATTGGCTCCATTCGAGGGAAGGTCTCCCATGTCGGCGGCGACTACGCCCTCATCGAGATCGGCGGGATCGGCTATCGGGTGATTGCCGGGCCTTCGCTGCTCGCACGGCTCCGGGCGGGGAGCGAGGCATCGGTCTACACGTACCACCTCGTGCGGGAAGACCTGCAGGCGCTGTTCGGGTTCGCCACGCTTGATGAGCTGGGCTTCTTCGAGCTGCTGATGACTGTCAGCCAGGTGGGGCCGCGGTTGGCGCTGGCGATCACGTCGGCGCATCCGGTGACGAGGCTGCAGCTCGCGATCCTCAACGATGACCTGGACGCCTTCACCTCCGTGTCGGGAGTTGGACGCAAGACGGCGCAGCGCATCGTGCTGGAGCTCAAGGAGAAGGTGCACGCAGCGGGCCTCGCGATCGGGGGCGGAGCGCCGCACGACTCGGACGTGGTTGCCGCACTGGAGTCGCTTGGCTACACGGCTACCGAGGCTCGTCGCGCTGCCGGAGCGGTCGCCGGGACCGATCGCGAGCTCGACTCGCGCATCAAGGCCGCCCTGCAGGAGTTGGCCAGGACCCGATGATCGGCGATCCGTATGCCGATCCAGCCGCGATCGAGCAGGTCCTTCGGAACCTGCGGGTGTGGGCGGTGGTCGGGTGCTCGTCGAACCCGATCCGACCGAGCCATAGCGTGACGGGCACGCTCCTTCGGCACGGTTTCGAGGTGCTCCCCGTGAACCCGCGCGAGCGGGACGTGTATGGCCTTCAGGCCTATCCCGACCTTGCGACGGCCGCGGAGGCCGCCAACGTCGAAGGTCGCCCGATCGAGGTGGTGGACGTCTTCCGTCGCGCGGATCTCGCCGGGGTCCACATCGACGAGGCAATCGCGATTGGTGCGAAGGCCGTCTGGCTGCAGCTCGGCGTCATCGACGAAGCGGCGGCCGCGCGAGCTCATGAGGCTGGCCTGCTGGTGGTGATGGACCGATGCCCCGCCATCGAGCTGCCCCGCCTGCGCCAGAACGGCTCAGCCTGACCCCTGTTCGGCCTGCTTCGCGCGCGATATCCTCAGCACCGATGGCCACCGACGAGAAGCTCGACCAGCTCAAGCGGGTGCCCCTCTTCGCCGGGCTGGGACGACGTGAGCTCGAGGAGCTAGGAACACTTGCCGATGAAGTGGATGTCGCCGACGGCAGGGTGCTGACGCGTCAGGGCGAGACGGGGGAGGAATTCTTCGTGGTCCTCGACGGCGCCGTCCAGGTCGACGTCAACGGGTCGGTCATTTCGACATTGGGCAAGGGCGACTTCCTTGGCGAAATCGCGCTGGTCGATGGCAAGCCGCGCACCGCCACGACGCGCGCCGTCGGCCCGACCCGGCTGCTGGTCGTGGGCCACCGACAGTTCCATCAGCTGATGGATGACTTCCCGACCGTGAAGACCTGCGTGCTCGAGGCGCTCGCTGAGCGCGTTCGGCGCAACGAAACCGTCCAGTAGCCCGCGGATACGCCGGGCCCGGCCGGGAGAAGCCGCCGCGCTGCGGGAGCTCGCCCATCGGTCCAAGGCGCATTGGCCATATAGCGCTACCTTCCTCGAGGCCGTGAGACCGATGTTGCAGCTCGACGAAGACGATCTCGCGGGGCACGAGGTTCATGTACTCGAACACGATGGCGTGGTGCTTGGCTGGCATCGCGTTACCTTCCACAGTGAGCGAGCCGAGCTCGAGGACCTGTGGCTGGAGCCGGCACTCATCGGCAAGGGACATGGCCGGATATTGTTCGATCACGCCGCCGAGCTCGCCCGCGGGCACGGCGCACGCGCCCTTGAGTGGGACGCCGAGCCGTTCGCCCGCGGCTTCTACGAGGCGATGGGTGGCGTAGAGATCGGTCGCACGCCGTCCGCGGCGGAGCCGGGTCGCACGCTCCCTCGTATGCGACTCGAGCTGGGCTGAATCAGTCCCGGCGCAGCGTCAGCCCGATCCTGCCGAAGGGGGGTCGGGGATCGGCGTAGACCTTGACCCGCTCGTCCTCCGGCGCCTCGCCGGCGAGATCCCAGAGCCGGTTCTGGGCATCGAAGCTGACCTCGGACAGCTGGGCCCAGCGGGTGAGCATGCGCTGCCCGATCTCGTGCACCAGGTGCTGGATCGAGAGGCTCACGAACTCATGAAAGACCGCGGCGGCCAGGTCGGCGACTTGCTCACCCGCGACGTAGCGCGCCGCGTCATCGCCGAGGGCGTCCCGCGGCTCGGCATAGCGCCATCCGACATCGCACCAGATGTAGAGCGGGCGATCCGGACGCTCGGGGAGGGTGGTGTGCTCGTCTCGCGCGAAGTCCGCGAACGACGACCCGGTGATCTTCACCAGCTGAAGGCCCGCACGCCCGCTCTCGAGATCGCCGATTCGGATTGGCTCATCGAGGTTCGCCTCGGCGCGCACGAGGTCGAGCGTGGCGAAGGACGCGTCAGACCGCTCCCGGGAGAAGAGAACCTCGGACAGCGCGAACGAGTCCGGCTCGTCGCCCGGCACCACCACCGGCGGGAAGGGAAGCTCGCGGCCGGAGACGGCGATCGACTCCATCTGGGGATAGGTCTCCAGGAAGGCGCGCCCGATCTCGTGAAGCCATCCTTCCAGTGTCGGCGCACCACAGGTCAGCGATGCACTCTGGATGAAGTTCTTCATCGTGTCCGTCGCAACGACCTGGCGGTTGTCTCCCTTGGTGTAGGCATTCCAGAACGCGTTCCCGCGCACGGTGACGGCGATCTCGGCACCCATCAGCACGTTGTCGCGGCCGCCGAACGCGGACTCCGGAATGCGCGTCACGCCCCGCAGCGGCGCGCCGCGCGTACGGTAGACCTTTACGTCGGCCTTTCCGTACTGGATCTCGTGGCTCACGCCGGCTCCTCCACGACGGCGCGCGCGGGCTGAGGGGCGCGCATCTTCCAGAGCCGATCAGCCGCGATGCCAACGCAGTCGTCCGTCGCCCGTCGCAGCTCCGCTTCCCGGTCGTTGCGCAGGCCGGCCTCGATGAGCGGGATGATCGCCGCCTTAGGCCGTCCGGCGACGAAGACGGCAAATCGGAAACCGAAGATCCGCTCGTAGGCGTCGTTCAGGATCGCCAGCTCTTCCGCAACCCACGGCTCGTCACCCCGCTGCTCGTCGTCGCCTTCACCAGCGATCTCCTGCTCTGCGCTGCTCATTGCCGAGAGCGAGGCGGCATCCGCACCAATACGGGGATGGGCGTTGACGAGCTCCACCGCCTCGTCGTCCGGCAGCTCGCGCGCGATCCGCCGCGCGATTCCGACGAACTCGTCGTCGTTCCCGAAGGGTCGCGCTGCCACCAGCTGCGCCACGAAGCCAGGTGCGCCCTCGAAGAGGGGAGCGATCTGCGCCTGCGCCGCTTCAGGGGGCAGGCGGTCAAGATCGGTCATCTCGGGCAGCTCAGTGGTGCCGGGCTCCCATTGCCCTGGATCGAGCTCGAATTCCACCAGGTCGCGCATGGGGATGCCGTTTTCACCGTTCACGCGCGACATCTCGGGCTTGAGCTGGCGATCGCGGTCAACCGCGCCCTCGTGCACGCGCGCGACGTGCATCCCGCGCCGCAGGTAGAACCGGATGGCATGCAGGTTGTCGTTGGTGGTCACCAGCCAGAGTCGACGGATCCCTTCGCGACGCCCTTCCTCGACCGCCGCCGCCAGCAGCGCGGACCCCGCACCTCGGCCCGACGCCTGGGCGTGCACGGTGAGCACTTCCATCTCGTCGCCCTTGACCCGATAGGTGAGCAGGCCAACGGGCGAGCCGCCGACCTCGGCGACGAGGCCCGGCAGCTCGAGCGGATCGAGCAGCTCACCCAGGCGAGCCGTCATGCGCGTGCCCTGGTAGCCACTCAGCAGCCGATCTGACCAGCCCGCGTCCTCGGCAGTCATCGGGCGTATGGCGACGCTGGGCCTCATCCGCATCAGCTCCCGCGGTAGGTGGAGAGGCCGAACGGCGTCAGCAGCAACGGCACGTGATAGCTCCTGGCGGGGTCCTCGATGCGGAACCCGACGGCCATGTTCTCGAAGAACGTCGGCTCACGATCCGTCCCCTCCAGGTACGCCGCGACGTCGAAGATCAGTTGATAGCTCCCGGGCCGAAGCGGGCCTTCGACGAGAGAGGAGATCCGCCCCTCGCCATCGGTCTCCGCCTCCGTAAGCAGCTGCGGCTGACCGTCGTCCCCGAGCCGAAAGAGCGCCACTGGGAAGCTCGCAGCCGGAGCACCGGTCTCCAGGTCGAGCACATGGGTCGAGATGGTCGCGCGAGCCTTCGCCACGCTATCCTCCGCGGGTGGGCCAACTGTCGATCCAGGTCGGCGACCTGCACTTTAGCGCCGCGTGGGAGGCAGATGCTCCCCGGACAGTCGCCGCGGTGCGCCGGCTCCTGCCAATCAGCAGCCGACTCATCCATTGTCGCTGGAGCGGGGAGTCGACCTGGATTCCGTTCGGCGACCTGAAGGTGGGCGTCGGATACGAGCACCACACCTCACATCCAGCGCCCGGTGAGCTGCTGATCTACACCGGGGATCTCTCGGAGTGCGAGATCCTCTTCCCATATGGTGCGTGCGCGTTCTCCAGCAAGCTCGGCCCGCTCGCGGGGAATCACTTTGCGACGGTGACGCCGGAGGATGGATGGCGTGACCGCTTGCGCGAGGTCGGGAGACGTGCGCTCTGGGAGGGCGCGCAACCCATCGAGATCGGCGAGGGGGATTGACCGATGGCGTGGTTGGTCATGATCGTGGTGCTGCTGCTCGCGCTGCTGGTCTTCATCAAGGTCATCCAGATCCTGTTCGGTCTGCTCGCCATCGCGATCATCCTGGTCGCCTTCGTCATCCTGCGGGCGCGAATCAACGAGTGGTGGGCCAGCCGCTCGCGGCCGCAGTAGCGAGCTGTGCGGATGCCGCACCCACCCCTGCTGCTGGTCATCGCCGATCGGACGCTGGAGGGCGACGACCCATCTGATCGAGGGTGACCGACCTGGTCGTGGCCGGGGGAACAGTCGTCACCGCCGCGCGCGCGTTCGCCGCCGATGTGGCCATCACCGACGGCAGGATCGAGGCCGTGGCGCCGGGCTTGGCAGCGCGGAGTAACGACGTCCAGGTGATCGACGCGAGCGGGCTCTTGGTCCTTCCCGGCTGCATCGATGTCCACACCCACACGCGGTTGCCGAGCGACGAGGAGCCGGATCGCTTCTACCAGGACTCGGTTGCGGCGGCCTTTGGCGGGACGACAACGTTTCTGGCCTTCAACAACCCCGGTACTGGCATCACCGACGCCGGCACGCGGTCGCTGCTCCGCGGCCTGGACGAGTTCCGCCGTCGCACGGAGGGGGAGTCGGCCGTCGATTTCGGGCTTTCCGCGGTAATCAGCGGTACGCAGGACGATCCGATCGGGGAGCTGCCGGGCTTGATCGCGTCCGGCGTGCCGAGCTTCAAGGCCTTCATGGTCTACGACTTCCGCCTGTCCGATGAGCGCCTGTTCGAAGCCTTTCGTGCGGCTGCACGGCACGGCGGCATGGTGCAGGTGCATTGCGAGAACGCCACCATCATCGACGCGCTCGTGGCCGGCGCTCTCGCCTCCGGGCACACCGGTGCCCGGTATCACCCCGAGACCCGGCCCACGTATGCCGAGGCGGAGGCGACGCACCGCGCCATTGCCCTCGCGCGAGCTGCGGGTTCATCGGTCTACATCGTCCACCTCTCATCTGCGGACGCGCTCGCGGAGGTGGTCACCGCGAAGGCCAGGGGATGGCCGGTGCATGCGGAGACCTGCCCGCACTATCTGGCCCTCACCGCGGACCGATACGCCATCCCCGACGAGGGCGAGGTGATCCGTTCGGTCATCTCGCCTCCGCTTCGGACCGACGCCGACCGCCAGGCGCTCTGGCTAGGGCTGCGCGCAGGCGGACTCGACCTCGTGGCAAGTGATCATGTGCCGGACCGGCTGGCCGTCGAAAAGCGGTTGCCGGCACCGCCCTTCCCCCAGATCAGCAATGGCGCGCCGGGGATCGAGACCCTGCTCACGATCGTTCACGGTGTGGGTACGACGCGGGGCGAGGTGGGCCTCGAACGTATGGTCGACCTTCTGGCGACGACGCCCGCGCGGCTGTTCGGCCTGGAACGCAAGGGAGCCATCGAAGCGGGCAAGGATGCGGACCTGGTGCTCTTCGATGCCGGGGCATCGCGCACCATCCGCCAGGTCGACCTGCACCACACCTCGGACTTCACGCCTTACGAAGGGCTGGAGGTTCGCGGGGCAGTCCGCACCGTCCTGCTGCGGGGCCAGCCGGTGGTGCATGACGGGATCTTTGTCGGGCTACGTGGCGCCGGCCGCTTCATCGAGCGGGCGCCCGCGCCGGTGATGGCAGCCAACGGCTAGAGGCTGATTACCTCGAGCGGTTCATGGCGGCCCTTGAGCGAGATCAGGTGGGGCATGGCGTCCGTCGTCACTGTAGCGGCTCGTGCCGCGTCACTCGAGACCAGCAGCTCACCGGCCTTGGCCTCCGATCCCAAGCGCGCAGCGACATTGACCACGTCACCCAGCGCTGAGAAATCCCGATCCTGGGCGCTACCCACAATCCCCACGTACGCCACTCCGGAGTGGATCCCGGCCCCAACCGGGAGGCGTGGCTCGGGGAGGCTGGCGACTCCGGCGAGCAACTGACGGCCAGCTGCCACGGCGCGTTCGGCGTGCCGCTCACCGGCTATGGCAGGGATGAAGAGTGCCATCACGCCGTCACCCAGGAACTTGTCGATGATCCCGTCCCAGTCGGGGATCGCCCTCCAGACGACGTCGTAGAAGGCTTGCAGTTGCTTCCGGAACTTGGCCGGTGAGGTGCCTTCCGCGAGGCCCGTTGATCCTCTGACATCCGCAAACAGGACGGAGACCTCAATTTCGGCGCCACCGGGATGCTTCTCGAACATGCTGTCGCAGGCGCGGCACAGGAGCGGGTTCCGAGCCAATGGTGCATGCCACAAGACGCGGGCCAAGCCGCCGCCGATTCCTCCGAACGGTGAGGCGCACACCTTGCAACGCGGGTTGCTCGGGAACCGCAAGAAGAAGCCGCGCAGTTTCCTCAATCCGGCGTCGTCGCCCGACAGAAAGACGCGCCACATCTCCTCGTCGGCTGGATTGTCCGGTCTGGGGCGGTGGGCGTTCTCCATTCTGTTGCACTCTACCCCTGCGATCAGCCGAGCCGAGGGTATGCCATTTGGGTCAGGAATTCGGTGAATTCGTCGGCGAGGACGAGCTCGTCGAGCAACGCGGCGGCATCGGCCCATGCGGAGCCCGGGAATGCCTGCTCGAGCCTGGCCAGCTCCGCGTCGCGGACGCTTTCGTAGAGCTGCGCAGACATCGGTCTGCCATCTGAGAGCTGGACGCCGTGCGTGCGCCACTGCCAGAGCTGGGAGCGGCTGATCTCGGCGGTCGCGGCATCCTCCATCAGGTTGCTGATGGCCGCCGCTCCGTTTCCTGCGAGCCATGAGGCCAGGTACGAGAGCCCGACGCTCACATTGCCTCGCACGCCGCGCTCCGTTGTCGCCGCCCCGGGGATGGCGACATTCAGGAGCTCGCCGGCGGTGACCGACACGTCTGGTCGCAGCTTGTCCTTCTGATTGGGCCGCTCGCCCAAAACGCGGTCGAACACCTCGCCCGCGACAGGCACAAGGTCGGGATGCGCGACCCAGGTCCCATCGGACCCGTCGCCGGCCTCTCGCTCCTTGTCCTCGCGCACGGCCGCTAGCGCTCGCTCGGTCACCTCGGGCTCGCGCCGGTTGGGTATGAAGGCGCTCATGCCGCCGATGGCGTGCGCGCCGCGTGCGTGACACGTGCGCACCAGCAGTTGCTGATAGGCGCGCATGAAGGGCACTGCCATGGTGACCTGGCCGCGGTCGGGCAGGACCTTGTCGGCTCGGGTGTGGAACTTCTTGATGATGCTGAAGATGTAGTCCCAGCGACCCGCGTTGAGCCCGGCGGCGTGGTCTCGCAGCTCGTACAGGATCTCATCCATCTCGAATGCGGCGAGGATCGTCTCGATCAGCACTGTGGCCCGAATAGACCCTCGCGGAATGCCCAGCTCCTCTTGTGCCGCAACGAAAACGTCGTTCCAGAGACGAGCCTCGAGGTGCGACTCGAGCTTGGGAAGGTAGAAGAAGGGTCCCGACCCGCGTTCGAGCTGCTCACGAGCGTTGTGGAACAAGGTCAGCCCGAAGTCGAACAGGCTCGCGGAGATAGGAGTTCCGTCGACCCGCACGTGCCCCTCGTCCAGGTGCCAGCCGCGAGGGCGGATGACCAGTGTCGCCAGGTGGTCATTGAGGCGATAGGTCTTCTCATCGGTATCAAAACTGAGCCGATGGCGAACAGCCTCGCGCACGGACCACTGCCCAGTGACCACGTTGGCCCAGGTAGGGGAGAGGGCGTCTTCGAAGTCGGCCATGAAGACCTTCGCCCCCGAGTTCAGGGCGTTGATCATCATCTTGGGCTCGACAGGGCCGGTGATCTCCACCCGCCGGTCGTCGAGATCTGGAGGAGCCGATGCCACGCGCCAGCTCGCATCGGCACGGATCTCCGCCGTTTCGGGCAGGAAGTCAGGGAGCTCGCCTGCGTCGAACCGCCCCTGGCGGTCACGCCGTGCGCCGAGCAGCCGCTGCCGGGTGGGGTCGAACCGTTGATGCAGATCCGCGACGAAGGCCAGTGCCTCCCGCGTCAGCACCTCATCAGCGTGAGGTGTCGCGGGACCTGTCAGCTCGACAGTGGCCGGTCGGCCGCGCGAGGCATGGGTGGGTGATCGATCGACGGGATCAGGCATGGCGCGTTGAATCCGCTGGAACCTCCGTGACCTCGCCGCCATGCTAGCGCCCGTGGAACCCGAGGGCCCTACGCAAACCGCCGACCAGGAAGCGACGCCGATTGTCCGGCGCAGCCTCGCGCTCGCCGTGCCCCTGGCCTCGGTAGTGGGCGTCTTCGGGATCTCCTTTGGCGTCCTTGCGGCCGGGACTCCGGGGTTTGGGGCGCTGGCCGCGCTCGCTATGTCCGCGACGACGTTCGCGGGCTCGGCCCAGTTCGCCGCAATCACCGTGCTCGCAGCCGGTGGCCAGCTGCTGCCCGCCGTCGTGGCTGCGGTGCTGTTGAACCTGCGCTATCTCCCGATCGGCATTTCAGTGGCGCCCTCCCTGCGTGGCGGGTGGCTGCAGCGCTTCCTGCAGGCGCAGCTTGTCGTGGACGAGTCGTGGGCCGTCTCTGCGCGCGCCGGCGGGCGGTTCGACGTTCGCGTCCTTGCCGTCGTGGGCATCACGCTGTACGCCGCGTGGCTGGCCGGTACCGCGGTCGTAGTCATCACCGGTTCGGCTCTGGGCGACCCGAATCGCATTGGCCTGGACGGGGCGTTCCCGGCGCTCTTCCTTGCCCTCCTGGCACCACAGCTCCGAACCCATCGCGCCGTCGCCAGCTCGCTGCTGGGTGGCGCCATCGCCCTGGCCCTGGTTCCGTTCGTACCTCCCGGGCTGCCGATCATCGCTGCCGCCTCGGCGGCGCTCATCGGTCTGCGCCGATGAGCACCGGCTGGCTGGTGGTGCTCCTGGTTGGCGGCGCGACCATCGCCATCAAGGCGACCGGTCCGCTCCTGCTTGGTGGTCGCCAGCTGCCGGAGCGTCTGCTGGCGTGGTATCGCTACTGGCTCCGGCCCTCCTTGCGGCCCTGGTTGCAACGCTCACGCTGGGCGCCGGACGTGCGCTGGTCATCGATGCGCGGGCCGCGGGTGTTGCGGCCGGCGCCGTTGCGCTCTGGCTCAAGGCCCCCACCATCGTGGTGGTCACCCTAGCCGCCCTGGTCACAGTGGGCGCCCGTGCGGTCGGAATGGGCTAGCCGCCCTCCTGGGGGGTCGGGTCTTGGGCCAGGGCCAGCTCCACGATCTGCCTGACGATCCCGAAGTCGCGACCCTCGTTCTGATCGAGCAGGCCTACCTCGTCTGCTCCGATCCATCGGTACTCCGTATGCTGCGGCCGCTCGATCCGCGGATGAGCGAGATCACCCAGTACCTGGACCATGAAGTCGAACTCGCGCCGTCGGTTGGGCGTGCCGCCCTCGTTGGACTCCCAGTCGGCGGTAAAGAGCAGCCTTGGCGTCCCAACCAGGTGCCACCCGGACTCCTCGGTGATCTCGCGCGCCAGGGCGTCGAGGAGTGACTCGCCTGCCTCGACGTGACCGCCGAGCACGTCCCAGCCGTTCGGCAGCCACGTACGGTTGGGGCCGCGACGATGGACGAAGACGCGCCCGAGCTCGTCGCGCACCAACGCACCGACCACGCACCGGCGGCCATCGGCTTCGGCCTTCGCCTGAAGGCTGGCCAGGTCGGGTGCGGTCACCCCTGTGGACGGGGTCGGAGCGGCTTGACGACGCGTCCTTCGGCCGAATCCTCGATGAGGGTCGCCAGACGTCGTTCCCGCGTCGCCTCCAGCTTTGCGCTGACCACCCACCAGGTCGCTCCGCGCCGGTAGCTTGGCGACTGCGACTGCCAATACCGCCACGCGTCGGCATCGGACTTGAGCTGCTTCAGGTAGGCCGATGGAAGGTCGGCCGGACGGTTCTCGTATGAATAGACGCCGGTGCGCTCAGGAGTGCGCGCCTCAAAGGCAACGAGACCCGCCCTATGCATCCGCCCCGCGGCCTTGAGCTCGCCGACGCGGCGAACGTTCGCGGCACTCCAGTTGCTTCGCTTGGTGCGAGGGGTGAACCGGTTGGCGTGCACCTCATCGGAGATCCGGTACCCGATGCCGTCGATCCACCCAAAGCACAGGGCCTCGTCCACCGACTCCGGATACGTGATCGACTGCTTGGCGACACCCTTCTTGTAGTAACCGATCCAGGCTTCACTCTCACTGGCGTGGTAGTTGTCGAGCCAGGCTCGGAATTGGGCGGCCGACGCGAAGACCTTCACATCCTTCGGATCCGGCGCCTTCACCATCCGCCCGCATCCCTGATGAGCCGATGCAGGACTCGCCCGGCCACGGCCCGCCGATAGGCCGCGGTCGAGCGCACGTCATCGATTGGCTGGATCTCGGCCTCGAGTGCGGCCGCTGCGCGGTCTGCCGTCTCCTGCGTCGGCAGCGCACCCTCGAGGACGGCCTCGGTCGCGGGCGCTCGCACGGGAGTGGGCGCCACCGAGCCGAGCGCAAGCCGGACGCCGTGCCAACGTGCATCGGTTCCAGCCCCTCCACCGCCATCGGTAGTCCATGAGAGGGCCATCACTACCTTGCTGATCGCCTGCGCCCGGCGCGTACCGACCTTGCGGAAGCGCACCTCGCGGCCGGCGTGGATGGGGAAGCGGACCGCGAGAACGAGCTCGTCTTCGGCGCGAGCCGTGCGCCGGTACTCCGGAAAGAACTTAGACGCAGGCGCGGCTCGCTCACCGCGAGCGCTGCCCAGGACGACGACCGCGTCCGTGGCCAGCAGCAAGGGCAGCGTGTCCCCGGCGGGGGACGCATTGACGACGTTCCCGCCAATGGTTCCCCGGTTCTGGATTTGCGCGGCTCCGATCGTCGCGGCCACTTCCGCAAGTACCGGGAGGTGTCGGAGCACAGCGTCCGAGCGTTGCATCTCCATGTAGGTTGTCAGCGCGCCGATGACGAGGAAGTCGTCCTCGACTCGCATCCCGCGCAGCTCGTCGAGTCCCCATATATCGAGGACCCGTTCTGGTGGTTCGCCGATCTCGCCGGTGATCTGCACCATCACATCGGTGCCGCCGGCGATGGGACGAGCACCGGCGAGCATCGGATAGGCCTCGGCCAGGGAGCGCGGGGAGTCAACCGGCGGTTCGAATGGGCGAGGCATCGTCAGGAGGAAGGTGCTGCACGGCGCTGGGCGGCCAGCGCGATGGCGTCGATGATCTTGGTGTAGCCCGTACAACGACAGAGATTGCCCGCGATGGCCGCGCGAATGGCCTCGTCGTCCGAAGGCGCCCCCGCCGGCAGCGACGCGAGGTACGCGTCACCCGCGATCAGCATTCCTGGCGTGCAGATCCCGCATTGTGCCCCGCCGGTCTCCAGGAAGGCCTGCTGCAGAGCGCCAAGCCGCTCGCCATCGGCCATGCCCTCGACCGTTCGTACGTCAGCACCGTCCACCTGGCACAGCGGCACCATGCACGAATCGACGACATCGCCGTTCAGGAGCACCGAACAGGCGCCGCATTCGCCCTCGCCACACCCTTCCTTGGTGCCGGTGAGGCCAAGGTCCTCGCGCAGGACGTCGAGTAGCCGGCGCATGCCCGGCGCTTCGACCTCGACGGCCTCGCCGTTCACTGTGAGCCGATAGCTCATGCCTTCACCGTGCTGATGCCGGGCAACGGGGGCGGCTCGATGCCCGCCAGCGCGGCCAGGGTCCGCTCCGGTGTCGCGGGCAGCTCGTCGATCCAGACGCCTGTCGCATCATGGATCGCGTCGATGACGGCCGGCGCCCCCAGATCCATCGGCAGCTCGCCCACTCCCTTGGCGCCATGCGGAGATCCGGAGTACGGCTTCTCGACCAGGATCGCCGTGATCTTGGGGGCGTCGAGAGCGGTCGGGATGAGATAGGTGGCCAGCCGGTCATTGAGATAGCGGCCATCGGTCAGCTTGATCTCCTCGATGGTGGCGTAGCCCACCGCCTGGAGCGTGCCGCCTTCGACCTGCCCCTCGGCGAGGACCGGGTGGATGGCGTGCCCCACGTCATCTGCCGAAACGGCTGAGGTTACGGTCACCTCCCCCGTGTCGAGGTCAACGTCCACCTCTGCCACGCATGCGGCCCAGCCGAAGCAGGGGTATGCGTCGCCGGTGTACGTGGCGTCGTCGAATGGTTGACCGGGGTACGGTGTGAATTGCTCGTCCATGCGCAGCGCGCCGTGCTGCTCCGCGTACGTCCGATACCCATGAGCGAAGGGAAGTCCCGTGTCCGCCTCGACGTACTCCCGCAGCCGCCGCGCGGCCTTGATGATCAATCCGCCCACAACCATCGCCGTTCGAGATGCAACCGTTGGGCCCGAGTTCGGAACGATCGAGGTGTCCTGGGGCGCGATCTCGACGTCTTCCGGGTCCAGGCCAAGCTCTTCGCCGACCAGTTGCGGGAAGATCGTCTTGGTGCCCTGGCCCATCTCGGTCGAAGCGGTCAGGACGCGGATTCGCGCGTCATCGGTCAGTTCAACGGACGCCACGCTGGCGAGGTGGACCTCGCCCGAGCCCGTGAAGCCTGCCCCGTGCCAGGCCATCGCCAGACCGATTCCGGACGCTCGGCGGGCTCCGCCCGTGCGCTGGGCGCGGGCCTCGGCGTGGCGGGCGCGGTGTCGCTCATAGCCGGCGGTCTCGGTCGCCGCTTCGAGCACTTCCGAAGAGCCAACGCTCTCGAGCAGCACCTGGCCGGTAGGCGTCGTGTCGCCCTCCCGGTAGATCCAGCGCCGACGCAGTTCCAGCGGGGAGAGGTTCAGCGCGGCCGCGACCTTGGCGGTCTGCATCTCGGATGCGAACTGGGTCTGCGGGGCGCCAAAGCCGCGAAATGCGCCATTCGGCGGGGTATTGGTGGCCATGGCGCGACCTCGGATGCGCACGTTCTGGCACCGATACGGCCCGCCGGCGTGCAGCACGCCACGGCTCAAGACGACGGGCGTGAGCGTGGTGTACGCCCCGCCGTCCATCACGACCTCGACGTCCTGGGCAACGAGCTCGCCGTCGCGACTGACCCCAGTCCGATGGCGGACGATCGCGGGGTGGCGCTTGGTTGTGGCGCTGATGTCCTCGTGCCGGTCGTAGATCATCCGCACCGGCCGGCGGACCTTGAGGGCGAGGAGCGCAGCGTGGAGGGCGATCATGGAGGGGTATTCCTCCTTACCGCCGAAGCCACCACCCGTCTCGGACTGGATGACCACCGCCTGCTGGCTGGTCATACCCAGTGCCTTGGTCATGGCGGTGTGGATGTAGTACGGGCACTGGCAAGAGCCATGGATCGTGACGCCGCCGTCCTCGCGCGGAACGGCGATCATCGCCTGACCCTCGATGTAGAGCTGCTCCTGGTGTCCGACGCGGTACGTCCCTTCGATGATGAGGTCGGCGTCCGCCATCGCAGCGTCAACGTCGCCGCGGCCCACCGTGTAGTGCGCAAACTCGCGGGTCGACTTTTCTGGGTCGAAGACCGGGTCCAGTCCTTCGGTTCTCAGAGTCACGTGGCGCTTCGCAGCCCGGAGCGTGTCGCGATCAGCTGAGGCCAGCAGGCAGACAGGCTCCGCCTGATGCTGGATCTCGCCGCCGACGGGCACGAGGATCGGTTGGTCGTCGGAGATCAGGGAGACGATGTTCGGGCCGGGGATGTCCGCGGCAGTGACGACGGCGACCCTGCTCCAGTCGAAATCCGGGTCCAGGTCGATCGCGACCAGGCGGGCATGCGGTTCGGTGGAGCGGATGGTGGCGCCGAACCATGCGCCCGGAAACACGAGATCGTCTGCGTACTTGGCCAGACCGGTGAGCTTCTCGGGACCCTCCCGCCGCAGCGGAAGAGCCGAGCGCGCTCGCCCGGGGGTGGGCGTTCCGGCCGGAACGATCACGGGAGTCTCGACTACCAGCGGCGCCGGGGCTGTCGAAGGTGGGGCAACTCGCGCCGTCATCCGCGCTTCACTCCTCCTCCCGGGACGATAGCACTCGCGCCGATTCGACCTGGCTGATCTCGATGAGGTGGCCGTCGGGGTCGCGGAAGAAGGCGCGAATCTCGCCTCCCCAGTCGACGGGAGGCGTAAGGAACTCAGCTCCGCGGCCGCGAAGCGTGTCATAGGCCCCCTGGCAGTCAGGAACCCGAATCGTGAACTCGTGGTCGACGAGCTTCTTATCTGCCGGCGGAGCGAAGGTGACGTCAGGCTTGTCGCTGGTTGGGCCGCCGCCAGTCACGAGCAGGATCCACGTCCCAGCGAAGGTGAAGACGGCGGAGGTGCCGCCGTACTCGCGGTAAAGCGTCGCGCCCAAGACGTCCCGATAGAACGCCACCGACCGCTCCAGGTCCGAAGCGACCAGGAGGACCGTCACGGCCATCCCATCGGACGGGAAATCCACCGTCATGCCGCCTCCATCCTGGCCATCGCATCCATGATTCGTCTGGCGAGGGCGTTCGCGTCGCCTTCAAGGGACGCACCAACCTTCTGGAGCGCCATCGCGAGCGTCGGCTCATCCATGAGTGCTGCCGCCACGGCTGCCCGTCCCGCCGGATCCAGGCGGAGCGCGACGAGCAGCACCTCGGCCCAGCCCGGGGCCGCTTTACCGATCATGCGTGCCGGCCATCCCTTGTGCATCGCTCGCGCAATCGCCTCGACCGCGGCCCGGTCTCGGCTGGAACTCGTCATGCTCAATCCCTCCCTCGCCGCAGCGCGCGGCCCGGCAGCGCGCCGGTGTGCTCGCCATCGGTGACCACCGGGATCCCGTTGACGACGACATGCTCGATGCCGACCGGGAACCTCCTCGGTTCGTCATACGTCGCCAGCGACGCCACGGTCGTCGGATCGAAAACCACGAGGTCGGCGACCGCGCCATCACGCAGCATTCCTCGATCCGTGAGCCCAAGACGTGCGGCAGGTGCCGAGGTCATCTTTCGCACCGCCTCCTGCAACCCCATGATCCGCTTTTCGCGCACGAATTCGCCCAGGATCCGCGGAAACGAGCCGTAGGTCCGCGGCGACGGCTTCGCACCGAGGAACGTCGAATCGGTTCCGACCATGCCCATGGGGTGCGCCACGAAGCGGGGTAGCGTATCGGCGGTTGGGCCACTGGTTACCTGCGAGACGTGCAGGTCCTCGGCGAGCAACAGGTCACAGATGGCGTCGACCGCATCGGCTCCGGTGGCAGCCATGTATTCCGCGAGCGTTCGACCCTCCCAGGCCAGGTGGACCGGCGTGGCGAAGTACCCCAGCCGGATGTCCGCCCAGCCGGCATTGCTCGTCGAAGCTGCTCCGGAATTGCCGACCTCCGCGCGCAGACGGTCACGGACGCGCTGGTCGGAGAGGCGCTCGAGCAGGGCCATCGGTCCACCGGACTGCACCCACTGGGGAAGCTGAATCAGCAGGCGCGTGCTGGCCCACTCGTACGGATAGCTGTCGAAGGTCACGTCCTGCCCGCGGGCGCGCGCCTCTTCCACCAGTCCAAGCAGCTGCCCCGGGCCACCCGGGTAGCCAGACCGATGGTAGAAGTGCGTGATGTGCGCTGGCCCGCCACCTCGCGCGCCGATCTCGATCGCCTCGCGGAACGGGTCCAGGAAACGATCGCCGAGCGTGTACCGCACGTGGGTGTGATAGATCCCGGCGAGCTTTGCCGCCTCCTCAGTGAGCAGGGCCAGTTCGTCCGTGGTGGCGTACGAGCCGGGCGGGTAGTCAAGGCCACTCGAGAGGCCAAAGGCGCCTTCCTCCATCGCCTCGCGCAAGGAGCCGCGCATGCGATCGAGTGCACGCTCGTCGGCTGGCACGTCGTCCCAACCGAGCGCCTCGATGCGCAGGGCGCTGTTGCCTGCGACGAAGGCGACGTTCACCGCGACACCGCGATCGAAGCGGTCGAGGTAGCTCGCGACGCTCGTCCAGTCGTGGTCCAGGTCGGGTCGACCGTCGAGCCCACCGTTGAGGCGCACGAAGGCCTCAAGGTCCTCGCGGATGCGGAAAGGCGCGTAGGCGTTGCCATCAACGCCGACGAGCTCGGTGGTCACGCCCTGGCGCACCTTGGGCTCATGCCGCGGCTCGGCGAGGATCCAAAGGCCCGAATGGCTGTGCAGGTCGATGAAACCCGGGCAGACCACCTTGCCCGTTGCGTCGATGCTCGTTCCCACGCTGGTCGGCCGCGGCTCATCGGCCCGAAGGATCCGAACGCGCCCCTCGACGACCGCGACGTCGGCCGCGAACCCTTCCGTGCCAGAACCGTCCACCACGGTGCCTCCCCTGATCAGCAGGTCCACCGAGTCAGGCACCAGGGGGCCCCTCGAGGAGACGGCCGCGCACCCACGCTGCGCGGACCATGTCTGGGTGGGATCGAAAGATGAGCCGGCTGGCGACCTCCTCCGGTTCCGCGGCGTCGAGGTTGGGGAGCGGGGCGGTGAGCGCGAGGTCAATGGCAATGAGGTCCGCTTCTTTTCCGACCTCGACTGAGCCGATGGCGGCCTCCAGCCCGAGTGCGCGTGCCCCTTCAAGACTGCCGAGTCTCAGCCAGTCCATCGGTGAAAGTGGGGGATAGGGCTCATCCAGCATCGTTCGGAGCCCGCTCTGGGTGTACGCGCCCGCGCGCATCACGCCAAACAGGGACAGGTCCGGTCCGGCGGAAACGTCAGAGCCGAGGCCGATGACCAGTCCAGCCTCCAGGTAGCGCCCCACCCGCATGGTGCCACTCGCTAGGAACAGGTTCGACGATGGGCAGTGGGCGATTCGGGTTTGCGTGTCGGCCAGGCGTGCGATCTCGCGATCGGACAGGTGGATGGCGTGGGCCATGACGGTGCGCGGCCCCAGCCCACTCGCCCTGTCGTAGACGTCCGTGTAGTCGAGCGCGTCCGGGAAGAGGCGCTGGACCTCCACGATCTCGTTGCGATCCTCGGCGAGATGCGTCTGCCAGTAAGCACCTGTCTGCTTGGCCAGCGCAGCGGATTCGTGGAGCATCTCCGCTGAGCAGCTCACCGCGAAACGAGGCGTGACGGCGTAGCGCAGTCGCCCGTTGTCGCGGCCATGCCAACGGCTGATCAGGTCGGCGCTCTGCTGCAGACTGACCTCCAGGACCTGCGATGCCTCGAGGTTCGGGTCGTAGCGCAGTCGATCCATCATCACCTTGCCGATCACCGCGCGGATGCCGTGCCGTTCAGCGGCTTCGAAGGCGGCATCCAGGCTGGGCTCGAAGACCGCCCCGTACATGAGCGCCGTTGTGGTGCCCGCCGCTGCCATTGCGCGGAACGCCGCCGGGGCCAGGCGCTCGGCCGCGCTGCGATCGAAGTCGCGCTCCAACGGAAAGATGTAGCGGTCGAGCCAGGTCAGCAGATCCAGGCCCGCTCCAAGTCCGGCGTTGGGAAGCTGGGGCAGGTGCAGGTGGAGGTCGACCATCCCGGGAAGAATCACCATCGGCCTCAGGTCGACCATCGCGTCAACGGCCGCGTCGCTGCCATTCCAAGCCGACACCTGAGTTAGCTTGCCGGCCGCATCAACCTCGATCCGCGCGTCAGCCTCGTACCGAAATCCTCCGGCGCCCAACGGTGTCAGCAGGCGAGCCCGGAGCGCGAATGGCGGGTGCTCCGGAAGAGTGGTCATCGACGCGCCGCGATCAGGCGACGCTGGTCGTATCGGAGGGGCGAATCGCTTCCAGCTCGAGCTCGAAGCGGGCATGCAGTGAGTGCTTCTCGCCCTCATCCAGCCATGTCGCCTCGACGCCATCGAGTGCCACCTCTTCGATCTCCGACCACGGCATCTGCAACGCCCGTGCGACGGATCGGTACTCCTTGCCGAGGTCGAGGTCGGTCATGGCAGGGTCGTCTGTGTTGAGCGTGGCGAGCAGCCCGGCCTGGCGCATGCGCCGGAATGGATGCTCTTCGAGCCGCTCGTACCTGTTGGCGATGACGATGTTCGAGTTTGGGCACACGTCCAGAGGGATGCGCTCTTCCGCCACTCGTCGGGTGAGCGCCTCGTCCTCGAGAATCGCCAGCCCGTGATCGATCCGCTCGATTCCAAGCGCGTCCAGCGCCGTGGCGATGTTTTCTGGCCCGGTGTCCTCGCCGGCGTGCGACGTCAGCCGCAGTCCGACCGAGCCGCCCAGCCGGAAGGCTTCTGCAAAGTCCCGAGGGTCAACACCGCGTTCCGTGGAATCCATACCGAGCCCGATGACGCGCTCCGCCCGTCCCGCTCGCCGCGCCTCGGCAAGCAGCTCGACCAATTCGAGACCCGCCCTCCCTCCATACGCCCGGTCGATGTCGCAGATGAGCATGCACCGAGTCCCGGTCTCGACCTCCGCCCGCTCGATGCCCTCGGTCAGACCGGCGATGATCTCCGCCAGGTCCTGTCCTGCGGCCAGATGCCGCGCAGGGGTGAAGAACATCTCGCGGTAGCGGAGGCCGTGCGGCGCCGCGGACACGATCGACTCGTACGCGACTCGTGCCCAGTCATCGCGATTACCGAGCAGCTCCTGGACCAGCCAGAAGATCGCGAGGAACGAGTTGAGCGAGGTGTACCGATACAGCTCGGTCGGGTCTTCACTCGGCAGCGACCGGCCGTTCCTGCGCGCCAGCTCGACGACCGTTGACGGACGGACGGTGCCCTCGACGTGACAGTGCAGCTCGACCTTGGGGATCGCGTCGTAGACGTCAGCGGCCGCCATTTCGCGCCAGTATATGGACCGATGTCATCGTTACCGAGCCAGGCGACCGGGGTCGCGGCGGTCATCCTGGCGGCTGGCGAATCCCGCCGATTCGGCTCGCCCAAACAGCTCGCGCAGTTGAAGGGTCGCACACTGCTGGAGCACGTTCTCGCATGTGCCTCCGGTGCCGGCCTCGATCCAATCGTCGCGGTCGTGCCGACGTGGCTCGCGCCTCGGAGGCGCTCGGAGGAGTCGATCCTGTGGGTGCGCAATCCCCACCCGGAGCGGGGGATGAGCGAGTCGCTGCAGCTCGGCTTTGCCACGCTGCCCGCGTCCGTCGAAGCTGCCGTGATCCTGCTTGGCGATCAGCCAACGCTGCCCGCGAGCAGCATCGCGGCGATTCTCGCGAGACGAGGGGAACGACCGGTCATTGCGGGCCGCAATCGCGGACACACGACTCCGCCAGTTCTCATAGAACGCAGTCACTTTGGGATGGTGGGAGAGGCAATCGGGGACCGCGGATTGCGCGACCTGCTGAAGGCGCAACCGGATTGGGTTACCGCGGTAGAGCTGCCATCAACCGATGACGTGGACACTCCCGAGCAGCTCC
>Ga0207646_10002324_pt1 | contig 22521 bp, 20 predicted proteins | sample KBSK5502metaG_FD_184343 | JGI IMG/M metagenome (GOLD analysis project Ga0207646, IMG submission 184343) | Corn, switchgrass and miscanthus rhizosphere microbial communities from Kellogg Biological Station, Michigan, USA - KBS K5-50-2 metaG... | ecosystem: Host-associated > Plants > Roots >... | reverse complement strand
TGGGACCAAGGACCGAACGCGACTCGCGTTTCCCGGCCGGGGTGATCAGTCCGCGGCCGCACGCGTGACGGGGGGCTCCCCGCCTTCCTGCCCTCGTTTGAGCACCGAGAAGCGCGCGATGCTCCCGCGTAACCGCTCGGCCAGCTGTGCGAGCTGCTGCGAGGTCGCGGTGAGATCGCCCATCGACGTGATCTCGGCCTGAGTGGCGCCTGCGGCGCCGTCGGCTCGTTGCGAGGAGGCGCTCGAGATGGCCGCCACCTGCTGCAGCGACTGCGCCAGCTCGGCGAGGCGCTGCGCCTGGCCCCGGGACACCTCCGCCGTGGCGTTCACCAGGTCGCCCACCAATTCGATCCCCTGGTGCAGCTCCTGGAGCGCCGCGTCGGCTTCCGCGGCCACGGCGCCGATGTCACGCACCTTCGTCTCACCCGACTGCATCGCCCGCGCCGCGGCGTCGATACCCGCCCGCAGTTCCGAAACCAGCTCCGCCACCTCGCGCGCCGATTTTCCCGCCTCCGCCGCGAGCGCCCGCACTTCGTCCGCAACCACCGCGAAGCCCTCGCCGTGCTCCTCGGCGCGCGCCGCCTCGATCGCCGCATTGAGCGCGAGCAGATGCGTCTGTCGCGCGATCCGCGCGATCGTCTGGGCGAACACGCCGATCCGCTCCGACATCCCCGACAGCCCGGCCACCGTCGCAGCCGTGGTGCGAACCTCCTCGCCCACCGCGCGGAGCGTCTGACTCGCGCGCGCCACCCGTTCCCGGCCCCGCTCCGCCGCCGCGACCAGGCGGGCGGCGTCCGCCTGCATCAGCTCCGCGCGGACGCGTAGCGATTCCGCTTGCTCGGCCGCCTTGGCGCTCTCGCCGCGCGCTCCCTCGGCCATCTCCCGTTGCTGCCCTAGATCCGTCGCCAGTCGCTGGGCTGTATGGGTGACGGTTTCCGAGGTGGCATGGAGCTCCTCGGCCGAGGCCGCGAGCTCTTCCGCGAGCGCCGCCACCTCGTCGGCCTCGCGCTGCACGGTGGAGATCGTGCCACCGATCTCCTCGATCATCCGATTGAAGCTCCGCTCGAGGAAGCCGAGCTCGTCGGACTCACCCGCCGGCGCGCGCACGGCCAGATAGCCCCGCTCCGCCTCTCCCATCACGCTCCGGGCATGGCGGATCCGCGCGATCAGCGTCGCCGGAATCCGCTTGAGCGCCATGGCCACGAGGATGAACACCAGCGTCTCGAGCCCCGCGTCCCTCAGGCTCCTGCTGGGCTCGTACAGCGTGTCGTGGAGGAAGCTCGCGCCGAGATAGGCGAGGGCGGCTGTGAGGACCAGGAAGTTTCCGACCGTGTGGCCCTGATCGAAGGCGTAGGGCAGGACAGCGAGGAAGAAGGCGGCGATCAAGCCGCCGTTCCCGAACCAGACGATCAGAACCGCGACCAGGATGACATCGAGGAGCGATAGCGCATACACCAGCCACCAGCGGTACCAGCCGCGCTCGTGGATGAGGCCCAGGATCTCGTTCAGAAACGCGGCCCCACCCGCCGTCAACACCATGGTCGTTGGGCGGGTCTTGACCGCCGTCGCAGCCCACCCCACCAGGCCGAAGACGAATCCGACGCCGATCATCAGGCGGCGCATCCGGTGGCTTCGCGAGATGGTCTCCAGGTCCTTGAGCCGCTGCTCGAGGCCGGTAGCGTCGTCCTTCCAGCCTCGCACCAGCGAGGCGAGAGACGGCCGCGATGATCCTGTCGGAAGTGTGCTCACCCGGGGCTGATCATACACCTCAGGTGATCAGAGCGGCAATCTCCCCTGCGGCTTTGGTCGCGCCTAGCCGGCGGTACAGCGCGACGGCGCGCTCGCGCGCCGCCCTGGCTCCCGCTCGGTCGCCGCTCGCCTCGAGCGCCAAGCCCAAGTCGCGTTCGATCTCCGCGAGGGTGTGGGCGCTTCCCTGCCCCCGCGCCAGCTCGGCCGCCCGGGCGAGCACCCCAGCCGCACCGGCCAGATCACCGCGCGCCCGCGCCACGCCCGCCTGGAGTCGCCACACTTCCGCGAGCCCCACTGGGTGCTGCAGGCGCTCGTAGGCGGCCGCCGCCAGCGCGAGCTCCGCACCGGCCAGCTCGGCGTCCCCCTGAAGCAGGTGCAGCTCGGCGCGCCCGGCGATCGCCAGCGCGGTGAGCGCTTCGTCCCGCACCTGCTGCTCGGCGAGGCGCACTGCCTCCTCGGCGGCGGCGAGGGCTTGCGTGTAGTCGCCCAGGACGCGCCAGCTGATGCCGATGTTGTGCTGCGTCTCCGCCATGCCGCGCACCAGGCCCGCCTGCTGGTAGGCTGTCAAAGCGAGCTTGTAGCTCGCGAGCGCGGCGCGCGAGTCGCCCCGCAGGTTCGCGATGATCCCCAGGTTGTTGAGGCAGCGTGCCTGAGCGGCGTGGTCCTCGAGCGTGCGTGCGAGCTCGAGTGCGGCCGCGAAGTGCGGCTCGGCCGCGTCGACGTCGCCTCGCTCCAACGCGATCGCCCCCTGATAGTTCCGCGCCCGCAGCTCGGCGTGGCGCTCGCCCCGCGCCCGCGCGATCACCAGCGCAGCCTGTGCCCAGCGCTCCGCTTCCGCGTGGGCGCCCAGGCGGCCGTGCGCCTCGGCCGCGAGCAGCGCGTACGGCGTGCGACGCTCGAGCGTGTCGGGCGACAGCGCCTCCAATCGGCTCAGCACGTCGCGATGCTGCCCCCGCTCGGCAAGCGCGCGGAGCTCGAGCAGCAGCGCCGACTCGTCGGAGGGCGATCTCACCATGTTTTCTACCAGGCGACGGCGTACTGCGAGAACGAGAGGATGTCGGCGTCGAACTCCTCCAGCTCCAGGGACCTCACTGCCGCCGTCTGGTCCCAGAGCGTGTCCGGGGGCTCGCGCCGCCACAGCGCGAGCATGGCCTCGATCGCCGCATCCCTCGAGTCGATCGTGCCGTCGCCGTTGAAATCGGGGTCGGCATAGTGGTACTCCACCTTCAGCCGGGCGGGATCGTTGGGATTGAACTGGAGGCCGGACGGCTGAAAGTCGAACAGGAACTTCTTTGGGTCGAGGACCGTGATCGTGATACCGATAGAGTCGGTAGCGCCGAACGTGGTACCGTCAGGCTTGCGATAGAGCCCGTCAGTCGGCACTTCAAATCGGAGAAACTCCGAGCCCGAGTCGGTCGGCGTGCTCCCTTGGTAGACCAGGCGGATCTCGCGATGCTCCCCCACCTTCGCGTAGAAGGTGCCCTGCGCGGAGAGTAGGGGCTTGTACGTGGAGTCTTGCCTCACGACGTTGAGCGTCGCGCGCGGCGGCGTGCTCGCTGGGCCGTTCGAATTGCTGCACGCGGCCACGCTTGCGAGGATTGCCAGGGCTGAAATCAGTCGTCGCATGTCAGTCCTTCCGGGCTCGAGGTTGGCCCTGAGAGAGGGCAAGCGCCGGGCCATTCTAAGTCGCTATGCATCAACGTGATGGACATCACGAACTGAGCCACGCCGCAGCACGTGGCTCAATTCGGGTCAGCTTCCGTGTCATCCGGGCTCGTTCCCCCCTCGAGCAGCCGCTGCAGGCGGGAGCGCGAGATTCCCAACCGCCGCGCCGCCTCCGACCGGTTGCCCCCGGCCGCGTCCAGCATCGCGCGCGCTGCGGCGCGCTGGATCTCGGCGAGGGTCGCCGGGAAGGGCAGGGCGCTCGCTGCGCCGGGTCGTACCGGGGCGGCAGTGAGCCCGCTCAACACAAACGTCCCGGGAGGCGAGAGCAGGACGCTCCGCTCGATCGCGTTGCGTAGCTCGCGCACGTTGCCCGGCCAGGGATGGGCGAGCAGCGCGCGCCGCACCTCCGGCGACAATGTGGGCTGTGGCAGCTTGTACTGTGCGCTGAACTTCCGCAGGAAGGCTTCCGCGAGCAGAATCACGTCGTCGCCCCGATCCCGCAGCGGCGGCAGCTCCAGCGCGATCACATTCAGCCGGTAGAACAGATCCTCCCTGAAGCGCCCGGCTTGCACGGCGGCGACGAGATCCGCGTTCGTCGCCGCGACGATGCGGACGTCGAATTGGCGGGTCGCGGTGCCGCCCAGGCGCCGAGCCGACTTCTGATCGAGGGCACGCAGCACCTTCCCCTGGAGCTCGGGCGCCAGATGATCCACTTCGTCCAGGAACATCGTCCCGCCTTGGGCGACCTCGAACAAGCCGGGTTTGGCGGTCTTCGCGTCGGTGAAGGCACCGCGCTCGTGCCCAAACAACTCGCTTTCGAGCAGTTGGGCGGGAAGGGCGGCGCAGTTGAGCTCGACGAACGGCGCCGCGGCACGCGGGCCGCCGTAGTGCAGTGCACGCGCGAGCAGCTCTTTGCCGGTCCCAGTCTCGCCGGTGATCAGGATCGTGGCGTCGCGGTGCGGCACGATCCGGGCCGCACGCTCGAGCGCGGCCTTGAGCGCCGGGCTTTCGCCCACGATGTCGCGGAACGCGTGCGCCTGGGCTTCGAGATGCGCCAGAGCGGCGCGGCCGATGGCGGCCTGTCGGCGCTGCACGGCGGCGGCAAGCGCGTCTCGCAGCCCGTCGCGGTCCTCGGGCAGGGAGAAGTAGTCGGTCGCTCCCGCTGCCACGATTTGCGCTGCGAGCCGGTACGAGGCGACCGCGCCCACGACAATGATCGGGATGCCTGGCGTCACCGAAAGCTGAGGCAGCAGCGCGGTGACATCGGCCTCGAGCCCGCCGGCCGCGATGAGAACGATGGCCGCATCCGGTGGGGGCGACTCGTCGGCGGCGGGGGTCCAGTCCACGAGCGCAGCACCGATCTCGCGCGCCAGGCCCGGCCAGAAGTCACCGAAGGAATCGCTCAGCCGGACGACGAGCAGAGTGACGTCGCCGGACGCGGTCACCGCAACCCCAACTCCGTGGCGGTGACGAGCGCCTCGACCGGGTGGCCGGCCTGCTCCAGCGTCGTCCGACCTCCTTCCTCTCGGTCCACGACGGCCAGGACGCCGAGGACGCGTCCGCCCTCGGCAGTGACTGCGGCAATGGCCTCCGCGGCCGAGTGCCCGGTCGTGATTACGTCCTCCACGACGACGACGGCGGCATCGGGCCTGAAGCAACCTTCGATGCGTTTTCCGGTGCCGTGGGCCTTGGCCTGCTTGCGCACGCTGAAGGCGTCGAGGGGCAATCCCTGGGCTCGGGCGGCGGCGGCCAAGGCGTAGGCGACGGGATCGGCGCCGAGGGTCAGCCCGCCGACCAGATCGGGCGCCCACCCACGGGCAGTGAGGCGCGCGAGCCCGAGGGCGCCGATCACGACAAGGCCCTCGCCCGACATGGTGGTGCGGCGCGCATCAATGTAGAAGGTAGAGCGGCGCCCGGACGCGAGGGTGAACTCTCCGCGCGTGACGGAGCGCTCCTGCAGGAGCTCACGGAGGCGGCGCTCTAGGGCTGGGATGGACGTCGATGTCATACGATAGTAGTAGCGATAGCAACTACTACTATGGGTCTTTCCGGCGGACTGCGCGCTTGAGCGCCTCGAACAACCCAGGCTTGGGGGACGGCGCGGCGGCGAGCGCCGCCGTGACATTGGCGGCAAACGCCGTCACGGTCGGCGGTCGACGGCCGGGGTCGCGCTGGAGGCCCTGCATCACCGCCGCCTCGAGCCCAGCGGGGAAGCGCAGCCCTGGAACCGCCTCGTTGAGCGGCATCGGGTCTTTCGTGAGGAGCTGTTGAAACAGTTCGCGCGGGGTGCGACCGCCATGCGGATGCTGCCCCGTCAGCATCCAGTATGCGATCGTGGCGAGGCTGTAGATGTCGGCCCGACCGTCCACCAGCTCCCCGGACAGGGCTTCGGGGGCCACGTACTTGAGTGTTCCGACGAAGAATCCGGTGCGCGTGAGCCGCTCTTCCGGCGGCAGCTCCGCATCGCGGGCGATGCCGAAGTCGAGCAGCTTGGCTCGTTGGGAGTCCGGATCGTAGGTGATGTTCTCGGGCTTCAGGTCGCGATGGATGATACCCGCCTGATGGGCGGCGGCCAGGGCCTCGGCGAGCTGCTGGATGATGCTCCCGACCAGTGTCGGAGCGAGGGGGCCGGCGCGGTGTACGTATTCAGCGAGGGATCTGCCTTCGGCCCATTCCAGGGCGAGGAAGTAGAGGCCGTCCGCTTCGCCGTAGTCGTAGGTGCGGACGACGCCCGGGTGCTCGACCCGCGAGCCGTACCCGGCCTCCCGCAGGAAGCGCTTCACCGCCGTGGGGTCGCTCGCGAGGCGCGACCGCAATACCTTGAACGCACAGGTCCCGTGCTCCGGATGTTGGGCGCGGTACACTTCGGCCGTGCCTCCCTCGCCGACGCGCTCGAGGAGGCGGTAGCCGGCGATGGTCCGACCGGCGAGGTTCTCGTTGGGCATGGGAACGCGCGAAACTAACGCCCGGATTTGAGGTTGAGCAAGTGAGACGAGCGGCGGCAATGGCATTCCTCGCAGCCGGCGTGGCCGGGTGCGGTGGCACCCAGCGGCCCGTATCCGACCCGCGCCCGGAGCCGGGTGAGGTCGTCTCCACGCTGTTCGATGCCGGCTCTGTCTACAGCGCCATGGGCCTGTTGGTCGCGGGAGCGCCCCTCCCCTTCGTCGCGACGCTCGACTACATGGCGGATGCCACGCCCGACTCCACGCTCGCTGTGTTTAGCCTGTCGCTCTCGAATCACGCGTTGACCTTCCAACGCGATGGCACCGTGTTCACCGCGCACTACCACGTGGAGGTCACCTTCCGGGCCGACACGGGCGCCGTGCGCCAGTTCACGAGCGACGAGACCGTGCGCGTACCGAGCTTCCAGGAGACGCAGCGCGGCGACGAGAGCGTGATCTATCAGCAGTTCACCGGCGTTCGACCGGGCATCTACAAGGTCATGGTCACGGTGCGGGACCGCAGCGGTCCCGCCGCGTCTCACCAGGATCGGACCGACACGGTACCGCGCTTTGCGGGGCAGGGCACGAGCGCGCCGCTCGCCGTCTATCACGCGACGGGGCGCACGCGCGCGTCCGACGTGCCGAAGCTGCTCGTGAACCCACGCGCCACGGTTGCCTACGGCGCCGACACGTTGCGGTTCTATCTGGAGGCGTACGGGGAGCGGCCCGGCTCCCGATGGGTGGCCCGCGCCCTCGATCTGGGCGGCCACGAGATCTGGCACGACACGGTAGCGCTGGTGGGCACCCAAGAACTGTCGAGCGGAGTGGCGCAGCTCGCCCCAGGGGTGCTGCCCGTCGGCGCCGGGCGCTTCGAGATCGGACGAGTGGGCTCCGCGGCCACGCACACCGCGCCTTTCCTGGTGAGCTTCTCCGATCAATGGGCGATCACCAACTATGATCAGATGATCAGCTTGCTACGCTACTTCGAACGCCAGGAATGGGTGGACAAGTTGCGGCATGCGACCCCGGACCAGCGCCCCGCTGTCTGGCAGGCGTTCTACAAGGCGACCGACCCTGTCGAACTCACGCCGGAGAATGAGGCGCTGGATGGGTACTTCCGTCGGGTGCAGCTCGCCAACCAGCGGTTTCGGGAGGCGGGAGAACCCGGCTGGCTGAGCGACCGGGGGGAGGTGTTCATCACGCTGGGCGAGCCCGACGACGTGTTCGACTTCACGTCGGACGTGTCGCGCTCGGGGATCCGGGGCGTTCGCTGGACTTACAACGGGCTGCGGCTGACCCTCTTTTTCCAGGACAATACGGGATTCGGGCGCTTCCGCCTGACACCTCTCTCGCGGGCCGAGTTCCAACGCATCGTGGCTCAGCGTCGCCGGCAGTGAGGCGGGCGGGTGGTCTCCTGCTGGTCGTCGCGGCGGCCCTTCCGCAGTCCGCCGCTACGGCGCAGCAGACCTCTCCCTACGTCGCGGCCGAGCGCGCCGAATCCCTCAGGCTCGCGGGTCGGCCGTGGCACGCGGCGGAGACCCTGCTCGCCGCCGCGGCCCGCGAGCCCCGACTGAACGCCACGTTGGTCGTGGAGGGCGCCAAGGCCGAGCTCCACGCGCGGCGTTACGATCGCGCGCGCAGCCTGCTCGTGGGCCAGCCGTGGCTCGACGACTATGGTGACGGCGAGGCCCTCGCGGTGCTGGCGGAGGCGGAGGCGCGGCTCGGCCTTGGAATGGAGGCGGCGGGCCATTACGCCGCCGCGCGCGCGCGGGCGCGCGGCTCCCGCGCGGCCCTGCTCGCGGTTCGCGAGGGGCTCGCCTGGGAGGTCGCAGGCGCGCGCGACTCGGCGGCGGCGGCCTATGCGGGCGCGCGGGCGGCTGGTCTCCCGGCGATCGACGCCTGGCTGCGGCTCCGCCAAGCGCGCGTCACTCGTGACACGGCGGTGGCGTTCCGCCTGCTCGCCGACCTGCCGGCGCCAGCGGCGCGCGAGGTTGCCGCCGCGAGGGCGCAGGCGCTCCTCGCCGCCGGCGATTCGGTCGCCGCACTCGAAGCCTTCGCCCAGGCGGGCCGCTCCTTCGACCTCGCCCGACTCGCCCTCGCGCACGGCGACTCGAGCCGGGCGCGAGACGCGCTGTACGGTCTGATGGCGCGCGCGCCCGAATCGGATGATGCCGCGGCGGCCGTCGGTGTGGCGCTGGCCGCGCTCTGGCCCCGCACCCCGCCCGAGCGCGTGGCCCTGGCTCGTGCCATGAAGGCCCACGGGGCCGCGGCGGACGCACGGCTCGAGGTCGAGCGCGCACTCCGGCAAGGCGACTCGAGCGCCGCGACGCTGGTGCTCGCCGGAGAGCTGCTCGCCGTGGCCGGCCGATTCCGTGATGCCGAACGCGCCTACCGAGCCGCGACCGGCGATCCGACGCTCGGCCCGCTCGCCATCTATCGCCGGGCGCGCGTGCTCGTGCGCCTGGGAGATGCGGGGGCGCGGGAAGCCCTGTCGGGGTTCGCGCAGTCGTTTCCATCCGATACCGCCGCACCCACCGCACTGTACATGCTCGGGGACATGCTGGGGGATCGGGGAGACTGGTCCGGCGCGGCGCGCTGGTTCGGTGAGCTGATCGCGCGCTACCCAGCCGACCTGCGCGCGTCGCTCGCGCGCTTTCGGCTCGCCGCGCAGGCGTTGCGCGACGGCGGGCGGGACAGCGCTGCCGCCCTGTTCCAGGCGGAAGTAGCGGCCACCGGACCACAACGCACGACCGCGCGCTTCTGGCTCGGCAAGCTCACCCTCCTGGCGCATGACACGGCTGGGGCGCGGGCGACGTGGCTCGCGTTGGTACGCGAGGACTCGATCGGCTATTACGGGCTCCGCGCGCGCCGTGAGGTCGACCTACCGCCGCTCCGCATCGCTGCGGCCCCGCTGCCGGGCCCCTCGCCGACCGTCGCCACGTCGCTTGGCCGCATCGACACGCTGCTCCTGGCGGGACTCGACACGGCCGCGCAGGCGGAGGTGCGCGCGGTCCTCGCGCGCGCGCCGCAGCAGGACATCGACGCCCTCCTCGCGTGGAGCGATGGACTGGCGGCCCGCGGCTTCGGCCCGGCGGCCGTCCGTCTCGGCTGGCAGGCGGCGCTCAAGTCACCGAACGACTCGCGCGTGCTCCGCGTCATCTTCCCGTGGCCGAACCGCCGCGCCGTCGAGGCGGAAGCGGCCGAGTTCGGCGTCGATCCGCTGCTGCTCGTCGCCATCGTGCGCCAGGAAAGCGTGTTCGATGCGCAGGCGCTCTCGCCGGCCGGCGCGCGCGGGCTGGCGCAGCTCCTGCCGGGCACGGCGGCCCTGACCGCGCGGGGGCTGGACGTCACGTTCTACCCCGAGTGGATCACCGTCCCCGACCTGAACCTCCACCTCGGTGCCGCGCACTTGCAGGAGCTGCTCCAGCGCTTCGGGGGTCGGGTGGACGCGGCGGCGGCCGCCTATAACGCGGGCGCGGCGCCGGTGAAGCGCTGGCTCGAACGGCCCGGCGCCGACGATCCTGACGAATTCATCGAGCTCATTCCCTACCAAGAGACGCGCGGCTACGTGCGCGCAGTGCTGCGCAATCGCGAGCTGTACCGCGCCCTGTATGTCCCGCCAACCAATTGATGGTGCGTGATTTATAGACGCTGGTCGGTGTCACGCCAGGGTTTCTTGACAACCTTTCCGCGACGTGTCAAATCTATCGCGCCCGACACCGTGCCGGGCCGGGTGCTCCGCGCCCCATGTATGACTCTGCAGGAGGCAGACCGAATGGCTAAGGGAAAAGTGAAGTGGTTCAATGACGCGAAGGGCTACGGCTTCATTGAACAGGAAGGCGGCGAGGACGTGTTCGTACACTTCTCGGCCATCCAGATGGACGGGTTCAAGACCCTCGCCGAAGGTCAGGTCGTGGAGTTCGAAGTGAAGGCTGGCGAGAAAGGGCTGCACGCCGCGAACGTCGTTCGCGCCTAGCCGGCATCGCGCCATTCGGCGTCCCCCCCGCCCGCGCTTCGGGCGGGGTTTTTCATTCCCCACAGGTCTCAGGCCTCGTTACTTTTCCTCGGCACATGCCCGACCCCGGTTCGACCCCCGCCGCCACCCTGTATCTCATCGACGGCTACGCGCTGATCTACCGCGCCTTCTTCGCGATGATCGCGCGCCCTCTCACCACCCGCCGCGGCGAAAACACGTCGGCGGCTTGGGGGGTTACCAACTTTCTGCTGCGGCTGCTCGAGCGGCGGCGTCCCGACTACCTCGCCTGGGTGCACGACGTGGGCGAGTCGTTCCGACATCAGACCTACCCCCAGTACAAGGCGACGCGTGAGAAGCTCACGGCGGAGCTGCAGCAGGAGTTCGACCGGTCGGTCGAGCGGATCGAACAGCTCCTCGAGGCGTTCCGGGTGCCGCTGATCGGCGTCGAAGGATATGAGGCGGACGACGTGATCGGCACGCTCGCTCACGCGGCGCGTGGCCTGCAAGTGGTGATCGTGTCGGGCGACAAAGACTTTTATCAGCTGATCGGGCCGGGCATCGCGCTCTTGAACCCGGGACGCGGCGGCCCGGCGGCCGTCGAAGAGCACTGGGTGGACCAGACGAACGCCAGCGAGCGCCTGGGCGTACCCCCGGAGCGGGTAGTCGACTACCTGGCGCTGGTGGGCGACAGCTCGGACAACGTGCCGGGGGTGAAGGGCGTGGGGGAGAAGACGGCGCTCGAGCTGCTCAAGACGTTCGGCGACCTCGATGCCATTCTCGCCAACGCGGACCGGATTTCGGGCAAGCGGGCGCGGGAGGCGGTGCAGCAGCACGCCGACCTGGCGCGTCTGTCGCGGGAGCTGGTGACCATCAAGCGCGACGTGCCGCTGCCGCTCGACCTCGACCGGCTGCGGGTTCGCCCGCCCGATGTGGCGCAGCTCACTGAGCTGTTTACCGAGCTCGAGTTCCGGTCGCTGATTCCCAAACTGGCCTCACTCGAGCCTGCGGCTCCGGCGAGCGCGGTGGCCGTCGCGCCGCGGGTCCCCGTCGTCACCGGGGCGCCGTCGCTCGCGACGCTCACGCCGGCGCGCGCGGATCCGACGATCCTCGACGACACCGGCCAGCTGCCGGCCGCGGTCGCCGAGTGGCGCCGGGCCCCACTCCTCGCGCTCGATGCGGAGACCAGCTCACGCGATCCGATGCGCGCCGAGCTCGTCGGCATGTCGCTGGCGGTTGCGCCGGGGCGGTCGTGGTACCTCCCCTTCGCGCACGTGGCTCCCGACGGCGAGCTCGCCGGCGGGACCGCGCCGACGAATCTCCCGCCGCTGTCGAGCGAGGCGCTCGCGCCGTTGCGGGAGCTGCTCGCCGATCCGCGCGTGCCGAAGGCGGGACACGACCTCAAGTACGATTGGCTGGTACTGCGCCGGGCAGGCGTCGAGCTCGCGGGCGTGTCGTTCGACTCGATGGTCGCGAGCTTCGTACTCGATCCCGGGCGCCGCTCACACGCCCTCGACGAGCTGGCGCGCGAGCGGTTGTCACTCGCGCTGGGGACGTACGCGGAGCTCGTGGGCCGGGGACGGGCGGAGCGTCCCTTCGCTGCGGTGCCCCTGGCGGACGCAGCGCGCTACTGCGCGGCGGACAGTGAGATCGTGCTGCGTCTTCATGACGCGTTCCGGCCGGAGCTCGAAGACCACCATCTAGTGCCCCTGCTCGAGACGATCGAGATGCCCCTCATGCCGGTGCTCGTGGACATGGAATCGCGGGGGGTGTGCATCGACCTGACACGCCTCGGCGAGATCTCACGCGCCTTCGCGGGCGAGCTCACCGCGCTCGAGCGCGCGATCTACCGCGCCGCGGGAACCGACTTCAACATCAACTCGACGCCCCAACTACGGCACGTGCTGTTCGAGAAACACCAGCTTCCGATCCTCAAGAAGACGAAGACGGGTCCGTCGACCGACTACGAGGTCCTGGAGCAGCTCGCCGCGATGGGACACGAGGTGCCCCGGTTACTGATCGAGTACCGCGAGCTGTCGAAGCTCAAGTCCACCTATGTGGACGCGCTGCCGGGATTCATCGACCCCCAGACCGGGCGTATCCATACGAGCTTCAATCAGACCGGGGCCGCCACGGGACGGCTCTCGTCCTCCGACCCGAACCTGCAGAACATCCCCGTGCGTACCCCGCGCGGCGAGGCGATCCGCCGCGCCTTCGTCGCTCCGCCCGGCGCCATGCTCCTCACGGCCGACTATTCCCAGATCGAGCTGCGCCTCCTGGCCCATCTCTCGCGCGACCCGGCGTTCGTGGAAGCCTTCGAGCAAGGCGGGGACATTCATCGCCAGACGGCGGCGATCATCTTCGACGTGGCGCAGGACCAAGTCACCGCTGACATGCGAGCCCGCGCGAAGACGATCAACTTCGCCACGATCTACGGGCAGGGGGCGTTCGCTCTCGCCCGACAGCTCGGCATCACCCAGGATGACGCGAAGCGATTCATCGAGCAGTACTTCGCCCGCTTCGCCGGGGTCAGGGCCTGGCTGGATCGCACGGTGGCCGAGGCGCGTGAGAAGGGGTATGTCGAGACACTGTTCGGAAGGCGGCGCTACATACCGGAGCTCAAGGACAAGAACTACAACATTCGGGCGTTTGGCGAGCGGACCGCCACCAACTCCCCCCTCCAGGGTTCGGCGGCGGACCTCATCAAGATCGCGATGATCCACATCGCCGGCGCCCTGAAGGAGCAAGGGCTCGCGTCTCGCATGATCCTGCAAGTGCATGACGAGCTTGTGGTTGAGGTCCCTCGTGGGGAGGAGGAGGTCGCCACGGAGCTGGTAAAACGCCATATGGAGCGAGCCGCCGACCTGCGGGTCCCATTGGTCGTAAGTGTCGGCGTGGGAATGAATTGGGTCGATGCGAAGGGGTAAGCATGGCTCTTGCAGGAACGAGGCTCGACGCCCACTATATGTGGCACCGAGTCAGGGACTTACGGGCTCGGTGCCCTTTGGCGCCCGGAGGGTCGGCAGTGATGTCTCGAAACGGCTTCACCCTGATTGAGCTGCTCATCGTGGTGGTGATCATCGGGTTGTTGGCGACCATCGCCATCCCGAAGTTCTCCAACACGAAGGAGAAGGCCTACGTCGCCGCGATGAAGTCCGATCTTCGGAACCTCGCGACGGCGCAGGAGGCCTTCTTTTACGACAGTGCGAAGTACACGACCAACTTCGCGCTGATGAACAACTTCAATCCGTCGGCCGGCGTGACCATGACCGTCAACGCTACGACGTCGGGGTGGTCGGCGTCGACCACGAGCGCTTTCGCGCCGGGCCGGCAATGCGCTCTCTTCTCGGGGAGCGCGGCGCCGTTGGCGCCGGCTACGGTGGAGGGACGCATTACCTGCCAGTAGACCCGCCGTACCGTGAATTCACACGCCGCCGCGAGGGGATGTGCTTCGCCCTCGACGGCGGCGTGTGGCTTCATCGCCACACGCTCCGGGGCGAGCCGATGGTGCACCTGGTGAGTGGGGACAAAGAGCGGTTGCTCGCGCTCGGCCCGGCCCTCGCGCTGAAACCGGCGTGGCTGCAGTACAAACCGCTGAAAGACCCGAGGACGGGAGTCCGAGTGCCGGCCTGGCACTGGGACGTGATGGGCGCGCGGCTGCAACGGCTGGAAACGGGACCGGTCCCAACTACTCGCTAGTCGCTGTTACCCGCCTCGAGCCTAGGCGTTCGTACCCCCGGCCACCAGTTCCACCTCCCCGCGATGTGCATGATTGCCGGCACGAGCACCATCCGAATCAGGGTCGCATCGAGGAGGACGGCCGCGGCGAGGCCGAAGCCGATGAGTTGAACCGCGAGCACGCGGGTAAAGGCGAACGTGCCGAACACGAGAATCATGATGAGGGCGGCGCTCGTGATGGTGGACGCCGTGGCCGACAGCCCCTCCATCGTGGCGTGGTCGTTCCGACCGGTCTTGTCGAAGACCTCCTTCACGCGCGTCAACAGGAAGACCTCGTAGTCCATCGACAGCCCGAACACGATGGCGAACACCAGTACCGGCACGACCGCCCAGATGGCCTCGGTCGGCCCCTCCAGCCCGAATAGGCGACCGCCGTAGCCATGCTGAAACACGAGCACGGTGAGTCCGAACGCTCCGCCCACCGACAGGAGGTTCAGGAGGACGGCCTTGATCGGAACGAGTAGGGAGCGGAAGGCGACGAACAGCATGATGGCGGTAATGCCAAGGACCAGGGCGACGGTTTCCGGGAATCGCTTCATCAGTTCTTGCTGGGTATCCACGTTCGAGGCGGCGAAGCCGGCGACCAGGATCTCCGCCCCGGCCAGGCCCCGGACGTCGCGGGCCACCACGGCCCGCACCCGTCGCACCACGTCCATCAGCCCCGTGAGGGAGACCGTGTCCGCGGGGATCACGTCGAGCAGGGTGACGCGATTATCGGCGCTCAGATACGCATCGAAGAACTTTGGGGTCTTGGCACGCACCGCGACCGGGTCGCTGTAGTAGACGACGAGCTGCAGCGTCGACATGCCTTGCTTCACGACGCCCCGGACCTCGCGGACGCGCGAGTCCTTGCGGATCGAGTCCGTGAGGGCTTTGAGCCCCGGAAGACGGCGGGCGGACAGGGCCGATTCCCCCTCCGGGAGCTGCACCACGACACGGACAGGTTGGATCACCCCGCTGGCGCCCATCTCGCGCAGCGCCTCGAGGCCCATGCCCGACTCGGACTCAGGCGGGAACCAATTGGTGGCCGGAAGACCGAGGCGGATCTGGCTGAGAGGAAAGGTCAGGAGGGCGATTGCCGCCCCCCCGACCGCGACTGCGCGCCACGGCCGATGGCCCAGCCAGCGCGCCCAGCGCTCCCAGCCGGTCGGCGCGTGGAACCGAGCGAGCGGGCGGGCGAGCCACTTGGGGCGGTCGATGTTGCGCCCCAGGATGGCGAGGACCGCCGGGAGGAATGTCGTGGCGAGCAGGACGGCGACGCCGACCACGAATAGCCCGCCGACGCCTACCGAGCGGGTGTCCGACAGCGGTGTGGTGACGAGTGCCGCGAACCCCACAACCACCGTCAGTCCTGACGTGACCACCGCCGAACCCGCGGTCTCGACCGTCCGGATGGCGGCATCCACCGGCGAGAGACCGCGATTGAGCTCTTCGCGGAACCGGGTGACGATGAGGAGCGAGTAGTCGATGCCGACGCCGAGTCCCACCATCGTGGTGATGTTCAACACGAATACTGACATGGGCGTGTACCGCGCGGCGAGGGTGACCAAGCCGAGCGCGATGGTGATCGCAAGCAGGCCCACCAGGACGGGCAGCGCGGCCGCGACCAGCGCACCGAAGGCGACGATCAGCACCGCCAAGGTGAGCGGCAGGGCGCGCTGCTCGCCCCGCTCGGTGTCTTCCGCACTGATGGTGCGCACGTCGTGGTCCAGCGCGGGGAACCCGGTGACCATGACGTCGAACCCCTCCGAGCCCGGGACTCGCGCCAGCGCGTCGCGGATCCCCGCGCGCAGGTCGGGGACGAAACTGGCGCTCAGGTCATGGGTGGATTCCGGAGTGAGCGCCGCAATCAGGAACGTCGTGCGGCGGTCTTGACTGACGAAACTCGACTCCCCGATCGAGCGGGCCGAGATCACCTCTCCCACGTAGGGGCGCCGTTCGACTACGGCTTTGAGTGTGTCGAGCACGGCTTCGAAACGGGCGTTGGTCCAGCGAACCGGGCCGTGCACGACGATCGCGACGTAGTCGGCGAACGGTGTCGGAAACGCCTCCTTCAGAAGCTGGGTCGCCCGGCTGGATTCCGTCGTCTCGCTCCCACCGCCCCGGAGCGCGAGCACCTGCTGGACGTGGCAGGCCCGCGGCCCGAACAACAACGCGAGGGCCGCCCAAGCCACGATGACCCACCCACGCCGGCGAATGATGGGTGCCGCGGGTAACGCGAACACTTACGTGCCAAGCATAAGCAGGCCACAATCATAGAGACGCCAGCGGGTCAAAGCTAGCGGCGCGACGTCGTGCTTTCGCATATTGCGCGCATGCTCGAACGCCGCATGCTGATTCTCGTGGCAGCCCTCGTAGTACTGCTCGCCTCGGCCGCTCTGTGGAAAGCCTTCGTGCGACCGCCGGCAGGGGTGTCGGGCGGCGCGACGCCAGATGCCGCGTCGGCGGAGAGCCTGGTGCGCGCGTCCGGACCGGCCCTCGATTCGATGGCGAACCCCGGGCGCACCGCCGCTCAACCGGCGACCGCTTCTCCGCCAGCTGTCATGCCGCCGGTCGGCAGTGGAGGCCCGAGCTACATCGTGCTCCTCGCCCGCTCTGAGATCCGCCGCCGGATCCGTGCCAGCGCCGGCAGCACGTACCTGAACGAGATCGTCGCGGCGAGCACGGACTCCATCCTGCATCGCTGGGACGGCCGCGTGTCGACGCCGGTGCGCGTGTATTTCCCCCCGACCACCGTCGCCAACTTCCAGCCGGCCTTCCTCGACGCCGTGCGGAGCGCGTTCCAGCGGTGGCAGGAGGCCGGAGTGCCCGTGCGGTTCAACCTCGATGCCGACTCCAGTTCCGCCGAAGTGCGGGTCCAGTGGCGCATCCAGTTCGAAGGGGAGCGTTCGGGGCAGACGGACCTGCAGTGGGACGACGACGGACACCTGACCGGAGGCGTCGTCATCCTCGCCACCTTCGATGCCAAAGGGCAACCGTTCGAGCCCGACGACCTCCGCGTGCTCGCACTGCACGAGATCGGGCACCTGATCGGCCTCGACCACTCGCCGGATCCGGGCGACATCATGTACGCTCAGCCCAAGGTCCGTGACCTCTCACCCCGCGACATCCGCACGGCTTCGCTCCTCTACGACCTCGCGCCCGGCGCGCTTCGGGTCGGCGGCTGAGTCCGGGGGGCCGGCTATATTGAGGAAAGGCGGCGGTCGGCGGATCCCATGGCGCAACGCAGCATCATCTCGTTCCTCACTCACCAAGCCCCCACCTCCCCGGACGGCGGGGCGGCCAGCCTCGCCCAGGCGCTGGACGCGCGCGTCCGCGAGGGGGAGCTCATCGAGAAGCTTTCCGACCACGCGGTGCGCTGCTTCGCCTGCGGGCACCGCTGCCTCGTCAAGCCCGGACGCCGTGGGATCTGCAAGGTCCGCTTCAACAAGGACGGCACGCTATACGTTCCGGCCGGCTACGTGGCGGCGCTGCAGTGCGATCCCACCGAGAAGAAGCCGTTCTTCCACGCGCTCCCGGGGTCTGACACGCTCACGTTCGGCATGCTGGGATGCGATTTCCACTGCGGGTACTGCCAGAACTGGCTCACCAGCCAAGCGCTGCGCGACGACACGGCGGGTGTGCTCCCGACGGACGTCACTCCCGACGATCTGGTTCGTCTTGCGCTGCGGCAGGGAGCAAAGCTCGTCGGATCGTCGTACAACGAGCCGCTCATCACCGCCGAGTGGGCGCTCGACGTGTTCAAGGTGGCGAAGGGTCATGGCCTGAAAACCGCGTTCATTTCGAACGGCAACGCGACCCCCGAGGTGCTCGACTACATCCGCCCCTGGACCGACTGTTACAAGATCGACTTCAAAGCGATGGAAGATCGCCGCTACCGCGAACTGGGCGGCGTGCTGCAGCACGTGCTCGATGCGATCCGCATGGTGTACGAGCGGGGATTCTGGCTCGAGCTCGTGACCCTCGTCGTCCCGGGGTTCAACGACGACGACGCTCAGCTGCGGCGGGCCGCCGACTATATCGCGTCGGTGAGCCCCGAAATTCCGTGGCACGTCACGGCGTTCCACAAGGACTACCGCATGACCGACCCCGACAACACATCGGCGGAAACGCTGCTGCGGGCGTGCGAGATCGGAGCGGCGGCCGGCCTCAAGTTCGTGTATGCGGGCAATCTTCCGGGCCGGGTCGGACGCTGGGAGCACACGTGGTGCCCCGACTGTGGCGAGTTGCTGATCGAGCGCCACGGTTATGTGATTCGGCAGCAGCGGATCGACGCGCGGGGCTGCTGCGTCGCCTGCGGCCGGCGAATCCCGGGCGTGTGGTCGTAGGGCTGTTGCTCGTCGCCCTGCAGGGCGCCGCTGCTCCTGCAGCGTTCGGTGCCCCGGTCTTCGATCCGCTCGTCGAGGATGGCATCCGCCGCGGTGCCTACCCCGGCGCCGCGCTGATCGTCGGCCGGCGAGACACGATTCTGTTCGCTAAGGGCTACGGGCATCTCACGTGGTCGGCGTCGAGCCCGGCCGTGGATCCCGACAGCACTCTGTACGACCTGGCCTCGCTCACCAAAGTCGTCGCGACCACGACCTCCCTCATGCGGCTCGTGGAGCGGGGGCAGGTGCGCCTGGACGAGCCCGTCTCGACCTACATCGCTGAGCTCAAAGGACCGGCGACGTCGGGGATCACCATCCGCCAGCTCCTGACGCACACATCCGGCTTCCGCGCCGACATCCCGGACCCGGAGCTCAAGGCCATCCGTGACAGCGCAGCGCTCATGGCGCGCGTGCTGCGGGAGACGCCCCGGGTCCCGCCCGGCACCCGTGTCATCTACAGCGACCTGAATGCGATCCTGCTCGGCGAGGTCGTCCGGCGCGTGGCGGGCGAGCCACTCGACGTCTTCGTCACGCGGGAGGTCTTCGCCCCCTTGGGCCTTCACGAAACGATGTTTCGGCCCCCCTCACGCCTGCGCGCTCGCATCGCGCCCACCGGGGTGTGGCGCGGGCATCCCGTCGCGGGGACGGTCCACGACGGCAGTGCGTTCAAGCTGCGTGGGGTATCGGGCAACGCGGGGTTGTTTTCCACCGCGGCCGACATCGCGCGATTCGCTCAGTTCGTGCTGCGGGGCGGGACGGGTCCCGACGGCCGCCGCCTGCTGCGCGACCAAACGATCCGCCTGTTCACGTCCAAGGCGGTCGCGTTCGGACCCACGACCGAAGCGCGGGCGCTCGGATGGCAGGCGGTGCCGACCGGCGAGAGCGTCTCGAGCGCGGGCACCCTGTTCGGGGCGCGGAGCTACGGCCATACCGGCTGGACGGGGACTTCGCTGTGGATCGACCCCGATCGCGATCTGTTCGTGGTGCTCCTCACCAACCGCGCGTACGTGCCGCGTGCTCGCCGCCCGTTTACGGTCTTGAAGCAGGTGCGCGGTGGCATAGCCGATGCGGCCGCGCGAGCGTCCGATGCGCGCTGACGGGCCTCGCCCGACGCTCATTTACGACGGCGAGTGCGGTTTTTGCCGGCGATCAGTCGACCTGCTCCGGCGCTGGGACCGGGAACAGCGGATCGCGCTGGTCCCGTTTCAGGATCAGGCCCGCGTGGCGGCGTTCGGTATCCCGCTTCCAGCCCTCGCAGCCGCGATGCATCTCGTGCTGCCCCCTCCCGACAGCCGCGTGTTGGCCGGCGCGGACGCGGTCCCGGAGCTCCTGCGGCGGCTGCCGGGGAAGCGCTGGTTGGCGTGGGGATTCCGGATCCCCGGCGTACCGCTCGTGGCACGGCGGCTGTACGCGTGGATCGCGCGGCGACGGCGCTGCCTGGTGCGCGGCTACGCGGTCCACTAGGTTCGGAAACAGGATGGCAGAGAGGAGTCGCTGATGACGGCACCCATGACGATCAACGCGGAGGCGGCGCGCAACGCGCTCCGGCAGGTCAAGGATCCGGAGCTCGACATGAACATCATCGACCTCGGCCTCGTCTACGACGTCGAGATTGTTGAGGGCGAGGTGCGCGTGAAGATGACGCTCACGTCCCCGGGCTGCCCCGCCGGTCCGATGATCACGAACGACGCCTACCGGGTGCTGCGCGGGCTCGAGGGCGTGAAGGAGGTCGATATCGAGATCGTATGGGAGCCATACTGGACGCCCGAGCGGATGGACCCCAAGGTGCGGGCGTTGATGGGACTCTAGGGCTGTTGCAGGGTCTCGAGCAACGCGTCCCCGAACGCCTCGATTTGCCAGCGCCGGAGCTCCCCGATACGCGCGAGCCCGGCGCGATCGTTTGGTGGCGGCTGGGTGCGGGCCACGGCTTCGAGGATCGAGCGCCCGCACAGCACGCCGGGATCGAGCCCCAGCTCCGCCGCGGCCCGATTGCGAACTGCCTTGAGGCGCTCGACGCGCGCCTCGACCGCCGGATCACGCGCCTGGCGTGGGGCGTGCTCCACGCGGGGGAGCTCGCTTTCCGCCACCGCGAGTGCGTGCTGCACGCCATCGAGCAGCGCGGGTCCGTGACGCGCAGCCAGGCTGGGCGGCAGCGCGGCGATCCCCCTCAGCTCGGCGGCCGAACGAGGCAGGGCCCTGGCCACGGCGAGGAGCGCGTCGTTCCCGATGATCCGGAACGTGGCCCGATCCTGCTCCGCGGCCACGCCCTCACGCCACCGGTACAGCTCCCGGAGCGCCGCGAGCTGTCGCGGCGTGAGCGCCTTCGCCCCTTTCACGCGCAGAAACGCGTCCGGCCCCGCTCCGTCGGCCGCCCCGGTCCAACGGAGGTCCTCGAGCCGCGCGAATTCCTCCTCCGCCCACGCGAGCCGACCGAGCGCGGTGAGCCTGGCGCGCAGCTGCTCGCGCAATGCCGGCAGGTGCGCCGTATCCGCCGCGGCATAGGCGAGCATCGCAGGGGAGAGGGGGCGGCGGGACCAGTCCGCCTTCTGGTGCTCCTTGGCGAGCTTCACGCCGGCGTACTTTTCCAACAGCGCCGCGAGGCCGACCGCCGGCTCACCCGCCAGCTGGGCGGCGATACGCGTGTCGAACAGCCGCCGCGCCCGGAATCCGTAGTCACGATCGAGAATCCGCAGGTCGTAGTCCGCGTCGTGGAAGATCTTCTCGACCTTCGCGTCGGCGAGCAGCCGCCCTACCGGTGAGAGGTCTGCCACCGCCAGGGGGTCGATGATCTCGCTTCGTGAAGGGCTCGACAGCTGAATGAGGAAGATGCGGTCGTGGTAGCGGTGAAAGCTCGCCGCCTCGGTATCGACGCCGACGAGCGGCTCCCGCGACAGCGCTGCAATCGCTTCGGCCAACGCCTCGGGTGTGCGGATGTAGCTCACTCTTGCTTGCTGAGCGTGTCGAGGCCGGCAGCGATCTCCTCGAGCGCCTTCGCGAGGGTCTTGTAGAATTCAGCATCCGGCGGCTGGGGCGCCCCGCCCAGCGGATCGCCGGCGCATTTGCGGGCGGCGCGCGCGGCGTGGCGGATGTAGTCGGTGGCAACCTGCATCGGGGTCCTCGGGATCGGGGTTGTGGTGTCGGATCCAGCGCAGCTGATTGAAAAGATACGCGCGACCCTCGCGCCTTGTAGGCTGGGCGACTGGCCCACGCCGCTCGAGCGCGCTGCCGCGCTCGGGGGCGCCGTCGGCATCGCCGAGCTCACCGTCAAACGGGAGGACCGCTCATCGGCGCGCTATGGCGGGAACAAGGTACGCGCGCTCGAATTCCTGCTCGCGGGCGCGCGCCCGGGCACGGTCTTCGTCACCCTGGGCGGCACCGGCTCGACCCACTGTCTCGCGACCGCCGTTCACGCGGCTGCGGCGGGCGGCCGCGCCGTGCTCGCGCAATTCCCACAGCCCGAAACACCCGCGAGCCGTGCCGTGGCCTCCGCCTGCCGGGCACGCGCGGCGCTCGTCGTGCGCGCCCGGGCGAGGGCATCGCTCCCGCTCGCGGTGTTTGACGCGTGGCGTCGCGCGGGGGCGCTCGGCCCGCGTCGCTGGATTCCCGGCGGGGGAGCGCATCCCCGCGCGGTGGTGGGCCATCTGCTCGCGGGATTGGAGCTCGCGTCGCAGCTCGCCTCACCGCCGGACGCGATCGTCCTCCCACTCGGCACCGGCGGAACTGCGGCGGGCCTCGCCCTCGCCGTCACCGCACTCGGCTGGCCCACGCGTGTCGTGGGCGTTCGCGTGGCGCCTCTGATGTTCGCCAATCGCTGGCGAACGACCTGGCTCGCGCACGCCGCACGGCGGCTGCTCGCGCACCATGACATCCGCATCCCGCATCTCGCATCCCGCATCCCGCTGGTGGTGGAGGATGGAGTGGGGCAGGGCTACGGTCATCCGACCGCGGAGGGAGAGGCAGCCGCCCGGCTCGCGTCGCAACACGGCCTCACGCTCGATCCGACCTACGGGGCAAAGGCCTTCGGCTTTCTCTTAAACCGTGAAATGTGCAACGTGCAACGGGTTGTATTCTGGCATACGTTTGCCGT
>Ga0207646_10002323_pt1 | contig 22527 bp, 19 predicted proteins | sample KBSK5502metaG_FD_184343 | JGI IMG/M metagenome (GOLD analysis project Ga0207646, IMG submission 184343) | Corn, switchgrass and miscanthus rhizosphere microbial communities from Kellogg Biological Station, Michigan, USA - KBS K5-50-2 metaG... | ecosystem: Host-associated > Plants > Roots >... | reverse complement strand
TTTTCAAGAGGGTGCGCAATTGGGCGCAGGGATGCTGAGTTTGCACGAAGCGATTTTGCAATTTGGCCCAGGGAAACGCAATGGGCGGCGCGTGGTGTTCACGAACGGCTGTTTTGACCTGCTGCATCCAGGACACATCGAGACTCTGGAAAAAGCGCGTAATCTTGGCGACGCGCTGATTGTTGGCATGAACAGCGATCGCAGCGTACGAGCCATGAAAGGTGTCGGGCGCCCCATTTTGCCCGAGCTTGAACGCGCGGAAATCCTGGCGGCGCTCGAATGCGTCGACGCTGTAGTAATTTTTGATGAGCCCACGCCGCGCGAAACGATTGCGGCTCTGCTTCCTGACGTGCTGGTGAAGGGCGGAGACTGGGCGAGCGACCAGATTGTCGGCCGCGAAGAGGTTGAAGCCGCCGGCGGCCGTGTAGTTTTGGTTCCGGTAGTGTCTGGTCATTCGACGACAGCGATACTCGAAAAGATCCGGAAGCTGGATGTGCCCGGCAGAACGGAACGCCAGTAAGTTCCCAATGATCCTACCTGTTGTTCGTGAACGATTCGAAGCGTTGCTGCGCCAGCCTGCGCTAGAGGGCGTGGTGTCCGCGTTGCAGAGCGGCGCAAAAGCTGCAGGGTGTGTCGGGCTGACAGAATTAGCGAAGGCGATAGCGGTTGCCTACGTCACGAACCAATTGCGGCGGCCAGCGTTCCTGGTGGTCGATTCGAACAAGAAAGCTGAAGCAATTGCGGAAACGCTGCGATTTTGCTTTTCGATCTTTCCGGGGGCAACAGGAGGCGTGGCAGTCCTTCCTGCGTTTGACACGTTTCCTTGGGAGTCCCGGAGTCCGCACGCGGATATTTTGGAACGCCGCGCGGCTACGCTGTACCGGCTTGCGGCGGGAGAAACTTCGCTGGTGATTGCACCGGTGGCATCGGCACTTTGGCGGTACCGCGAAGGAACCGACTATGCAGAGTTGACGCGCGTGCTGGAAAAAGATGCGGATGTGCCGCTGCAGGGGTTTCTGGCGCATCTGGGCGCGACCGGCTATGCGCGGACAGAGATGGTGGAGTTGCCGGGGCAGTTCGCGGTGCGCGGCGGAATCGTGGATATTTTCTCACCGGAAGCACCGCGGCCAGTGCGAGTCGAACTGCTTGGCGATACCGTGGAGTCGGTGCGTGAGTTCGACCCGCGGACGCAGCGATCGATTGCGCCGGTGAACTGGACGACGGTATTGCCGCTGACAGAATGGGCGGTGATGCAGGGCGATGGAGCGGAGGCTTGGGCACTGCCAACCTATTGGGGGCCGGCAAGCGTTGCGGGCACCAGGACACTCTTTGAGTTGTCGCCAAGTTCGCTCGAGCCGGTGATTTTTCTGGATGAACCTGCAGCGCTACGCCCGGCGGCGGATGCACTGCTGCGAGAGACAGTCGAGGCTTACGAAAAATTGGGAATGGCGAACGCGCCAGAGGCCGCGAACTTTTTCTGGCAAGCGGAGGAGTTCGAACTGGCATTGCAACTGGCCACGCGAGTGGAGTTGGAACAACTCGGAATGAGCCAGAGCGGAGTTCCACGCTTCCATCTTTCGTCGCGGCCGAGCGCGCGTTTTCACGGGGACGTGGTGGCATGTGTCGGCGACGTGAAGTCGCAGCTTGCGTCCGGCGGAACAGTATTTTTGACGGCGGCGAGCACGGGCGAGCTGGAACGTTACGCCGATATATGTCGCGAATACGAGGTGCCGTACGTATTGGGCGAATCGGAAAATGCAGCGGCGGGATTCACGGCAGAGGGTGCGCTCGAATCGGCAGGATTGGTTCTGATGCGGGCGCCGTTTGGGGAAGGAACCGCATTCCCCGATGCGAAGCTGACGATCTTTGGCAATGCCGATTTGTTTGATGTCGCGCCATCAGTAGAGCGGCCCACTCGAAAAATTCGAACATCAGGATTCTTCAGTGATTTCGCGGACCTGAAACCCGGCGATTTTGTGGTGCACGTGGATCACGGAATCGGACAGTTCGAAGGATTGCGACAAATCGAATCGGATGGGCGGCGGGGTGAATTCATGCTGCTGCGGTATTCAGAAGACGCGCGGTTGTACGTGCCGCTGGAACGAATGGACCTGGTGCAGAACTACCGCGTGGTGGAAGGGGCTCCACCTCCGCTCGACAAGCTGGGCGGAACGGGATGGACCACGCGAAAAGCGCGCGTCAGGAAGTCGCTTGAGGACATGGCGGAAAAATTACTGGAATTGTACGCAGCGCGAAAGACGGCGCAAGGGTTTGCTTTTACAGCGGATGGAAACTGGCAGCGCGAATTTGAGGATGCGTTTGAGTTTGAAGAGACGCAAGACCAGAACCTGGCGATTGCGGACATCAAGAGAGACATGGAAAAACCGGTCCCGATGGACCGGTTGTTGTGCGGCGACGTTGGATACGGCAAGACGGAAGTGGCGATGCGTGCAGCGTTCAAGGTGATCTCTGACGGGAAGCAGGTAGCCGTGCTGGCTCCTACAACCGTGCTGGCGTTTCAACATTTTGAGACGTTCAAGGAACGATTTGCGGCGTTCCCTGCAAAGATCGAAATGCTTAGCCGGTTTCGAACCGCAGCAGAGCAGAAGAAAATATTGGCAGAGCTGGAAGCCGGGAAAGTGGACGTTGTCATCGGGACGCACAGGCTGCTTTCAAAAGACGTGAATTTTCAAGATTTGGGTTTGCTGGTGATCGATGAAGAGCAGCGGTTTGGCGTGGCGCACAAAGAACGGCTAAAAGAGATGCGGAAAGACGTGGACGCACTGTCGCTGTCTGCGACCCCGATCCCGCGCACCCTGCACATGTCACTCGTGGGATTGCGGGACATGTCGATCATCGAGACGCCGCCGCGCGACCGGTTGGCGATTCAGACCGTCGTCGCGCCGTTCCAGGAAGAGCTGATCCGAAAGGCTGTGGAGACAGAGCTGCAACGCGACGGGCAGGTGTACTTCATTCACAATCGCGTGGAGTCGATCTATTCGCTGGCCGCCCTCGTGACGAAATTGGTGCCGCGGGCGCGCGTGGTGGTCGGGCACGGACAGATGGGCGAAAAGGAACTCGAGAAAGTGATGCTGAAATTCATCCGCGACGAAGCGGACGTCCTAGTTGCCACAACAATTGTAGAGAATGGGTTGGACATTCCGCGGGCAAACACGATTTTGATCAATCGCGCTGATCGGCTTGGACTTTCCGAGTTGTACCAATTGCGCGGGCGGGTGGGTCGTTCGAATCAGCGGGCCTACGCCTACCTGCTGGTGCCGCCGGAGACAGTGCTTTCGGAAGTGGCGCGCAAGCGACTTTCAGCGATGAAAGAGTTCAGCGAACTCGGCGCGGGATTTCGCATCGCAGCCTTGGATCTGGAACTGCGTGGTGCGGGCAATATGCTGGGCCGGCAGCAACACGGCCACATCGAAGCCGTGGGATTCGATATTTATACGCAGATGCTGGAGCGTGCCGTCTCGAAGCTCAAGGGCGAAGCGGCCGCGCCAGAGTTGCGCACGACGTTGAGCCTGGGACTCGACGTGCGAATCCCGCAGGATTATATTCCGAGCGAGAATCTGCGCTTGCGGACGTACAAACGAATATCGTCCATCAAGACCGATGAGGAAAAAGCGGACGTGGCAAAGGAGCTCGAAGACAGATTTGGGCCGCCTCCTGCCTCGGTGGTGAACCTCTTGGAGTATGCCGCTCTCAAATCGATTTGCGAACGGCTCCGGATTTCGATGGTTGAAAGGCAAGGGAACCGTCTGGCCGTGAGATTTCATCCGGAGACTCCGCTCGATCCCGCCACTTTGGTGCAAGTGGTGCGATCGCGAGAAGGAATCCGGCTGGACCCTTCGGGAGTGCTTTGGATGGAAACTTTTAGGGGCGAGTCCGTCGCAGGCTCGTTGAGAAACGTATTGCTCGGTCTTCAAGGGCAGGGCTAAACTGAAGAAGTGAGGGAATGGATGCGAAATATCGCAATGATCGTGGCGCTGCTTGCTGCTGTGCCTCTGGCGGCGCAGGAGCCGAAACAGGAGCCTGCGCCTGCTCCTACGCTGGAGAAGCCTGGAATGGCGCCGGCTACAGAGGAGCAGAAACCTGCAGTGAAGGCGAAAGCGCCCGCGCCCGTGAAGGCAAATCCCGATAGCGGAAAGACAGTCGAAGAAATAATCGCGCGAGTGAACAATGAAATTATCACGCGTTCGGAGTACGACAAGTCGCTGGCGACCGCGGACGAAGAAGTTCGGCAAGATTGCCAGGGCAAGTGCACGCCGGAGCAACTGCAGGCGGCGCTGGCAGACCGCAAGAAAACGACCCTCCGTGACTTAATTGATCAATCGTTGCTTGCGCAGCGCGGCAAGGACATGGGAATCAGCGTCGAGACGGATGTAGTGAAGCAACTCGACCAGATTCGCATTTCCAACAAGCTGGGCAGCATGGACGATCTGGAAAAGGCGGTCAGCAGCCAGGGACTGAACTGGGAAGATTTCAAGAACGGTATCCGAAACCGGATTCTGACGCAGAAGGTGATCAGTCAGGAAGTTGGTTCGCACATTTCTATCGGAGAAAGTGACGGGCGAAAATATTACGAGGAGCATAAGGCAGAATTCGTACGTCCGGAACAGGTGGCACTGCGGGAAATTATCGTGAGTACGGATGGAAAGAAGGAAGCGGAACTTCCGGATCTGAAGAAAAAGGCGGAGACGGCCCTTAAGCGCGTGAAAGACGGCGAAGATTTCGGCGAAATAGCAAAACGGCTTTCCGACGGCAGCACCAAGGAACAGGGCGGATATATCGGCATGTTCAAGCGCGGAGAGCTTGCGAAGCAGCTCGAAGACACCGTGTTCAAGATGAAGAAAAACGAGTTGACTGACGTCCTCGAGACGAAACAAGGCTTTCTGGTGATGCAGGTTCTGGAGCATTACGACGAGGGCGAGCAGTCCTTCGAAAAAGTGAAAAACGAGATCATGGACCGGCTGTATAACGAAAAGCTGGAGCCGGCGGCGCGTGAGTACTTGAAGACATTGCGCGAGCAGAGCTACGTCGTGATCAAACCGGGTTATGCGGAATTGGCGGGTGGCGGCAACTCTGAAATTCAGGAAGTAAGCACCACACCCGAAACTACCAAGCAGAAGAAGGCGCGCAAGAAATATATTTTGTTCGGTAAGAAGAAGACTTCAGCCTGATGAAAACATTGTTCGTCTCGGATTTGACTGGCGAGCAGTCGATTACGACCTTTCTCCTCGTGCACGCGAAAGAAATCCGTAGCACCAAGGAGGGGAAGCAGTATCTCCGGATGGAACTTGGCGACCGGAGCGGCACCATCGAAGCCCGCATGTGGACCAAGTTTGAGCTGCTGGTTCACGACATTGCGCGCGATGATTTTGTGAAAGTCGAAGGCCGTGTCGAGCTATATCGAGATCGGCCGCAACTTTCGCTGCTGCAACTACGCAAGGCCCGGCCCGAAGAAATTGAGCTTGCGGATTTTCTTCCTCACACCAAGGAAGATGTCGAGAAGATGTATGCGCAGCTGCTCGAATATGCGAAAGCCATTCGCAATACCTGGCTGCAGCAGCTTGTATTTAACATCGTGAATGATCCCGCGATTTCCACGCGCTACAAGAAAGCGCCTGCCGCCAAGGTAATGCATCACGCCTACCTCGGCGGACTGCTGGAGCACGTCGTTGGCCTCTGCGGGCTGGCAAAGCAGGTTGCGGAGCATTATCCGGAACTCGATCTCGACTTGCTGCTTACCGTTGCGATTTTGCACGACGTCGGAAAGCTTGACGAGCTGTGTTATACGCGCGCGATCGGTTACACGACAGGTGGACAACTGCTTGGCCATATCGTCATGGAGCTGGAAACGGTTCTTCGCGCCATAGACAAGATTCCCGGATTCCCGGCCGAGCTAAAAACGGTAGTGCAACACCTTCTGATCAGCCATCACGGCGAATATGAGTTCGGGTCGCCAAAACTTCCCATGATTCGCGAAGCGCTGGTGTTTCACTATCTGGACGATCTGGATTCGAAAATGGCGGCAGCCCGCGCCGCGCTTGCCAGTGAATCGGGCGATGAAGAATGGTCGGCCTATAGCGGTGCACTGCAGCGAAAATTCTTGAAGCTTGACCACTACCTGAAGACCGCCAACTCCAACAGCGAAAAAGCCAAGCAGGACACCTAAAAACTGCGTTAAAGTTGAAGTGATGATTCCCGAACAATTCCAAATCAGGGATCTAACGATCCGCCCGGCGGCAGTGCTTGCGCCCATGGCCGGCGTCACGGACACGCTCTTTCGCCGCGTCATTCGTGGCCTCGGCGGCTGCGGGCTGCTGATGACGGAGTTCACCAGCTCCGAAGGCATCACGCGCAACGCCAAGAAAACTCTGCGCTATCTGTTTTTTGAGCCCGATGAGCATCCGATTACGGCACAACTCTTCGGCGCCAGTCCAAGCGTGATGGCCGATGCGGCAAAGATGGTCGAAGATCACGGCTTCGACGCAGTCGATATCAACCTCGGCTGCCCCGCCAAGAAAGTGGTGAAGTGCGGAGGGTCGGGCTTGCTACGCGACTTGGATTTGCTCGAACAGATTTTTCGCGCCGTGCGGTCGGCGGTGCGCATTCCGCTTACCATCAAGCTCCGCGCGGGTTGGGATGAAAAATCAATTGTCGCTGTCGAAGTAGCGAAGCTGGCCGAATCGGTTGGAGTGGAAGCGGTTGCGGTTCATCCACGCACGCGCCTGCAAGGGTATAGCGGGCAGGCAGACTGGAAGATCATCGCTGCGGTGAAGCAAGCCGTGAGCATTCCGGTGATCGGGAATGGCGATATTCAGAAACCGGAAGACGCTGCTCGGATTGCGGAACAAACGAATTGCGACGCCGTGATGATTGGACGCGCGGCCGCTACCAACCCGTGGATTTTTTCCCAGATGGTAGAGTTCCGCGAAACGGGAAGTTACCGGCACCCGACCGACGCCGACCGCCATCAGTTACTTTCTCGCTACTACAAAGAAATTAATCTGGCGGATCAGCCGGATGCTGTGGGAAAAATGAAACAGTTCGCTTGCTGGTTTACGCACAGTGTTGGAAACGGAAGCGAGCTCAGACGAACGGTTCACGAAGCACGGACGCCCGCCGAAGTGCTTGATGCAGTGGAACGCTTTTTTGAGCGCCAGGCAGGCGTCGGGATTGAACCGGATGCGGTTCTCCGAAACGAGGTGCCGTCCGACGATGCAAACGAGCACGCAACTTTCGAAACAGCGGGCTGAACGAAGAATTTCCGTGCGGCTGCCGATGCAGGTGACCGGCCGCGATTCCCGCGGAGTGGTCTTTACCGAAGAAACTTCCAGTGAAAACTTGTGCAGAAACGGCGCTGCTTTCGTGACGCGCTTTGAAGTGACGATTGGTTCCGATCTCGATATTCGCATTCCGATGTCGCACGCGGCCTGGCGGCGGGACGATCCAGACTTTGCAACGCGCGGCCGAGTCGTTCACGTTGCAGCGGCAAGCGGGCCGGCTGAACGTCTCGTCGGCGTTCAGTTCACCGGTCCTCGATTTCAGCGAGTATTTCGATCAGAGTCCGCCGCGTAATTCGAAACAACGCCTACTTGATCAAGTTCACAAAAATCTAGTCGATCGAGCCGCCGCCTGAATCCTCTGATTCCAGGTGAAGTTCCTGGTACGCCGCGCGTTTGCTTAAGCCACGTTCCTTGGCGGCCAACTTTAGCGCTTCCTTGCGATCCAGTTTTGCCTGACGAATCAACTCGTCGACGCGGTCAGCCAGGCTTTGCGAGGTGTCGCGCAAGGCAGACTTCTCTTCGGCGGGCACCGGGCCGATGAGCAAAGTAATCTCCCCTCGCGCCGGCTTCTCGGCCAGAGACGCCGCCAGCTCGGCGAGCGAGCCGCGTCGGAACTCTTCGTGGAGTTTGGTTACTTCGCGCGCGATACACGCCGGGCGGTCGCCAAGAATTTCGTGCGCGTCAATCAAGGTTTCTTCGATCCGGTGAGGTGCTTCGTAGAAAATGATGGTGCGGTCTTCGATGCGGAGCCTCTCGAGAGCGCGGCGCCGTTCACCGCTGCGTGCGGGCAGAAATCCGGCAAAAAGAAATTCCTCGTTTGGCAAACCCGAAGCGGAAAGAGCCGCGAGCAGCGCTGAAGGGCCGGGAATTGGCACGACTGGTATACGGTGGCGCAGACACAAGGTCACAAGCCGATACCCTGGATCACTGACGAGCGGAACGCCGGCGTCGCTGACTAGCGCAATTTGCGCGCCCTGCTCCATCGCGACAACAAGTTCGGGCGCCCGCGTCAGCTCGTTGTGTTCATGATAACTGACGAGCGGCTTCTGAATGTTGTAGTGGCTGAGAAGCTTTTGCGTGTGCCGGGTGTCTTCGCAGGCAATCTGGTCGACTTCTTTCAAGATGCGGAGCGCGCGCAGGGTAATGTCCTCAAGGTTGCCGATGGGCGTGGCAACGAGGTAAAGACATACTTGACGGGCGCTGGATTGCTCCATCCAAGCAGTCTAGCATGCGCGTTCGCCGATAGCGTGCGTGCTATACTGCGGTCTTCAAGACAAAATTGGAGGGAATAGCAGTGCCACTGTACGAGTACAAATGTGTGAAGTGCGGAAAGAAGACGGAAAAGATCGAAAGCGTTTCGGGACCGCACCTGAAAAAGTGTCCTCATTGCGGTGGCAAAGTGGAGCGGCTGCAGTCCGCACCGGCCATCCAGTTCAAGGGATCGGGCTGGTATGTGACGGATTATGCGGGAAAATCGAACGCGAAGGATAGCGCGTCTTCCGATTCATCCACAGGTACCGAGAAGAAAGATTCACCCGCGAAGGAATCAGCGACAAAAGAGACGCCTCCGTCAAAGGAAACGAAGGAAAAGAAGTCCGCCGGTAAAAAATAGATTTCAGAGCCACTGCTAGCGTGGCTAAAAGTTACGTCCCTTTAAATAGCTTCGGAAAGGCTCGCCCAATTCTTTGTTTTGCAGGGCGAGCTCGACGGTAGCGATCAGGAATCCAAGTTTGTCGCCCGCATCGTAGGAAATCCCTTCATAGATGTAAGCCCAGAGCCCCTGTTCCTTCGCGAGAAGCTTCATCGCATCGGTAAGTTGAATCTCGCCCCCGGCGCCAGGCTTGGTGCGTTCCAGACAGTCGAAAATCGCCGGTGGCAAGACATACCGGCCGGTGATCGACAGGTTCGACGGGGCTTCGGCCGGTTTTGGCTTTTCGACGAGTTCGCGAATGCGAAGCAAACGCTCCCCGAATTGTCCTTGCGGCGCGGGCTCTCCGGCAACTATTCCGTAAAGGTGTGTTTTCTCTCGCGGAACTTCCTCCACCGCAATGGCGCCGATACCAGTCGCTTCATAAACCCTAACGAGTTGTTGGGTCGCAGGATTTTCGCCCGGGATCAGAACGTCGCCGAGCAGCACGGCGAACGGTTCATCGCCGACCAGATCTTTGGCGACCAGCACGGCGTGTCCCAGTCCGAGCGGTTCCTTCTGTCGTGTGTAACTGACCTGCACCATATCGCTGATGTGGCGCACCATTTCGGCCTGATCCGCTCGGCCCTTTTCTTCGAGAAACCGTTCCAGCGTCGGGTTGTAGTCGAAATGATCTTCGATGGAATTCTTGCCTTTGCCGGTCACGATGATCACGTGTTCAATGCCGCTGGCGACGCATTCCTCGACTACATACTGAATCTGCGGCTTGTCCACGACGTTCAGCATTTCTTTTGGCTGCGCTTTGGTCGCGGGCAAAAAGCGCGTGCCAAGGCCTGCGGCGGGCAGCACCGCCTTGCGAACTTTTTTGATTGGCGAGGGATTTCCGGTGAAGCCGGTCGATTGACTCATGAATTCAGATTAAAGAATAGCTAAAAATTTACAATCGGATTCTTAGTGTAGGGTGCGTGGTGGGAAAGATTCCGATTTCGGCCGCGTGCTAGCATGTTGGTTGGGGAGTTGAAACATACGATGAGCATTCGGATTCTGGGGATCGAGTCGTCTTGCGATGAAACAGCCGCGGCGGTCGTAATTGACGGGCGGGAGATCTTGTCGAGCGTCGTCGCCTCGCAGATTGATATTCACCGCAAATATGGCGGTGTGGTGCCCGAGCTGGCGTCACGGGAACATTTGCGCAGAATTGTGCCGGTCGTGCGCGAGGCGCTCGAGCAGGCCAACTTAACTTTGCGAGACGTGGATGCGATTGCTGTGACGCAAGGCCCAGGGCTGGTCGGATCGCTGCTTGTAGGAATTACCTTCGGTAAGACTCTTGCGGAATCCTTGGGCAAGCCGCTGGTTCCAGTCAACCACCTGGAAGGTCATGTTCACGCGGTATTTCTGGAAGCGCACAAATCAGCCATCGCGCCTGCCCTGCCTGCCGTGTGCCTCATCGTTTCAGGCGGCCATACGGTGCTCTACGAAATTCAGTTTAAGAATCTCCAAAGCGTTGATGCCGGTTCGTTGTGGTCGTACCGAAAAATCGGACAAACACGCGACGACGCAGCCGGCGAAGCCTACGACAAAGTTTCCAAATTGCTCGGTCTGGGATATCCGGGCGGTCCGATTCTTGATCGTCTTGCGGCAGCGGCAGGGAACGTACCCGCGCCCGTGAAGTTTGGTCCAACGAAAATGCGAGGCAATACGTACGATTTCAGTTTCAGTGGCTTAAAGACAGCGGTTCTCTATCACTTGCGGGAAAATCCGGATTACCTGCCCGAAATTCAGGCCCGGGAATCGGCAATTGCTCGTGGCGAGCGGAAATTCGATCAGTTGTTGCCGCTGTGCGGCGCGAAGACGCTTGGATTGGTCCGTGAGTTTCAGAATGCAGTCGTGCGTGATTTGGTCGAGCGGACTTTGTTGGCTGCCGAAGAGATAGGCGTGCCGACTGTGCTTGTGTCAGGAGGTGTGGCGGCGAACCGTCAGTTGCGCGTAAGTTTTGAAGAACGGGCGCTTAGCGCAGGCCTGAAGGTATATTTCCCGAGCCCGGCGCTTTCGACCGACAATGCGGCGATGATTGCCGCCGCCGCCTATCCGCGCTTCGCAAACAAGATTTTCGCGGATATTTCACTGAATGCGGCGGCCTCGCTCCCAATCGAATAATTCGCCGTCTGCGTGTTTTCACCTACCGCTCTCGCGATGTGAATCTTTTCACCCGCTCAGGGTAAAATGCCCGCCTCATGCGCATTGCCATGGATACGGGCGGAACGTTCACGGACTGCGTTTTCCTCCGCGACGGTAAATTAGAAATTCTGAAAGTGCCTTCGCAGCCGAAAAATCCGGCCGCTGCAATCACTTCGGCGTTGCGCGACTTGCGCGTCAGTCTCGAAAAGGACAAGAACGCTCTGGGAAAACTGGACCTGGTTTGCGGAACCACTGTTGGCACAAACGCGCTATTGGAGCGTCGCGGCGGAAAAGTTTTGCTGATTACAACAGTTGGATTCGAAGATGTGCTCGAGATCGGACGCCAGGCCAGGCCAAAACTCTACGATTTACAGTTTCAGAAGCCGCCGGCACTGGTAGAACGCGCCGACAGGCTTGGAGCGCGGGAACGGCTTGCGGCAGACGGCTCCCTGGTAACGAAACTCGGAGTGACCGAGATTCGGTCGCTGGTTCGAAAGGTTCAGCGTGCACATCCGGATGCGGTGGCCATCTGCTTCCTTTTTTCCTTCCGCAATGCGAATCACGAAGCCGCGATGGCGAAAGCCTTGCGCCGAAAAGGCTTTCTCGTCAGCGTCTCACACGAAATCCTGCCGGAGTTCCGCGAATTCGAACGGACCTCGACCACGGTGGTCAATGCCTATCTCGCGCCAGTCATGAGCGCGTACCTTCGAGACACGCAAGCGCAGGCAAGCACAGTTTGGAATACCGCGTGGAATCGGAAATCAAAGAACGCGGTACAAGTTCGCGTGATGCAGTCGAATGGTGGAATCATCTCTGCAGAGAGTGCCGCGGTCCAACCGGTCCGAACCGTTCTGTCTGGACCCGCGGGTGGCGTGTTAGGCGCAGGTTACGCAGCCTCGCTCGCCGGTCTTGAGAAAGCAATTTCGTTCGACATGGGCGGAACTTCAACCGATGTCGCGCTGCTTTCTGGCGAAACTCAGATCACGACCGAGTCGCGCGTCGCAGGACTTCCCATTTCCGTTCCAATGCTGGAAATTCACACAGTAGGTGCAGGCGGCGGGTCCATCGCACGATTCGACCTGGGCGGAGCTCTGCGTGTTGGGCCGGAAAGCGCTGGAGCGGATCCTGGACCGATTTGTTACGGCCGAGGAGCATGGCCAACGGTCACCGATGCGCATGCCGTGCTCGGTCACTTTGGCGGCCGTGGATTGCTGAATGGCGGATTTGCATTGAACCTGGAACGTACCCGCCGCGAATTAGAAAAGCGCAAAGGAGATTTCCGCGACGTCGAAACTTTTGCGCACGGAATCATCGGTGTCTCCAATTCCGTGATCGAACGGGCCCTGCGCCTGATTTCCATTGAACGCGGTCATGATCCCAGGGACTACACGCTGATAGCGTTTGGAGGGGCCGGCGGTTTGCATGCCTGCGACCTTGCACAGTCGCTCGAAATGCTCGGAGTGCTCCTGCCTGTATTTCCTGGAGCACTCTCGGCGCTGGGGATTCTCCGCGCAGACGTAGTGCACGATTTTTCCCGAACCGTTCTACTGGCGGTGCAGGAACCTCGCGACGCTCGACGGAAGGCAGGGCAGATCTCGCGACGGCTTCGAGTAGAGGCAGAAACATTTCTCGGAAGGGAAGGATTCCCGAAAAAGCAGCGCCGCTTCGAATACCGGCTCGACGTTCGTTATGTTGGCCAGGCGTACGATTTGAGCGTTCCAGACAACGCTGATTTTGTTGCGGCGTTCCATCGCGCCCATGAGCGGGCGTATGGTCACTCTGATCCACACAGGCCCGTCGAAATCGTGAATGTCCGCTGCCGCGCAACCGGACTCTCACCGCGAACTGAGTTGCCACGAATCAGCCGCGTCCGTTCCGGTTCTCCGGCGCGTGCGGAGCGAAAAGTAAACTGTTTCTTCGGCGGCAGACCGATCGAAGCTGCGCTTTACGGGCGGGAGAAATTGCAGGCAGGGCACGAGTTTGGGGGCCCTGCAATTATCGTCGAGTACAGCGCAACCTCGCTCGTGCCCCTCGGCTGGCGGGCACGGGTAGACCCATACGGCCAAATACTGCTGTCCAAAGCTGACAAAGTTGCGAGGCACCGTGATCGCTAAGAACCTGGGCAAAGCGCGCCATCCCGACGCCATGCGGCTTGAAATTTTCAAAAATATTTTCCATTCCATAGCTGAAGAAATGGGAGCTGCGTTGCGCCGCTCCGCATTCTCTGCAAATATCAAGGAGCGCCGCGACTATTCTTGCGCGGTTTACGATGGCAACGGCGAAGTACTCGCAATGGGCGATCACATGCCCGTGCACTTGGGTTCAATGCCTGCGTCGGTCGCGGCCGCTCGCGCAGCTTTGGCATTCGAACCAGGCGATATCGCCCTGCTCAACGATCCCTTCGCCGGAGGAACCCACTTACCGGATTTGACGCTCGTGATGCCGGTGTTTGTAAAGTCGCAGACAAAACCGCAATTCTTCGTGGCCAGTCGCGCCCATCACGCCGACATCGGTGGTGCTCTGGCTGGCTCGATGGGACCGGCCAGGGAAATATTTCAGGAAGGGCTCCGCATCCCTCCGGTAAAGATCTTTCGCAGGGGAAATATCAGCCGCGAACTTCTGGGCCTGCTGCTCGCAAACGTTCGCACTCCATCGGAACGGGAAGGTGACCTCGGAGCGCAAATTGCCTCCTGCCGTCTCGGCGAACGCCGTTTGCGCCAAGTAGCGGCAAAGTACGGACTGCCGGAGGTGCAACTCTATTCGGAACACTTACTCGATTATTCCGAGAAAATGATGCAGTCGGTGATTCGCTCGTTGCGGCCCGGAACATATCGCGCGGAAGATTTTCTCGATGGCGATGGAATCAGTCACGAGCCATTGCGAATTCGCGTGAGCGTTCGAATCAAATCGAATTCCGCCGTCGTGGATTTTGCTGGATCGGCTCCGCAGTGCGCGGGAAACGTGAATGCCGTCGAAGCCATCGCAATCTCCGCCGTATACTACGTATTTCGCAGTCTGGTGCGCGATGACGTGCCAGCAACGTCCGGACTCCTGCGCCCGATTACTGTGATTGCCCCACGCGGCACAATTGTGAATGCTGTGCCTCCCGCCGCGGTTGCCGGTGGCAATGTCGAAACTTCTCAGCGGATGGTGGACACGCTGCTCCGCGCCCTTGCGCAAGCGGCTCCGCAACGAATTCCCTCAGCCAGCCAAGGCTCGATGAATAACCTCACCTTCGGCGGAATTCATACTACGCGCTCGGAGCTTCCTTTTACCTACTACGAGACGATTGCCGGTGGTTGCGGCGCCTCGTCCATGGGCGATGGGGCAGCCGCTACCCACTCGCACCTAACGAATTCATGGAACACGCCTGTCGAAGTGTTGGAAGAAGCGTATCCCGTAAGGGTAAAGCGCTATGCCATAAGATTCCGTTCAGGAGGGCGGGGCCGCAATAACGGCGGCGACGGGATTGTCCGCGAACTTGAATTTCTGTCTCGCGCGGAAGTTGGTTTGTTGACCGACCGTAGAAAAACGGCGCCGTATGGTCTACACGGCGGCGGGAACGGTAAGCCCGGGATAAATACTTTGGTCCAAAAAGGGAAAGGCAGACCGCTCGCAGCAAAATGTTCCTTCGTGGCTAGGCCCGGAGATCTCTTGCGGATAGAAACTCCCGGTGGCGGAGGATGGGGACAGCCCCGCGACAAAATGCAGCACAGGAAAAAATAGGGACAGGCAACGCGCCTGTCCCAGAAATCCTCGTCGTAACCTGAAAACTTTACTGTTCGAAGCCTTCCTGCATAATCGGAAATTGCAACTTCGCTTTTGCAAGCGATTTTAAAACCATTGCTTCGGCTGATTCCGCCGACGTGCTCCGCGCGGTCGCCATCTCGCTCACCAGCAAGTACTTGGCGCGCTCCAGCATCTTTTTTTCGCGGAAGGAAAGCGGCTTGCTGCGGCTTAGCGAGCACAGACTCTTAAGGACCACAGCGACTTCCAGCAGGGAACCTGTTCTCATTCGTTCGGAGTTTTCTTTAAAGCGGTGTTTCCAGTCGTGATGGCAATTCAATTTGCCGCGCTCCAGAAATCCAAGAACCTTGGTCGTATCGTTCGAACGCATCACAGAGCGAAGTCCGACACTCTCTGCATTCGATTGGGGAACCATCACTCGCAAATCGCTCGATACAATTCGAATCATGAAATATCGTTCGGTCTTTCCGTTCAGGACACCGTAGTTAATCTGCTCGATCATTCCAACGCCGTGGTTCGGGTAAACGACCTTGTCACCGATTTTGTAATCCATGGTTTCGGATGCCCCCTTGAGGTACAGCAAGCAGTGTAGAGCCATGTGTGCCGAGAGTCAAGATATATCGTTTGAAATGAGAAGGTTAGGGAAGGTCTAGATCTATTTTGGCCCTAAAATTGCCCTTAAGGGCAGTAACGGTACCGACCAGCGAACCCACGCGAAGTCGCGAAGTCCTCGAACGCAGACTTGGCTTCCCGGTTCGCCTATACTGGTAAACATGCGATTCATCTTAGTGGATGCGGCGGACGCACGCGGAAGTGTGGCCATTTTTGACGATGCCGAGCTCCTGTTTATGGAAGCCCACTCGAGCGACGAAGACTATTCTAGCTGGCTCCTTCCCGCAGTGAAAAGAGCACTCTCCGCTTGCTCCCTAAGTCTATCGCAACTCTATGGTTACGCCGTTTGCGCAGGACCAGGATCGTTCACGGGTCTGCGTGTCGGACTGACAACGGTAAAAGCCTGGGCCGAGATCCACAGGAAACCGATTGCGGCGGTTTCCCGGCTTGAAGCACTGGCGGTGAGCGGTCAGCCCATCGAGGAGCAGTTGGTGGCAACATTCCTGGACGCTCGTCGCAAACAGGTGTTTGCGGCGCTGTACGCGCGTTCTGTCGATGGCCTGGCACTGGCCGGGGAGGAGGCCGTAACGTCATTGGAAGATTTCGTCGCTCGCGTCGGAGGGGAATGCAAAGGGCAGACGGTCCGCTGGGTTAGTCCAGACGCTGCGCTGCTCGAGGCGCTGCCCGACTGGCAAGTCCTCGGGGCGAAGGGCCATGTCCTAGAGCGTGCTGCGCCACCATTTGCGCTTTGTTTGGGTCAGCTGGCTTACCGTAAATTCCGAAAGGGAGAGACGACCGACGCGCTCTCTCTCGATGCCAACTATGTTCGCCGGTCTGATGCTGAAGTTTTCTGGAAGGGGAATAAGTCAGCGTTCAAGGCGTAACGCTTGCGCTGTGCGACTCCGTGATGGCGGTCGACTTCGAAAATCCGCTCCGCAGTGCCGAATCGCCCGGCGACCGTATTTTCAGAGAGGCCGGTGCATGGGATGAAGCCGCGATTCGCGAAATCCTCGCACATGCAAATCTCTCCTTTGCCGGAGCGGAAAAATCGCCAGGCGCAAATTCGACGGAAATCGGCTCGACTGTCGTCCATGTATGTCAGCAAGATGGGGCAGTAGTCGCCGTAGTGCAGTGGCGCAATCTCGGCGCGGAAGCGGAAGTCCTGGACATCGCGGTTGCGGAGAAGCATCGTCGTCACGGCAACGCGCAGTTTTTGCTGGAGAAATTTCTAGAAGTCGTTCGGCAACACGGTATACGAGATGTCTTTCTGGAAGTGCGCGAATCAAATTTTCCCGCCATCGCGCTCTACCGTAAATTCGGATTTTCCACTTCCGGCCGCCGACCGAATTATTATCGGGATCCGCAGGAAGCCGCGATCCTTCTTCACCTAAAAATTCCAGGCTAGTACCAAAATACCAGTCGTTCCCTCTTGACTCCAACTTTACGCGGAGTTAGGTTCAACCCAAGTCGAGCGGCTTTCTGTCCACGCGCGGCGACCGAACGCAATACACAACTTAATTTCGAAGTACGGAGGAGGAACGCATGGCAGCCATGCAGCGCAACCCTCGGGACATACTCCTCGATACAGACGCCGATTATCAGCGTCTCTTCGAGCAGCACGAAAAGTACGATTTAGAGTTGCAAAGAATCCTCAAAGAACCCTACCTCAGTTCAGAAGATCTCCTGGAAGAAATTAAGCTGAAAAAAATGAAGCTCCACTGCAAGGATGAGATGGAGAGAATCGCGTCGCGTATCCAACGCTCGCGCGCGCAACACGCCTGAACTGTAGCGCGCGCCTTTATTGACAAACCGGTTCTGTTGTCCAGCGCACCCTAGAGTTGTCCCTTGCGCTCTATGGGTGTGTCGCGCGAGAGCCAGGACCGCTCCTGAGATGCGAACGCTTCCGGCGTCCTCCCCGGCCATCGCTGTGGTATCTTCAGTAGCGATGGTGAAAGAAGGATATTATTTTGGCGTGCCGCCTCTGCTGCTGGGCGGACTTGCTATTGTGTTTCATTGGTGGATTCTCGGAGGCCTACTGATCGCCTTCGCGTTCTTCTGTTTTGCGTTCTTCCGCGACCCCGAACGCGTCATCTCCGCCGATGCTGCTACGATCGTCTCTCCAGCGGATGGAAAGGTCGTGGTTATCACCGACGAAGAGAACGCCGGACGCGCGGGAACGCGCATCAGTATTTTTCTGGCCATCTGGAACGTGCACGTAAACCGTTCTCCAGCGGCCGGCGTGATTACGAAGGTGGATTACCGTGCAGGAAAATTTCTGGCTGCCTGGGATCCGAACGCCTCCAAACAGAACGAACAAAACGTCTTCACGCTTGCCACTGCGAATGGCAGCATAGAATTCAAACAAATAGCGGGCCTCATTGCCCGGCGCGTGGTCTCCTGGAAGAAACCGCTCGAATCCGTCGCGAAAGGTGAGCGCATCGGCCTTGTGCGATTCGGCTCACGCGTCGATCTCTGGGTTCCGCAGGGATCGGAGCTTCTGGTAAAAGTAGGAGACAACGTGCAGGGCGGTTCGAGCATCCTGGCGCATTGGCCGACGGGAACCGCAAAATCTTCCATCGAAGCCACGTTTGTAGCGGCGGAGAGGCAATCGTGAGCATGGCGGAGCTGGAACAACACGAGATTCCCTTCGAGGGTCGGAGACATCGCACGCAAGCCAGATTGCGCCGCGGAATTTTTCTCCTGCCTGCGATGATGACGTCTGCAAATCTGCTTTGCGGATACTACGCGGTTGTGGCTTCATTGATGGGTACGCCGGAAGATTTCAATCACGCAGCGAAGGCCATCGGCATCGCGATCATTTTCGACTCGCTCGATGGCCGCATCGCACGCATGACCGGCACCAACACCGAATTTGGCGTTCAGTTCGATTCCTTAGCCGACGTGGTGAGCTTCGGCATCGCGCCCGCTGTGCTGGCCTATGCCTGGGGCGTTCGCAGCGTCACGAATCTTGCGCCGGATGCATTTCACCAACTTGGGCGCTTCGGCTGGCTTTGTTGTCTCGCATTTTTAATCTGCTGCGCGTGGCGTTTAGCGCGTTTTAACGTGCAGGGCATGGCGCCCGGGGGCTCAAAATTTTTCGTAGGAATGCCGACGCCTGCCGCCGCAGGAGTGATCGCTTCCATCGTTCACGCGTTCCATGAAGGGGGACCGCTGCAGGATTGGCAATGGTCTGTGCCGTGGCTGCTGCTTGCTGTGGCGTTGGGCGGCTTAATGACCAGCACGATCCGTTACTACAGTTTTAAGGACTTACCGTGGAGCAAGAAACAGCCGGGCGTGCTGATTTTACTGCTGTTGATCCTGGGAGCTGTGGTCTGGCTATATTCTGAGCTGACGCTGATGATTATTGCTTGCACCTACGCTGCGGCCGGAGTTGTTCTGCATCTCGTTCGCTTCGTGCGGCAGCGTATGGTTTCGCGCACAGCTTCTCCCTGATCCATGGCCACTCCCCTCGAATCGCGACGCATCGTCATCGCTGGCGCGTCCTCACTTCTTGGCGTGGAATTGAAGTCACTCCTCGAAGAGAGCCGCGTCGCCGCGTCAGATTTCCGCCTCGTCGACGAGGAAACCGTTGCCGGCCTTCTGACCGAAGCGGGCGGTGAGCCTGCCGTTATCCAACCGGTTGAAGAAGATAGCTTCAACAAAGCGTGGATTGTGTTTTTTGCCGGTTCTCCGGCGTTCAGCAAACGAAATATTGAACTGGCAAAACGAAGTGGCGCTCGAATAGTGGATTTGTCCGGCGAATTTGTCGGCCAGGCGGAAGCGCAGATCTGGTTGCCAAAATTCGACGAACTTGCGAGCTCAGCATTCAGACTAGATGCCAACGTATTTGCAATTCCTTCCGCGCCCGCAGAAATCATTGCCCGCCTTGCAGTGGCTCTGCGTTCGCTGAGACTCAGCGCGCTCACAGCGGTGGCCTTTCAGCCGGTTTCATCCAGCGCTGGCAAGCCCGGCATCGAAGAGCTCGAAGCGCAAACCGGCCAGTTGCTTTCATTTCAATCTCTGGGCAAGCAGGTATTTGATGCGCAGGTCGCGTTCACCATGCTTGACCGTTTCGGCGCCAGGAATCAAAAGCTTCAATCTTCGCTGGAGGTACTTCGCCGCGAAGTACGCTCGTGCCTTACAATCGAAACGCCATTCCCGGCATTGCAACTACTGCACGCTCCTGTCTATTACGGAACGACAGTCACGGCGTGCGCGTTGCTGGATCGGTCGGCCGATTCGTCCGAAATCACAAAAACGTGCGCGTCAGCCGGCTTCAGCATCACAGCCGATGACGCGGCTCCCAGCAACATCAGCTCGGCAGGAGAAACCTCGCTCCAGCTTTCCGCTCCGAAAGCCGATCCCTCCGCCTCGGGCGCATGGTGGTTCTGGTCGGCGGCAGACAATCTGCGTCTGCCGGCGGCGAACGCGGTAAAATTGGCGGAGAAACTACTCGAATGAGCCGCGCACTTATTCTTTGCTTGCTTCTTGCAACGAATACGCTTTGTGGCTGCGGCTATCGCGTCGCCGGGCGCTCCAATGCTCTTCCAAAAACCATTCATGTGATCGCCGTTCCCGCCATCGAAAATAAGACCTCAAGTTACCGCATCGAGCAGCGACTGACTGCGGCAACCATCCACGAATTTCTGGCCAGCACAAACTACAAGGTTGTTTCCACTCCCGAAAGCGGCGACGCCGTTCTGCATGGCAAAGTCCTCAGCGTGGAAGCTGTGCCACTACTCTTTACCACCATAAATGCCACAACGACAACGCCTTCGACGACGCGCGCCACCACCATGCTTGTCACCATGAAGTGTGACGTCACGCTCACTGAAGCGGCAACGGAGAAAGTTCTCTTCCACACGGACAACTTCCTGTTTCGCAATGAGTACGAAATCTCAACCGACGTGAAAAGCTTTTTTGAAGAGCAAGATCCTGCGCTTGATCGCATGGCTCAGGATTTCGCTAAACGCCTGGTTGCGGCCGTGACGGAGAACTACTGATGCCTCCGGTTAACCCGGACGACCTGATCGCGCGCTTGAAAAAAGGGAAGCCAGTCCCTGCAATTCTTCTGCTTGGGGAAGAGCCATATCTACGCGATAGCTGCCGCGCGCAATTGATCGATCAATATGTCGCGGCGGCAGCGCGCGCTTGGGCGGTCTCCAGATTTTCCGCCGAGCGTGGAGACATCCAGGCCGCGCTCGATCAAGCTCAAACCATGCCGATGCTCTCTCCACAACAAGTCGTTTTTCTCGAAGATGCGGAGGCCATCGAGGAATTTGCGGACAAGAAGCGCGACGATGCGGTAAGGCAAATGGAGGTGTACCTCGCTGACCCGGCGCCATTCACGGTGCTGGTGATTGAGGCGGCTCATCTCGATCAGCGCATGAAGCTGGCCAAGCTGCTGGTCGAAAAATCACTGGTTGTTCAAGTGGGACTGGGAGATGACCGGGGCCAGCGCAACGCGGCAGCTGTTGCCCTTGCCAGGTCGCTCGCGAAAGAACAGGGCATGGAATTCGAATCAGGCGCTGCCGAGGACTTGGCTGAATGCGTCGCCGCCGATCTGCAACGCTTGAAAACGGAAATCGAGAAAATCAGCACGTTTGCCGGTGAACGACAAATCATTTGCCGTGAAGATGTTTCGCTGATGGTAATTTCAGAGCGCGCCGCGACCGTGTGGGAGATGGCAGACATGCTCGCTTCGCGCCAGCCCGCGCGGGCGCTCGATTTTCTCGATCGCCTTCTGCGCAATGGCGAGGAGCCATTGCAAATGCTCGGCGCGATGTCTTGGATGTATCGCAAGCTCGTCGAAGCCAGCGAAGTAAAAGGCGTTGTGAACGGATGGCAGGCCGCGCGAGCGCTGCAGATGGCTCCCGAAAAGGCGGAACTCGCCATTCGCAACGCACGCAAAATTTCGAAGCCGCGCCTGCTCATTGGACTCGGAGCCTTGCAGCGCGCTGACGATCGATTAAAGAGCGGGAGCGAAGACCCCCGCGCCGTAATGGAGTTTCTGATCACTGAGTTGACCGCGCGCGACCCCCGAGCAGCGCGCCGTTAGGTTTCCGGCAGATGAGGTCTTCAGAAACGCAGCATTTTTCAGCCCATCGAAAGCGACGCCTCCAATTAAACATAGGTAGGCGGTCACCCGCGTTCCCTGTCACACCACCGTACGTACGGGTCTCGTATACTGCGGTTCGGCGGATTCAGCGATTGCGTGCCGAACAGTTGTGGAATGCCAAGCGAGGCGAAATAGGCATTGGGCAGTGCGATGTGTAGGCCCGGTGATTCGGCAAGTCGCCACGGACCGTGCGCGCTGCCCGCCGTTTGCGCGGCGAGCTCTGCGTCCACGCCCCGTTGAGTGAGCTCCGCGAATCGCACCGAACCACGTTTCCACTGCTTCCACAGAAACGATCGAAGTCGTCGCCGTGTCCAGTAGTCGAGGTTTCTCAGCACATACGGGGTCTGGCAGAAGCCGAAATAGCCCTGCCATCCGCGGAGATAACGGCCGCGTTCTTCTGCCACTTTCTCCACACTTACCCCGCGCGTCCGTCGCGTCTTTGAGTTTGAGCTTCGAAGTGATGAATTCCGTAAGACTGGCCATCACTCTGTCCGGTCCCACCTGCGTTGTAGAACCTGCATCACCGCTTGCTGAATAAATCGGTCCAGCACCGCTGGAATGCCAAGCTTTCGCACCCCACCATCCGGCTTCGGGATTTCCACCCGCTTCACAGGTTGCGGCTTGTAGGTCCCCGTTAGCAGTTGTTCTCGGATCGCTGGCCAGTGCTGTTTCAGGTGTCCCGCTGCCTTGTGAACGGTCATCCCATCCACGCCAGGACTACCTTTGTTGGCCCTGACTCGTCGCAATGCCTGCTTGCAGTTTTCCCGCTCGCGGACTTCTTCCATCAGCTGTTCGGTAATTTGCTGACTTCTCCCGCCCGGTCAGGATGAATCACTCCATCCTCAGTCACGATTTCGCGACAGACGGAAGATCTCCCGAGGTAAGTTCAGCCGCCTTCAGCGCGCAACCGCTGGATTTACATCCAG
>Ga0207646_10002322_pt1 | contig 22529 bp, 20 predicted proteins | sample KBSK5502metaG_FD_184343 | JGI IMG/M metagenome (GOLD analysis project Ga0207646, IMG submission 184343) | Corn, switchgrass and miscanthus rhizosphere microbial communities from Kellogg Biological Station, Michigan, USA - KBS K5-50-2 metaG... | ecosystem: Host-associated > Plants > Roots >... | reverse complement strand
GCCCAGAATGGTCAGGACGAACCCAAAGAAACTGAGCACGAAGGTCCCGATGATGGTGATGAATTGCCAAGTGGTCATTCGTCATCCCTCCTCCGCTGGCGGTATTCTATCACAGCGGGAGCGCCGGAGCCGCAGGCAGTTAACCGGCGACTAGGTTGAAAGAGAAATCTGACCTTGACCTGTTTCTGACCTATAACCTACACTCCTAATCAGCTAGTGAGGTTTCTTCACAGCCCACAACCGGCCCCCAGGAAAGTTTCCTCTGAAGTAACCGACTTGGCTGAGGCGTGCCACTAGCGATCCATCTTGGTCCGGGAGCTTGAGCATTGACTATCCCGTTTGACTGGAACTGCTCCTGCACAGAGTCTCAAGTTGGATCTATTCTGAAGGCTTAGCCATTTCCCCCTGCTCCCCGTAACACGGTTCTCGCGGCTGCATTCACGATCATCCGAGTGTCGCCGCCAGGGTCTTTGCAGCCGTAATCACCTCACGTCATCAATTTCTTCGAGGAGAGAAAGGTCAGATGAGAAGTTCAAGCAATCTTACTAGGCACCTGGTCTGTGTCATGCTCGTCGGGCTGACGGTTTGCTTCATCATGCCCGGCAGCTATTGGCCCGGCAACTATTGGCCCGGCAACTATGGGAATGAGTCAGCGCCACCAAGCTTCGCTCATCAAGATGAGACCGCCGGCCTGTCGAGTGGACCAAGCGCGGCAGCGGAACACAGGCCGGTCTCGATCTCGACATTCACTCAGCCGGCGAAGGCGCGAGTGGCCGAGGCCTACGACAAACTTCCCTTGATCCTCGAAGCCAACCGCGGGCAGACCGACGCGCGGGTGAAGTTCCTTTCGCGCGGCAGCGGCTACCAGCTTTTTCTGACCTCGACCGAAGCGACGTTGCGATTGCGGCAGGCGGAATGCGGAATGCGGAATCAGAGTGAATCCACACCATCGAAGAAATCCGAAAATCCGCAATCCACAATCCGCCTTCCGCAATCGACAGTGTTGCGCCTGAAGCTGGTCGGCGCGCGACCATCAGCGCAGATCACCGGGCTGGATGAATTGCCGAGTAAGAGTCATTACTTCATTGGGAGCGATCCGCGGCGATGGCGCACGAATGTGCCCCACTATGCCAAAGTCCGGTATGCGGGTGTCTATCCGGGAGTGGACCTCATCTATTATGGCCAAGGGCATCAACTGGAATATGACTTGGTGGTCGCTCCGGGGGCGGACCTGAGAGTGATCAAGCTCGCCTTTCAAGGGGCCGAGCAGATGAGCATCGATGCAACCGGGGACCTGGTCTTGCGCACGGCGGGCGGGGAGATTCGCCAGCACAAGCCGGTCGTCTATCAGGAGGCAGAAGGCGGGAGGCAGTTCATCGCCGGCCGCTATGTCCGCCAGGGCGATGGGCAAGTCGGCTTCGAGATTGCTGCCTACGATGCGAGCCGGCCGCTGGTGATCGACCCGGTGCTTTCCTATTCGACCTACCTCGGCGGTTCTGATGCCGGCGGCACGCCGGGCGATGATCGCCCGCGCGGCATCGCGGTGGACGCATCGGGCAATGCCTATGTGACGGGGCGCACCGATGCGAAGAATTTTCCAGTGACGACCGGAGCTCTGCAAACCACTTTCGTGGGCGGCTCTTGTACCGGTGCTGGGGGCGCGGCCGTAGCCTGCACCGATGCTTTCATCGTCAAGTTGAATGCGGCTGGCGCGCTGGTCTACTCCACCTACGTCGGCGGCAACGGAACCGACGAAGGTAACGGCGTCGCAGTTGACGGCGCGGGCAATGCTTACGTGACGGGCGCCACTCGCTCAACTAACTTCCCGACCACTGCGGGCGCTCGTCAAACGGCCCTCGGCGGGGTGGCGGATGCTTTCGTCTTAAAGTTGAACCCGGCCGGCTCCGCGCTGGTCTACTCCACCTACCTGGGCGGGGGCAATGTCGATCAAGGCTTCGGCATCGCCGTTGACGCTAGCGGCAATGCTTACGTCGCGGGCGATACGAACTCAACCAACTTCCCGACCACGCCGGGCGTCTTCCAGAGTGTGATGGGCGGGGGGCCGGATGATGCTTTCGTGTCGAAGCTGAACGCGGCCGGCTCGGCGCTGGTTTACTCGGCCTACCTCGGGGGCAGCCTGACAGATTTCGCTACGGGCATTGCCGTAGACTCTGCGGGCCAGGCTTACGTGACGGGGGATACCAATTCGGTCAACTTCCCCGTCAGACCCGGCGCTTTCCAGTTATCGTTGCGCGGCAAGTTCGATGCCTTCGTCACGAAAGTGAATGCCGGAGCGACGGCCCTCCTCTACTCCACTTACCTCGGCGGCAGCGAGGATGACGACGGCAACAGCATAGCGGTGGATGCTGGCGGCAACGTCTATGTGACGGGGCGGACCGCCTCGAATAATTTCCCGACCACGCCGGGCGCTTTTCAGACCAGCCTCCCTGGCAGCGCGGGGGCTTTTGTGACCAGGGTGCAAACGGTCACCTCCGGCGCCACGTCCGTCTTCTATTCAACCTACCTCGGCGGTTCGGGCTCGCAGCAGGGCAATGGCATCGCGGCGGATAGCGCGGGCAACGCTTATGTGACAGGGGCTACCAGTTCAAGTAACTTCCCCGTTACGGCGGGCGCCTTCCAGACCATCTACAGCGGCAACACGGATGCCTTCATCACCAGGGTGAGCACGCTCACTACCGGGGCGCCGACGCCTACCTACTCGACCTACCTCGGCGGCAGCAACCTCGACCAAGGCATGGGCATCGCCGTGGACTCCGCAGGCAACGTTTACGTGGCGGGGGTGACGACTTCAAGTAATTACCCGACGGCGAGAGCCTTCCAAACCGCCTTCGGTGGCGGCACCGGCACTCCGCCTACTTCCGGTCAAGTCTCACCCGCAGACGGTTTCGTAGCTAAGATCAGTCTGGGAGGGAGCGCTACTGTAGTAACCGTCTCAGCCGCCAGTTTCGCCGGGGCGATGCTCGCGAGTGAATCGATTGTGGCGGCCTTCGGCGTTTCCTTGGCCACCGGGGTTCAGACGGCCACGACATTGCCGCTCCCGACTGCGCTGGGGGGCACGACGGTCAAGGTCAGAGACAGCGCCGGAGTCGAACGCCTCGCTCCACTCTTCTTCGTCTCGCCGGGACAGGTCAACTACCAAATCCCGCCGGGGACGCTCGCCGGTCTGGCCACCGTCGTCGTCACCAGCGGCGACGGCACCGTCACCACCGGCACGGTGCAGATCACCGCAGTCGCCCCGGCCTTGTTCTCGGCCAATAACGACGGGCAGGGCGTGGCCGCCGCCGTGGCGCTGCGGGTCAAGGCTGACGGCTCGCAAAGCTTCGAGCCGGTGGCGCAATTCAACGGCACGAGGTTCGTCTCCGCCCCGCTCGATCTCGGACCCGAATCGGATCAAGTCTTTTTGATCCTCTTCGGCACCGGCATTCGCTTCCGAAGCTCAATGACGGCGGTGACGGCGAAGATCGGAGGAGTGGATGCGCCGGTGCTCTTTGCCGGCCCGCAAGGCGGCTTCGTGGGGTTGGACCAGATCAACCTGGCCGTGCCGCGGAGTTTGATTGGCAGAGGTGAGGTTGATCTCATCCTCACAGTGGACGGGCAACCCTCGAACACCGTGCGCGTCAACATCCGCTGAACACTTTCCACCGCGAAGGAAGTGTCCCGCGACCTGTCAGGTTGCGGCAGCCTCGGTAAGAGACCTTTTCGGCAGCAACCGCAACCTGACAGGTCGCGGGACATCTGTACTAGCGGAAAGTACGCAAGGCGTCATCGGGAAGATGCGGCGTGCAGTTGAAGGTGAAGAGCGTGAGTTCTCGGCCGCGTAGCCTCAGCGTGGTGATGCTGGAATTATAAAGGCTGGCAGTCAGGCTCAGAGTCTTCTCCTCTGACAGCCCGAGGGCCAAGCCCACCCAGATAGCGATGGGGGTGGCGGAGGTGAAGATCACCACATTTTCACCCGAGCTGTAACCGACGAGGTCAGGCAGGCAAGCCCGCACGCGCTCCCGGAAGGCGACCCACGACTCCCCATCGTATTCAGCGCAGCGGTGCTCCATCCAGGCTTGAATCACCGCGCGGTCGCAACGCCCGGCCGCCCCGCGAGTGGTGTGAGGGTCTGCTTCGAGGGCCGCTTTCATCTCCTCGTAATCTCGCGCGAAGTCCTCCCGCTCCACGATCATCCGCGCCGAGATCGCGCGGTAGAGGGCGGCGAGGCTGAACTCATTCCAGCGCTCGTCGGTCGTCACCTCGGGCATGGGCTGGCCTGCCTGCCTGAAGCACTCGCTCACGGCCTGGGCGGTTTGCTGTTGGCGTCTCATCCCGCCCGTGTAGGCCGCGGTGATCCTCACCCGCTGCCTCGCCAAATAATCGCCCAAGAGTTGCGCCTGCCTCTGTCCCAGCTCCGAGAGGGCATCGTAGTTATGCCTCGGCCCCGCCTGCGCGTGCCTGATCAAGTAAAGAGCGCTCAAGTAAAATTCCTCAACCTGCGAAAGATGATGACCAGTCACTGAGACGAGTGCGAGGCGCTGGCGGTGCATCGCCCTTCATCGATTGTTTACTTTGCGCCCGAGATCGCGGCGAACAGTCCGCCCGCCCCCGCCACCATCGCCCCCAACGCCACCGTCGGCCAAGAGTGCAGCCACACCCCTAGGAGAAGCATGGCCACCCCGGACAGCAGCGCGAGGTGATAGAGGCGACGCTCTTTCATAGTATCACTCAGGTGGTCTCAGCCAGCCGCATGCCGAACCAGCGTTCTTCGGAAACTGGCTGATCATTATACATTCCTTCCGGTGATTGACCCCCATCGGGAGGAGAGTGTGCTAGAATAGCACGCGCTGTAATCAGACTACATCAATCTTACATGAAGAGGAGAAGACTGCATGGCCAAGCAGAGTAGTGCGAAGAACGCCAAGAAGCCAGCCACACGTCAAACGACAGGTCCTGCCAAGAAGAGCGCCGCCGCCGGCAAGTCCGCGAAGCGCAGGGCTGCCCCTGCCATACCCGCGACGCTCTCCGATGACCTCGCCGCGATCCGCCGCCGGCGCTTCACTTCGTGAGGTCGAAAGCTCGGTCGCTTGAGGCGGCCGATCAACTGCAATCCTGAAACCTGATGAGCGCCTCGCGGCTCGCATGCAGACTAAAATAGGGGTGGTTGCCCACCCCTATCGTAATTTTCCAAGAATGAATCTTGGTGCCCAAGACGGGCACTCACATGATTATTTGCCCTTCTTGGCGCCGCCCTTCTTGGCGCCGCCCTTCTTGGCACCGCCTTTCTTCGAACCACCTTTTTTGGCTGGCATAAGTTTCTCCTTTCTCTCTTGGTAGCCTAGCCACAAGATCAAGGGTCATTTTATCTCTTGTGGCCTAGTGCGATTAACATACAATATGTAGCTTATAAACCTCTTCTCCATACGTGTCAAGAATTTTTTTCATGCTCGCGCAGGTTGACGCGGCCTGCGTGGAGTCAGGAGCTGGCTGTTGGACGAGGAGGTGATGACGGATCGAACAATTCCGGAGACGAGTGCGATCAGATGCGGGATGATCATCTTCGTCTGGCCGCCCTGTGGCACAAGTGAAGGGTCTCTCCCGCAGACCTGGAAATAGGCGGGGCGGGTGTGGTCGCCTCTCAACCGGTTGTCATTGGCGGCCGGACGTATGATAATGGCCGCCCACATAGGCGGCGGCCACTTTCGCCGGCCTGTGATCATCAATCTCGCACCCACAAAAGGAGACACCCATGCGCTCTGAGACCCCAAGGAGAGTGGCTTCGGTCATGACCGCCGCCATCCTCGTGCTGCACTCGCTCGTTTGGTCAGTCAGCGCTGCTTCGCCCGGCCGAGGCGTTCGCCCGCGCGGCGATGCCGAAACGCAAGCCAAGGCCGAGATGGAGTGGGAAGAAAAGTTTCGCGCCATCCCGAATCCGGACCTGCTCAAAGAATACATGCGGGTGCTCTCGGCCGAGCCGCATCACATCGGCTCCCCCGCGGGCAAACGCAACGCCGCATGGATCCGCGACAAGTTCAAGTCGTGGGGCCTCGCCGCCACCATCGAAGAGTACGAGGTCCTCTTCCCCACGCCGAAGGAGCGGGTGCTTGAGCTGATCGGACCGGAGAGGTATCAAGCGGTCTTGAAAGAGCCGGTGATCGCCGAAGACCCGGACTCGGGTGATGCCGGTCAGCTCCCGACTTATAACGCTTACTCGGGCGACGGGGATGTGACGGCGCCGCTCGTCTACGTCAACTACGGCGTGCCGGCGGACTACGAGCAGTTGGCGAAGCTGGGGGTGGACGTGAAAGGCAAGATCGTGATCGCCCGCTACGGCGCGAGCTGGCGGGGGATCAAGCCGAAGGTGGCCTATGAGCACGGGGCGGTCGGCTGCATCATCTATTCCGACCCGAAAGACGACGGGTATTACCAAGGGGACGTCTACCCGCGGGGGCCGTACCGGCCCGAACATGGCGTGCAGCGCGGCAGCGTCATGGACATGCCGATCTATCCCGGCGATCCGCTCACGCCCGGGTGGGGCTCGGTCAAAGGCGCCCGTCGGCTTCAGCGCGAAGAGGCGAAGACGATCTTGAAGATTCCGGTGCTGCCGATCTCCTACGGCGATGCGCTGCCGCTGCTCCGGAATTTGCGCGGCCAGGTGGTGCCCGAAGCCTGGCGCGGGGCGCTCCCCGTCACTTATCACGTCGGCCCAGGGCCCGCCAACGTGCATCTGAAAGTGGCCTCTGACTGGGGTCTGCACACGCTCTACGACGTGATCGCCCGCATCGAAGGCAGCACCTTCCCTGACGAGTGGGTCATCCGCGGCAACCACCACGATGCCTGGGTCAACGGCGCCGACGACCCGACGAGCGGCCTGGTGGCGGTCATGGAAGAGGCGCGGGCCTTCAGCGAGTTGCTCAAGCAAGGGTGGCGGCCGAAGCGCACCATCGTCATCGCGGCGTGGGACGGCGAGGAGCCGGGACTGCTCGGCTCGACCGAATGGGCCGAACAGCACGCCGAGGAACTCACCCAAAAGGCAGTGGCCTACATCAATTCCGACAGCAGCGGCAAGGGCTGGTTCGGCGCCTCGGGCTCGCACACGCTCGAACACTTCGTCAACGACCTCACGCGCTCGATCACCGACCCGAAGTCAAAGAAGCCGATCTGGGAGGTGCTGCAGGCCCGCCGCACTGAGCAGGCCAAGAGCGAGGAGGAGAAGCGCGAAGTGCGCGACCGCGCCGACCTGCGCATCGGGGCGCTCGGCTCGGGCTCGGACTACACGGTCTTCATCGATCACCTCGGCATCGCCTCGCTCAACTTCGGCTTCGGCGGCGAAAGCGGCGGCGGCATCTACCATTCGATCTACGATTCTTTTACCTGGTACACGAAATTTTCGGACACCACCTTCGAGTACGGCCGCGCGCTCGCACAGGCCGCGGGGACGGCCGTCATGCGGTTGGCGAACGCCCAGATTCTCCCGTTCGAGTTTACGAACTTCGCCGAGACGGTCGGCAGGTACGTGGATGAGATCGCGAAGCTGCCGGGGCAGAGCGGGGCGACGGCCGTCGAGCTGGCGCCGCTCAAGGGTGCGGTCGAGCGGCTCCGCCGCAGCGCTGATGCCTACGACCGCGCGTTGCGGTCGCTGGCCTTCGGCGGCAACTTATCAGCCGAGCATCTGCCGGAGTTGAAGGCGCTCAATGAGCTGCTCTTCCGTTCTGAGCGGCGGCTGCTCGCGGAGGCGGGCCTGCCGCGTCGCGAGTGGTTCAAGCACCAGGTTTACGCGCCAGGCTTCTACACCGGCTATGGGGTGAAAACGCTGCCGGGCGTGCGCGAGGCCATCGAGCAAAAGAACTGGGCGGAGGCCGCCGCCCAGGTGCAAGTTGTAAGCAAAACGCTCGACGCGATGTCGTCGCAGATTGAAGCCGCGGCCAAGCGACTGCGAGGCCAGTGAGACTACTGACATCTCGCTTGCTTTCGAGGAGCGAGTTTGCGATGTTAATTGTACGGTCACGCAATCATGTGCCTGTTCGCTTGACCGAAGAGCGGTGGCGACACATCATCAGCCGTCACCCAGAAATGGACGGGCAACGCGAGCGGGTATTGGACACACTGGAGGAGCCAGACTCGGTACAGCAAGGCGACTTCGGTGAATTGCTCGCCGTCCGTTTTTATCCTGAGACGCCGTTGACCAGCAAATTCCTGATCGCGGCATATCGGGAAATAAGCCCTGACGATGGATTTATTTTGACGGCTTATCTAGCAAGTCGGCTATCAACCAAGAGAGTAACCTTATGGACGCGGTGAGAATTTTGGAAAAACCGGTGACCATCACCTGGGACTACGATGAAGAGGCAGATGTGCTCTACCTGTCTATCGGGGAGCCTCGGCCGGCGGTGGGAGTGGACATTGGTGAGGGGCTGATCTTACGTTACGATGAAGCTCACAAAGAAGTCGTGGGGCTGACCTTAGTCGGATTGCGGGCACGGTTGTTGCAAAAACTGAATGGCAGCCCATGACTTATGCTACTTGGGCTTCTTTGGCTTGGTCCAGGCCATTTCTTGTTTGGCTCCTTCAATCAGAATTCTCTGGATGTCTGCCAGCGAACATTCACCGCCAGCCTGGCGGGCACGCGCCACAAAGCCCGTCAGATTGGCCACTGCGAAGCTGATGCCGTTCAGGTTGCGCTCCGGCGGGATGCCAGGGATCAAACGCGGGTAGCCGGAAGCGAAGAAGGTCGGCCCAGCATCAGTGAATAAACAGCGATAGGTCTCACGCGGGCATTCCCAATCCAACCCCACGCCGATCACTGACGGCAGACAGCCAGGCAGCGATTCTTGTCCAGACATCTCGCGGGCCGCGACGATCACTATACCGTGCTCACTGGCGCGAACGATCACGTGCTCAAAGCGCTCGCGGTGTGCCTGGTTGAGCGTGCCGAGGCTGAGGTTGATGATGTGCATGCAGTGAGCGACGGACCACTCAATCGCCCGCAGGATGATCTCGATATCAGTGGTGAGTGTGCGATCAAAGACCTTCACGGCGTAGAGCAGCGCTTCCGGGGCCTTCTCGCGAATCGCGCCAGCTACGGCCGTGCCGTGGCCGAGGTAGTCTAAATAAACCTCGCTCTCGCCAGCCGTGCTGATCGCCACCCCGCCCGCCACACCTGCGACGTGAGGGTGGGCCGGATTGACGCCGCTGTCGATGATCGCCACCCGCACGCCGCGTCCGGTCAAGCCCGCCAGCGGCGCTTCACTTGGATCTTGCATGAGGTCTCGGGCGGCATGACTACTTGGCGCTGATCGATGAACTGTAAGTCGCCGCCAACTCCTTCGCCCGCCGCATCTCCGGCAAATCACTATCCGCCCGCGCCCAAGCTTTCATAAACTGAGCGTAGGTTTGACGCGCCTCGTCCTCCTTGCTCAAGCCTTGCTGCGCCTGCATCAAGCCGAAGAGCGCCCGCCCGCTGCCGGGGTCGCGTTCGAGGGCGGCGCGGAAGAACTGCTCGGCCTCAGACCAACGCTTGAGCGCGAGGTAGACTTTGCCCGTGACCTCCTCCATCGGGTGCGGGTAGATCGGCGGCTCGGAATAGCCGAGCTTGATCTCTTCTTCGATTCCCTGGCGCAGTGCCGCGATGGCTTCATCGGCCTTTCCTTCGCGGGCGAGGATGCGGCCGTTCAATTCCAGGGGCGCGACAGCGAGCGCGCGCAATTGCTGTCGCTGACGGCCGCCTTGCGGGAGGTCTTTTACCTTGGCGAATTTCTCCTTCAGCCATGCGGCCTCTCGCTCCAAGGCTTCGAGTTCGGCGCGGGCCGCCGCCACCTCACCTTTGCCCAGGCGTGCCAAGCCGAGCGCATAATGCCGCCAGACGTTGAAGACCTCGAAGCCGCCGGCATCCGGCAACGTCTTCCCGTCCAGCATCTCGTCCCACCGCTCGAATCGCACCAGCATTCTGAGCAGCGCCAACCGCCCTTCGAGTGCCGCCCGCGAAGTCGCCTCGCCGGGCTCGGTCGCGAGTTGCAGCAGCCACTGACTCACCCGCACGCCGTCGCGGTAGCGGCCTTGGTAGCCGTAGACCATCGCGAGGAAGTGAACGTTATGGCCGTAAGGCCCCGCGGCGTGATCGGACGATTCTTTCTCCGTGCGCAGGTAATTACGGTCAACCTCGGCCGACGCCTCGAACGCCTTGGCCGCATCTTCCCACCGGTCCACGTGCACGTAGATGTGACCGGGCATGTGAACGGCGTGTCCGACTTTGGGCGCCAGCGTCGGGTAGATGTCGGCGTGGGGCGCGCCGTCCTGTGGCCGCTTGCCCGATTCGAAGGCGTGGATCAGGTAATGGTGGGCGCCGAGGTGGTTCGGCTCTTTGGCGAGCACCAACTGGCAGAGCGTGATGGCCTCGACCGTGCCCGGCCTCGGCGTCCCGTCGCGTTCGTAACCGGCGAGCGAGGCGAGGGCGAGAAAGAGCTTGGCTTCGAGGTCATCCGGGTAAGCTGCCACCAGTCGCCACATGGCCTGACGGTAAGGCCCGCTCGAACCCAGGAACGCGTTGTTCTGCACCGTCTCCCGCGTGCCTTGATAGCGCGCTTCGACGGCCGCGATGTAGAGCCGTTCGCGCTCGCTCGCCTTGGCCCCCAGCTCTTTCGCCCGCTTGATAGCGGCGTCGCGGCGCGCTTCATTGACGCCGGCCATGGCGATGCCCCACTGCGCCATCGCGCATTCCGGGTCGAGCCGTGCCGCCTGCTCGAACGAGCGGTCGGCCTCGTAGAACCAGAAGGAGTGCATGAGGGCCAGCCCTTGATCAAAGAATGCTTGCGCCTCGGCCGAGTTGGTCGTGATCGGCAGGTGGACCTTGCCCGCCCCTTCGACCAAGCGTGCCGGTGCGGTGGCCGCCTTGGTTTGGCCGGTGGTGTGACACACGGCGGTTTGATCTTGAGCCAGAGCGGCGATTGCGCTCAGCAGCGAGAAACAACAGGTGAGGGCTAGCGATCTGAATTTCATCCGAGTCTCCTTTGATTGGCGGCGATTAGGTTTTCTGTCTCCGCGTGGCGTCTCGATCAAGCATCTCTCGCACGACATCCGCCGGAGCGCGCTCCATCACTGGCTTGTGTTCTTTGCGTCTTTGCGCCTTTGCGAGAGGCATAATCTCTCGCAAAGGCGCAAAGACGCAAAGAAAGAGAAATGGTTGCACTCAACTGCCAACCGCTATAGTTAATCGGAGCCGTATCAGCAACGACGATCATTGAGAGAAGAGTTTGCGGAGCGTTTCGCGGTCTCCGGCCAAATCCTCGGCAGTATAGTCATAGACTTCATGCTGCTTCAGAAACTCATCCACCTCCATCCGGGTCTGAAACCCCAGCATCTGTTGCACCTGATAGGCCGATAGTTCCTCGGACTTGTAGCCCTCAAGCGCGGCCATCTCCAACAGCTTCCGCGAAATGTCGCCGCCGTTCGGTTGCAACTGCGCGGCGATCTCATCAGGGATATTTATCCTGACTTCCATAGCTTCACCTCAGGTTGCGGAGTTATCGTTGCCCCTGCATTTTACTACGCCTCCGGCGGGCTGAAAATGGTATTGGTTCAGATGGCAGGCCAACTCGCAGAGCGAAAGAGTTGTTACGGGACTTGCCCCACTTGTGCTTCACCAAAGAACGCCGCGAGCGTACCGCCACGTGCCCGCAACTGCTCCGGCGCCCCGGCCTGCACGACCCTTCCGCCTTCGAGCACCACCACCTGATCGGCGATTTCGACCAGTGAGAGCCGGTGCGTGATGATGACGGCCGTGCGGCCTTGAAGCAGTGATAAAAGCTTCGTCGATAATTCCTTTTCGGTAAGCGGGTCGAGCGCCGCCGTCGGTTCGTCCAGCACGAGCACGGCCGGGTCGCGGAGCAGGGCGCGGGCAAGCGCAATGCGCTGCCGCTCACCGGCCGAAAGCGCGAGCCCGCGCTCGCCCACCTGCGTCTCGTAGCCGTCGGGCAGTACGCCGATGAACTCGTCAATCGCCGCCGCCCGCGCTGCCGCGATGACCTCCTCGCGCGTCGCTTCGGGCCGCGCATAGGCGATGTTCTCACCGACGCTCGCATTGAAGAGAAACGGCGCCTGCTCCACCAGCGCGATGCTGCGGCGCAGGTCCGCCAAACGCAACCCGCGAAGGTCACGCCCGTCCAACCTCACCGCCCCCGCCTGTGGATCGTAGAGCCTGAGCATCAAATCCGCAATGGTGGACTTGCCGACGCCGCTCGGACCGACAATCGCGCAGACGCTTCCGGCCGTCACCCGGAAGGAGACACCGTCAAGCACCACCGTCTCGCGGTCATGCCGCAGCGTCACGCCCTCGAAGATTATTTCCCCCCTGGGCTCGCTGAGCGCCACAGCGCCGGGCCGCTCGACCACTTCGGCCGGCATATCGAGCAGTTCGAAGACGCGGCCGAGCGAGACGCGCGCCGTCGCCAGACTCGTGTAGAGCCCGAGCAAGTTTTGCACCGGCGCGAGCAGGCGCAGGTGATAAGCCATAAAGGCGACGAGCGCACCCACGCTCATCGCGCCGTCGATCACCAACTTCCCGCCGTAAAGAAAGACGGCCGCGGTCGAGAGCGTGAGGATCGTCCCCGGCAATGCCCCGGCGAGGTAGGAGGTGAGCTGCATCGCGAGCAGGACTTCGATGAAGCTGCGATTGCGCTGGCGGAAGCGCGAGACTTCGTGCGCTTCGGCATGCGAGGTCACCACCAGCCGCATCCCCATCAGCGTCTCGATCAGAAAGCTCCCCAACTCCGCGCTCCGCTCGCGCATCTGCCTGACTTGCCCGGTCAGCCGCCGCTGATAATGCCTGAGCGCGATGACGCTCGCCGGCACCAGCGCGACGCTCAGCAGGAACAGCCGCCAGTTGAGCCAGAGCATGATCGCTACGCTGCCGACGAGAAAGATAATATTCCCCAGCAGCGCCAGCAGCGTGTCGGCCGACACGCGCTGCACTTCGCCGATGTCATTGTTGATCCGCGAGACGATCTCGCCCAGCTTAGTCCGCGCATAAAAACGCGGCGAGAGCGTTTGCAGGTGCCGGTAGAGCGCCAGTCGCATGTCAAACAGCACGTCGGCCGAGACCGCGACGTAGCGATAGCTCGACAGGATGTTGAGCGCAAAGCCGAGCACCGTCACCACGACCATCAGCGCGGCGACGACGGCCAAGGCCCGCAGATTGCGCGGCAGCAGCGCCTCGTCGATGAACAGCTTGGCGATGTAGGGCTGCGTCAGGCCGAGCAGGGTCGAGGCGAGGCTGACGGCGACGACGAGCGCGAGCCGACGCCAGTAAGGGGCGATGTAAGCGAGAGCGCGGCGGTAACCGCCCAGCGCGGTGTTCTGAATCACGGCTTTTTATCTGTGCTCGCAGCGGTCGAATCACGCTTGACCAAGTTATGCTTGTTCAGGAACTCCTGAATGGCGGCAAAAGCCCTCAAAGTTTCCGCCCGGTTGAAGCCCCCGTGTTTGCCGCCGGGGATGGTCAAGAATTGATTGGGCACGCCGGCTTTGTTGAGCGCCTCGTGCAGCCGGACGGCATGGCTGTAAGGCACCGTCGGGTCGGCGTCGCCGTGGATGGTGAGGATCGGCGGCAACCCCTGACGCACGTAATTGAGCGGCGAGACACGCTTCGCGATCTCATCACGGTTAGCCAGGCTACCCATCCAAGCGACCGCGTAGGTCTTCATGTTAGGTCCGTCGAGCAGATCATTGACGTCAGTGATGCCGTACCAGTTGATGATCGCGGCCACCTTCAAGTCCTCGTTGCCGGGGCATTGGCGTTCAAGCCCGGCGGAGGCAGGCAGCATGCCGGTGGTCAGCGCGAGATGCCCGCCCGCGGAGTGGCCGGTCACGACGATCTTGCCGGTGTCAAAGTTGTATTCCTTGGCGTGACTGATTACCCAGCGCAGAGCGCAGCGGCAATCTTCGACGGCGGCCGGGGCCAGGGAGACGCGGCCCAGCCGATACTCGACATTGACCACCGACCAGCCCATCTCCAAGTAGGGCATGAGGCTCAGCACGCTGCTTTCCTTGGTGCCGCCGACCCAGCCGCCGCCGTGAATGTAGATCAGTGTCGGATTCGGCCCCGTCACGTTACGCGGCAGATAGAGGTCGAGCTTGGCGTCATAGTTGTTGGCCGTCAGGTAAGTGATGTTCGGCACGACGCGATACCGGTTGGAGACGTCGGCGGCCCAGGAAGCGTTTTCTGAAAGCTGCGCCCGGACCAGGCTCGGTGAGAGCGTAATGACCAGCGATGCCGCAAGCATCGAAACTGCGAAGGGAATTTTTTTAAGCATGGTTCCTCCTTGTTGTGGGTTTTGGCTTTGAGTGTGCCTTCTTTGCGCCTTTGCGCCTTTGCGAGAGGAATGCTTTACTCCTGGAGCCTATTGGCAATCCTCGTGATTCCATCCTTGATCAACTCAGTATCGAAGTTGATGAGCAACCCTAAACGCTTATCGGCCAGCTTCAGATACGTAAGAAGCTGCTTCTTGTGGACGGGAGCAATGCACTCCACCGATTTCAACTCAACGATCACTTTACCTTCAACGATTAAATCTGCGCGGAAGCCCGCTTCCAGGTGGACAGTCTCATAGACGACAGGGATAGCTTGTTGGCGAATCGCGCGCAAGCCACGCTTTTCCAGTTCATGGAGCAAAACAACTTCGTAGACTGATTCCAGTAAGCCGGGACCAAGTGTCGTGTGAATCTTATAGGCGGCGTCTACGATCTGCCTGGCAATTTCGTTTTCCGTCATAATTCACCTCTCGCAAAGGCGCAAAGGCGCAAAGAAAATTTAGATCATGATGTTGGTTCTATTTGATTGCCAGTACTGGTTGTCAGTTCCTCTTAGCGCCTTTGCGCCTTTGCGAGAGGTTTATCTCTCAGGCAAGGGCGCAAAGGCTACATCACACCCAGTTCAAGAATCGTTTCCCGTGCCATCCACCTTGTAGTAACACATATAACCCGAAGCGCAGTGCTCCGGCGCCTCGCGTAACGCCTTCGCCCGCTCGATCACATGCAGCTTCGGCACTCCCGCCCGCACCCGGTCCACGATGTCGCGGACCATCTTCACGCTCGCCATCTTCTTGAACGGCGAGGCCTCGCGCCCGACGATCTTGAGTGACGCCACGCCGATGCGCTGGAAATCCGGGATCGCGCACAACCCGCACGGGCCGTAAGGCAAACCTTTGGGCGTCGCGCCGCAGCCGTTGCCGTTGAGGTACCAGACCCACTCGCGGTAGTCGGTCAGATTGCGGCGCAGCCAGTTGTGACGGCGGCCCGAGAAGACGCGGCCCGCCCACTCGAACTGCGTCTCCATCTCCGAGAGGTTCGTGCAGAAGGCGCCGACCGTGTGGTGGTGCGTAGTCGAGCAGAAGCCCTCTTCAAACGCGCAGCCGTCGTTGAGCATGAAGACTTCGATCTCAACCTCGTCGCGGACGTCGTTGACGATGGCTTCGATCTCCCTGACGGTCAGGCTCCGCGGCAGGATGATGCGGCGGGGGCCGAAGTTGAGCAGGAAGCGGACCGCCTCGGTGTTGAGCGTCGCCGCCACCGAACTGACGTGCAGGTCGGCCGCCAACTTCTCCTCGCTCAGCCGTAGCAGCAGGTTGATGTCCGTGACGATGAGGGCGTCGACGCCGACCTCGTCCGAGAGCCGGTGCGCGAGTTCGAGGACGAGCGGCAGTTGCTCCGCGGTGTAGTACGGCGCGTTGAGCGTGATGAAGACCGGGAGCTTGAGCGCGTGCGCGTCGTCCACCAACCGCCCGAGTTCTTGATAAGTTTCCAAGCTCCCGCCCTTCGGGCTCCGCCGGTTGAGCCAGACGGCGCCGGTGTAGCGCTCCATCCACTCGCGCGGGACGATCCCGCAGTAGAGTTCCTCCGCCCCGCTGGCGGCGAGCATTTCGAGTTCATCGTGTGAGCAAATCGGAGCCAGGATTTTCATCGCACTCCTTTTCAGGCCGACTTCATTGATTGGGTCGGCTCACGGCGCCAGACTCGCCGCCGGTCTCTTCAGCCTCAGTCCCGTTCAGGGCCTCAATGTTTTGATTACCTTGCCCATCCTGACTCAGCCTGATCAGGCCCGAGCGCAGGTGCAGGTCGAGCTGCGGATTGGGGATGACGATCCGGTACTGGCGGAACAAACGCTCGATTTGATAATTGATGTCGCTCCGAATTTGGGGGTGATTGTGCGGCCGGTCGATCCAGGCAAGGAGCTCGAATTTGATGGCCGGGTCGCCGAACTCTTTTAAGCGCACCTTCGGCGCCGGCGCCTCCAGCACCGCCTTCACCGCCCGGCCCGCTTCCACCAAAGCCTCGGTGACTTTGTTCACGTCGCTGCCATAGGCCACGTTCACCGGGATGATAATGCGGACCTGTTTCGCTGTCGGGTAGGACCAGTTGATGAACTGTTTGCGCACCAGTTCCGAGTTCGGCACGATGACCGCGATGTTGTCGTTGGTGATGATGACAGTCGTCCGCACGCTGATCTTTTCAACGCGCCCCTCGACGTCGCCGACCTTGACGCGGTCGCCGATGCGCACCGGCCGCTCGAAGAGCAGGATCAAGCCCGACATCAGGTCCGAGGCGATGTACTGGAGCCCGAAGCCGATGCCGACCGAAAGGAAGCCGAGGATGACGGCGACACTCGTCAGGTCGATGCTCAGCCCAAGCTTCAGACCGTAGAGGACGCCGGCAATGACGACCACGTAGTGGACGACCCTGAGCAGCGTGTATTGCAAGCCCGGATCGACGCGGAACCTCGGCAGCAGGCGCCGCTCCAGGAACTGACGCAGGTAGCGCGAGACGACCGACGCGACCAGGATCACCAGCACCAGCGAGAGCAGGCTGAGAATCGAGACCCTGAACTCCTTCTGGTTGATGAAGGGGTAGTTGAGATAGTAGATGACCTTCTCGATCACCGACTGGCCGAACGACAACTGAGAAGGTTCTTGCCACAACATCTGTTATCCTCCGCCAGAACTTCAAGCCGCCGTCATCGGCAGCCGCGGTTGAAAGGTCAATCTCGTGATGCGCTCGCCCAAGGCTTGCCCGAGCAGCGCCCGCAGCATCGGCTCCGTGTGAGCGTAAAAATAAGTGTTCCCCTTCAAGTAGAATTTCTGATCGCGGTTGCCGAACGGCGAATTCGTGTAGGTGTATTCGAGCAGGTGCGTCTGACACTCGTGGCGGCAAGGCGCGCCGGGCTGGAACTTGTCGGCCTTGCGGTAGTGCAGGCCGGCCGCCATGCAGACGCGGCTCGTGCTGATGAAGCCGAACGGCAGATAGACGCCAACGCCCAGCCCGCCCTCGGCGAAGCTGAGGTCGAGACCTTGCGGCAAGTTGTCCATCTCCACGGTGCTCACCCCGAAGCGCGAGAGGAGCCCGGTGTAGCTCGCGCAATCAAGGTTCGAGCGTTGGAGTGCGGTCACGGCGGCGGCCGGCGCCGACGCGGTGGCGTACATCCCGGTCACCCGCGGATCACGTAGCGACTTGTTGAGCAAGCGCCCTTGCACCGGCTGTAGCCGCGGGAACTCGCGTCGCAGCACGTTGAGCACCCCCCAATCGTTGAAGACCACTTCGCCGCCGCATGGATCGAGCACTGCAAAGAGCGGCCGTAGCTTGGCGATGCCTGCATTGCTCACGTAAGGAGTCAGGAATGTGAATTGAAGGTTGCGCGCGTGCGCGGCGAAGAGGGCTGCTTCGAGGGCGGAGGCCGGTGGGAGCAAGTGCTCACAAAATTCATTGCCGAAGGCGCAGCGCGTGAATTGCACCGCATCGAAATGTTCTTCAATGAGGCGGGCAGCCAGTGCGACAATTGGTTGGAGCGAGGCGCTCGTCTCAAGCGTTGCCAGCCGGCCCAGGCTTAGCTCACCCTTGAGGTCATCTGCGCCGCTGATGTGAATACACCACTCCATAAAAGCAGTAGGCGGTAAGCAGTAGGCAGTAGGCAGTGAGCAGTAGGCAGAGAGAAACCCGCTTTCTGCCCACTGCCTACTGCTTACTGCCTACTGCCTACTGAATTGACCGGGCGCAGCACGAGCATGCCGGTCGTCGCGTCGCCGTCGAAGGTAATGATCCTTTGCTGCTTGAAGGTCTCGGCGTCGTAGATTTCAATCGTCGGTCCCGCGCCGTAGATATAAAGCTGCTTGCCGTTGCCGGAGAGGGCGAAGGAGAAGCGCGTGCGGGTAGGGAATTCATATTTCTTGACGAGCTTCCGCGTCGCAATATCGAAGACCCAGAATTCGGTGCGCCGCGTCGCGCCGCTCCCCTGGAAGGCGACCGTGTAGCCGATCTTGCGGTCAGGCGTGAGTTGCAAGCCCGTCATCCCTGTCGTCGCCGGACCGATCGGCGTGAAGTCGACATTCCGCGTCGTCAGGTCCAATCGCGCAATGCCGAAGATCGGGCGACGCACGACTTGATCCGTGGTGTTGAAGACGGAGGTCACCACGCCCGGCTCCTCGTTCGGGTCATTGCCGCTGCCCATGCGGATGGGGAAGAGGCCCGGATGCAGCGGCTTCGAGAGTTCGATCTTATCCACCTGCTTGAAGTCTTTGAGGTCGAAGATGAGCACGTCCTCCTTGAAGACGTAGAGCAACTTGCCGTCGGGCGAGACGCGGTAGCCGGCATTGAAGCCGAACGGGGTGTCGTGCTCTTTGGGAAAGTCGAAGGTCTTGGTGATCTTCTTCTGCTGCAGGTCGATGACGGCGAACTTCGGCTTCTCGATCTCGAAGCGGTCCACTTGCTTGATCGCGACCCGGATGGTGGTGTAGAGCAACTGGTCCTGCGGATCGGGCGTGAAGCCGAAGATGCGGACCGTCCGGTTGCCTTCGTTGAGGCGGAAGTAGTTGGTCACCTGGCGCGTGGCCAGGTCGATCACTTCGATCCCGCTCTGCCAGGTGGTGGCGTAGATCTTCTTTTTGTCGTAGGAGAGTGTCAGGCCCTGCGGCGTGCCGGTGTTGAGCGTGATCTGGTCAACAACTTTTCCTTGCGCCTCGTCGATCACCAAAATCTTATTCGGCCACGTCCCGATGTAAAGCATCGCCCCGGCCGCCGCCCTTGGAGATGGCGGCTGCGCCAGGATCGAGACGGCGAGAACGGAGATGACGACTGCCAGCAAAAGATTGTTGACTCGCATGAGCATGCTCCGAAAGAGGCGACTGGGGGACTGGGGGACGGGGCGACGGGGCGAGAAGGAGATTTTGATTTTCGCCCCGTCGCCTTGTCGCCCCGTCCCCCAGTCCTCTTACTTACCTGCGCGCTTCTTGGCTGACCAGGTGCCGGAGAAGCCGCCGGCCTCCCATTTGCCAGACAGGTCGGTGCCTGAAAGCTTGCCGGGCAGGGGGAAGGGCTCGCCTCCCTGATAAGTAGCCGACAAGGTGACCGCCTCGCCTTCCACTTTGATGTTCACGATGTTGATGGGCCCGCCGTTCTCCACCGCCGTGGTCAGCTTATCGCCGTCGCGCTTGATGATGAGCACGAAAGGCAGGCTGCCCTGGCCCTCGGCCGTGATCTGGGCGTCGTAGGCCCCTTCGAGCGCCGCGCTTGATGATGAGGTCGCAGAGGGCGATGGCTTGTCAGCGGGCTTTGCATCGCCCGCTTGCTTCGTCGCGGAAAAAGTCCCTTTCGCCTCCCCGGCGGTAAAGTTACCGGAGAGCTTGCCGCCGTCGTATTTGCCGGTGGCCGTCACCTTCGCATCGCCGGCCGCCATCGCGAGGGTGACGTTGTTGTCGGCGTCCACCGTCACGCCGTTGATGGTCATCGGCAGCGGCGCGTCCTTGATCTCGCCGGCCCACTTGCCGCCGTCGCGCTTGAGCGCCATGACGAATTTGATGGTCCCGATTTCGTTGCCGATGGCGGTCACCTCATAGGTCCCTTCCACCGGATGCGTCCCGCCGGTTTGCGGCGCGGCCAGGCCGGCGACGGCCAAGCTCATCGCCCACACCAAGGCCAGCGCCATGCTGGCCGTCTTCATCGTCCTTCTTGCCATTGCTTCGAGTTCTCCTTAACTTCAGGGTTCGATCGCGGGACTCGCGGGGATGAGTCTCCTCACCACCGCTCCGGCCGGCGATCACGGAAAGACCAGATCGATGTTGCGCCAGTCTTTGGTCGCGCTCGCGCACTTGCTCGTCCAGTCGGGATAGTTGTTGAGATGGTCGGGCACTTGCGCCGGCCAGAAGCAACTGATATAGCAGTCATACAGGTCGCGCTCGACCGGCTGACACAAGCCGGCGGTGCCGCCTGCTGAGTCTACTTCCCAACCGGGCGAGAAGACAAGCGAACAGCCCATTGGGTAGTGCGGGCGTGGTTGCGGCGGCGGCCCGCCCTGCTGGAGCGCGACGATGTCGCCGTACTCGGCGGCGACGTAATCCTCGATGCGCCGGGCTTTGCGGTTGACGGCCTTGAGGTGCTTCATATCGCTTTCCTTTCATCGAAATGGTCCAGGAACCTCGGATTGCGCGCGGCGAGCTCACCGTAGACGCGCAAACAGACGTCAGTCCACCCGCGAATCCAATCGCAGTAGTGCAGGTTCGCATGCCCCGTGTCGCCGTAGCGCACATAGGCTTCGTGATAGCAACCGCCCGAACAGACGGGCCGCGCCCAACAGGTGTGGCATTCAGGCTTGCGGCTGATGTGGCCGCGGTCGAGAAAATCCGCCTGCCGCTCACGGTCCACACCCGTCGAGATGTGGCCGAGCTTATGCGTGTCGGAATCGACGAAGCGGTGGCAGGGTGCGATGTCGCCCGACGGGCCGACGCCGAGCAAGCCCAGGCTCGCGCCGCACGGGTGAGCTTTGCTGATCCCGGCGTGCAACTCCCCGAGCGTGTCGCTCACGTTCGAGAAGCCGTGGTGCTCGTCGCGCAAGGCAAACTCCAGGTATTCATCGGCCAACTCGGTGAACTGCGTGAGAATGTCATCGAGGCCATTGGTTCCGATCGCATAAAGCCGCACGGGCGATGTCGTCACCGGGGCGAAGCCGACCTCGTGGAACCCGAGCTCTTCTTTGAGGTGGCGGTAGATGCGTTTGACATCGACGACCTGTGAAGTCAGCGTCACGCGCGCCGCGATGGGTCGCGACTTATGCTTGGCGAGCAGTTCCTTGACCTTCGGCGCAATCACCTCATAGCTCCCCTGGCCGTTGGAGAAGACGCGCAGTTTGTCGTTCATCTCCTTCGGCCCGTCGATGCTGATCGTCACGCCGACCTGATTGGCCGCAAGGTACTCGATCACCTGAGGCGTGAGCAGCGTCGCGTTGGTCGTCAGGCTGAAGTCGATGTATTTGCCGGCGGCGTGCGCGCGGTCGCGGGCGTACTCGATGGTCGAGCGCACGACCTTGAAGTTCATCAGCGTCTCGCCGCCGAAGAAGGTCAAATGAACGGCGCGGCGGCCCGGCGACTGGTCGAGCAGGTAATCGACCGCGGCCCGCGCCGTCTCTTCGCTCATAAACTTCGGCTTGCCCTCGGGCGTCGCGACGCGGTCCTCGCCGAACTCGTAGCAGTATTTGCAGGACAGGTTGCACTGGTTGGTGACGTTGAGCACCAGGGTCTGAAGCGGGAAGGGCATCGGCGCCTTCTGCACCGTCTCGTCAAACCCGTTGCCGGTCGCGATGGCGTGCGCTTGATACAGCTCTTCGACCGTCTCCTCAACATCTGATACGGTATATCCTTGCGCGGTCAACCCGGCGAGCATTTCATCTTTGGTGCGCTCGCCTTCGCCGAGTTGTTTGATCACCGCCGAGGCCACCTCATTGAGCGCAAAGATGGCGCCGCTGGGTACGAGGTAGAGGTACTCCTGTCCACCACCATGGAAGGGATGAAATTCGCCAATCCGATAAGTGCTCATTTATAGATCCTTCCGAGTGCTTCGTTAAATATCTGGTGGAGCATCCTTGAATAAATCGTGTGGACCATCCTCTCCACGAATACTTGCATGCTCAAGTAAGTTGTTAGAAAAGGAGATTGTCAGTCCGCAAGTTTTGAACCCAAGATGAACCCACAGCGAGATTCCTCTTTCATCAGCGTGTTTATTAAGGTATGGAGCATCGTGTCGTTGGATGATTGCCTCAACTTCTTGACGAGTAGCAGATCGTTTTAGCTCACGCATGATGTTGTAAATGGTAAAGCGTCTGTCCGCATCCCTGTTGATAAGGGTGTCTACAACCGTAACGCCCAGTAATGCCCCTAATACTAGCAAGGCTAATTGACCTATAAGTTCGCGCTTGTTCATATCTACGCGATTACTGGTCCAAACCTGCGGTTTCTAGGCTAATACTCAACCTGCTTGGCGTTGAGCAAGTTCAAGAACTCTTTGAAGTCTGGGGGCAGTCGATTCATCATAACCGTAGACGATTTGCCGCATCAGTTCGAGGGCCTCCAACCGTTCACCCGGAGTCTTGGAAAGCCAATAGAGTTGTTGTGATGTTTACGCTCAACAACTTAACCTAAAATTCCAGAGTCCAGCACAGACTCCTAAAATAACGTTGTATAAATCAAGGTCATGCATTCGTAAACGATCTGATAATATTC
>Ga0207646_10002321_pt1 | contig 22533 bp, 14 predicted proteins | sample KBSK5502metaG_FD_184343 | JGI IMG/M metagenome (GOLD analysis project Ga0207646, IMG submission 184343) | Corn, switchgrass and miscanthus rhizosphere microbial communities from Kellogg Biological Station, Michigan, USA - KBS K5-50-2 metaG... | ecosystem: Host-associated > Plants > Roots >... | reverse complement strand
CTTCCTGAATCGTTTTCAACTGCGCGGTTGAAAACTGATACGACCCGATGCGATTAGCCGGCACCTGAAAACAATATTCCACGAATGCGATCATCCAGCTGACGACAATCGCTATCCATAGCGGCGATTCTCTGAACCGCAGATGCCCGTACCAGGCAAAGGTCATGAAGATATTTGAAATTGTCAGCAGGACGATGGTTCGCACACCAAAAATATAGAGTGCGTATCAACCAATTTCATCGACAATTTCCACGAGTTTGTTTTTCGGAATGAATCAGACGATGGCGGCTCGCATTCGCAGCCGCTTGTGAATTGACGAATTCAACAGTTTCCGATCGTTGGACTTAGGCAGATCCAACCTCAGATTTTCCATTCATTCCCGAAACGGCCATTTACGCCGGCCGCTCTTTGCGTCCGGGGACTATAGCAGCTTCTCAGCCACAGTGCACTAAGGTAAATTACCGATCCTCCTAGGGTAAGTTCCCAACTTCCCGTGCACGTGACAATGCTCTAACATCCCTCCGACGAATCGCAGTTCCCACATCAGGTCTTCCATTCTTCTCCGGCGAAACTCACAACGGGGTCGATCGAGATGAAGAAGTCTTTAACGGTTACGATTGCAATTTTGTTTGGAGCGTTCTGTTCTTCGCTACACGCGCAAACCGCTCCATCCACCTATTCCGCATACAGTGGCACGGACACGAAAGTCATTCCGCCGGCACCGGCGCTGGGCCCAGCCAACTCCGTGATCACCGATCCAACTTTCGGTTCACGCATTTTACGAGTGACCGATGCGAATACGAATGCTGGAGAATCTTTCATTTCCACCGATGCCGGTTTCTTTCGTGCGTGGAATGCAAACTCGACGGCCATCAAACTTACGGGTCCTCAGGGTGACGGGTATTGGCTGGAATTCAACCCGTCGACGTTCAAGGTCGGTGACGGATCTTCTCGTCCCACTTTGCATCCGCTGCCATTCGGCGCGGCAAGCTCGACATGGGAATGGTCGACTGTCGACCCGGACGTGATCTACTTTCTCAACGGAAATCAGATCGCCAGATACAACAAGGCCACGGGCGTGACGACAAACCTCGGCGGTCCGTCGACGGGCGAACCCGTCAGGTACATGGCCGTCGTCATCGGTCAGGACAACTGGGTTTGTGCCGCCGCGGGCGCGGGCATTCAGGACACGTATACGAAAATCTTCTGCGTCAATCCGATCAGTCCGTCCGTCACCAAATTCATCGACGTCGTGAACCAGACAATCAATGGCCAGCTTCAAGGGGATCCGAACTGGCCGCTACCGGCCGCGGGGCAGGTCCTCGGGATCCATGCCATTTCGGGCGGCACAGGAGCTTCGTGGCTGCAGGTTACATTGCATCAACAAAGCTGGGGCGCAAATGGTGACACCGTTCTCAACCTGGACACGAACACCTGGTCGCTCATAACAAACGCGGATAACTACTGGAGTGGCCATCTCTCGGTGGGCAACGGCAAACTCGCGAATTCCTCCGGCTCAGTTAACGGCAGCGATTCGCGCGGTATGGTGATGCGCGATCCGAACAATCTGATGAACTCCTCAGCCTATACGTTCATCGAACAACCGCCCGACACGTTGAACCGCTGGTGCGATGCCGATCACAGCTCATGGCTCAATTCGCTCACGAATCCCAACGCTCCGATCCTGATATCGCGTTACAGCGCCGTCAGTCCCTGCAAATTTGCCTGGTCGGACGAAATCGACGCGGCCGCGGTGGATGGTTCCAACAAGGTTTGGCGATTTGCGCATAATCACAATGGCGGGTTGGTGTGTTTTTACGGTCAGGCGTTCGCTCAAATCTCCAACGATGGAAAGTGGGCGCTGTTTTCGAGTTACTGGGACGGAACGCTCGGTCCGGACACTTCGTTCGGTTGCAACACTCGTATCGATACGTTCATCGTCGATTTATCCGGCTCGGGAGTCCCCGCGCCGCCACCTCCGGGCACAACGATTAGTGTTGAGGAAAACGATGCATCGATCACCTACAGCGGACCATGGTTCCCCGTTTACTACAACTTCCTGAGCGGCGGTAGCGGAACTCAGTCGATGGACGCGGGCTCGCGTGCGACGTTCAAGTTTAGTGGGGTCGGTGCGAGTTGGATCGGATATCAGGACCAGTGGTCCGGTATCGCCAATGTTTATGTCGATGGCGTGCTTAAAGCGCAGGTCGACACCTACGCTTCACCGTCAAAGTCGCAGCAGAGCCTCTACAGCATCACAGGGCTTGCCGCGGGCACTCACACTCTGACGATTGAGGCAACGGGAACACACAATTCGTCGTCCGGTGGATCCTGGATCTGGGTCGATGGATTCAAATATGTGATGGCGGCCTCGACCTCCACCACAACCACTCGTGTCGAGCAGACCAATCCCTCCATCGCGTATTCCGGGAGCTGGTTTGCCAACTCGATGTCCGTTCATAGCGGTGGCAGCGCGACACTTGCGATGGATAAAGACACCCAGGCCACGTTTACCTTCACCGGCATCGGCGCCAGTTGGATTGGCTACCAGGATCAGTGGTCGGGAGTCGCAAATGTCTATGTGGACGGCGTGCTGGCCAAACCTGTCGACACCTATTCTGCGAGTTCGAAGGCGCAGCAGAAACTCTTTACTGTGAGCGGACTTACGCAGGGTCAGCACACCCTCAAAGTCGTTGTGACACAAACTAAGAGCGGGGTCTCCAGCGGATATTGGATCTGGATCGACGCTTTCGAATACACGACAACGCCGTAACAGGAAATTCCTTACAATTTCTGCTTGCATCGTTACGACACGGGATTAGGATACGATCCTACGGAGTCCGAACTATGGCGAGAGGACGCGCCTGCAAGCTGGACCGGGCCGGATTCTCATTGCAGGAAGTGCTGGTTGTGGTTGCGATTGGCTTAATCGTTACAGCAGTAGCACTTCCATCGATGAGCAATGCGATTGCAAATATGAAACTGCGCGCCAGTATGACGTCGGTTTCAGGGCTTTTGCAAAATACCCGGGCGATGGCCGTAAAAGAAAACAAGACCAAGACAGCATGCCACTACAACAGGACGGTTGTGCCCTTTTCTCTGGTGTATTTCGTCAGGGATGCCACCGACTGTTCGGGTTTGACGCCTACTTCTGCAGACGTCCAGGTCGAAATGGAGGCGCCTATTACGCCTTCCGCAAGTCCTGCTGGACCCGGAGCCCCAACCGCGATCACCAATGCGCAAATGGGTCTTACGGCGTCCCCTCTCACCACGGATCCGTCCTTCAATTCTCGTGGGCTGCCCTGCTCCTACGGGGGCGGCAGCACCTGCACGACGAATAACGGTTTTGTCCAGTATTACAAAGACAACCGCATTGCCGGATCTGGAGGGTGGGCCGCGATTTCAATCAGTCCTGCCGGGCGAATCAAGCGCTGGTTTTGGAACGGCTCCACCTGGACCGATTAACTAATTAATTACTAATGAGATTACGAAGAACAGCCGATAAAGAGAGAGTGAGAAACCCCGAGTCCGGCATCACGATGGTCGAGACCTTGATGGCCGGTGCAATCCTTGTTATTGGCTCGATCAGCATGCTGACTTTGATCGTTAGCGCGATTGCCACCAACAATCGCAACAAGGTCGACAGCACACAGACCATGCTGGCGACCTCGATTCTCGAACAGATCAACTCGACGCTGATCGGAACCGGCACATCCAGTTTGACCGATTGCAAGGGCACCACATTTAGCATCGACACGGCGCCGGGAGGGTCGACCGCTTCGGGCGCAACTATTGATTTCGGCCAGGCCAGCCCGCCTTCTGGTTACCATATGGACTACGTCGTGAGCGCGCCCTGCACGAGCGCCGGCTCTGTCCAGGGCACGTATGATGTTCGCTGGCGTGTTGACCTCGTTGCAGGAACGGGAGCCACGAGTACCTATCTGCTCACGGTTGCGGCCAAACTGAAGAACCACGGGGAAGGAAATAAGTTCTTCTCCGCGCCGGTGACGCTTCGCGTGATGTCGGCTAATCCGTAAGCACAGTCTTGATCATGGTTAGAAAGCATCGCAATTCAGGTTTTTCACTGATGGAGTTGATGATCGTGCTGCTCATCGTTCTAACGATCGCAGGAGCCATTTTTCAGACCATCAACATAACGACGCAGCGCACGAGCGCCGAGCAGACGAAAGTCGACATGTTTCAGGAAGCGCGCGAGTTCATGGATCAGATGACCAGAGACCTGCGCCAGGCGGGATATCCGAACCTTCGCAACATGGACCCCTCTGTAGTCACAGCGCCTTCCATCGGACAGGACACTCGCATTGCTGTCGGACTGGTTCAGGTAGACGCCGGCGATTTGTGGTTCGAGGGAGATGTGGATGGTACCGGCACGGTATCCGTTGTCCGCTATCACTACGATACAACGGGAACCAATTGCCCTTGTCTCAAACGCAGCCAGGTCGCGAAAGCGCAGGGCGATCCTTTGGCGAACACCAACTTTCAATACCAGGTCGAAGTGCAGGGAGTTCAGAGCTCGAATATTTTCACCGCCTACACCGGCGGCGCGGCTGTCGGTCTACCCGTGACTATCGCTTCTGGCAGCGGGACTACGATAGCCGGTGTCGATACCGTTCAGGCCGTCCTCAGCCTGCAGTCTTCGACCGTCGATCCTCAGACTCGCACGAAGCCGGTCACCACGCTTGTTACAACCGTCCGGTTGAACAACTGTTCGCAGGCATCGCCGGGGCAAAGAACGAGCTGCCAATGATGAATGTAAAACGGAGAGAAGAAATGGATTCTTCTGTGCGGAACAAGGAACGTGGAATAGCAATGCTGATTGTGCTGTTTTCATTGCTGCTCCTGAGTGTCGTTGGATTGGGAATGATGTACTCCACGAACATGGAGACTTCGATCAACGGCAACTACCGCGACAAGCAGAGCGCGTTCTACGCCGCTCTCGCAGGCCTGCAGGAAGGGCGCGATCGGCTGAACGGCAATACGACGGAGCACATCACTTTACCGGCCGGTTTGCCAACATCAGGTGTGGCGAATGTCATTTACATTGTTTCCGATTCCTCGATAGTGAAGCCGTGGGACACCAGCAATTCATATTTCGATACCGAGCTGTGCCAGGAAAACGTGCTCGGTTTGACGCCGAATCCTGGCGTACCGTGCACCACAACGGCATCCGGAACGGGCTGGTACACCGTTTACAACGACAACGCATCCACCGCCTGGAAGTTGGCCAATCCGCTCGATTGGAAGTGGACAAGAATCACGATCAAGGGAAACAACATGACGCCGGTTCCCGTGAATGGCGATGCGACGAGCGCGGCGCAGACCTGTTGGAACGGTGTGAATCAAATGTCTACACCGACCGGATATAGCACGGGATGCCAGCCTGTCGGTCCCGTATCAGTGTTGAATCTTACGAGCGGTGGCTCAGGGTATACGGCGGCTCCCACTGTCCAGTTCACGAGTGTGGATGGTAACGGCAGCGGCGCATCCGCAACGGCGCAGATCGCGGCTGAAACGACCGGTTATGTATCCGCGATCACCGTCACGACGGGCGGTGTTTATACGAGCAACACTCCGCCGACGGTTACGCTGACCGGTGGTAGCGGCTCCGGCGCAACAGCTACCGCGAACATGTCCGTGCTTGCTAACGTGGTAAACGGCTATGTGTCGGCAATCACTTTGGGAACAGGCGGCACCGGTTACACAAGTGCTCCAACCGTGGTGTTTACTGGAGGCGGTGGCAGCGGCGCAACAGCCACGGCAACGATTGCGACCTCGACGTCCGTCACGTCGATTACGAACTTCAATGCCGGCACCGCTTGCTACACTTCGGCCCCTTCGGTAACGATCAGCGGAGGCGGCGGTACCGGAGCAACTGCGACAGCCACGCTCGGCTCCAACTCGTGCATTCATAGCTGGACGTATACGGGCGGCAGCCCGCCCAGCTGTTCGGGTTCGCTGAATAACGGTCAGGGCTACACCCCTGAGAACACTTCGTCTACAACATACGTCAGCCCTTACACATCCGGAGGCTTCACCGGTGTCGTGAACACAACAACCAGCCACAAAACGCTCCTCAGTTCGGGCTGTTGCACAGTGAATAATCCGGGCTATGACACGACGAACTACGCAGCGAATTTTAATACGACGCTAAAACTCACCGGCGGCGGATTATCGACCGATTGCAACAACTTCACAGTCACTGTCACCGTGGGAAAACGCGTTTCGGCCATAAATCTGGGTAATGGAGGGAGCGGCTATACTTCTGCGCCCACTGTCAGCATCGCAGCAGGAGCCGGAACCGGAGCGACTACCCCGACTGCAAGCACCGCGATCGGAGGTTTGGGAGTCACGTCGATTACGCTAACCAACGGCGGTACCGGTTACTCGTCGGCTCCGACTATCAGTTTCAGTGGCGGCGGCGGCAGCGGGGCGACTGCAACGGCCAGTGTCGTGACCTCGAATACCCAGACGTGGGAAGTCAGTTCAGTTACCGTTGGCCCCACGGGTCCGAATTCGGGCGGTTCCGGTTACACTTCGGCGCCCACGGTGAGCTTCAGCGGCGGGAATCAAACGACGCCGGCCACAGCCACGGCAACGATTGCGACGCGCAGCACGGGAACGAACACCGTTACCGGCTTCACCAGCCTCGTTGGTGGTTCAGGTTATACGGCCAATCCCACGGTCACGATCGTACCGGCCGCAGGGGACACGACCGGCAGCGGAGCGACGGCGACTGCCCAAATCAGTGGCGGGACCAAGTTCGGCCAGGTTTATCTTCTAACGTCGTATGCACAGACGAGGACCGGAGCGCGGTCGCTGCTGCAAATGGAAGTCGCAACTCCTGTTCTCGGATTCAATCCAGGAGGAGCGCTGACGCTCGATGGCCCGAATCCCACCATCGACGCGATGCCGAACTCGATGAATTTCATCGTCAGTGGAACGGACGCGAACAGTTGCGGCGAGACCGCGGACAAGCCTCATCCCGCGATTGACGGGTACGATGATCCGAACGCCGATCCAGCTACGCATTCTGTACAAACGATTATTGATTCTTTGCCCAGGCCCGATCATTACACCGGCGCAGGCCCGAGTCCTTCCGTCCAAAACGGGTACGCGGGACTCGGTGAAACAATGACGAATCCGGCTGACTTGTATTCGATGCTTTCGTCGCTAAAAACTGCCGCGGCTGCGCAAGGACATTCATATACAGGTCCGGCCAGCAGCGTTGCTCTGGGCAGTTGTCCGACGGGAAATATCCGGGATGCGTCATGTCATCCCGTGGTTGACTATGTCGAAGGTAACCTAACCCTTGGTCCGTCCACAGGCTACGGTATTCTGGCGGTGACAGGCAGCCTGAGCTGGAGTGGTGATTTCAGTTGGAACGGATTGATCTTTGTCGTTGGTGACGGCAATGTCAGTTTTGCCGGCGGCGGCAACGGGCAGATCAACGGCAGCATTTTTGTCTCAAAAATCTGGGATGCATCCTGCGGCGGTGCCGCCATACCGGGCCACAGCAATCTCTGTACTTCAGTTCAGGGGCCGACCTTCCACTGGAATGGCGGCGGCGGAAACGGCATTCGTTATGACCATTGTTGGGCCACAGACCTGATCAGCTCCGTTCCGATGGGGCCTTTTACCAGCGGCAAACTGGGAAAGATGGTCAGCTTCCGGATTCTGCCTTACTAGCGTAGCCCATGTAAACGCGGGCTAAAGCCCGCGACTACATGCGTTATGCTAGCGGCATGGGGTTTCTTTCCGAATTTTCCGGTCCTCCGATCACGGACGTTCTTCCTGCACACTGGATCTTCGATCGTATCGAGGACTGGGCGAAGCGTTTGCCCAATCAGTTTGCCTTTGTGGCCGATCACCAGGATCGCGTCGACGAGTATCGATACCCCGAGGTTCTCAGCCAGGCGAATGCGATCGCCGCAGAGCTCGGCCGGCTTGGCATCAAACGCGGTGACCGCGTCGGCATCCTCATGGAGAACATTCCTCAGTGGGTGTTCGTCCTTCTTGGATCCATGAAGGTCGGCGCTGTAACCGTGCCGCTGGCCACAACGCTGCCTGAGAATTCGCTCGACCTGATCGCTCATCATTCAGGATGCAAAATCATCTTTGCTGACGAGCCTAACCGGGAAAAGGCGCGCAGCGTTGCGGACGCGCAGGGCTGCGCTCTGGTGCGTGGTGATCAAATTCAAATCTCGAATCTCGAAATTCCGAATGTTCCCATCACGAGTTCCGACACGGCCATCATTATCTATACATCGGGAACGACTGGAAATCCGAAAGGCGTCGAACTCACCTTCGACAATCTGAACAATGAAATCCGCGGCGCGATCGAACTGCTCCAATTGAGTCCGGAGCATCGCATTCTTTCAGTTCTGCCGTTTTCACACGTCTTGCCGCTCATCGCGAACGGCATCGGTCCATTGTGTGCCGGCGCGGGGGTCGTATTTTTGTCATCGATATCGCCTCAGCGCATCATCGATGCCTTTCACCGGCACCACGTAACGTTTTTCGTTTGCGTGCCCCAGTTCTTCTACATTCTTCATAAGCGCATTTTTTCTCAGGTTGATTCCCAGCCGCTGCCCACGCGCGTCCTGTTTCGATGGATGAAGGCCTTTGCACGGCGCATCGGAAAACCGGCTTTGCGGCGCAAGCTTTTTTCGAAAATTCACAAGGCCATTGGTGAAGATTTGTGGATGCTCGCGAGCGGTGGTTCGCGATTCGACTCACGGGTCGCGCAGGATCTCTCCGATCTTGGCTACACGATGCTGCAGGCATATGGCCTCACCGAAACATCTGCAGCCGCCACCATCACTCCTCCTCACGACAATCGCATCGGCACCGTCGGCAAACCGATGCGTGGCGTGACCGTTCGCATCGACTCGCCAAATGATGAAGGCGTCGGCGAAGTATGGATTCGCGGGCCCGTGTTGATGAAAGGCTACTATCACGCGGTCGACCAGACATCCGAAGCCCTGCACGATGGATGGTTACGAACCGGCGACCTCGGCTTCATCGGTTCGGGCGGTGAGCTTTCCATCACCGGGCGCAGCAAAGACGTCATTGTGCTCTCGAATGGGAAAAATGTTTATCCCGAAGAGCTCGAAATTCACTATTCGAACTCGCCGTTTATTAAGGAGATATGCATTCTCGGCGTTTCCGAAGATCACGGGGCGCCGGAAGGCGAAGTCGTTCATGCCATTGTCGTGCCGGACATGGACGAGTTCAAGCGCCGGGGCCAGACCGCGATCATGGAAATGGTTCGCTTCGAGATCGAGAACCTGTCCAAACAAGTTCCGTCCTATTACCGCATTCATTCGCTTTCGGTGCGTAACGATCCGTTTCCACGCACGGTCACCCGCAAATTGAAGCGCTTCGAGATTCAAAAAGAGGAATCGGAGCGCCGCAAAGCGCAGTCCGAGCCATCGAATGGACAGCCGGGCGAAGATCATCCGCGGCTCAGGGAGAAAGCGGGTGCCGTGATCGCCGAGCTCATACGCGAGGCCAAGCCGGATGTGGGGCGCCTGGATCCTGCCATGAACATCGAGCTCGATCTCGGATTCGATTCACTCGGCCGGGTCGAACTGTTGGGTCTGGCGGAAGCCCGCCTCGGCGCTCACATCCCCGAGCAGGAAGCCACCCGTATCTTCACGCTCGGGGAATTGATCGATGCTTTCGAAGCCGCATCGGCGACGGACACGGTTGTCGGCCAGTCCTGGCGAGAGATTCTCGATGTGCCTGCGAGCGACGAACTGCACCGGCATTACATTTTTGACAGGCGGCCTTTTTTGAACCCGCTCTCCTTCATGGCGATGCGGCTGCTGAAACTTTTCTCCGGAGTCTTTTTTCGGATGCGCGTCTACGGGCTGGAGAATCTGCCGCGCACGATGCCGTTCCTGATTTGTCCGAATCACGAATCGTTTCTGGATGGTCCATTTCTGGTCTCGGTCCTCCCCCGCCGCGTCATTTACAACATCTTCATTCATGGCTATAGCGATTATTGGGAAAGCGCCTTCTCGCGTCGCCTGGCCCACATGTGTAACATCGTTGCGATCGATCCCAATGTGAACTTGATTCGCGCCATGCAGATCGGAGCCGTCGGCCTTAAACACGGCCGCGTTCTTCTAATTTTTCCTGAGGGCACACGCTCCATTGATGGCCATGTCGCGGAATTCAAGAAAGGCGCGGCCATCATGGCATACGAGTTGGGCGTTCCGATTGTCCCTGTCGGAATCCGTGGAACATTCGAAGCCTGGCCGCGCGGCGGCAGTTTTCGATTCCATCCCGTAGAGTTCCATATCGGAAAGCCCATTGATCCCAGTACCTTCGGGCAGGCGGCCGATCCGTATGCGGCCATCACCGAGAAACTGCAATCCGAAGTAAAGATGCTTTCTGACGATTCGGGTGTAACCTAATTGGTGTATCCGGCGTACCTGATAACGAACACTGGGGTTTAACCTTCTTTTAACCATCCCTATGGACCGAAAATACGGCTCGCGCGGCTACATGGATGACGACCGTGAGGGTGGCGACCGCGAGCGCGAAAAACCACGCGAAAAACCTAAAGGCGGGCCCCGCGGCTCGAAGGCCAGAGAAGCGCCGCGGCCGATGAAGATGCCCGGCTTTCAGGAGGTTCTGCGCTGCTCATTATGCGGGACGATTGTGCCGCCGCCGGTGGACATCAACTTCGACAGCCAGTGTCCCAAATGCAAAGCCGACCTTCGCTCCTGCAAGAACTGCCGCCATTTCGACACTGCTGCCCGATTCGAGTGCACACAGGAAATTCCCGAGCGGATCACGAAAAAAGATCTCCGCAACAAATGCGAGTTTTTCATGGCTCGCACCTCCATCGAGCGTGAAACGCGAGATTCCGGCGGTGGAACGAGTGGAGGTCCAACGATCAAGCCTTCCGACGCTCGCAGCGCCTTCGACAATCTCTTCAAAAAGTAGCCACAAAAAGGCACAAGAGACACAAAGCTAAAGAACTTTTTGTGCTTTTGTACCTTTTTGTGGCTATTCTTTTCCTTGGGGGTTTGACTTTGGTGGAAGATCGATTAAAAATCGCGGTATTCATCGATTTCGACAACATCGAGATCGGAGTCAAAAGCACTCTCAATCGGCACTTTGATATCGGTGCCGTTCTGGAAGCCATCAAAGAGAAAGGCGAGGTCGTCACCAAGATCGCGTACGGCGACTGGAAACGCGCGGGCGAGCACAGCCGCAGCATGACGCAGCACGCCATTCAGATGGTCCAGCGCAACCTGACGCCAGGCGGCGACAAGAATGGTGCTGACATCAATCTTGCCCTCGATGCGCTGGAAATGGCGTTCACGCGGAATCACATCAATGCCTTTGTCATCGTTGGCGGCGACAGCGACTTCATCGCACTCGTCGAGAAACTGAAACAATACGACAAGAAAGTTCTCGTTGTCGGCGGCCGGGCGTTCACGAGTGCGATCCTTCAAAAGAACTGTCACGAATTCATAGCCTATGAAAATCTGATCGGGCCTCAAGGTCCGCAGCGCAAGCAGGCCGAACGAACCCGTACGGTCAGCGATAGTGGTGATCGTGGTGATCTTTCGAAGGCGTTTCCGCTGGTCCGTCGCGCATTAAAAGTTTTGGCCGATCGCGAAGTTTCTCCGCAACTCGGTTTGCTCAAGAGCACGCTGTTGCAGCTCGATTCGACCTTTTCCGAGCGCGACTATGGCGCGAGCACCTTCCGCGATTTCATCGAGAAGATGGCGGCAGCCGGCTATGTGAGGTTGAAGCAGGTTGACCGAAGTCTCCTGGTCGAACTCAAAGAGCAGGGGCAGGGTGAGGTTGAAGAGCCGGAAAGGCCGGCCGAAAGAGAAGTCGCTGCGGCCCCGGCAAATGGCCAGCCGATGGAACAATCTCATACGCCACCGCCTGCTCCGACGCCGGTGCAGGCGGAAGAAGGTGTTCGAGCCATGCAGGAAGCGTTTCAAAAATCGAATATCACTCCGCATTGGCCGATGTATCTGCGGAACGTCAAACAATATATCAAGAACGCTTCGCCGACTTTCGATGAACATCGTTACGGCTTCCACAGCTTTCTTGAAGCTGTCCGGCATGCACAGCGCGCGGGTCTGCTGCGCCTGGAGCGCAATCGCCAGGGAATCCTGCGCGTCTTTCCCGGAACTCAAATGTCTCAGCTGCAGCGCGTGGCCATTCCGCGCGTCGAAGAGCCGGCCCAGGTCGAATCGCCCATGGTCCCTTACGACGTCCAAGAACAGGCGCCAGTTCAGGAATTCGAAGCTCAACCGATGACGACGGCTACTCCAGAAGAAATCACAGAAGGCCAGGCCGAACCTCAGGAGCTTGCAGCGGAACCGGCCACGGAACCTGTTGATGAACAGCCCGTCCGGAAACGCCGCGCCTCCAGTGGAATCAAGCGCAAGACGGTCGCACCGCGCAAGACAGCCAGCGCGACCACCAAGCGTACGAGGAAGAAGACCTCGCCTCCACCCGAAGAGGGACCACTATAGCGACGAAAGAGCCGCTACTCGCCCCAGACTATGGTCTCGTCCCAGACGATAGTCTCATCCCAGACGATGGTCTCGGCAGCGATGGCCGTCTCGTCCCAGACGATAGTCTGACCCGAGAGAACAGCCCCATCCCAGACAATGGTTTCATCCCACACAATGGTCGTTCCCCACGCCTGAGCATTGTAGAAAATGGCATTCGCTGCGTACTGTTTGGTGCCCCAGTTCATGAGCTGGCCCCAAACAGCGGCCGTGCCGCCGATGACGTTGTTATAGTTGAGCCCGGTACCGCCATTGATCAGCCAGTTTAGCCCGGCCGGCGTCGCTGTGTTGATGTTGGCAACCAAGTTCACCGCGCCCGCGACATTGGCGTAACCGGCACCGACGAAGAGAGCGCCTTCAGGGCGCGATTCCGCCGTGAACATCAGAGCGGCCTTTGTCGCATTGGGTGACAAGCCGGGATTCTTCTCGAGCATCAGGGCGACGGCAGCACTGATAACCGGCGCAGACATACTGGTGCCGCTGAGGCTCATGTAGCTGCCATCGGTCATGTACTGAGGATAGGTTGTTGCCAGATAAGATCCGGAACTCATTGTCGAAATCGTATGCGAGCCCGGCGCCATGATGTCCGGCTTGATTCTGTGGTCGATCGCCGTCGGTCCGCGCGAACTGTAGGACGCAACTGTATCGTCCGCGCGCGTGTCGGTTCCCCAGTCCGTCATTGCGCCAACCGTGATCACGGAAGGCTCGTTGCCCGGGCTGGTGACGCCGCCCATCATTGGAAGGCCGTTCGCATCCTTGCCGTAATTGCCGGCAGAAACGACGACGACGATTCCGTTCCGGACCGCCGTTCGGCAGGCCTGTGCAAGCGGATCCGTGTCTGTACTTTCATACGGGCGGTGGCCCATTGACAGGTTGAGAACGCGAATGTTCAGGCTCTGGCCGTTAACAACCGTGTCGCGGTTAGCAATGGCCCAATTGATCGCCGCGATGACATCACTGGTGTATCCGCCGCCATTCTGATCAAGCACCCGCAGGTCGATCAGGTTGACGCCCTGCGCCGAGCCTTGATGCTGGCCGCCCGCCGACGCACCCGATCCGGCAATGATGCCCGCCACGTGTGTGCCGTGGCCGTACGGATCGTAACCGCCGCTGCGGGTGGAATCGACGAAGTCCACCCCCTTGGCGACGTGCAGATCAGGATGGTTGGCGATACCGCTATCAATGACCGCGACGCCGATGCCATGTCCCGTCACACCATACGTTTGCGTCGCCAATGCCGCCCCCGACACGACGTTTGGCTCGCCGCCGACCACATGGGCCTTTACCGGCGCGTCAACGGAAATGTGAATGATTCTCGGGAACTTGGCCAGTTCGTTTACCAAACCAACTGGGAGTTCCAGAACGTACTCCTTGAATAAATCGAAGTTGCGCAGCGACTTGACGCCGAGTTTGGCGAAAGCAGCCTTATCGGTGGCGTTGGCTGGAGCGACAAGCTGAACAATAACCCGTACCTTATCGGTAGGTTTACCGTGATTGACCTTGTCGTTCAGGTCCTTGTCCAGCTTCAGGTTCTCGGCGAACACCGAGCTGGCAAACAACGCCAGGAAGCTGAGCACGAACACTATTCGATTCATTGTCTTCCTCTTTCAGGTGATCCACGGATTCCGCGGATTCAAAAGTCTTATCGGCGCGATTGAGGGAAACTTTAGGGCTTTCTTTGCCGATATATGAAAGAACTACGGGCCGCAGACCCGGCCCTACAGAATTGTTCCGGTTGTGTCGATAAGACAAACGGACGAGGTTTTGCATTTGAGCAAGAAGTCACAACTCAGGACGCTGCCCCAGGCTGCACAGGTAACTGTCGGCCTGTTCGGCATCATTGGCGTATGCGGGGTCGTCCGCGCCGCCATGATGGTCGGACCGGTGGACTATGCCTATTTCGGGCTGCTGCTGTTCCTGGCTGTGGTTACCGGGCACACCAAAGTGCGACTGATCGGCGGCCCCTCGTTGTCGCTCATCACCGCGGTGGTCCTGGTGGCGATGATGATGCTGGGTACGTCCGCCGCCATCCTGATCGGGGTTTGCGGCGTCGTGGTCCAGTGCGCGTTCCCGCCAAAGAAATTCATACTGCACCATCTGATCTTCAACCTGGGAATGATCGTTGTGACTGTTTCCATGGCCAGCGCCGGGTACTATGTCGTGGTTCGCGGCGCGCATCCCTCGGGTATCGATCGGCTGGTGGGCTCACTTCTCGCGTCCATACTTTATTACTTCGGTAGCTCGGTATTTGTCTCGATGATCGTCGGATTGACGGGTAGGAAATCGATCTTCCGCACCTGGCACGACAATTTTCTCTACACCGCGCCATCCTTCGTCATTGCAGGCCTGCTCGCGTTCGTGGTCTCACAGTTCGCCGGATCGCTCCGTGCGACAGTGCTGCTGGTGGTAGCCCCGATTTTGTACCTTTGTTATTACTCGTACCGCGTCTACATCGAAAGTCTCGAGAAGGAAAAGCAACATGCCGGCGAAATGGCCGAGCTGTTCAATTCAACCCTCTCGACCCTGGTCCTTGCCATCGATGCGAAGGACAAGAACACGCACGGCCACATCCAGCGAGTGCAGAAGTACTCGCGCGCAATTGCTGAAGCGATGCATTTAACCGAGGAGGAAATCAAAGCGATTGCGGTGGTGGCTTTGCTTCACGATATTGGAAAGCTCGCGGTTCCGGAATACATCCTGAGCAAGAAAGGCCCGCTCACTCCCGACGAGATGCGCAAAATGCGAATGCATCCGCAGCTCGGAGCCGACATTATTTCCAACATCAAATTTTCGTATCCGGTGGCTGATTCGATCCTTTCTCATCATGAACGTTTCGACGGAAAAGGTTATCCCAACGGACTTTCCGGAAAGAACATTCCGCTGGGCGCGCGCGTGCTGGCTGTGGCAGATGTGTTTGACGCGTACACGTCCGATCGAATGGAGAGTGCGGCGACCATCGACGGAGCCATGGAAGCAGTGCGCGAAGGCCGCGGCTCATTCTTTGATCCGGAAATTGTCGACGTGTGGGAGACCATATTCCGCGACGTCGTGGCGTGGCCCGCCACGGCAGCGTCCACGGCATATACGGGCATCCAGCGGGCAACTTCGGAAATCAAGATTCTGGAAGAGCTGACGCATTCCCTGTCGGGGATGTCCAGCACCGAAAAATTGGCGGCGGCGGCGGCGGACTTGATCAAGCAGCAGTTCAGGGAATGTGAAGCCGAACTGAAACCGGGTGAGCATGACGGAGTGCCGGTCGTGTTCGAAGACAAAACGATAGCGACGATCTCTGTGACTCGACCCGGCTCAGTTCTCACCGATGACGAAATCAGCTTGATCCGAGCGATCGCCGAGAAGATCGCAGGCCCCTACAGCAAGGCAGCGGCGTTGGAGATGGCGCGCCTGGAGGCCACAGTCGACAAGCTCACCGGCCTGGCCAACCGCCGAGCGTTTGAAATGATCTCGGCTTCCTATGGCCCGGACCCGGTTTCGATCGTCCTCGTGGATGTGAACGCATTCAAGGCGGTTAACGACAACTTTGGACACAAGGCCGGCGACGATGCACTGATCCGCATTGCAGCGCACATCCGCGCAGCGTTCCATGATGCCCGGCTGGCTTGCCGCCTGGGCGGCGATGAATTTGTGATCCTGAGTCATGCCGATCATCGGACCCTGCGCCTGCAGATTCGAAACTTCCGCCGCATGGTCGTGTGGGATCCGGCACACGAACCTTATAAGAAAATGATGTTTGGAGTAAGCTGCGGATTGGCTTCGATCCCAGCCGACGGCGACACCGTCGAGCAGGTCATGCACTGCGCCGACGAACGTATGTACGCAGTCAAAACGCGGTTCAAACAAATTGTAGCTCGTGGGGTGGTGCTTGTGAGATAGGGGGCCGCAAAGCGTGCCCCCCAGCAAAGCGTGCCCCCCAATAGTCAGCTCTTTGTCAGAGATTTCGCTGCCTTGTTGGTCGTTTTTGCAGACTTCGCTCCGCGTTCTCTGATTGCGGTTGCGACGTTCTGATGATTCTCGGTGCGGTAGTGAATCCGGACTGCCGTTCCATTTGCCAGGTTACCGCTCTTCTTTGTCGAAGAGTCGACCTTGAAAGTCATGGGTTGTTCTTTGCCCTTGACCTTCTCATTGATCACAACCTGATTGTTATCAATAGAGGTGATCGTTCCAACCGCGACGTGCGCGCCTGCGCTCTTCTTGGCGGCAAACCCGGTTCCCGACAGCGCCACAATCAATCCCGCGACCAAAGCGAGTGTTCTTACCCTAAATCTCATGAATGTCTCCTTCTTGATGAAGTTTGAAACCCCATCAAAGTCATTAAACGGAGAGATGATTAGGGAGGGATTAAGCGGATATTAAATCGATTTAATCTGTGTTATTAACCTTAGATGTAATCAAACAAACCAAGGAGATATCCATGGCCAAAATTCCAGACGAATTCCGCGACCTTTTCGAAAAGAAAGCGTTCGCGCATTTAGCAACGGTAATGAACGACGGCACTCCGCAGGTTACACCCGTCTGGGTCGACTATGACGGGACTCACGTCCGGTTCAACAGCGCGAAGGGTCGTCTCAAAGACAAAAACATGCGGCGGAATAAAAAGGTCGCCTTCAGCATCCAGGATCCGGATAATCCGTACCGCTTCATCGCGGTGCGCGGCGAAGTCGTGGATATCGCCGACAACACAGACGACCACATCAACTCACTCGCAAAAAAGTACATTGGCCAGGACAAATATCCGTACAAGCAACCGAATGAAGTCCGCGTGACCTACAAGATTCGTCCGGATCAAATCCTTGCCTGGGCACGCTAGCCGAGGTAATTCGTCGTCAGAGGTGTAAATACCCTAATTAGCATTCAGAGTCATCCTTAGATGCTAATTAGGGTATTTACACCTCTGACGACGAATTACCTCCGCGGCCAATGCAGCCGTCAGGAGAGTGGCCGCGGCAAAATCCAGGCCGAGCACTTGAAGAAACCGTTGCGCGCCGGCGCCTGGTGTCAACGGCTGAATGAGAACCAGAATCGTCGCGCTATACAACAGTGTTCGGAATCCGCGTTTCGAGAGAAATCCACTGGCAGCAAGCGCCGGCCACAGGAGAATTGCGAGTGCATACTTCTGCGTGAACGGCTCCAGAATGGCAATGAGACAGAAAGCAAGACCGTGGTCGAGCCGCCCGTCTGTTTCACGACGGCGATTCGCGAGCCACAGAAATCCGACGTAAACCGTAAATGCGATGAGCAGCCAGATCAACCTGACGATTTCCGGGTCCAGAGTGACGATGTTGACCTGGGCGTAATTGGAATCCGGAACCTTCGAATAATCGATCAACGTCAGGTAGCGCATCAACGCTCCGCGTAGCGATTGATTCGGGAACCAGATTTCACTCTCTCCGAGTTGTGTCTGCATTTCCTGCGCGTACCACTCCTTAAGCAAACCGGCATTTCGGCCGAACCCGAAGTAGAAACCGGGCAGCATGGTCAGAACCGCCACAAAGGCCAGCGTGTACCCGGCCAGTTTCCAGTTGCGTCTCACTGCCAGATAGGGAAGGAAAAACAGCGGCCAGACCTTGATGCTGATGCCAAGCGCCAGGCTCGCAGCGCCGAGCACCGGCCGCTTTCGCTCGAGAAGCAGCGCGACTGCCGAGAGCGCAAAGACGAAGAATTGCGCATTCCCATACCGAAATTCTTCGATGAGGTAAGGCGTAATGAACAAAAGGGGAACAACGAAGGCCCCCGACCATATGGTCGCGGGCGGCGGTCCGCCGGCCGTTAGCCCGCGTTCCAAGACTGCAATCTTCAGCACGACCCATACGGCCGCGCCCCAAGCGAGGGGCAATAGGGTGAACGGCGCAAACAACAACAGGAACAGCGGCGGGTAGCGATAGTGCATCGGCCAACCCAGACCGCTCGCCGGTCCGTACACCGGACGAGTCCCGTCAAAGACGCCGCGTGCGCCATAGTAGTAGACCCGGAAGTCCATAGGATGTCCGGCCACGTAGTACGCAAATCCAAGCGCCATCAGCACAAGTCCAGCAGCCCACCCGATTTGTTTGCCAGTCACGCCACCAAGTCTAGCAAGGGTTGAAAGCACCAGACGCGAGTACATCATCAGGGCTTAAAGATCCTTTTCAACAGCGCCGATAAGACTCTTGGTTAACGTGCTCCGATGAATTTCAGCCTGTTTTTGCAGGCACTTATAAAGGAAAAGGAAGGACGGCGTCTGAATGTTTAGGAGATTTTGTTTGGTGTCGTTATGCAGCGTTATCGCATGGGTGGCATTACTGGCGACCGCGATTCCTGTTTTACCGCAGTCCACACCGACCTTCCAGTATGTGATTCCTCGCTTTAGCAGCAATGCTGGATCGGAACTGATTTTGAGCAATCTTAGCGGTGTTCTCGCAAGCCCGGAAGTCGCGTTTCGCGACACCGCCCACGGAATAGGCGTCGGCGCAATCATCAGTGTGGCAGCAGGTACCCAGCAGCGTTTGACGGCCGCAACTTTTGGATTAAGTTCATTCGAGGGCAGCGTCATCGTGACGAGCACCGTACCGCTGTCGGTAACCTCAAGGTTGGCCGCCGCTGGTGGCTTCGAAACGATCGCTCCTGCGACCGCATCGAATACGATGATTGTTCCTTTCTCTCAGGGAACGACCGGCCGCATGCAGGTGACGATGTTCAACCCTGACGCCACCCAGGCCACGGTCGTCATTTCGATCGTCGGAGCCGATGGTTCGATACTCGGGAACGTTCAACGAATTGTTCCCGCCCTGACCACGATCACGGAAGACCTGTCGGTCGCTTTTCCGCAATCTGGGGTCGGTGGACCGCGCGACATCTCCCATGTGCTCCTGCGCGTTCCTTCGTCGATTTTTGGCTCGGAACACCGCATATTTGCGCAGGCGGAGATGATCAACTTTTCGGATCCGTCTCAAGGAGTCCTGGCTCCTCATGCCGACTTTTCTTCAGTCACGGCATTGCCCATCAGTTCGGCTGTTTTGAGCGGCACGATTCCGTTCTTCGTGCAGGGCGGAGATTACGTGACCGAGTTGCAATTTATCAACACGAGCAGCTCCCCTGGAACGGTGACCGTAACAGCGCGCGATCCTGCGGGAAATGTTGTCGCCGGCACGGCACCAACATCGATGGTTGTGCCCGCGAATGGATCGGTGCGTCGAAGCGTGCAAAGCATTTTTAACCTGGGAGGAACAACCATCGGTTCGATCACGTTTCAAAGTACAACACCCGTCATCGCGACCGAAGCGATCATCAGCGTCGCCGAAAACGGTTTCGTCGTCACCCCGGCGGCGACGCAGTCCGATACCAACTACGTTTTCAGCATTCGGGATTTCGACCCGCGGTTTTTCGTGGGCCTGACGTTTCTCAATCCGGGCGGTACCACGGCGAATGTGGCGCTGCGTTACCTTAACGATGAGGGGACCGCCATCTCGGCAACGACACTGACGTTGAATCCGTCTGCACAGATCATGCGCACACTGGGTGAATTGATGCCCGAAGCCCGCAATGCGGGTTTCGTCCATGTGAGTTCGAATGTGCCGATCATTGTGTCGGCCCTCGAGGGCGCATTGGACAATTCCATCCTGGCTGCGCTCCCTGCAACGCACTCTCAGCCGGATTTTGTGCCGCCGAACGTGACCCGCTTCCTGATCTCCGGGACCATTCGTCACAACGGTATTGCATTCCCGGGAGTTACCGTCCAGTTGAGTGGTCCCGTGAGTGTCTCGACCGTGACGGATCAAAACGGCACATTCACTTTCCTGAACACGCCGCCCGGTACCTACTCATTAAGGCCCATTGCAACGGGCTTCACATTCAGTCCGGGTACCTTGAGCGTTACGATCAGTACGGACAGCCGACGCAACAATGATTTTTCGGCATCACTCACGTCACCCACGATTACAGCAGTGCAGCCGTCCTCAGTTGTCGCAGGCAGTCCATCGACGACTGTATTCGTTGCGGGAACCCCGCTGACGACGACCAGTCAGATCGTATTCGAAGGCAATCCGCTGCCCACGACATTAACCACAGCGGGTTTTCCTGTAAACGTCGTGAGCGCAACCGGTGCGGTGACGGTCGTGACGCAGACACTGCCGGCATTGCAGGCAACAATCGACGCAGCGGCTCTGGCTGTGCCGCGAACGACATCGGTGAGCATTCGGACGACGGGCCCCGGCGGGAGCGTTACATCCGGCTCGGCGACATTTACGATTGGTACCGCTGCGCCGGTACTGACCGCCCTGGGTACGGTTCCGGCGCCGCTGATTGCCGGCAATCCGGGATTCACGACAACAATTGCGGGCACCGGCTTCCTCCCGGGCGTATCCGTTCGCGTGAATGGTGTAGCGCGTCCAACGACGCTTCAAACGCCGACAACAGTCCGAGTGACCATTCCACCAGAAGATCTGGCGGTTGGACAGTTTCTGAAGATCACGGCGACAAACCCCTCGCCGACTATAGGACCATCGAATGCTCTCGATCTTCCGGTAGCGAATCCAATACCGGTTCTGTTGACGGTGTCTCCGAACAGCGCTCCCGTCGAGCTTGAACCCAACATGCCGCCACTCGCGATCACGGTCTCAGGATTCGGTTTCAAACAGGGGGCGACAATAAATTTCAATGGAGCCGACATTCCGACGACGTTTCGAAGCGCAACGTCGCTCGCCGGAGCGATTTCGCAGGCATCGCTGTTGGTTGGCGGCGCTTTCGCGGTTATCGTAAAGAACCCTGACCCGTCGCTCGGTGCTTCAAATGCTTTGCCGCTGTTGCTGTCGAATTTGCAGCCCCTTTTGACTGCAGTGGAAACGGACCGCGTGCTGACGTTTGACCCGGGCCGCCCGAATGATACGTATCCTGCGCCGATCGTCGTGCGTGGTTCGAATTTCAGCACTGTTTCGATTTTCGAATTGAGCAATACGTGCACGATCGCAGGGCTTTCGGTTTCTCCGTCAACCGCAACAGTCACGATTGGCCAAACGCAGCAGTTCACGGCATATCTGAATGGAGTAGCCACCACGGCGGTCACATGGAGCGTCAATACCGTTGTGGGTGGCAATTTAACCAACGGGCTGATTTCACCAACAGGCCTCTACACGGCGCCACCCGCGGTACCCAGTCAACCGGCAGTTCTTATCACGGCCACCAGCACTTCGGGGGCGACGTTCGCGACGGCAATTGTAACTGTCACCGCTGCTCCACCGACGGCCGGAGGTGTCACGGGTGCGGGTTCAGTTTCAGCCACTGTAGTGAACTCCCATGAAGCCAATATCGTGGTCACCATCAAGTGCGCCGGCACGTACTCTGTTGACGTGAAAAATCCACAGCCTGGTGGAGGCACTTCAGGGACGTTGTCTTTCAGCGTCGTTAGCTTCGTACCTTCGACACCGCCACAGATAACAGCTCTGTCGCCAGGTTCGATTGCGCATGGATCGCAATCCTTTACGCTCACCATAACCGGGACGAACTTCGCTCCGAATGCGGTCGTCAACTTCGGCAGCTCTGTTCTGTTCCCCAGTGCCGTTACCTCGACGACCGTAACGGTCACTGTTCCGTCTTATTTGATTACCGTCAGCGATCTGATACCTGTCTTCGTGTCCAATCCCGATACTGGCGGAGCTTCGAATCGCGTCCTCTTCAGCGTAAACTGAGTGCCGTGGATCTCACGGACAAGACGTTCATCACCGAAGAGGACATTCGGAACGTCGCTGTCGGTTCAACGGTACGGATCAGCGAAAAAGCGCTCGTTACTCCGCTTGCCGCCGACTTCGCGCGCGAACGCCACATCCGGTTCGAACGAGTCAAGGCGGCCGGTCACCAAATTCACCGGAAGATCGCCATCGGGGCCGACCATGGCGGATTCGAAATGAAAGAGGCGCTGAAAGGCGTCCTCCGTGAGCTTGGCTGCGAGTACCAGGATTTCGGCACGCATTCA
>Ga0207646_10002319_pt1 | contig 22546 bp, 27 predicted proteins | sample KBSK5502metaG_FD_184343 | JGI IMG/M metagenome (GOLD analysis project Ga0207646, IMG submission 184343) | Corn, switchgrass and miscanthus rhizosphere microbial communities from Kellogg Biological Station, Michigan, USA - KBS K5-50-2 metaG... | ecosystem: Host-associated > Plants > Roots >... | reverse complement strand
CGTTCTGTTCTTAAATCCGGGTTGTGTCACGCGACCAAACCAGGGCGCGCCGGCGAGTGCGGCCTGGCTCGAAATCGCCAATGGAAAAATAAAGTGGCGATTGGTCGATCTGTAGCCGCCCGAAATTATTTCTCGTCGCTCAATTTCCGGCTGAACCAGCGTCGCTTTTTCTTAGGCTCTTCCGTTACAGGAGCTTCCTTTTCTTTCGCCTTAGGCTCTTCGCGTTTCGTTTCTTTTTGTTTCGGCTTCGGTTCTTTGTGCTTCTTTTCTTCGGCCGGTTTTTCTTCGACCACTACCGCGGCGTCGACCCATTCGATGAACGCCATCGAAGCCGAATCGCTCTTGCGCTGACCGAGTCGCACGATGCGGGTGTAGCCGCCGTTGCGCTCGGTCGATCGCGGCGCGATTTCGTCGAACAATTTTTTGACGGCGTCTTTGTGCCGCAATGTCGAAAAAGCCGTTCGGCGCGCGTGAATCGAGCCGTTCTTGCCAAGCGTGACCATTTTTTCGGCCATCGGACGGACCGCTTTTGCTTTTGCCAGCGTGGTTTTGATGCGCTGATGCTCGATCAAATTGCAAACCTGATTGGCAAGCAGCGCTTTGCGGTGCTCAGCCTTGCGGCCGAGCCTCACCGTCTTTTTTTGATGTCTCATCAGTTTGCCCTGATCGGATTATTTGCGTTCGGTCGCGGTGGCGGCAGCGCCGTTTCCAGAGGCGGCGCCATCGGGGCCGGCAACAGGTTCGACCAAGCCCGCTTCGAATTTCATACCGAGACTCAGGCCGAGCTGTTGCAGTTTATCTTTGATCTCGTTTAGCGATTTCTTGCCGAAGTTCCGATACTTGAGCATTTCGCTCTCGGTTTTCTGCGCGAGCTGACCAACCGTAGTGATGTTGGCGTTGTTCAAGCAATTCGCCGCGCGCACGCTGAGCTCGATTTCGTTCACGCTCATGTTGAGGAGCTTCTTGAGCTTCATATTCTCCTCGCTCACGCCCGCCGGCGTCTCGTCGAACTCGATGACCTCTTCGTTGAAGTTAACGAAGACGTCGAGGTGATGGCGCAGAATCGCGGAGGCCTGGAGCAGCGCGTCGTCGGGGGTTAATCGCCCGTCGGTCCAAACTTCGAGAACGAGTTTGTCGTAATCAGTGCGCTGACCGACGCGGGTGTTTTCAACCGCGTATTTCACGCGGGTGACCGGTGAAAAAATTGAATCGATCGGGATGAGACCGATCGGCTGATCGGCGCGCTTGTTTTCTTCGCCGGTAGCAAAACCGCGACCGACGCGGACTTCGAGCTCGGCGTCAAATTTGTGTTTCTTGTCCAAGGTGCAGATGACGAGCTTGGGATTGAGCACTTCGTAGCCGGCTACTTCCTGAATGTCGCTGGCTGTGACTTCGCCTTCTTTGTTCACCGTCAGCGAAAGTTTTTGCGGTTCGTGATCTTCGGCTTTGAATTTCACCTTCTTGAGGTTGAGCACAATGTCGGTCACGTCTTCAACCACGCCCGGGAGCGTGGCAAACTCGTGTTGCGCGCCGGTAATTTTTACTGCGGTGATGGCAGCGCCTTCGAGCGATGAAAGCAAAACTCGCCGGAGCGAATTTCCGACGGTGTGACCATAACCGGCTTCAAACGGTTCGGCGGTGAACTTGGCGTAAGTGTCTGTGGCTGTGCTCTCGTCTTTGGCGAGAGTTTTCGGCATTTCAAAACGACCGTAACGAACTGGCATATGTTTTAAGGGTTGAAGGAAGAATTATGAATTAAGAAATGGCTGAGGCCTCGTGGCACTTCATCATTCTGCCTTCTTACTTCTTCCTTTCGGATTGCCGGGTTTCCCCTGGCGAGTGCGGCCTCGCGTCCAGCGACGGAGACCCAGGGACCAACGGCGTACTTCAAAAACTCGCTGCGAAGCGGGCAATTAAGATGATCCCTGCAGTTTTGCAAGTGGCGATTTTTTCTGAGAACCTGTCGATTCCATGGAGGAACTGCTTTCAATCATCCTGATAGCGCATAATGAGGAGCAAACGATTGGGGCAATGCTCGAAGGGTTGCTGGCAATTTATGACCGGGAGATTCTCGAAGTGATTGTGGTGGACGACGCTTCACGAGATAACACCGCAGTCATCGTGGAGGGGTGGATGAAACGAAATGCAAAAGTGCGGTTGATCAGAAGAACGCCGCCGTGCGGAGTGGGGCGCGCTTTAAAAACTGGTTTTAGCAGTATCGACCGTGCCGCCGAATACACGCTGTCGATGGACAGCGATTTTGTCGAAAACATCAGCCAGGTTCGGACACTGCTCGATGCGATCGAGACAAAAAACTGCGACGGCGTAATCGGTTCCCGTTTTGTCGAAGGCGGGAAAGTAGTCGGCTATCCGTTTTTCAAATGCCTGATGAACCGGCTATTTCACCGAGTGGTAAAAACGATCTTTCGGGTCGAGCAGAATGATCTCACAAACAACTTCAAACTCTACAAAACCGGGATTTTTCGATCACTGCCTTGGAGAAGTAATGGCTTTGCCATGAACGCGGAGACAGGTCTTTGGCCTGTCCTGTTCGGCTACAAACTTGTGGAAGTTCCTGTGGTTTGGGTGGACCGAACTCCCGGGATGGGGAAATCAAAGTTCGCTCTTCTCAAACAGGGCTCAGGTTATATCCAGGTGATTTGGCATGCGCTCTGGCTTGCTTTACGGCAGGGAAACAGACACCTCAGAGCTTAAGTCAGTGCGCATCGTCGCCACAGTGCAGGGCATGTTCTCATGATCGAATCGGAATCGAGGAGACGAAGTTGGTCAGCAATTGGTCTTCTGCTGCTGGTGAATCTGGTCGCGTTGAGTTTTTTTTATTCACCCGGGACGGGCGATGTCAGCATTTGGCATCAATGGATCTCACAAATATCGGCGTTCGGGCTGGTCGGCGGCTTCGCTCACAGTGGGACCGATTATCCGCCACTTTCATTTGTAATTCTAGCCGCTACTTCTCGTTTCGCCGACGCACTCGGGGCGAGCACACTACTCCTGCTCAAATCGTCGCTGTTACTGTTTTTGGCTGGCACTTCAATTTGCTTTTATTGGTTTACCCGCAACCTCGTCTTGACTGCTGCGCTCGAGTTTTCGCTTGTTCTCAACAGTGTCGGCTTGGCCTACCTGGATATTTATTTCGCGCCCTTTTTGATTGCGGGGCTGTTTCTTCTCCAGCGCGGACATCTCAACGTCGGATTTCTTTTGTATGCGATCAGTTGCGCAACTAAATGGCAGCCGCTGCTCATCGCGCCCTTTGTCTGCATTTACGTGTTGAGCGTCCCGAACGAGGGCGCCATTGCCAGGGATAAACTTAAACGGCAGATCCTGCCGTTCGCGCTTGCCGCAGTTATCCTCGCAATCCCGCTCGTACTGGTTTTCGGTGTGGCGGTATTTGATTCGCTCAACCGGGCGCTAACTTGGCACCGTTTCCTCTCGGCCAACGCCCTCAATTTCAGCTGGCTGCATACCTGGGCGCTGCATCTCACCCAACCCGAAAAATATGGATCGCTCCAAGATGGCGAGATTTACATCTTTCTCACTCGCGATCCGACGGTGGTATGGCCTGAGAAGGTGCTGTTCTATCTTAGCTACCTGAGCCTTTTCGTTGCCTTTTTGCGACAGAAGAAAACATTCGAGCGTCTCATCCTCTACTCGATTCTGGGGTACATCGCTTACTTCATCTTCAATACCGGCGTGCACGAAAACCATCTCTTTCTCGTCTGCTGTCTCGCTTGGATCCTGGTTTTCGTGAATTCTGATCACTTGGTGCGTGGTCTCAACTTCAGCCTTGCCGCCAACGCGAATCTCTTCCTCTTCTACGGCATTTCCGGCGAGCGATTTCATCGAGTGATCGCAGGCGTCGACATCACGGTCTTCTTTGCCGTCGCCAATATTTGCCTCTTCGTCGGCTTGCTCGTTCACACTCTGAAGACCGACGGCATCGATCTTGGGTTCGTTAAGCTACAACCGCGGCACGCGCCGACAGCTTAGCCTTCCACGATATCGCCGGCAAGCTCGCCGCATGATGTCGATCTTCGTGGGAAATGCGCCGCCAGCGCTTTGCCCGCTTCCTCAATCCCTTCGACTATCGCGTGGCTGAATTTCTCGTTTCGAAAATGGTCGCACATGAGATCGACAACGCGCTGCCAGTAACTTTCGCCGCATTTTTCGTGGATCGCTTTGTCCCCCACGACGGCGAACTTGTGGGCGCGCGGCGCCACGAAAATGAGGACGGCGTTGCGTTCGGGCGTCTTGTGCATGCCGAGGCGATGGAATTTTTTCTGCGCCGCGTCGAGCGGATCGGCATTTAACGTTCCGCGCTGGATGAAAACGCGGATTTCACCGGATGTTTTCGCTTCGGCTTCACGAATCGCCTGCACAATATGGTCGTGCTCGAGCTTACTGAGAAATTCTCGCGTTCGCATTGCGTTACCAGCTTCCACTCGCCCCGCCGCCGCCGCTGAGGCCTCCGCCACCGCTGAAACCGCTAAAACCTCCGCCACCGGAAGACCAGCCTCCGCCACCTCCACCAAAACCCATCGGGACGAAGACCGGGCCTCTTCGGCGCGAAGAATAGCTGTAACCCCCGAGTCGTCGCATCACTCTCGAGACGACCGACAACACGACGACAAAGATGACGAATAATAAAAAGCTTGGCGCCGGCGTGCGATTACGCCGTTCAAGGTGGGTCTTGCCACTGCCTTTGTATTCGCCGCGAATTACTTTTTCGATTGAATCGATCCCGCTTGCGAGACCGCCCTCGTAATCGCCGCTTCTAAAGTGCGGCGCGATTTCATCGCGAATAATCTGATCAGATGTGAAGTCGGTCAGTGCGCCCTCTAAACCATAACCTGGCTGAATTCGCATCCGCCGATCTTTGACGAACACGAACAAGACAGCGCCGTTATTTGTGCCTTTCTGCCCAATTCCCCAAGCTTCAAAGGTCCGCTGAGTGAAATCTTCAAGCGAGCTTTGCGACGGCATCGTTTGCCAAACCGCGACGATGACTTGGTTTGAAGTCTCTCGCTCGAACTGCGCGAGTTGTTCGTTGAAGCGGTGCGCGGCGTCTTTTAAAACAACGCCGGCATAATCGTTGAAATAACCGGCTGGTTTCGGCGGAATCACTTCCGCGCCACGCGAATCGATTGCAACGAATGCGACAATCGTCGCAACCCCAATAAAGATTCGTTTCACGCTCGAATGAACATTGTCGATCTTTCATGCAAGATCGACAATCACGTTACGGCGTCGCAGCCGGCGAAGCTGCCGGCGCAGGCGAGCCGAAATTGAAATTCACGGTCGGCGCTTTTTCCGCGCCTGGTTGCGCAGCGAAGAATGGTCGCGGCGCGAACCCAAACATCCCGGCGATCGTGTTTGTCGGAAAACGGCGCACTACTGTGTTGAAGTCTTGCACAGCACCATTGAAATTATTTCTCTCGACCGAGATCCGGTTTTCCGTGCCTTCGAGTTGCGCTTGAAGTCCGAGAAAATTCTGATTCGACTTCAACTCGGGATAACGTTCGACCACTACGAGCAATCGCGAGAGCGCATTGCTCAATTGGCCTTGCGCCGCCTGAAATTGCTCGAGCTGCGCCGCATCGGTCGGCGCTTTGTTTGGGTCGAGTTGCACGCGCCCGACGCTCGCCCGTGCGTTGGTTACTTCGACAATTGTCGATTTCTCGAAGTTGGCTGCGCCTTGCACGGTGTTCACGAGATTCGGAATTAAGTCAGCGCGACGTTGATAAACCGTCTGCACGTCGCCCCATTTTTTATTCAAAGTCTGATCGAGTGTGACCAGCCGGTTGTAAGTCCCCCAGAAAAACAGACCGATCACAAAAACGATAAAGAGAACGATGACGAGCAGTCCGCCGCAACCGATCGCGAATTTATTCATAAGAACGACAATGTAAGTGCCAGCAATCGTTCAGGAAAGCGGTGGCTAAGTCAAACCTGCTATCGCCCGAGGACGAGCCGCAGAAAATAGGCGTCGGAGAACTTCGCGCTCATTCCCTGCCGGACGATGAGCGCGTTCAACGATGGAATGACGAACAAACGCTGATAATTCGAGCCGAGCGCGACGACCAAGTCGGGCGGCACCGCGCTGCAAAAGCAGATGTCGATCCAATGCGCGCGCTGCCATTTGAGATCCAATTCCTTTTCGACATCGATCTCCCGCGCATGCAGTGCTTGCCGATTCAACCAGAAGGTCAGGCCATAAGACGGATTTGCGCTCGAGCCGGTGAACACCTGGCCGAGTAAGTTCGCGGGAACAATTTGTTTTCCATGATAATTGCCATGGCCAAGCAGTAACTCTCCCAACCGCGCCCATTCGCGCGCTGTCAATTCAAATCCGCTCGCCGGCAACGGATTGCCGCGCCCGTCTTTTTTAAAATCCAGGCTCGTTAGGCCAAGCGGCGAGAGAACATTCTCTTCCAAATAGGAAATGGTCGACCGCCCGTTCAGTTTTCGCCGCAACAGCTCCGCGAAAATTTGAAGATGGCTCGGGCCGTAGGCGAACGCCGATCCCGGAGCAGCAACGAGAGGCAATTGAATTGCCGCGGCATTTCGGTCACGAATCGATTCACTATGAAGATGCGGCGCCGGTTCGATTCCGTCGGTCTGGTTTAATAACTGCCGAACCGTGATCTGCGATTTGCGCGGGTCGGCTTTCCATTCCGTGATAGTGTCGGCGGCGCGGTCGTCGAGTTTGATCAAACCATCGCGCACGGCGCGGAGCGCAGCGACCCCCCAAAAGCTTTTCGTGCCGCTGAAAATCTTACAGCGCGAGTCCGCTGATCCCCCATTGGCATAGTGCTCGAAGACGGTGCGCCCGTTCTGCATCACGAGCATGGAAAAGCCGCGTTTGTTCTCAGAGTAGCTGGCGGCGCGCGCGCAGTTGCCGGGTTGAATGTCGGCGAAAGACGATGCCGATGTTACGAGCGACACCAGGATCGACAACGCGACAGTGCGCGTCGTCATTCCGGTGCTGAAGCTGGCGTCGCGGTCGTCGTCCCCTGATTATCGGCCGCGGCCACTGACGGGCGCGGGCTCACCGGCAGATGGCGTGTGCGCAATTCCTCGACGTTCGGCAATTCATCGAGACTGCGCAGACCGAAATGATCCAGGAAGAATTCCGTCGTCTCGTACAGCAACGGACGTCCCGGAATTTCGGCGCGGCCAGAGATTTTCACTAGGCCGCGCTCCATCAGCGTTTGCAAAACGCTATCGATGGTGACGCCGCGGACTGCTTCGACATCCGCGCGCGTGATTGGTTGACGATAAGCGATGATGGCGAGTGTTTCGAGCGCGGGCGAACTCAACCGGGCCGGTTTCGGCGCCGGGAATAGTCCGCGAACCCATTGGGCGTATTTCGAATCGCTCGCCAGTTGCCAACCCTCGGCTTTTTCAACGAGCTGAAATCCGTGCGCGTGTTGAATGTATTCGACTTTTAGTTGCTCGATCGCAGCGGCGACCTCCGCGGGTCGAACATTTGCGAACTCGTTCGGCGAAAATTCGTCTCCCGCGCCGGCGCGGCGCAGAGCATCAACAATCTCTTTGGTCGAGAGCGGCTTTTGTGCGCTGAAGAGAAGCGCTTCGATGACACGAGTCAGATTCATTGTGTTTAATTCGCGCCGATCGCGCTTTGAATTGCGTCCGCAATGCGGTTCGCGTGTTTGTCAATCTTGTCAAGCTCGCGGCCCTCGATCAAAAGTCGGATTTTTGATTCGGTGCCGGAATAACGCAGGAGAACACGGCCTTTACCCGCCAGCTCGCGCTCTACTTCTTCGCGCAATTTAACCACTTCGCGCAGCTCTTCGATCGGCGGTTTCGATCTGACTACGAGATTGCGGTGCGCCTGGGGATATTTCTTCAGACATTTTTTCAATTTGCTCAGCGGCTGACCGCTTGTGTGCATGATCTGCAAAATTTGCAGCGCGCTGATGATGCCGTCACCGGTGGTTGTGAAATCGCGGAAAATAATGTGACCGCTCTGTTCGCCGCCTAGATTGAGATTTCGTGAAACCATTTCTTCAATTACGTAGCGATCGCCCACTTTGGTGCGAATGACTTTGCCGCCGTTGGCCGCGAGCGTTTCGTCCAGGCCAAAGTTACTCATCACGGTCGCGACCAGCGTGTTGTCGCGGAGCTGATTCGATTTCAAAAGATCGAGCGCGGCGATGGCAAGAATTTCATCGCCATCAACAATCTCGCCATTTTCGTCGCAGAGCAGAACGCGGTCGGCGTCGCCGTCATGTGTGATCCCGACATCGGCTTCGGCGAGTTTTACGATGCGCTGGATTTCGTCGGAATGCGTGCTGCCGCATCCGTCGTTGATGTTCATTCCGTTCGGCTCATTGTGCGCCACGGCGACGTCGGCCCCGAGCTCGCGCAAAATGCAGGGCGTTGATTTGTAAGCGGCGCCGTTCGCGACATCGACCGCGATGCGCAATTCCTCGAGCGACATTTTTCGCGGAAAACTCGCCTTCGCGAATTCGACGTAGCGGCCAAGCGCGTCATCAATTCGTGCGGCGCGTCCAATTTTGCCGGCCGTCGGCCGGATATTGTCGATCTTGCCGGTGAAAACGAGCTGCTCGATCTGTTCTTCGACTTGGTCGTCGAGTTTGTAGCCGTCGTGCCGGAAGAATTTGATGCCGTTGTCTTCGTAAGGATTGTGCGAAGCGGAAAGAACGATGCCGGCATCGGCCCGCAACGAGCGGGTAATGTAAGCCACACCCGGGGTCGGCAATGGACCGATAATGAGGACATCAACTCCAAGTGACGTGATCCCGGCCACCAGCGCGTTCTCGAGCATGTAACCGGAAAGCCGGGTGTCTTTGCCGAGCACGATCTTCGGTCGCGCGCCTTCTGGGAGCGTGCGCGGATTCAGTTGGGTGAAAACATGGGCGGCGGCGCGGCCAAGTTTGAGCGCGGTCTCGGCCGTGACCGGCTCAACATTGGCGACGCCACGCACGCCATCGGTGCCGAAAATCTTTGTCGCCTGTTTCACAGTCCTACTGAAACGCTCGGATGCCAGTTCGTAAACGGGAAAGTGGAGCGAGCACTCTTTATCGTCCTTATGTAGATTCGGTCTTACTCGCAATTTCTTTCTTCGCTGCGTTTAGTTCGTTGATTTTGCGATGCAGCGTCCGCCGACTGATCCCGAGTTTTTTTGCAGCCGCGGTCACGTTTCCATTCGTTGTCGCCAGTGCCTGTAAAATAAGTTTGCGTTCCGTTTCGTGAAGATCGAGCGGGCTCACTTTTTCGCCGAAAGCTTTGGCCGGCGAAATGCCGCGCGGAAGAGTTGCGCCAGCTGCTTGTTGCAAAGCTGATGGCAAATCGCGAGGCGTGATCTTCGGTCCGGTCGCCATCACCACGCCATGCTCGATGGCGGCGCGCAGCTCGCGGACGTTGCCTGGCCAGTTGTAAGTGAGCAGCGCGTTCATCGCTTCGGTCGTAAGATCGACAACTTCTTTGCTGTTCGCTTTGGAAAATTGCCGCAGAAACGCGCGTACCAACAACGGGATATCGTCCTTGCGATCGCGCAATGGCGGCATGACGATCCGGACGACGTTGAGACGGAAATACAAATCGTCGCGGAACTTTCCTTCCTTTACCAATTGCTCGAGATTTTTGTTGGTCGCAGCGATTAGCCGCACGTCCGCTCGGAGAGTTTGATTGCCGCCCACGCGCTCAAACGCGCGCTCTTCGCTGATCACGCGCAGCAACTTTACTTGCGTCGTCGCCGGAATTTCAGCGACTTCGTCCAAAAAAATCGTGCCGCCGTTCGCTTGCTCGAATCGCCCGATTCTGCGTTCATGTGCGCCCGTGAACGCGCCTTTTTCGTGGCCGAACAATTCGCTTTCCAGTAATGTGGGCGAGAGCGCGGCACAATGGACGGTGACAAATTTCGCTTTGTTCCGCCGGCTCAAATTGTGAATCGCGTGCGCCGCCAGCTCTTTCCCCGTACCACTTTCGCCTTCTATCAGAACATTCGCCGATGACGGCGCGACCTGGCGGATTGCGTCGAGCACTTCGTGCAGCGCCGGCGAATCGCCGATCATGTTTTCTAGGCCGTAGCGTTCGTCGACCTGCTGCCGCAGCGTCTGATTTTCCTGCTCGAGTTTGCTGTTCCGCAGCGCGCGCGAGATCAGCATTTCCACTTTGTCGAGATTTAGCGGTTTGGTCACGAAATCGTAGGCGCCGCGTTTCATCGCTTCCACCGCGGTGTCGACCGAGCCGTACGCCGTCATCATGATGCAAATTGGCGGCTGCGGCATTTTTAGCGCGCGATCGATCAATTGCATACCGTCTTCCGCGCCGAGGCGCAGATCGGTCAGGAGAAGATCGACATGTTCACGCTCGAGAACATTCATTGCGCTGGCAATATCGCCCGCCACATAGACGTCGTAATCGTTTTCGAGCAGGCGGCGTAGTCCGTCCCGCGTGTGTTTTTCATCATCAACGATAAGGATGATGGGTTGGATAGAATCCATGAATAATTTTCGGCAATGACGGGTGCGCCATTTATTCTCACTCAATCACGCGATCTCTCAATCAGGAAGATATTGCTAGCAACTTTTCAAACTGCCGGTAAAAGCGAATGATGCCGCTGAAAGTAGTCGTAATTGCCGTGATCGTTTACGTGCTTGGTAAGTCACGCGATCTCGGCAAAGTGGATACGGGAACCGCCCGTGCTAGTCTGCGACAATGAACGTGCGCATGTTTACGCGGTTTGGATTTAGGATCAGTCTAACTATTTCGCTCGCACTTGCGTTGACCGTAGGTGCGCAGCAGACCAGCGGCGATTGGCACACTGTCACGGACGCGACCAGTCATTTTTCCTTCCTCATGCCGAGCGAGCCGCAGCACCAAACGCAAAAGGACGAGACTCACAAGGAAGGGCCAATCGTCACCGATACCTCCGTCGTAAACGCTCAGCCCAACCTTTACATTGCCGCTCTCACTCAATATCCATCGGCAGTATCGCTACCCGATCAGGAAGAGCTGAATGCGGACCGCGACAACTTTAACAAAAAGGTCAAGGCGACCGTGACCTCAGAAGAGCGCAAGACCTTCGCTGGCTTCCCGGCGATCGAATTTAAGTCGAAAAACGAGCAGAACACGTTTCACGCGCTGATAGTCAAAGCCGATCACAACGTTTATTGCACAGTCGCCGCCTACAAAAACGGGGACGAACCGCTTGAATGCGGACGGTTTGTTAATTCGCTGAAGCTGATCAAACCCTGAGTAATTATTACTTCGGATCGTGATACGGCGATCCGGCCTGATAAAGCAGAAGTTTGCTGCGGAGCGATTCGGCCAGCGCAGTGCCGTTCGCATCCGCGAGTTCGAGCGCCTGTTGAGCAGCTTGCACCGCTTCGGGAAATTGCCTGTTTTCGGCGTAAGCAGCGGCGAGCGTATGCAGAATTATTGGATCGCTCCCGCCGGACAATTGATTTGCCCGCTCAGCGAGCTGCACGGCTTTAGCACCGTTCCGCTGCGAAGTTTTCGATGCGTTTCTTGTCTCAGATTTCGCCATTCAGTTTGCGCTCGATTTCGAATCTCCCGCTTCCAGCATGCGGACGCGTCTGTCGATGTGCGGCAGACGAATCGTTAACGTCAGGCCTTTTCCTTCGCTGCTTTCGATCGACAATTCGCCGCCATGCTCGCGGATAATCCGACGAACGATTAAAAGGCCGAGCCCGGTCCCGCTGGTCTTGGTTGTGAAATAGGGTTCGAATACGCGACTGAGATTATCCGGCGAAATTCCGCCACCAGTGTCGGTGAAGCGAACGATCACGTGCGATTCATCCATGTCCGTGCGGATCCGCAAAATTCCGCGGCGCTTCATCGCTTCGAAACTGTTTTTGATCACGTTGTAAAACGCCTGCTTCATCTGGTCGCGATCCAGCTCGAGCAGCGGCAGATCGGAGCGCAGCTCCTGCTCGACGACGATGTCGCGGTCTTTGATTTCCGGCGCAAAAAAGCGGACCGCTTCTTCAACGATTGAGTTCACGTTTTCCGGACGCAGCTGGGGACGCGTTGGACGGATGGCGCGCAGGAATTGACTGATGATGGAATCGAGCCGGTTAATCTCGGCGCGCGCTACTTCCACCGATTCCTGGAGTTCCGCACGCTTTGCGCCATCGAGTTTGCGCGCTTCGCGTTCGATCAGCTGCAAATGAATATTGAGCGAGTTGAGCGGGTTGCCGATTTCATGGGCAACGCCGGCGGCGAGCAAGGTTAGCGCGTTCAGCCGCTCCGACTCGATCGTCTGCTGCTCGCTGCGTCGAGTTTCAGTGATGTCGCGAAGAATGATGGCGTGCCCGACTTGCTCATCTGAGATGTCGGTCTTGTCGTTGCCAGTCACGCCGGAGCTTCGCGAAGGGAGATCGATCTTCTCTTCTGTCGCTGCTCGCTCGATTACTAACGGGACGCTGTAAAAATTAATGAAGCGATTGGACGGATAGAAAATCTCCATGTCGCGACTGACCGGGCCTTCCGAACGCGAGAGAGCGTTCCAATCCAACCCGCGAACGCGCTCGTCCAAACGTTTGCCGATCGAATCTTCCGCTTCCAATCCGAACAATTGGCAGGCCGCATCGTTCAAGTAAGTGATTCGACCTTTCGCGTCGGTGACGATGATTCCTTCTTGAATCGAATTGAAAACCGTTTCGAGGAAGCCTTTCTCCTGCGCCAGACGCAGAAAATAATTCTGCACGTCCTCTGGCCCGATCTTACCGAGGCGACCGATCAGTTTTTCAACGAACCCGGCTTTCATGCGCTGGCTGTAACTTCAATCTTCGACATTTCGACGCGCAGATAATTCAAGACCACCGGCGCAAGCACCATTCCGGGGATGCCCATTAATCTTTCACCGACGATCAGGGCGAGCAACATTAACCAGATCGGGTTACGGATGCGGTCACCGATGATCGTACTGTTCAGGAAATATTCCAGCTTGTGAATCGCGATCAGAAAAATGAGAGCAATCAGGGCGATCTTCAACGACACAGTGAAAGCAACGCAGACAATGATCGTGTTACTGACGAGGTTTCCCACGATGGGGAGCAGACCGCACAGAAACGTTAACGCGATGAGGAGTGGCGCGTCTGGCAAACGGACTGCCAGGACAAAAACTGCAGTCAGAACGGTATTGATGAGCGATATCGTAATCTGTGCGCCCATCACGGTGGCAAAGCTTCGGTAGAAATCGCGGAAACGGGCGGAAAGTTCGGCGCAAAAGACCGAATAAAGATTGTTCCTCGAAGCCGGGACATTACGAGAAAGATCCAGCTGGCTGTTAAAGAACAGGCTCACCGCTGCCACAATTCCGATGGCGACGAATATTAAAAACGTGGTGGCGTTGCGGGCGAAGCTGGCGACGTCTTTGAGATAGTTCGTTTCTTCTCTGAAGGCATCGATGACGAAGGCTTTGAGGCTATCGAAATCGGTAAAGGGCAACTCAATCCGCCGGGCCTGGGCCCAGGCGCTGGCCGATGGCAGCGAACTATCCGCAACCTCGGGTAATTCGCGGATCGCGGCCCGGGTGAAGTATGCCGCACCCCAACCAATTCCAGCGACCACCAGGACAAACAAAACGAATGCGACCCATTTGTTTTTTGTGACCGCAAGTAATTTGCACAATGCAAAATAGGAAAACAAAATGGCCAGCAGCGGCGGGCCGAGATGCAACCCTGCCGCCAGCACGAGCGTTACCGCGAGCGCAGCGTAGGAGACCCGAACCGGTGTGGTCATGATCCGCTCCCGTCAGCTGTTCTCAATACAGCTTTCACGACGAAGTGAAATTCTTCACTTCGTTGGCAATAACAACAGAAGAATCAGTGCGTCCGGGCCGGAGCCGCCTGGCCGGTTTCTTTTTCGGCGTGTTCCTTCAGCGCAGCTTTGCGGGAAAGTTTTACCCGGCCTTTGTCGTCAATGCCGATGCATTTCACCCAGATCATGTCGCCCGGTTTAACGACGTCTTCCGTCCGGTTCACACGGAAATCCGCCAACTCGGAAATATGGACGAGCCCTTCCTTGCCGGGCAGAACTTCGACAAAGGCGCCGAACTCTTTCGTGGAAACAACGCGACCCTGATAGGTCGTGCCGATTTCAATTTCCTTCGTCATCCCGCCGATGATTTCCTTCGCGCGTTGCATCGACTCGCCGCTCGTCGCATAAATGTGCACGGAGCCGTCGTCTTCGATGTTAATCTCCGCGCCTGTCTCGGCCACGATCCCCTTGATGGTCTTGCCGCCCGGTCCGATGAGGGCACCGATTTTTTCCGGATTAATTTTGATCGTCTCGATCCGCGGCGCGTACTTCGACAACTCCGCCCGCGGCTTGTCCAGCGCTCCGCGCATGATTCCCAGAATTTTCGTACGCGCTTCTTTCGCGCGTTGAATCGCCTCAGCCATGATTTTGTGGCTAATGCCCGGCAATTTCAGATCAAGCTGGTAACCGGTGATGCCGTTGTCGGTTCCACAGAGTTTGAAATCCATATCGCCGAAATGGTCTTCCGAGCCAATGATGTCAGTGAGCAGCTCGTAGCGCTTCAATTGTCGATCTTCGCCGTGTTCGGTCACGAGGCCGACGGAAATTCCGGCAACGGTTCCTTTCATCGGCACGCCGGCATCCATCAGTGCCAGCATTCCGCTGCACACGCTCGCCATCGAAGTCGAGCCGTTCGATTCCATGATCTCGCTCGAGATGCGAATGGCGTATCGAAAATCGTTTTCGCTCGGCACGACCGGCTCGATCGAACGTTCCGCCAAAGCGCCGTGGCCGATCTCACGCCGTCCGGGCCCACCGGTCCGTCCGGTTTCGCCAACGCTGAACGGTGGAAAGTTGTAATGCAGAATGAATCGCTTCGATTGTTCGCCGCCACCGTAAGCGTCGATCATTTGCGCTTCTTCAATCGGCGCGAGCGTTGCCAGCGCTAATGCCTGCGTTTCGCCGCGCTGAAAAATTGCTGATCCGTGCGCGCGTGGCAAAACGCCCACTTCGCAGGTGATCGGTCGCAGATCCTGGTAGCCGCGTCCATCAACGCGCTTTTTCTTGTCCAGAATGCTGATGCGGAACGCTTTCTTCTGAACGTGATCGAAGGCCTGCGAGATCGAGAACGCATCGGTCTCTGGATGTTTGTCCAAGATCGACATCTTCACTTCTTCGCGTAGCGCTTCGACGGCCTTGGCGCGAGCGACTTTGCCCGGCGTATAAAGAGCCGCCTCGATTCGATCGCCGGCCACTTGATAAGCGATTTCGAGTAACTCCGGTTTGGCGCTGAGCAGCGGCATTTCGCGTTTCGGTTTTGCGATCTGCGACGCGAGTTCCTTTTGAACGCGAATCATTTCCCGCGTTTGTTCATGCGCAAACTCGAGCGCCTTCAGGAAATCGGCTTCCGGCAATTCGTTGGCCGCGCCTTCAATCATGATGACGTCGTTTTCCATGCCGACGTAAATCAAATCGAGATCGCTTTGTTGTCGCTCGGTGTGAGTCGGATTCGCCACGAACTGACCGTTAACGCGGCCGACGCGCACTGCGCCGATTGGACCTGCGAATGGAATGTCCGAAACGGAAAGCGCAGTCGATGCGCCATTAATCGCGAGAATGTCGGGATCGTTCTCGCCGTCCGCGCTCAGTAAGATCGAGATGATCTGCGTATCGTAAAAGTAACCCTGCGGAAAGAGCGGCCGCAGTGGCCGATCGATCATCCGCGAAGTGAGCGTTTCCTTTTCGGTTGGGCGGCCTTCACGTTTGAAGTAACCGCCGGGAAATTTTCCGGCGGCGGCCGCTTTTTCACGGTAATCGACCATGAGCGGAAAATAATCCTGACCTTCCTTGATCGCGGCGGCGGAGACTGCGCTCACTAATACCATCGTGTCGCCGCACGACACGATGACTGCGCCGTCGGCAAGTTTGGCGACCTTGCCTGTTTCTATAGATATCTGATTAGACCCAATTTGGGCTGTGACCTTCTGTTGCATAGTAATTTCCTGGATGTGCGAGTTCCAGGTCGGTCACCCTGACTGTAGGTTTTAACTCCGATCCCGCGATCGCGGGACGGATGCGGACCTAAAACCTAAAATCCAAGGTGGCCTTGCGACCTGGTTGTCGCGTTTTTAATTTTCGAATCGGCGTCGCACTGAAACGCGGACGCTAAGATCGACATTCGACCCGCGGTTATTTCCGCAGGTTCAGTTTGTCGATTAACTTCTTGTAGCGTTCGGCTTGGGACCGGCTCAAATAATCGAGCAAACTCCGGCGCTGGGCCACCATTTTAAGGAGACCGCGGCGCGAAGAATGGTCCTTAACGTGGCTTTTCAAGTGTTCCGTCAGTTCCCCGATCCGGCGCGTCAACAGCGCGACTTGGACGTCTGCGCTGCCGGTGTCCTTCCCGTGCAACTGGAACTGCTTGATATCCAACGTTTCCGTGTTCTCGGCCATTTCGAAGCGCCTATTCTAAATGAAGACCGGGAAATCGCAAGGCCGCGACTTGAGCTAAAAGGGAGTCGGCAACAAATCGGGTGGCACCCACTTTTCACGTGCTGCTTTCGACCTGATCAGCTCGCGCGAGTAATGGGCTTCGACCGGGCGCCGCTGCGTCCAATGTTCGACGATTAGATTGATCCGGCGCCAAAGTGGAAGATCGATATCGGATGCACTGGTGACGTGTTCGAGTAGACGCATCCAGAACGTGGTCAGCGTTTCATGATAGAGATTACTCACGCCGTGGTGCGCGGCGAAGGAGCGAATCTTCTCGCGCATCCGCTGCAGCGCTTGTTCCGGTGAAAACGTTTCGAGGTAGCTCAATGCTACCGCGATGTGAGCGGCGTGAGTGAATTCGGATGCCGGAATCGTCGCGCTTTCAAACGCGCGCACAAGCGTTGCGACCTCGTCGTCGGTCGCAAAATCACGCGTTTTCAATGCATCAGCGTTGCGCCCCACTTGCCCCAAGCCCAGAGCAAAATGAGCGCACCGATGATCGACATGATAAAGCCGGCCGGATGAAACGCTGAGCCGGGCGCGGGTTTGGAAAAGATGCGTCCAATCAGACCGCCGATAATCGATCCGCCGACACCGAGCAGCACCGTGGCCAGGAAACTCATGTGGAATCCCATGAACGACTTGGCAAGCCATCCGACAATGAAACCGATAATGATCGACCAAATGACGTGTAACATGAGCGTAATGCTAAGCGCGTGGACGACTCGAAAGCGATTCTTTTCTTACGTTAGGATACGACCAGCCTTGTATCTCGGCAGCTCCCGCTGCGCTCAACCGCTACCTCGTGGCTTTACCGGCCATGTCGCTCATCCCATTCGCTCCATTCGCTCAGCTACGGCGTGGCGCGCATCTACTTGCGCTGGCGGTTCGCTTCGTCGATCGCCAGATATTCGTCGCGCGGCGGACTGAAGGTGTCGAGCACACGGGTTTCTTCGATCGTCTCAACACCGTGCGGAACATTGGCGGCGAGATAAAAGGAATCCCCCGTCTTCATTTCGTGCGGTGTTCCACCGACAATCAATTTCATTCGCCCCGACAAAATGTGGACGATTTGCTCGTGCGGGTGTTGGTGCGCCGGCATCTTGCTGCCGGGCTCGAGCGTCGCCAGCATTTGGTACATTGCTTTTCCGCTCGTTAGCGTCTGGCGCTTGATGCCGGGACAAATTGCGATCCAGGGATTTGCTTTTTTCATAACTTAATCGTTCGGCTCGATCTTAATCCGAAAGTGATAGGATGAAATGCTCATTCGTTTGGCAAAGTAAAAGCGATGGGCATCGAACCGCTGCACTCCGGAATCGAGTTCGAGGTTTTCGCAGCCGTGCTTGCGTGCCTGTTTGATTAACCAATCAAGCAGCTCGCCGCCAAAACCGCGCGACCGGTCGCTTTCTCGCGTGACCAGGTCATCGACGTAGAGAAACTTTCCGGAAAAAAGCGATTCGAGGAAGCGATAACCGGCAACGGCGCAGACCTCGCCTTCTAATTCGAGAAATGCGAGCTGGTATCCGTGCTTTTGCTGGTGCAGCACGCGCTCGACAAATTGGTACGGCTCTTTAAACAGCGGACGCAACTCGCGCATGACCGGATGGCAGCGGCGAATCTCTTCTGACGTGGTTGCGACGGCGATGCGTGATTCTCTCAAGGTGTTGATGTCGATCTCGCCGCAGGACGAGTCCGTCCGACTGGCGATCTTGTCTCTCGCTTGCCATCGTACCAAAGATGGAGGCCTTTGCGGGAACGGGCGGCGCGCGGCCCGCGAACGATGACGCTGAGCGAATTTCCTAAGATCTCGCGCGCGGAATACAGTCGCAGCTTGCGACCGGAAGTGACGATTGGCTCACGCAGAATCTGAAACCGGCCAAGCTTTCGTAGTGCAAGGCTGAAATAAACTTCTTCGCCGATGAAAAGCTTTTCATCAAAGCCTCCGATCGCTTCGAAGTTTTTGCGCGTCGTGAAAAGAAACGCGCCCGGGCCGAAATTGAGGCAAAAGTAGATTGCGCAGAAAGCTTTTGTGAGGACTCGCGCCCACAACGGGATTGTGCCGCCGACAACAATACGCGCGCCTCCGCCCGCGCAACGTGCTTCAAGGGCCGCGATTGCGCCGCTAACGTGTTTTGCACTGATACGCGTATCTGCATCGACAAAGAACAAGACTTCGCCGCGAGCTGCATGCGCGCCGGCATTACGCGCAGCCGCGATTTGCCGGCGATTAATCGAAACGACTTCCGCCCCAGCGTCCTGCGCGACCTGAACAGTCATGTCAGTCGAAGCATCGTCGACTACGATAATTTCATATTGTTCGCCACCGCGAATCCGTCCGTCGGCGGATCGATCCTTGGCGGCGTTGTGGATTGCGCTGATTGTCGCGGGAAGCTCTAGCTCCTCGTTGTACGAAGGCACGACGAAGGAAAGCACGGGTCCACTTTAGCGGCAGTTCAGCTGCCTGCATCTTTGGACTCGGAGCGTCCTAATTCGGCAAAAGCGTAGCCGTCGCCTTCTTGGTTCCCAACCGGTTATTTCCCGGTGAATTTGACTCCGGCTCTTTGCACTTCGCGATAAGGCAAAAGCCAGATTAACGATTCATCGTGAAGATCGACAACCTGGATGCGGTTGCCCCAGGGATCGCGGAAATCGCAACGAAACGGCGGTTCGAGTTTCAGTTTGTATTTTTCGGTAAGTTTCTTGCGGACTTCGGCCAGTTGCTCTTCATCTCTCACCATGATTCCGAAATGGCGCATGTTCGCTGGCTGCAATTTTTCCACTTCAAAAATTGCCAGGAACTGGTGCTCGCCGAGTTTGAAGAAGGCGTCGCCTTCGCCGCTGTCGAGTTTTTCCAGATTAAAAACATCTTGGTAAAACGCGACCGCCCTCTTGATGTCATCCACTTCGATGGCGACGTGATTGCAGCCGTATACGTGTACACTCATGTCACAATTTACATCGTCCGGTGCTGGAGAAAACTGTAAGACAAGACCGATATGGATGAGTTCAGTTATCTTTCCGTTCTCATTTCGGTCATCCTTGGCCTGGCTGTGACGCAGATTCTGAAAGGCTTCAGAGGAGTATTGCTGTCCCGAAGCCGAATTCGCATCTACTGGCCGGTTGTCGCGTGGGCCGCCCTGTTGCTCCTGGTTTGTTCGCAAAACTGGTGGTCGATGTTCGGAATGCGGGCTAGGCACGATTGGACCTTCTGGCAGTTTGCGATGGTGTTGCTCAATACCGTCTGCATTTACATGCTGGCGGGATTGATCTTCCCCGACTTGTTCGGTGAGGAAGTTGTCGATCTAAAAGAAAACTTTTACGCCCATCGCGGATGGTTTTTCTCGCTCGGCGTTGCTACGATAGTTGTCAGCGTCTGCAAAGATGTCGTTTTGGATGGCAGATTGCCTCATCCGACGAATCTTGCCTTCCAAGCGATTTTTGGAGCGACCCTTTTCGTCGGCGCGCTTACTCGACGCGAACAGTACCACAAGACTCTGGTCGTATTTGGGATCGCTTCTTTCGTGCTCTACATCGTCATTCTCTTTGCGCGGCTACGATAGTTCGCGCTTTCGGAAGTGGCGGTAGGCGTGCTGGCCGGGACCTATTGTCTTAGTCGCTCCAAAGCTTTGATCATTTCTGCGCTCCGACCGCGAATCTCTTTCCGGTGCGCGAAAGCAAGTTCTTCGATCAACTTCTCACCTTTTATAGTGAGTTGAAGATGCCGCCGTCGGCGATCGGAAGAGCTTGGCTCGCGTGTGATCAGTCTTCTTTCGGCCAAGCGATCGACAATGTTGACCGCGGAATGATGTTTGACCTGAAGACGCTCGCTCAGCTGCGAGACGGTCAACCCTTCGGGTGAGGCGAAGGCTTTGATCGCGAGGAGTGCTTCGTATTGCTCAGGATTCAGACCGGCGCTGGCACCGAGCAAATCTTTGCTGAATCGCAAGAATTTGCGCAAGACATAGCGGAATTCGGCCAGGGCTTCGTAATCGTCAGGATGCAGGCGTGACATGTAATTACCGGTACCCGTCGGGTCTAGTCGGACGACATATCGAACATCGATATATTGGCATAGCGAGTGCTGCGCTCTTTCTATTTCTATTACATGAGCAAGCCCGCTGCAAAGTCTCAGACTGGTTTCACCCTCGTTGAAATCATGATCGTCGTCGCCATTATCGCGCTCCTTGCGGCCATCGCCGTTCCTGGCTTCCTCCGCGCGCGCAAACGCTCCCAAGCCAGCCGCATCCTCAACGATTTGCGCATGATTGATTCGGCGGTCGATCAGTACGCCATTGAAACCAACCGAACAACTGGCGCCACGGTTAACACCGCGGATTGGACGAACTACCTTAAGAAAGGCTCGCTGCTCTACAATAGCGGAAAAAGCCTTCTTGGGAGCGACTATGGCGCCCAACAGATAGATACGATCCCGACGGTGCCGGCAAACGACTACGCGACATTGTCGGACGTGGCGGGCGTAGGGTTCTGGTCGCCCTACGGGCCGTAACAACGCGGGTTTTTGCCACCGACACAATCAGATCGCGCGTTTTATCGCCGCCGGTGAATGATTCCTTCCAGCAGCTACATTATTTTTCGAATACACGGCTAGATTTCTGCTTTTCCCAAGCACATGGATCGACAAACAACGATCGATCAATTGGAAGAACTTCTTCCGCTAGCGGCGCAGTGGGCCGCGGAACAGGAACGGCGCGTCCTCTGTGAAGGCGTTCGCCTTTCTGAAATCGAATTGGCCGACGCTAGAGCTATCGGCGTGCGCGATCCGGAGCGAGTCCGTTTGCTGCGGGTCGACGCGGTCCCGGTTCCAGCGCATCCAATGCTGAGGGCTGCGGCCGCTTCAATTAATTTTCTAACTGCCGCGCCGCGCGGTCTGGCGTTGGACTATGGAATTTTTGTTCGCGCTGATCACTGGCGTGATCGCGCGCTCATTACTCACGAGCTGGTGCACACCGCCCAATTTCAAAGACTCGGCGGAATCCTACCGTTTCTCCAGACTTACATTTTCCAATGTGCAACCGTCGGCTATCCGAATGCGCCTTTGGAATTGGAAGCAGTCGCGACTGCCGCGCGAATTTGTTCCGCCTGACCGGAACTTTCTCGACACCTGCCGCGCGTTCCGGTTGAAGTAGCGTTTCGCGCGTGGATCCCTTCAGTTACATCAACCGAGAGATCTTTTTGCTTTTCGCCCTCGTTTTCCTGATCGTTCTCATCGACACGGCGCTCAAAAGGCCTGGACCATTTTCGCGCGCAGGGCCCGGTTTACGCCGTAACCATGCTGATGTGGTTCCTTCTTTGTCTCGTGGCCGCGTTTACCAAGGGCAGACGGTTTCACGCCTGCTTTGCCGTGGTTTTCCTGATCTACAATCTCGCTTTCGCCGGAATGCAACTAATCACTGCCCAGGACGCATCTGGCGCCGGCCTGCTGCGATCGAGATAATAGATAAACCGACTTACTTTTTTCTATGGCCGATCATTTCGCCGCGGACACTGCGCGAATCGAGCCTGGTGAGATTTTTTCTCATGCTCGATGTGAGCAGCGAAATGTGCGGGATCTCACAAAGATGTTCGGCGATAAACCAGACCGGTTTCTCGGTTGTCATCCAATTGAGATGGTCGAAGCGCGCCAGGTTCACTGGACGCGAGTAGCGACGCAAAGTGCGCTCGAATCGCAGATTGAAATAAATATTGAAGTAGCTCATCGCGAGCTCGCGCAGCGTGCGATAGACGGGCTCGCGATAACGACAGCCGGTGAAGTTGGATTTCGCGACCGCGCCCCAATGTCCGCACACCTTAAAGATCGCGACTACGTGATCAGTGTCTTGCTTCGCTTCTAAATCGAAGACGAGCGGCGGAAAGCCCAGGACGCGAAGTGCGGCGGCCGCAAAAACTCCGCCTTCGAGACAAGATGCGGTACGATCATGCAAAACACGTTTCGGCGAGCGCGCGGTGTAACCAAGATTATAAGGCAGCCCATCCAGAAAACGCTGCACGCCGACAGGCGTTTTCAACCCGCGGAGCACCC
>Ga0207646_10002318_pt1 | contig 22569 bp, 17 predicted proteins | sample KBSK5502metaG_FD_184343 | JGI IMG/M metagenome (GOLD analysis project Ga0207646, IMG submission 184343) | Corn, switchgrass and miscanthus rhizosphere microbial communities from Kellogg Biological Station, Michigan, USA - KBS K5-50-2 metaG... | ecosystem: Host-associated > Plants > Roots >... | reverse complement strand
AACAGTGGAGAGATCGTCCAATCGAGATGCGACGAGGCGACCCTCGGCGTCGACCCATGTCGTGAGGCCACGCGATTCGTCATCGATGCGCCAGGCGCGAACGGTGTCCTTGTGTGCAACCGCCCACGCGCCACCGGCACCAGGCCTCGCGCTGTCGACGACTGTGAACAGTGATTCCGCCCGGATTCGCAGCTCGGGTCGGACCACCAGCCGCGTCGTCGGATCAAAGACCGACATTGTCTGCCGGCGACCGATCTTCGGCGGACCCGCCAGCATGAACGCAACGGTCGCCAGCGACGGCGTGAATAAAGGCGGCATGAACGTGTAGCGAGCGGGGGGGCGGCCTCCCGTCGTTTTCGTTCCGGCAATGAACAGCGACGTGTCCTCTTCGACCGCTGCGTTGATGGAGAACGGACGCGTCTTGCGCGCGATGTCGATGGTGAGATCGGCGAGGCGAAAGCCACGGGTGAGTCTGGTCTGCCAACGCGCCGACGTTCTTTCGAGGCCAGATCTCGCCGGATAATCGCCGACAAAATACTCTTCGCTCACCAGCGTGTTGGCCGTCGTGTCGAGCGCCGAAGCTGCGGCGCCGATCTGCTCGCCATTGCGCTCCACGATGTAGTAGAACGTCGCCGGCTGAACCCTCAGCGCCACCTCCGAGAGTTGCTGCGCTTCGCTGCGGTTCGCGTTGCGGCGCGCCATCATCGCCATGCCGCCGAGCCAAAGGGCGACGATCAGGACAGCTACCACTCCACGACTGTATCTCATTGGCGCTGCCGCGCGCGACTGGCGCGGCGATCAGGACTGGATCGGGGATTCACCCCTATTAGACGATTTGGAGGCTCGGCGGTTGTATGGAACCGCAGAGCAGGCTGTGGCCTCCAGCGATGTCTACGATTAGACGATTTGTAGACTGGTCTCGCTATTTATCCAGCCAAGGTAGCGTTCCAGGCCGCCCGTCACCGGGACGGCCAGCAGCTCTGGAACCTTGTAGGGATGTAGCTCCTTGAATGCTTTTTCTAGCCCGTGAATTGCCCCAGAGCGAGTCTTGAGCATCACCACGACTTCGGTTTCGTCGGCGAGCTTGTCTTCCCAACGGTACAGCGAGCGTGCGGCCGGCAAAATCGTCCCACACGCGACCAACCGGCGATCGAGCAGCGCGCGGACGAACTTCGCCGCTTCATCGGTATTGGCCAGCGTTGTCAAAACGACGACTGCGTCGGTGTGCGGCACTGCGGATCGGGGTCAGGGGTCAGGTTGTGAAGAATCTAATCACAAAAAGCTTAACAATGACTTTGGAGGGGAACATCTTAAAGACAGCCGACCTACACTACCATGCGCCTCGACACCTCACTGTACATCAATCGTGAGCTGAGCTGGCTGGAGTTCAACGCCCGGGTGTTGCACGAGGCGTTCGACCCGCGGAACCGCCTGCTGGAGCGGCTAAAGTTCCTGTCGATCTTCAGCACCAATCTCGACGAGTTCTACATGGTCCGCGTCGCCGGTCTGCGACGGCAGATCATGGCCGGCGTCCACGCCACCGGCGCCGATGGGATTCCCCAACCCCAGCAGCTCGATGCGATTGCTGCACGCGTCGCCGAGCTGATGGAGCTACAGCGGAAATGCCTGTGCGACGTGCTGCTCCCAGAGCTGGAGGAGCACGGCATCAAGATCGTTGGGATGAAAGATGTCTCGAAGACGGAGGGTCAACGCCTCCATCAGTTCTTCGAGTCCCAGGTGTACCCGGTGCTGACTCCGCTGGCGGTCGACCCCGCCAATCCGCCCCCGTACATCGGCAATCTTGCATTGTCCCTCGCCATCCAGATCCATGATCCTGCGACGAACTCATCGCATCTCGCCCGAATCAAAGTCCCCAAGAGTCTGCCGCGTTGGGTGCCTTATGGCGAAAAGAACCACTTCGTTCCACTGGAACAATTGATCGCCGCCGATCTGGAATCGCTGTTCCCGGGGATGGAGGTCGGCGAGTGCCGCGCGTTTCGGGTGACCCGCTACTCGGATCTCGAGCTGCCGGTGTTCGATGAGGATGACGATTTGCTCACGGCCATCGAAGAGCAGGTCTTCGAGCGGAGATTCGCCGAGGTCGTGCGTGTCGAAGTGGAGAAGGGGACATCGCCCGAGCTGCGCGAGTTGATTCTCTCCGAGCTGCGCGAGGAGCAGCCGAGCGAGATGCCGTCGCTCTCCGACAGCGACCTGGTCGAGACAGGTGCCATGCTCGACCTCGGCGACCTGATGTGGATCGCGACGATGAACATACCGGAGCTGCGCGATCCGCCCTTTGTGCCGGTGACGCCGTCCGAGCTGCGCGACACGTCGCGGTCGATGTTCGACATCATCAGACAGGGCGACATCCTCGTCCATCACCCGTTCGATTCGTTCGAAACGTCAGTAGAGCATTTTCTCCTGGCAGCTTCCGCAGATCCGAACGTGTTGGCGATCAAGATGACGTTGTATCGCACGTCGGGCGACACGGAGATCGTGCGCGCACTTACGGAAGCGGCGCAGCGGGGAAAGCAGGTCGCCGTTCTCATCGAGCTCCAGGCCAGGCAGGACGAGCTGAACAACATCGCCTGGGCGCGCACCCTCGAAGGTTTCGGCGTGCACGTCGCTTTCGGGCTGCGCGGTCTGAAGATTCACACCAAGATCGCGCTGGTCGTGCGTAAGGAGAGCGACGGAATCCGGCGCTACGCCCACATCGGATCCGGCAACTACAACTCCCAGACGGCAACCGTCTACACCGACCTCGGTCTGTTCACGGCCAAGCCGGACATCGGCGCCGATCTAACGGATCTGTTCAACTCAATGACTGGATTCTCCCGCAAGAATTCCTTTCGCAATCTGCTGGTCGCTCCCCGCAACATGCGGGCGCGCTTCACCGAGATGATCGATCGCGAGGCTGACCACGCCCGGCGGGGCAGGCCGGCGCGGATCATTGCCAAGATGAACGCGCTCGTCGACCCGGAGATCATTCAGCACCTCTACGATGCTTCAGAGGCGGGTGTCGACATCGATCTGATCGTGCGCGGCATCTGTTGCCTGCGGCCGGGAATTCCCGGCCTCAGCGACAACGTTAGCGTTATCAGCATCGTCGGGCGGTTCCTCGAGCATTCACGAATTTTCTACTTCAAGAATGACGGTGGGGAGGAAATCTATTTCGGATCCGCCGACTGGATGCCGCGCAATTTCGATCGTCGCGTCGAGGTCGTCGCACCCATCGACGATCGTCGGCTCCACGAGCGCGTCTGTTCGCTGCTCGAGACGCAGCTCGCCGACAACCGGCAGGCGTGGGACCTATTCCCCGATGGCAGCTACGTGCAGAGGAAGCCCGGCCCCGACGTGGTGATATCCACCCACGAACGGTTGCTGAAAGACTCCTGGGGAATGTCGGTCCGCGCTTCTATCGATGGCGAGGGCGCGTCGCATCCGTCGCCTTCTCCGCAGCCGGCGGGGGCTCAGTCGGCGGCGCCGACCTCGTCGTCGTAGGTCATCACCGAACCGTCGGGGCCCACAATCTCCACCGGAACACCGGTGATCTCTGACAGCAGATTCGACTTTCGTGCCGCTCCCCACAAATCCAGACGCAGATTCAGATTGGCGCGACGCGGCACCGCTGTCAGGCGCAGTGCTCGCTCCAGCCAACGGACCTTTATCTCCGCGACCGCAGACGCGTGGCCTCTGTCGAATCCGTCCGCCACGCGCAGTATCGCGGAGAGCCTCTTAATCGTGCGACGCAATTGCTTATCGAGACCGCTGTAATTGCTGTGCTGCTTCTTCGGCTCAGCACCCCGGTGATACCGCGCCACATTGGCGACGATGATCTGCTCCGACGGCGTCATCCCCAGCAGCTCGGCGTGCTCGATGAGATGGTAGGAATGCTTGTTGTGCTTGTCGTAGCTGATGTGATAGCCAATGTCGTGGAGAAGAGCGGCGTCGGCGAGGAGTCGTCGATCTTCCGGCGCACAACCCAGCCGCTGTCCGATCGAATCGAACAGCTGGAGCGCCAGCTTCTGCACGTGCTGCGAGTGCGGCGCCTCGTAGTGAGTTCGTTCCGCGAGCTGCAGCACCGAGCGCTCGCGGGCTTCGCCCTGGTCGGCAGGTGACGGCGCCACATGCGCGCTTTCGAGAAGAATTCCTTCGCGAATGCCGTAGGCCGAGACGACGAGCTCCTTGGCTTCGACGCGCGCGGCGACTTCCGCGGCAACGGCAAGTCCGCCAACGATGATGTCGCTCCTCGCCGCGTTCAATCCGGGAACCGTCTGACGCTCGGCGAGCGACATGCTCTGCAACATGTCGACAATGTGCTCCAGCTCGACGCGCGGGATCACAGTACCATGCACCGTCTTCGCCTGCGCCATGCCGACGCGCGCCAGATACATCGAGGCGAGGCTGGTAAACGTCCCGCCCGAGCAGAAGATGCGCGGCACGCGCCAGTGACGCGTCAATCGCCGGCGCACCTCGTTGCGCACCTGCTTCCGCAACTTCCGTAGCCCCTTCTTTCTGGCGTCGGGACTCAGGTACCGCTCCGACATGTGAATGGCCCCGAGCGGCAACGACACCAAACGCTCGACGAGACCGTCCTCGCTGAGGGCGAGCTCGAGCGATCCACCACCGATGTCCATGACGACGGCGCGTCCCGATCCGAGATCGAAATGAGCGAGCGCGCTGCGAAAACTGAGTCGAGCCTCGTCCTCGCCCCGCAGAATTCGCACTCGGAGTCCGGTCTCCGCTTGCACGCGCTCGAGGAACTCCTTGCCATTTTCGGCGTCGCGCACTGCACTCGTGGCGACGACTTCCGTGCGCTTGACGCCGAGCTGAGTGCCGAGGGTCGCCATCCTGCTCAGCGCGATGAGCGCGTTCTGGATGGCGATCTCACTCAGCACGCCGGTCTCGAGCAAGCCAGCGCCCAGGCGTGGCGCCGCCTTCATTTCGTCTACAACGCGAATGGTGCCATTCGGAGAGACGTCGGCAATCGTCTGGCGAATCGAGTTTGACCCGATATCGATCGCCGAGATGCGAATCTCCTCCCCTCCAGCCGGAGCGCCGGAGGTGCTGAGAGTCAGATGCGGAGTCGACGAAGTTGCCATTCTACAAAGTTGACGCGTACACGCGAGAATTGAAACTGTTTTTTCAGTGGCATCGACCGCCGCCCTGGTCCCAGACTCTGCCGTCCGTGTCGATGAAGCTGTGCCGGTATTGACCGTCGCCGAGCATCACCTTGAGGACTCCGAAGCGACCCTGGATCTGGGCCACGGAGTTTCGCGCGAGAGGATAGCGAAAGCGGCGCAGCTCACCACCACCGGTTCCGGTAATGATTTGCTCGATTCCTTTTATCGAGTCCGGCGTTCCGTCCGGTCTCTGCGGGAGGAATCGCTCGTAGTCATGGTCGTGCCCGTTGAGCACGAGGTCAATGCCGCCAGCGTAAAGAATCTGCCACAGATTCTGCACCATCGTCGTTCCGCCGTTGGTGCCGGAGCTGAAGAGCGGGCGGTGGAAATAAGCCAGCGCGCACTTCGTCCGATGCTGCTGGAGATCGCTGCGCAACCAATCCTCCTGCGCCTTTGCCAAATCCGGATCCGGGTTCTCGAAGTACAGCTCGCTGTTGAGCGAGATGATGTGCCAGCTGCCGACGTCGAAGCTGTAGTATCCTTTGCCGGGCGGCCCCGCTCGATCGCCGAAGTAAGCGAAATAGGGATCGCCGCTGCCGCTATCGTAGTCGTGATTTCCCGGCGAGGTGTGCAGCACGCTCATGATGCGCCGCCGCCCCCACGTCGGAGCGAAGCAGCGCGGAAAGTCGTTCGTGACGCCCTGTTGACCGGACGGGTACGCGTTGTCACCGAAGGTCGCGACGACGGTCTGCACGCCCCGAGCGCTGTCCGCGCGCAGTAGACTATCGACCAGCACTGCGGTTGCTTCGTCCCCCGGTGTCCCGCACACCGCGATGTCACCTGCTCCGATCAAGACCGGCGCGCCTTTCAGCACGACTTCCTGCTCGGGCGGGGCTTCCCTGGTTGGCGACGGCTTCTCCTCGCACGCGACAATGCTCACCAGCGACGCGAAAACCACCAAAGCTCTGATCAGAACGCGAAGCCGAAAGTCGTGACTATGTGATGGCCTTTCCGATTGGTGAACAGCACGTTGAAGTTCGGCGCCGCGTTGAGGTACCCGACCCAGAAACCGCCACCCGCTGCGCTATGCCATCCGCCCGGCGATTGTCCGTTCACGTATACTCGCCCCGCGTCGGCGAATCCGATCGCGCCGACATCGAGCGGCAGAATGAAGGGGAATTTCGCGAGGGGGACGCGCAACTCTGTCGTCCCGTACGCCGATGCCTCACCTGCCCACCGCTGGCGTTCCTCGGTCCTGAAAGTCTCCGAGCCGCCGAGAAAAGCGGCATCGAAATAGGGGAAGGGACCCCACAACTTCTTGCCGCCCGCACGCAGCGCCAGCACCGGCTTCTTGGCCACCGGCAGCGTGAAAAACGCTCCTGCCCACCCGTCGACAGCTTCGTATGGCGTCGCGACATCCCACATGCCGGGATATCCGCTGCCGAGAACGTCCAGCACAAAGCGCGGCTTCATCGTGTCCGATACGCTGCGGCTGTCGAGATGCATCTTCAGCTGGAGACCAGCCTGTCCGAACTTCGTAAAGCCCGTCGGACGCTGCTGCGATATGAACCGATTGGCAATGCTGTCGGTGGTGGTGTAGCCGACGATCGGCCCGAGTGAGATGTCGCTCACGGGACTTAGTGACAGCCCCACTGCTGGTCTGAATTGCCACTGTCGCTGCCGCACGTCGTAGAGTCTGCCGCGCAAATCGGCGACATCATTGCCGAAGCCGTGGAACTGCACGACCTCGAACTGCGACATGTGGCCGTTCACCGGAATGTGGAGGTCGGATTCCTCGAACCGTTTGTCGAACGCCGCTCTGATGCGCATGCGATTGCTCGCCGTCGCCTGGGCGATGTCCGCTGACATCATCGTCGCGTACGGCACGTCGCGGAAACCGTACTGATACTTCGTGAAGCCGATCACCGGATAGATCCCCAGGCCGCGCTGCGAGTGCAGCCCGAGTATCGGACGGATCGAGGAGCCACGGTCCTGCTGTGGCGGAATGAGCTTCCCATACGCGTGCAGCCACGGGCGGCGATTGAAGGAGTGATTGAACGCGTTGTCGATGTTGATTTTTTCGTCGACGGTGTCCTTGGCGTACTTCACGTCGTTGACCGTGCCCGCGTCATAGAACCGGGTCGTGTTTCTCCGGCCACCGACAGTCGAGAGATCAACGAAGGTGTTTGTACCGTTGCCACCAATGATTCGCACTGGAATGCTCTGCCGGACATTTCCTTCCACGGTTGCCCGGTCGTCGCTCCCGTGCAGGTAGATGCGGATCTCCTTGGTGTCGGCCGAAACGAATCGCCTCGACAAGTACGGGGCGTCAGCGGATCGAAGTTGAACGTCTACAATTCCATCTCCCGAGCGCACCACGGTAGCCTGTTCGGCCGCGTCAGTGCCGTGAATGTCGGCGACCCTCCATAGCTCCTTGTAGTACCTGTCGGCGACACCGCGAAGCCCGTTGCGACGTGCCTTGAGCTTCGCCGCCAGAGTGCGCGAATTAGCGGCGTATTCCGGTGGGAGAGTGGTCAGCGCGTTATCGATCACCTGGTCCGTGATCCTCTGCATCAGACTCGTCGCCACCGAATCCCACGCCGCCTTGTCCAGACCTTGGAGCATGCGACGGTCGAAATCACCGGCGTTGGCGAACAGAGCCTGTGGATCCGGATACCTGGCGGTGAACGTCACGAGGCTCGGAATCGCCAGACGCGCGATACTCATCACCAGTCCGCCGTACGAGACGAAGACCTTGTCGCGGTCGGTGGCGATCGGCTCCCAGGGCACCTCGTCCTTTTTTCCAAATCGCGCCCACTTCCATTGGTCCGGATGACGGTCGTTGTCGCCGAGGATCAAGTCCATCTCGACCGCCGTCAGGAAATTGAGCGCATCGATGCGCGTCTGAGGGTCGGTGTTAATGTGCGCCAGCAGAGAGTCGCTGCCGATAATGTTCTCGGCATCGGCGAAAGCCTTACCCTTTTCCGGTTTTTCGGGATGTTGCTCCATCTCGCCGAGCATGCCCGCGAAGTCCTTTCTGAATTCACCGAGGATCGGATCGTCCGGCATCATCATCACGGTAGGACTTGGATGAAGAACTCCCGACACCGTCTGAATGGGCGCTGTAGCGATGGCGCCCAGAGGATGCGAGGCGCTCCCCTCGTCACGGACGATGTACCATATGATCGTCCCCCTGTACTGTTCGGGCAGAATGCTGAATCCCTTCCGCACAGATCGAAACGCCCATGTGGTTCCATCCTCAGCGTCGAATCGCACTGACCTGGTTTGCGCGCCGCCACCCCGCTTGGTCGGCTTCAGGCCGCCGTGAAAGGTTTGCAGGTTGAGAATTGGCACCGTGATCTGGGTAGTCCACAGATCCCGGTAGTTGTCGCCCAACAGAGCGCGGTGAAAACTCCCCGCCCTATAGATCTCGCCCGGCACCACGACGACGCTGTCACGTCCGGCTGCCCGCACCGTTTGATTCTGGGCGATCGCGGTTGAAGGGGCGGCGACCAGGAAGGCCGACGCCAAGGCGAGGGCAAGACGCGCTCGATTGAAGTCTTCTAGTAGGGTGATTCCAGCCACTATGGCCGCCATTTGTAGACTGTGATCGCCGCCGGCAGCACGTTCGCCTCGTCGCTCACCAGCAGTAGCCTGTCTTTCGTGATTGCCACTCCTTCCGGCTGCCGGTGGTCACCTGGCAACGGCCCGGAGCGCACGACGTCGCCGTCAGGGGTAACTACGGCGAGTCCCTTTTCGTGGGATGCAATGATCACGTAATTTCGCGTGAACGGATCGATGGTGATGTCGGAAGGCCTGAAGTTTTTCCATTTGTTGGATCCGATCACCTGGTGGAGCGGAACCCTCAGGATCGTGAACGTCGACCGATTCAGCGGCAGCGGCAGATGGTATATCACGAGGTCCTGCGGCGCCTGCTTGTCGAGAATTCTTTTGCACACCATCGACAGGCGCGTGCTGTCGGCCTCGTATGTGAGACCCTCGAACTCGCATTGTTTGCGCAGTCCCGTATCGAACATGATGAACTGAACCTGCTGGCCGTCCGCCCCCTCTCTGAATCGAAAGAGCTTGCCATCGCTTGCCATCAGGTAGATGTCATCGCCGGCGATCGTTATGGCCTCGAAATCTTCCTTTTGGTTACCGATTAGTGAGAAGCCTTTGAGCAGGATTCCGGTTTTAGGATCGATCTCGGAAACACGACCGGCGTTATCGTCGTGTGTGAGCACCGTGCCGCGCGAGGTGAGGGCAAGGCCGGAGATCTCCCGTAACTGTGGTGGCATGATCCATTTGGCCAGCTCCACGACCTTGTCTGGATTGGCGTCAGCGGTCGCGATCCGGCGCGCCAGCGCCTCCCTTCGTGTTGCTGCTAATTTTTGCAGCTCGGCCCCCTTGGCCTGGGGCGTCTCGCGACACGCGCTTGCGCATGGGATCGCACTCAAGAGGAGCACCAGTCCGCGCCTGCCGATCATGCTTTCACGCCATCATTCTTTTCCTTCTTTTCCTCCTTCTTTTCCTCCTTCTTTTCCTTTTCTCTCTCGACCTCACCGCTCGTTTCGAGCTCGGCGGTGGCGACGACGCCATCCGCGTTCTCGTGGATGGCAGTCAGGAGCACATCCCGCTGGATCGACTTCTTCAGGCGGGTGAGGTAGTAGATCTCGCACGGCTTCCCGGTATTGGTGACGATCTCGTCGAGGGACCACCGCTTGGTCATTCTCTCGAGAACCTCCTCGACCCGCCTCTGCGCTTCCGGCACGTCATCGCACGTGACGGTCAGGATCGAGTCGAAGCGCGGCTTTTTCCTCTTTCTTCCAACCGTCTTGCTGACACGGCTGAAGCGATCAGCGAGTGCCGCGGCTTTATCCGGGGTCAGCGAGAGCACCAGGTCGCGATCGGGAATTTGGTGGTCTCCCGTCGGACTCGCGAGAGCTTCCAGGGGACGTGACCACTGCGCTGCTGCGGTCGGCATCAGCATGTTCCGCCCATAGTCATAGTGCCACGTGACGATCAGGACGAAGTTGAAGACGATTGAGATAACCGCGCCGACGGCGAGCGACTGCACTCCTGCCGCGAACCCGACGACGATGCTCAGGAAAATGTAGACCAGATCCCTGGAGTCGCGGAGCGTAGTCCTGAATCGCACCGCGCCAACCACTCCGGCAAGGCTGAACGCCAATGCCAGGCTGTTCTGGACGATGAACACGATGCCCGCAACCACCAGCGGGAGGATGATCAGCGTCTGCACGACGTTTTGATTGTGCTGCCCGCCTGAGGGCCGGGCCGACATGTACACCCAGGTTACCGGAAGCATCAGCACCAGGGCGCCGATGAGAATCAACACCGTCGTCACCGCGACATCGAAGAGTGACCCTGGGCCGAAGCTCACTGACGCGGTCGGGGACGAGCTGAGCGCGTCGGTCAAAGCCGTCGGACCTTCCGGGACATCTCCCAGGCCCTTGGCCGAGATCCGCGCGATCTCGCCGGGGAAGAAATACGCCAGTATGGCTACGACGACCGCCACAATCGCGTAATACGCCACCAGACGGCGCATCGGGCGGTCCGACTTCATCGTGATGACGTCTATCAGGTGTCTTAGAACTGGCATGGCCCACCTCAGGTGCAAAATGGTTGCCTGACCAGCACTTGGACCAGCCAGACCCCCGCTAATTAGCCGTAATGGGCCGACTTGAGTCTCGCCCCGCAACTGGCGAGTTTACGAGGCTATGCCCGAAGAATCCCTGATCGTCCGCGGCGCCCGCGAACACAACCTTAGAAATATCGATGTCACCATCCCGCGTGACCGGCTGACGGTCATTACCGGGCTGTCGGGATCGGGGAAGTCTTCGCTTGCTTTCGACACCATCTACGCCGAGGGCCAGCGCCGGTATGTGGAGTCTCTTTCGGCCTATGCCCGGCAGTTCCTGGGCCTGATGGAGAAGCCGGACGTCGACTCCATCGAAGGTCTGTCGCCGGCAATCTCGATCGAACAGAAATCCGCCGGCCACAATCCCCGGTCGACGGTCGGGACGGTCACCGAGATCTACGACTACCTGCGTCTGCTGTACGCCCGCGCCGGGACCCCGCACTGCCCCAACTGCGGGCGCCCGGTCGAGCGCCAGAGCGCTGGTCAGATCGCCGATTCAATCCTGCAATGGCCGGAAGGAACGAAGATCGAGATCCTCGCCCCGCTGGTGCGGAGTCGCAAAGGAGAATTCCGCGAGTTGTTTGATGCCGCGCGGAAGCAGGGCTTCGTGCGCGCGATTGTCGACGGCGAGCTGGTCGAAGTAGCCAACCCGCCCAAGCTCAATCGGCGGATGAACCACAACATCTCCGTCGTCGTCGATCGCCTGGTGGTTCGTGGTGAAGACCGCAGCCGCTTGAACGACTCCGTCGAGACCGCGCTCAAGCTCTCTGAAGGCCTGGTCGAGGTTCAGCGCGCCGACGATCGAACTCATCATCTCTTCTCTGAGAAGTACGGTTGCCCCGAGTGCGGGATTTCGCTGCCGGAGCTGGAGCCGCGCCATTTTTCCTTCAACTCGCCATTCGGCGCCTGCCCCGCCTGCGGCGGGCTGGGCTCGCGTCGCGAAGTGAGCGAGGAGCTCATACTCGGCGATCCGAGCATCAGCATCCTCGAAGGGGTGATCCTCCCCTGGGGCGAGCCCGACGGCTACCTGAAGAAGGTGATCCTGCCCGGTCTCGCCAAGCAGTTCGGCTTCAATCTGAACGCGCCGTGGGGGCAGCTCAGTCCCGAAGTGAAGGAGAAGCTCCTTTACGGCACCGGCGGAAAGAGCGGAACCCGGATCGACAACTCGGGCACGCACTGGGAAGGAATCATCTCCAACATCCAGCGCCGCTACGACGAGACCGAATCCGATTCGGTGCGTCTCGAGCTCGAGGAGTACATGCAGGCGCGGGCGTGCACGACGTGCGGCGGACGCCGGCTGAAGCCTGAGTCGCTGGCGGTAACGCTTGACGGGCGGAATATCGGTGAGGTCGTGGAATTCTCCATCACTGAGGCGCAAAGCTTCTTCGAGAACGTTCCGGTACGCGACAATGGCAAGCCGGGGCTGGATCCGGAGATCGCGGCGCCAATTCTAAAGGAAGTGCGTGAGCGACTGCGTTTCCTGAACGACGTCGGACTCGAGTATCTCACACTGGGTCGGTCCGCCGAGTCGCTCTCCGGTGGCGAGGCGCAGCGGATCCGACTGGCTACGCAGATCGGATCGAGACTCGTCGGTGTGCTCTACATCCTCGACGAGCCGTCGATCGGACTGCACCAGCGCGACAACGCCCGCTTGCTCAATACCCTCCGCCAGCTGCGGGACCTCGGCAACACCGTCATTGTCGTGGAGCACGACGAGGAGACGATGCGGGCTGCCGATCACCTGATCGATCTCGGCCCGGGAGCGGGGAAGCACGGCGGACTCGTGATCGCCGAAGGAACGGTCGATCAGGTGCGGGCCACCAACGAGTCCATCACTGGGCGATACCTGCGCGGCGACGTCGAGATTCCTATTCCCGAAGTCCGTCGCAGAATGGATCCCGATCGTGTGATTCGCATCGAAGGCGCGCGCGAACACAACCTGCGCGACCTCGACGTTGAGATTCCGCTCGGGCTTTTCGTCGCGGTAACCGGTGCCTCCGGCAGTGGGAAGTCGACGCTGATCGAGGACATCCTGCATCGGGCGATGGCGCGGCACTTCTATCGGGCTCGGGTGATCCCGGGCAAGCACGATCGCATCACCGGCTTCGAGCACCTCGACAAAGTCATTGATATCGATCAGAGCCCGATCGGTCGTACGCCGCGATCCAATCCGGCGACGTACACGGGATTGTTCACGCCGATCCGTGAGCTGTTCGCCGAGTTGCCGGAGGCGAAGATCCGCGGCTACGGTCCGGGAAGATTCTCGTTCAATGTGAAGGGAGGGCGGTGCGAAGCGTGCGAAGGCGACGGTCTGGTGAAGATCGAGATGCACTTCCTGCCCGACGTCTACGTGCCGTGCGACGTCTGCAAGGGCAAGCGCTACAATCGCGAGACCCTCGAAGTTCGCTTCCGCGGTCTCAGCATTGCCGACGTCCTCGAGCAGACGGTCGAGGATGCCCTCGCATTCTTCGAGAACCAGCCACGCGTCCGCCAGAAGCTCCAGACTCTGTTCGATGTCGGGCTTGGCTACATCCACCTCGGCCAGTCAGCGACGACGCTGTCCGGCGGCGAGGCGCAGCGCGTCAAGCTCGCGGCGGAGTTATCGAAGCGCGACACCGGTCGGACCTTCTACATCCTCGACGAGCCGACAACCGGCCTGCACTTCGAGGACGTGCGAATGCTTCTGAGCGTGTTGCACCGTCTGGTTGACCGCGGCAACACCGTGCTCGTCATTGAGCACAACCTCGACGTCATCAAGACCGCCGACTGGATCGTCGACCTTGGTCCTGAGGGCGGACTCCGCGGCGGCACCGTCGTCGCAGCTGGAACTCCGGAAGATGTTGCGGATGCTAAGGAATCGTATACCGGGCAATATCTCCGGAGTATGCTCAAACGGGAAAGGAGCAAGGGCAGAACGCGGGTCGCGCTACGGGCAGGGTAAAATCCCGAGACCCGTTACCCGTTACCCGTTACCCGTAACGCGTAACCCGTTTCCGGTTAGCCGTGCCCGTTTCCCGTTTCCCGTTTTCCGATTCCCGATTCCCGATTCCCGATTCCTGATTCCCCGATTGCCGGCATCGCCTCTTCCTCGGACATCGGGTAGCGGGAAACGCGTAACAGGTAACAGGTAACAGGTAACGGGTAGCGGGTACCGGGTAGCGGGTAACGGGTAACGGGTTACGGGTTACGGGTTACGGGTTACGGGTTACGAGTTACGGGTTACGGGTTACGGGTTACGGGTTACGGGCGCACTCGCTCACAGCGGCCAGCCGCTCCGCTCGGCGCTCCCGGCTGGTATTCTTCAGTGTGACCTCGGAGGGCGGCGATAGATGGTAAGTCTTCTCGACATCATTGGACCCGTGATGGTAGGCCCATCCTCGTCACATACGGCGGGCGCCTGCCGCCTCGGGCTACTCGCCCGCGGACTGATCGGTGGGACTCCGCAAAGCGGCGTCCTTCAGCTCCACGGCTCCTTCGCGCGCACCGGCGAGGGCCACGGCACCGACAAGGCACTCGTCGGCGGCCTCCTGGGTTTCCGCCCCGATGACGAACGGCTTCGCGACGCGCTCATGATCGCCGAGCGGGAAGGCCTGGATTACAAGTTCGAGAAAACCACCATTGCCGACGCCGCCCACCCGAACACCGTGCGCATCTCCGTCGAGCTCAATGGCAACAAAGCCACCATGCTCGGATCGTCGCTGGGGGCGGGGAGAATCCTCGTCCAGGAGATCGACGGCTACCCCGTCGAAGTGACCGGAAACTTACACACCATCGTTCTCGTAGCTGAGGATAGGAAGGGCTCGATCGCCAGAATCACGGGGATTCTTGCCAATCACGACATCAACATTGCAACGCTGAGGCTGACGAGAAAGGAGAGAGGCGGCGACGCATTCATGGTGATCGAATGCGACGAGGAGCCGGACAAAGCGGCGGGCGCGGAACTACGGGCGCTCGACTGGGTGCGGTGGACACGCCGTCTCGACAAAGTGAGCGGGGGCTGATTGTACAAAGCGCTCGCTGATGCAATCAAGGACGCCGAACGCGAGAAGAAATCGCTGGCGCAGATGGCGCTGGCGGCTGAATCCCGCGATCAGGGGCGTCCGATCGAAGACATTCGCGCCGCGCTGAAGCGCGCCCTCGACGTCATGCGCGGGGCAATCGAGAAGGGACTGACAGGAGATCTCTATTCTGCGTCGGGGTTGGTTGGAGGCGATGCTGCAAAGCTGCGCCAGAATCCGAAAGGACCGCTGGCGCAGACGCCGTTTCGCGACATCCTCATGCGCGCGCTCGCGGTGCAGGAAGTGAATGCGGCAATGGGAGTGATCGTCGCGGCTCCGACCGCGGGCGGTGCGGGAGTCCTGCCGGCAATTCTCACCGGGCTCGCGAAAGCGCGGTCGGTAAATGACGAAAAGGTTGTCGATGGTTTGGCGACGGCGGGATTGATCGGAGCAGTTGTCGCTGAGCGCGCGTCGCTCTCCGGCGCCGAAGGAGGGTGTCAGGCCGAGACTGGCGCGGCGGCTGGAATGGCGGCTGGCGCGGCAACGGAGATGCTGGGCGGTACGCCGTCGCAGGTCGGACACGCGGTGGCGCTCACGATGCAGGGAACGCTCGGCCTCGTTTGCGATCCGCTGGGCGGGCTGGTCGAATTACCGTGCGTGTTTCGCAATGCGACGGGCTCGGCGATCGCGCTGGCGGGGATCGAGATGGCGATGGCAGGAATCACGTTCGCCATCCCGGTAGACGAAGTGATCGATGTGATGGGCGAGATCGGCCGCGAGATGGACGTCCGCTACCGCGAGACGGCTGGTGGCGGACTGGCCGCTACCCCGACGGGCCGGAGGCTGGCGAAGGAGAGGTTGTACCAGATCAAGAGGTCGGACGGCTGATTTGTCTAGTTAAGGGCGAGTGAAGGATGTACTTTCGCAGAAGGTTCGATGAGGACTTAACCGTAACGCGTTGCGGGATGCGAGTAGCACCGTTCCCGGTTGCCGGTAAACTGCGGTGCGAACCTGTCGGCGTGGCGTCCAGGGTGAAATCAACTGCAGTCGCTTTTACCATCGCGCCAGTAGGACGGTCTTGCGGTAGTCACCGGCAACAGGCAACCGTGCTACCGGCACCTCGCAACCCGTTACTTGTAAGTTTAGAAAATCCATCCCAACAACTATGAATATTTTTGACAGAATTGCGATGCTCTTCCGCTCGAACGTCAACGCGGTGATCTCCGAGTTCGAGCAGCCCGAGAAGATGCTCAACCAGATCATTCTCGACATGCGCTCGCAGCTGGTGAAAGCGAAGCAGCAGGTCGCTGCCGCCATCGCCGACGAGAAGCGACTCCAGGATCAGACACGGCAGGAGCTGAAGGAAGCCGAGGACTGGGAGCGCAGAGCGATGCTCGCCGTGCAGCAGAATCAGGACGAGCTCGCCAAACAGGCGCTAATGCGTCGCAGCGAGCACATCTCCCGCGGCGACCAGCTCAATCTCACCTGGCAGGCGCACAAGCAGGAGACCGATCGCCTCAAGGAATCGCTGCGCACCCTCAACGACAACATCGAAGAGGCCAATCGCAAGAAGAATCTGCTGCTCGCCAAGCAGCGTCGCGCGGATGCGCAGAAGCGTATCAACGAGACGATGTCGCACATCTCGGAGAAGTCGGCGTTCGAGGCCTTCGCGCGCATGGAGGAGAAGATCGAAGCCAACGAGCGCAAGGTCAGAGCAAGCGCCGAGATCGAGGAGGAATTCTCGGGAGACAAGCTGGCGAACGACTTCAAGCGTCTCGAGGCTGCGGGCGGCAACGCGTCTGCTGACATTCTGCTAATTCAGTTGAAGCAGAAGATGGGTGTTCTTCCGGCTGGCGCCGTCGCTGCCAACAAAGCTCTTGGCGCCGGCGCGCAGCAGCACGAGGAAGAGGCCGTCGATGTCGAGATCCACGACGATAACAAGTAGATAGCAGTGGCCACAGCTGTCGCACCGGGGAGGTCGAGAGTAGCGCCGGTAATCGCCGGCGTGATCGTGTCGGTCTTGCTGCTGTGGATGTTGGGAGCGACGGCGGAGGTATTCCTGCTCCTCTTCATCGCCGTCATCATCTCGTTGTACCTCGGCGCGGTAAGAGACCTTCTCGTCGAGAGGGGCCACCTCCCGCCCAGACTCGCATTCTTCATTTCTGTTGTCGGCAGCGCGGCGGCCTTGCTCGGGTTGTTCGCGATTCTCTTGCCACCCGTCGTCGAGCAGACGCGCGCCCTGATCGTGGTCTTGCCGCAGTACATCGAGACCTGGGAGACGGGGATCGATCACTTCGTGGCACGCTTTCCGGCAATGCGCGACGTCTGGAAACCAGGCGAGCACCCACTCGTCACCGCTGTTTACGATCAGTTGGCCCAACAGGCGCAGACTCTCGTACCGAGACTGTTTTCTTTGGTCAACCTTCTCATCTCCGCCTTCGCCGTCGGCGTGATGAGCATCTATCTCGCGCTGCAGCCGGGGGTCTATCGTGAATGGCTGATCGCGCTCTTCCCGCCGCTCCATCGCGACCTGGTGCGCGATGTCTTGCGCGACCTCGCCGATGGGCTGCGTGCCTACATCGTCGGTCAGCTGCTCACGATGTCGGTTCTCGCCGCCATGACCGCGACGGGATTGTACCTGCTCGACGTCCCCTACTGGCTGACGTTCGGGGTGTTCACCGGTCTCGTCGCCATCGTTCCGTTCTTCGGCACGCTATTCTCGACAACTCTACCCGCTCTCTTTGTAATGGGGGCGCCGGGTGGCGGCACGCGAGCGATATACGTGCTGCTGTTAGGTGTGGTGGTTCACCTGATCGAGGGTAACCTCGTCTCGCCGCTGGTGATGTCGAAGAAGATCGACATGCCGCCGGTGCTGACCATTACGGCGGTGCTCGTCATCGGCAAGTTGCTCGGACCCCTCGGACTGGTCGTAGCGTTGCCGATGCTGGTCACCGTGATGGTGATCGTGCGGCGCATCCTCATCAACCGCATCTACGAAGGCAAAGGTTTCCGGAAGAGCACCCGCGACCGGATCTTCGTTTTGCGGGTGCCCGTTCCCGATGGCGGAGTGCTGGTGCCTGCTGCACCTCCGCCCGATCTGATCGCGATTCGCGAGAAGAAACCGCTGAAGAAAACGGCGTAACTCGCGTGCGGTGCGAGCGCCCTCCTAGGCGCCGTGTCTCAGCGTCAGCTGAACCCGGGTTCCAGAAAAAACCTGATCGCCGACTAAGTCCACCACTCCGGTCGCGATCGGTTGGACGGCGAAGACCATATCGCGCACGAACGTGTCGGCACTCTGCGTGAAATCGACGACGTTATTGCTCTCGTGCCAGGTGCCAGCCATGTCGAAGTCGGCAGCTGGAGCTCCGTTGGATGCAGCGAGGTGCATGTGCCCCGACGTCGAACCGTCGGCGTTGAGTGTGATTTGTAGGGTACTGCCGATGGTGAGCTGATTCGTCTGGCCGGAGCCGCCCGTCGTCACCCACTGAAACGCCGTATAGCTACCAACGAGCGGCGACTGTGGCGATGTCGAATCACTGCCACAGGCAGTCGTTGCCGCGAAGGCAGCAACAACCGAGATGGCTTGCAATCGGCGCAGCTTTCTCGCACTCGCCGCGGTAAAAGCATTCAAATGGTGCAGTTTCATGTCCAATCCTCCAATTGCGTTTGCGCAACACTGCGATTCCGGGTGAAAGAATCACGCCACTACGCGATACAATGCTTTCATCGGCCCTTCAACGATTGCCAACGATTCTGAAAGAGATGCAAACGTGCGCGCACACCTTCACGGAGGATCGCGCCGGTGCAGCTCGCGCTGTCTGTCAGAGGTCTCAACAAGACGTATCGCTCAGGACCCAAATCGCGCTCGATGGCCGTCCCCGCGCTGCGCGACGTTTCGGTCGATGTCGACGCCGGTGAAATCGTGGGACTGGTCGGCCGGCCCGGCGCCGGCAAGTCCACGCTCCTTCTTTGTCTCGCCGGCCTGCTCCGACCCGATGACGGCAGCATCACCTGGTTCGGCGAACAAATAACCGGGCACCACGTGCCCGCCGGACTCGCATACGTTCCCCAGCGAGCTGGGTACTATTCCTTTCTCACCGTCCGCGAAGCGCTCGAGTACTACGCCACTCTTCACGACCTGTCCTCGGCGAACCGCACCGCGCAGGTCGAATCCGCGCTGCGCGAGGTCTGTCTTCATATCCACGCCAACCGTCGTGTCAGCAGCCTCTCGCCCAGCCTTATACAGCGGCTCGGACTCGCCCAATCACTCATTGGCTCACCACGCGCCATCCTTCTCGACGAAACTCTCTGCGGCGAAGGACTCCTCTTCGACAGAGACGTCGTCTCTCTACTCACTCGTCTCACCCGGCGCGGCATCACTATCATTCTCGCGGCGCCCAATCCCGTAGAGCTACATCGAATCGCCGCGCGCATCATCAATATCGTGGAGGGTCGAGCCGTGACGGCACGACGCGAGCCCGCATCGAGGGTCGCGGAAAGGTTGTCTTGAGGCCGGGCGCCATCCGCCGGGAGCGATCAGCAGGCAGCCGGTAGTGTTCTGTTGCTGTTGCAGTTTGTGCGACCTACTTTCCGCGAATGCCGCCATCCGCTCCAGACTTCCGCCTGTACAACACTCTCACCCGGAAAGTCGAATCGTTTTCGCCCGCTGATGGCAAAACGGTTCGCATCTACACGTGCGGGCCGACCGTCTACCGACCGGCGCACCTCGGCAACTTCCGCACTTTCCTGTTCGAGGATCTGCTGCGGCGCGCGATTGAGTTGAGAGGATGGAAAGTGAAGCAGGTGATGAACCTCACCGACGTCGACGACAAGATCATCAAGGCAGCGAGCGAGCAGGGAACCACCATCGCGGAAATCACGGCTCCGGTCACGAAGATCTTTCACATCGATCGCGCGTTTCTCCGCATCCAGGACGCAGAGCTGTATCCGAAGGCGACGGATCACATCCCGGAGATGATCGAGATCGTGAAGCGACTCGTCGACAGGAAGCTCGCCTACAAAGCCGACGACGGCAGCGTCTATTTCGCCATCGACAAGTTCAAGGAGTACGGCAAGCTGTCGCGTCTCGATACGCGCGAAGTAAAAGCCGGCGCGCGCGTGATTCAGGACGACTATTCGAAGGAGAATGCGCAGGACTTTGCGCTGTGGAAGGCAGCCAAGCCGGAAGATGAAGCGACCGGTGCAGCGTGGGATTCTCCCTGGGGCAGGGGCCGTCCCGGCTGGCATCTCGAGTGCTCGGCGATGGCAATGAAGTACCTCGGCGACACCCTCGACATCCATTGTGGCGGGATCGATCTGATTTTTCCGCATCACGAGGACGAGATCGCGCAGTCGGAAGGATCGACCGGCAAGCCCTTCTCCCGCTTCTGGTGTCACGGCGAATTTCTGCTCACCGAAGGCAGCAAGATGGCGAAGCGGCTCGGCAACGTTGCGACCGTGCAGGACCTGCGCGACCAGGGCGTGCCTGCCGCCGCGTTTCGGCATTTCGTTTTCTCGACGCACTATCGCAAGCAGCTCAACATGTCGAGTGAAGCACTGGAGGCGTCGATAGAAGGAGTGCGTCGCATCGGCGATTTCGCCCAGCGGCTGGCCGAGGCAAAAGGCGCCACTCCGGAGCTGGAGAAAATCGCCGAGGATGCAGAGGCGGAAGTGACAGCGGCGTTGTTCGACGATCTCAACGCGCCAATCGCACTCGGCGCGCTTTTCACGTTCGTGCGCAAGGCAAACGCCGAGCTCGATCGGAATGGCGTCGACAAGCGTGCGCTGGAGACGGCTCGCGCCGTTTTCGCCCGCATAAACTCCGTTCTCGATGTAATTCCCGACGCCACCGGTCCTGATCCGGAAGTGTCCCGGTGGGTGGAAGAGCGCCTAACAGCGAGACGCGAAGCTCGCTCTCGCAGAGAGTTCGCTGAGGCGGACAGGATCCGTGCCGAGGTCGAATCAAAGGGAATCGCGATCGAGGACACGCCCCACGGCACAAAGTGGAAACTGCGGTAGCAGTTAGTGATCAGTCCGCAGTGAGTCTCCCAATCCGCAATTAGTCAGCAGTCCGCAATGCCGTTGGTCCGCATGCCGCAGTCGCAATTGACAATACATGTATATACATGTATATACATGTATTATCCAAATAGGCCTAAAAAAAGAGGGTAAGACCATGTCGTCACCTGCCGCACCTGTTTCTTCCCGCCCAGTTGTCATCAGTGGTCTAGTTTGGCTCGCAGCGGCCATCGTGTTTGGCGCAACCGGCGTTTTCGCGCAGCTCCGGCCACCTGGCCCCCAGATCATCGCTCTCGCACTGACAATCATTGCCGTAAGCGCGAGTATCGCCGTGCCCAGTGTTCGCAGCTGGGTTGATTCCATCCCGCTTCGCGGACTCGTTGGCTTCCATGTCATGCGATTCGTCGGGGTGGTTTTCCTCGTTCTCGCCGCGCGTGGCGCGCTCTCGCCCGTCTTCGCCATGCGTGCCGGTTGGGGTGATATCACCGCCGCGGCTGGTGCCGTTCTGCTCGTGATGAGCGGGATCCCACGTTCGCCGCTGCATCGTTGGGCCTACCTGGCGTGGAACACTTTCGGTGTGCTCGATCTGATCGTTGCTGTCGGCACTGCGGCGGTCGTCGTTCTGCGCGGCGCCACTCCGGGGATGGAACCGATTACTCAGCTGCCGCTTATTCTGGTGCCTGTCTTCTTCGTGCCGCTTCTGTTTGCGGCCCACGTCGCGATTTACCGACGGCTGTTCGCCCCCGGAGACCTACGGTGAGCAGACCGCGCGCGGCTGCGCCTGCCGTACTCCCGTGCGCTTGCGCCAACGTGCGGCGCGCGGCACGCGCGATCACCCAGTTGTACGACGACGCGCTGCGCGAGATCGGCCTGCGCTCGACCCAGTTCACGCTGCTGCAGGCGCTGTCGCTCTCCGGAGACCTTACTCAAGGCCAGCTCGGCGAGTTCCTGGCGATCGATAGCACGACGCTGACGCGAACGCTCGGTGCGCTGAAATCGCGTGGGTGGATCACCTCCCGGCCGGGAAAGGATCGGCGAGAGCGGTACTGGGCGCTCTCGCCCGTCGGCCGGCGTCAGCTCGCGAAGGCGCGACCGGCGTGGGAAGGCGCTCAGCGGCGAATGCGGTCCCGCATCGGCCCCGCCCGTCTCTCATCTCTGTTCGAGGAGTTGGCCCAAATCGTCGTCGCCGCGTCGTAGCATTTTTAGTCCGGAGTTCTGAGACCGCTGATGGTCCCCCAATCCGCAGTTGGTCTCCCAATCCGCAATTAGTCAGCAGTCCGCAATGCCGTTGGTCCGCAATCCGCAATCGGCAGCAAGGTTGACTGCCTAGTCTAAGTTGGCTATTCTACTTGGCTTGCGATGAAAAATCGCTGTTTGTTGCTGACGTAGCTCAATTGGCAGAGCAGCTGATTTGTAATCAGCAGGTTGCGAGTTCGATTCTCGCCGTCAGCTCTGCCGGTTTCAGGGGCGAAAAATTGGCGAAACGGTGGGGTACCTAAGTGGTCAACGGGAGCAGACTGTAAATCTGCCGGCTAACGCCTTCGAAGGTTCGAATCCTTCCCCCACCATTAAGTAGAGGGGTCGGATTTTTTTGTGGGACTGCAGTTGTCGGCAATCCGCAATGCCGTTGTCCGAAGTTCGCAATTCGCAACTGTCCGCAGTCTGCAGTTGTCCGTAGTTCGAAGTATGCGGGAGTAGCTCAGTTGGTAGAGCGCTAGCCTTCCAAGCTTGATGTCGCGGGTTCGAGTCCCGTCTCCCGCTCTGAGGGTAC
>Ga0207646_10002316_pt1 | contig 22580 bp, 22 predicted proteins | sample KBSK5502metaG_FD_184343 | JGI IMG/M metagenome (GOLD analysis project Ga0207646, IMG submission 184343) | Corn, switchgrass and miscanthus rhizosphere microbial communities from Kellogg Biological Station, Michigan, USA - KBS K5-50-2 metaG... | ecosystem: Host-associated > Plants > Roots >... | reverse complement strand
ATACCAGAGCTGCAGCTTCTTATCCTGGAAGGCGATCTTCTTGCTGTCGGGCGACCACTTCGGCGAGAGGTAGAACGAGGGTGGGAGCGCGATCTTCTTCACCTCGCCCATGCCGGTTTGACCGCGGAGGTGCAAGGCGTATTCGCCCGATTCGTCCGAGAAGTAAGCGATCCACTTGCCATCGGGCGACCAGGCGGGGTCGCGCTCCATCACGCCGGGCGTGTTGGTCAGGTTGCGTGGGTCGCCTTTCTCGGCCGGGACAGTAATGATCTCGCCGCGCGCTTCGAAGACGGCCCGCGCACCGGTCGGCGAGAGGCGCGCGCGCGCGATGCGGGTGCCGACCTTCTCCAGCCGCGGCCTGACCGTCAGCAAGTCGCCGGCCAGGCGGATGTTGACCTTCTGCGCCTTGCCCGATTTGAGGTCGAACAAGTGGATCGTGCCGAACTGCTCGTAGACGATCACGCCCGGGCCGGCCGAAGCCGACTTGATATCGAGGCCGTTGTTTTGAATGAGCTGCGTGACCTTCTTCGAGCCGGTGTCGTAGGCGAAGAGCGTCACCGAGCCGCTGCGGTCGGAGAGGAAGTAGACTTTGTCGCCAATCCACATCGGGGAGGTGTCGTTGGAATTCTCGCGCGGGAGCTTCTCGACGCTTGAGTCTGAAAGCCGCGCCAGCCAGATCGGCGAGGTCTGGCCGCCGTGATAGCGCTTCCAATCCGGCTGCCATTGCGGGATCGGCTGGTAGGCGAGCCGGGCGCCGTCCGGCGAGTATGACCCTTTGAGGGCGATCGGCAACGGGACCTCGGTCGGGAAGCCACCCTCGAGCCCGATGGTGAAGAGCCTGGGGAAAGGCGCGTAGCTGTTGCGCCCCGAGGCGAAGAGCACCTGCTTGCCGTCCGGCGTCCAGCCGACCACCGTGTCAGCCCCCGGGTGATAAGTCAAACGCTTCGGCACGCCGCCCGCGGCCGGCACGACGTAGACGTCCACGTTGCCGTCGTACTCACCGGTAAAGGCGATCCAGGTGCCGTCGGGTGAGAAGACCGGATCGGTCTCCGTCCCGACTCCATTGGTCAAACGTTTCGCGTCACCACCTTCGCGGCCGACGGACCACAAATCCCCGGCGTAGACAAACACGATCTGGGTCCGGCTCACCGTCGGCTTCTGCAAGAGAGTGGGCCGCTCTCCTTGCCCGAAACACAAGCCCGCGGCGGCGAGCAAGCAAATCGCTAGCAATAATCCTCTGGTCATGGGGTTGGCTCCTTATTAGAGTGGGACAGACTTCGCAGAATCGCTCGCGCTCACACCGGCTGTGCCCCCAGATTGAGGGGCGATGAACCGGCCTAATTCAGAGACGAATTATGATCAACTATTGATTGCATGCGGTCAGACTCATATACGTTGACCCCAGGGGAATGGTTCTGAGCAACTTGGATCATCGCCGAGGCGACCGCGCGAGCCTCAATCGGCCGGTACTTTTTGAGAGAGCCGATCAGCAGAAAACGAACTAGCGTGGCCGCCCGCTCAGTCATCCGCTCCACCAGCCTGAACTCCGCGCGCTCGCCCAGCAGCAGTGACGGGCGAAAGATTTGCACCCCCTGGAAAGAAAGCTGGCCGATTGCCGATTCTACTTCACCCTTGACCCGGTTGTAAAAGACCGACGACCGAGCATTCGCCCCCAAGGCCGAGACGAGCAAGAACTGCTCGGCCCCGTTCTGCGCGGCGATTTTGGCGGCCTGGCACGGGTAGGTGAAATCCACCTTATAGAAGGCTTCCTTCGACCCCGCCTTTTTGATCGTGGTGCCGAGGCAGCAGAAGACATCTTGCGCTCGGACCAATCGGGCCTGGTCCGACAGCCGGTCGAAGTCGATGAGGTACTGCTTCAGCTTCGGGTGGTCCCGCCTTAAAAATCTCCGTCCGAGCGTGACCACCTCGCGATAAGTGTCGTCTTCCAATAACAGGTCAAGGCAATGCCCGCCGACCAGGCCACTGGCCCCGAGCAGTAAGGCAGACCGAACCTCCTTATTCATGCGCTTATCTCTTTGAGCATCGCGTTTGGAGTACAGTGTTTGGAGTACCGGCTTCAGCCGGGTTTTGGCTCACGGGAAAAGCCCGCCTCAAGGCGGTACTCCAAACACTGTACTCCAAACCCACTAATCCGGGATGCCGCCCGCCTTGAGCGAAGATGAAGGACATAGCCGCTCAACTACGCACTCGGCGCAGAGCGGCTTGCGTGCCTTGCAGGTCCTGCGGCCGTGCGCGATCAGCAGGTGCGAGAAATCGATCCACTCCTGCTTGGGCACCAGTTCCATCAAATCGCGCTCGATCTTCTCAGGCTGCTCGTGCTCGGTGAGGCCGAGGCGCTGGGCGAGGCGCCCGACGTGAGTGTCAACCACCACTCCCGCGGCGATGCCGAAGGCGTTGCCGAGCACGACGTTGGCCGTCTTGCGCGCCACACCCGGCAAGGCAAGCAACGCTTCGAGCTCATCGGGCACGCGGCCCTGATACTGCTCGCTGATCATCTGGCAGGCTCCCTGAATCGCCTTGGCCTTATTGCGGTAGAAGCCCGTCGAGCGGATGTCCGCCTCCAGCTCACTGCGCGGGACTGCGAGGTAGTCTTCGCACCGGCGGTACTTTCGGAACAGGTCGGCGGTCACCAGGTTGACGCGCTCGTCCGTGCACTGCGCCGAGAGGATCGTCGCGACGAGCAGTTCGAGCGGGCTCGAGTGGTTGAGACTACAGCGCGCGTCCGGGTACGCTTGCTTGAGCAGGCGAATGATCTGACGCGTCCGCTGAAGGGTCTCGGGTCGACTTTCTGGGCGCATAACTTTTCTTCAACTTATCAGACCAGCTTACGATTGGGCGTCGGGTGCGGTACGGGGAGCGTCAGCGACCTGAGCTTCGCCGATGAGATTCTTGACGGAACTGCAGGTCGCTGACGCTCCCCGTACTGCACTAGCCCCACCCCGGATCTTGATTCGAAGTCCAAAGGTACGACAAGAGACACGCCTCACACAAGGCGTGAGTCAGGCTCATCGTGAAGGTCGGGGAGGAAGGGGCAAGCTCGCCCACTTGGATTGACATGCCGTCCGCGTTGCCCTAGGCTGGTGGCGCTCATCGGCGGCCCATCTCCGGCACGCCACCAGCGCACGCAACCCTGAAGCAAGATGATTTGGATCAAAGAGGGGAGAAATCTATGCTGACTTTGAGAGACCTGGCAGTTGCCGCCGTGGCCTCGAGTGCCACCCTGGGCCTCGTCGGGCTGTCTCGCTCCCAGACCCCGGTCATGAGATCATCGGTGTTTGATTGGAATGCGATTGAAGCGAAGCCGACCAAGACGGGCGCCTCGCGTCGCTTCTTCCAAGCCCCGACCGCCACGCTCGATGAACTAGAGTGCCACGTCACCACGCTCAACCCCGGCGAGTCGCCGCACCCGCCGCATCAACACCCGGATGAAGAACTGGTCATCGTCAAAGAGGGGACCGTCGAATCGCTCGTCAACGGGGAGGCCAAGCGGGTCGGGCCCGGGTCGGTGATCTTTCAAGCTGCCAACCAAATGCACGCCATCCGCAACGTCGGCCCAGGCCCCGCGACCTATCACGTGATCAAGTGGAATTCGCCGGGGATGCTGCGGGCCAAACAGCAAGAGTCTAAGCATTAAATCGCCCCACTGGTTTGCGCGACCATGACGAGAATAGATCTTCAATACGGCGTAAATGGGCTGACGGTTGACCTGCCCTCGGAGCAAGTAACGGTGGTCGAGCCGAAGTTTCTGCCGGGCTTGCCCGATGAGTTGGCGGCTTTCCGCGCGGCGGTCCGCAGCCCGATCAACTCGCGACCGCTGAGGGACCTGATCCATGCGTCGGACCGTGTGGCCGTCGTCATCCCGGATATTACGCGGCCCCTGCCGACCGATCGTTTACTGCCCTGGCTGTTGGCGGAACTCGCTCACGTCCCGGCGCAAAACTTCACCGTCATCAACGGCACCGGCTCCCATCGCTGCAACACCGAGCAGGAACTCGCCACGATGGTCGGCCGCGAGGTGGCGTCCAATTACCGCATCATCAACCACAATGCGCATGACGCGGCCACGCTGGTCCCCGTCGGCAAGTCGCCCGACGGACGCACGGTGTTGATGAACAAGGCATACGTCGAGGCCGACAAGCGGATCGTCCTGGGGTTCATTGAGCCGCACTTTATGGCCGGTTTCTCCGGGGGCTATAAAGGCATCTTCCCGGCCGTGGCGGATATCGATTCGATCATGCACTACCACCGGGCCGCTGTGATCGGCGACCCGCGCAGCACCTGGGGCGTGCTCGAAGGCAATCTCACGCAGGAGCAGATTCGCGCTAACGGCTCGCTCTTGCCGCTGGATTTCTGCGTCAACGTCACGCAGAATCGCCGGCGCGAGATCACGGCCTTCTTCTGCGGCGAGGTCCTAACTGCGCACGAGCAAGGCTGCGCCTTCGCCAAATCCACGGCCATGGTGGCTTGCGCTGAAGCCTACCCGATCGTGGTGACGACCAACGGCGGCTACCCGCTCGATCAAAACCTCTACCAGGCGGTGAAAGGGATGTCGGCCGGCGCGCAGGTCGTCGCCGAGGGCGGGCTGATCGTGGCCGCGAGCAAGTGTAACGACGGCTTCCCGGCCCACGGCAATTTTCGCAAGCTGCTCTTCGAGCATGACTCGCCGCGCGAACTGCTCGACACCATTCTCGCGCCGGGCTTTTCGATGTACGACCAGTGGGAGGCCCAGTTGCTGGCCATGATTCAACTGAAAGCAGCAGTCGGGCTCTATAGCGACATCGCGCCGGACGAGGTGCGCCGGGCGCATTTGGAGCCGATCACTGACATCGCCGGGCGCGTCGGCGAAGAGTTGAAGGAGCTTGGGCCTGACGCACCCATCGCCGTGCTGCCGGAAGGACCGATGACGATCCCTTACCTTGAATCTTGAAGCCGGGGAATTTTTTCTTCCGATAAATCTTTCGGGTAGAACTCTGGGAGCGCACGCATCCTTGCGTGCTTTGGCGCGGTGGGAAGCGCGGATGATTCCGGAAGGGTAAGAGCGTGAAGCCTGGCACGCTGGAAGCGTGCGCTCCCAGGTACACGAGGTGCCTATGAGCATGAGCGTAGAGCGAAAGACGGAGCCGGCCTACAATGCGGCCGAGTTGGGAGCATTGGCTCATCTTTACCGCGGGGAGATGTACCGCAGCAAGGTCTGGCGCACCCGCCTCGACACGACCACCAACTGGGCGGTGGCGACCACCGGCATCGCCCTCTCGGTGACCTTTGCCAGCCGGGAGAATTCCCCGCTGCCGCTGATTCTGGTCAGCCTCCTGGTCGCAGTCTTTCTGGGGATCGAGGGCCGCCGCTACCGCTACTTCGACATCTGGCGGACGCGGGTGCGGCTGATGGAGGTCTGCTTCTACGGGCCGATCCTGCGGGGCGAGGGCGTGCGGACCGACAACGGCTGGAACGAGGCGTTGGCGCGAGACTACCTGCGCCTGCACTTTCACATCAGTTTTTGGGAGGCCGCCGGCCGGCGCCTGCGACGCAATTTCGCCTGGATTTTCATGATCCAGGGGATCAGCTACCTGGCCAAGATCTGCGTTCACCCGACCTCGGTCAGGTCGTGGGAAGAATTATGGGCGCGGGCATCTATCGGCCCGGTGCCGGGGCAGGCGGTCTTGGCCTTGGGCGTGCTGTTTCATTGCGGCCTCGTGCTGCTCTCGCTGCTGACCATGCGCCGACAGCATGCCGCCGGCCGGGTCGTCGGCCCGGAGGATCAGGACCCGATGCTGAAGTTCGGCATGGAAGTCTGACCCGGATGCGCCCTCTCTCCATTGACATTTCCGGCTCCCGAATGATAATCAGCCTGCACTAGTAGTACTTTGTCAGTGGTCAGTGGTCCGTAGCGATTGGTTGTGAATCTGTGTAGACAACTGACGACTGCCCACGGACCACTGACCACGGACCACGGACAAGTAAGCGAACTATGCAAACTTATGATCTGATCGTTATCGGTTCCGGGCCCGCCGGACAGCGCGCGGCGATTCAAGGCGCGAAGCTCGGCAAACGAGTAGCGTTAATCGAGAAGCGCGAGGTCGTCGGCGGCGCCTGTATCAACACCGGCACCATCCCGAGCAAGACCACCCGCGAGGCCGTGATGCATCTTTCGGGCTACCAGTACCAGAGCATCTACGGCATGAACTATCGGGTCAAAGAGAAGATCACGATGGCCGATCTCTGCTTCCGCGTGCAGCACGTGATCAAGACCGAGATCGATGTCACCCTGGCCCAGCTCTCGCGCAACGGGATCGAGGTGTTCACGGGCACGGCCAGCTTCCTCGACCCGCACCACCTCCGCGTGGAGAATTCACGCGGGCAGTCCGAATGCGAAGCCGAGTTCATCGTCGTCGCGACCGGCACCAAACCCGCCGTCTCCCCGACCGTGCCGATCAACGGCCGGACGATCATCAGCAGCGATCAGATTCTGGATATGCCGACCGTCCCGAAGACGCTGATCGTGGTCGGCGGCGGAGTGATCGGGGTGGAATACACTTCGATGTTCACGACCCTCGGGGTGCGGGTCATCCTGATCGAGAAACGGCCGCGCCTCTTGGAATTTGCCGACGCCGAAATGGTCGAGGCGCTCTGTTACCATCTGCGCGACAGCCGCGTGACGCTGCGACTCAACGAAGAAGTGGCGAGCGTGGAGGAGGCGCCGGACGGCACGGTGATCGCCAATCTGGGAAGCAAGAAGAAGATTTCGGGCGACGCCTTGCTCTACGCTGTGGGCCGCCAGGGGAACGTTGATGAATTAAATCTGGCGGCGGCCGGCCTCGAGGCGGACGCCCGCGGTCGCATCACTGTCGATAAGGATTACCGGACCACACAGCCCCACATCTTTGCGGTCGGGGATGTGATCGGCTTCCCCAGCCTGGCCTCCGTCTCGATGGAACAAGGCCGGATCGCCGTCGGCCATGCCTTCGGCTCGGTGATCCACTCCGACCCGGCCAATTACCCGTATGGCATTTACACGATCCCGGAGATTTCCTTCGTCGGGAAGACCGAAGAGCAGTTGACCGAGGAGGACGTGCCCTATGAGGTGGGGGTCGCCTACTACCGCGAGATCGCCCGCGGCCAGATTCGCGGCGACACGACGGGGCGGCTGAAACTGATCTTCCACCGGGAGACCAAAGAGATTCTCGGTGTCCACATCATCGGCGAGGGCGCCTCGGAAATCCTCCACATCGGCCAGGCGGTCCTCATTCTCAAAGGGACCATCGAGTACTTCATCAACACCGTCTTCAACTACCCGACGCTGGCCGAGTGCTACAAGGCCGCCGCCTTTAACGGCCTGAACAAACTGACTAAGTTCGGAGCTTCAGGATGAAACTAGGGGTTAGGGGTTAGAGACTAGGGATTAGGGTAAGAACTGTTGCTTAAGGTACTCCCTAGCCCCTAGTCTCTAACCCCTAACCCCTGAGGTAAACTTATGGGACGAACTATCGGCGTGTTGGCGGCAGAGCATATTGCTGCCGCTCTGGTAGAAAATAACCAGATCGTGGGATCGGTCCGCATCTTTCCGGACGCAAGCAATGAGTCTGATTATTTGGAGGGCATGCCGACCGAAGAGATCTGCCAGCGCATCGTCCAGCAGATCGAACTGGCGCGTGCCGACCAGGAGCTTGACGCCGTCGGTGTGGGCTTCCCAGGTATCATTCTCAACGGCGCGGTGGAGGAATCCCCCAATCTGCCTCAGGTCAAGGGCCAGAACCTAGGCGTGGCCTTGGCTGCCTTACTCGGCCAGCGGGGGATTTCCGCCCCGGTGCAGATCCTGAATGATGCTGATGCCACGGCCGCGGGGATTGCGGCCACGCGCGGGCACCTCGATAAATTGATCCGCGTCTGGACCCTCGGCAGCGGCATCGGCTTTGGCCGCTACCCGCAGATGAATATGGTCGGAGAGGGCGGTCACTCGGTGGTGACGCTCGATCCGAAAGAGAATTTCTGCCGCTGCGGCGGCGTCGGACACTTGGAAGGGATCATGGGCCATCGGGCCATGCGGCTGCGCTTCCTCGACCTGGAGCCGGAAGAAGTCTTCGAGCATGCCCAATCAGGCGACCCGCGGTGCGGCGACTTCGTCAAGCTCTGGCACCGCGCCTTGGCCGTCGCCACCGCCACCAGTATTCATATGGACGGGCCGGGGAAATTTTTCCTCTCCGGCCCGAACGCCCGGTTCCTTCAGGTGGGGCTCTTAGACCTCTACCTGCGCGAGATGGTCAAGATGAGTCCGTTGCAGGGCAGTTCGCTGGAGGTGGTCTCAACCAGCGACGAAATCGCCATCATCGGGGCCGCGGTGAGCGCGCAGCATACGGTCTCCGGAGGCCCTCCTTCAGCAACCTCAACTCCGGGTGGGGCAAAAAAAACCGGCTAAAGCCAGGACTCCAAACTCAAAATTAAGTCGGCTGACTACGATGCTCGCCACGTCAAGAGTCTGGCCCGGCTGGTAGGTGAATCTGTCAAAGGGCAATCGAGAGTAGAGCCGTTCGCGGTGAACGTCCTTGATGCCTTGATCACGCCACCGGTTTAATTTACATTCGTGGTGAGCATCCCACTGAAACAGTCTGTGCCAGACTGCCTCAACTGATGCCACAGATCGCGTCAGCGAAAGCGCCACCTGCCCAGGGGCTGGCGAGATAAGTGTTTGCCCGGCCGCGGTCACTCAGGCTCCGATCAGTGGAATAGTGGTTGCCCAGCAATGCGAGTAGGGAGGGGACTACCCTCTTCACTCGCCGAACAATCAGTATGGAAAAGACTGCCAGGGTAATGACTGGGCCATTACATAAATGACCTGCTGCGGTCTTATCCGGTTAACGGGAGTAGGTAATGAAACATCCGAAGAAGTTGCTCAAGGTCTTAATTCTGATCGCAGGTTTTACTTTTGCAGCCGCCTATGGACTCTCAGGCCGAAGGGTGAGTGCTTACGTCGCTGGCCCGCCTGAAGGGCACACTGGCGCCCCGAGTTTTCCAGGGATTGCGGCCGAGCCCACTTGCACCGATTGCCATTTTTCTTTTGCCCTCAATAGTGGGCCGGGGAGTTTGAGTATTACCGGGCTGCCGGCCAATTACTCACTGAATCAGGAAGTCACCGTCACGGTCACTCTCACCCATAATAACCGCCCGCGGTATGGGTTCCAGCTCACCGCCCTGGATGATACCGGGAAACCCGCGGGGACATTAACCTCCACCGATGGGAACACCCAGGTCATCCCAGGCCAGTTCAACCGCAGATATATTGAACACACTCTCGCCGGGACTACACCGGCGACGACCAATACGGGCCGGTGGAGCTTCAAGTGGAAAGCCCCGGCTTCGAGCGTCGGCAAGGTCACTTTCTATGCGGCCGGCAATGCGGCCAATGGCAATAACCTCGACACCGGTGATTTTATCTACGCCACTTCGACCAGTGTCCAGCCGCCGGCAGCCGCTAACCCCGTGGTGACCGTCTCATCCGCCAGTTTCCTCGGGCCAGAGGTCGCCAGTGAGGCGATTGTGGCAGCCTTCGGGGTGAACATGGCCACGAGTTCGGCCGCTGCGACGACGATCCCGCTGCCGACCAGCTTGGCCGGGACGACCGTCAAAGTCAAAGACAGCGCCAACACCGAACGCCTGGCGCCGCTCTTCTTCGTCTCGGCCGGCCAAGTCAACTACCAAATCCCTCAAGGGACAGTCAATGGGGCAGCGACAGTTACGGTGACCAGCGGTGATGGGACCGTCTCGACCGGGACCGTCCAAATCACCACGGTCACTCCGGGATTCTACACCTTCACCGGCGACGGCCAAGGCGTGCCCGCAGGCGTCCTGCTGCGCGTCAGGGATGGGCAGCAAACCACCGAGAACATCTTCCAGTTGGACGCGCAGAACAAGATCGTCCCGGCCCCGATCGATCTCGGGCCGAGCACCGACACGGTCTTCCTGATCCTGTTCGGGACCGGCATCCGCAACCGCAGCTCGCTCGCGGCCGTCATAGCGAACATCGGCGGGACAAACTACCCGGTGGATTTTGCCGGGCCACAGGGCGGGTTCGTCGGCCTTGACCAACTCAACATCCGCCTGCCGCGTGAATTGGCCGGGCGCGGCCAGGTCGACCTCGTGCTGACAGTGGACAACAAGGCGGCAAACAAAGTGACAGTTAATATCAAGTGAGGTATACTCCGCCGGAATTCCTTTCGATCATTTTGCGGGATCAGCCGGTCATTGACATCCAGCTTCGGTAAAGAGTCCTGGCGACGAGGGTCAAGGCTGAGAACTATAGATTTCAAGAAAATGAATGAAGTCCGCCCATTGTCCCGCGACCTGTTAGGTTGCGGAGGCTATCATTGAGCGGGCTGGTGGATTCCAAAGCACTGATGGCACACGCCGCCGCAACCTAACAGGTCGCGGGACACGGTTGTTCTTGAACTCTATAGGCGCAGCACGGAATTCAGTGAAGTAGTATGCGGCACAGGCGGCAGCCTGTGGTCAGGCAGTGTCGCGTTCTGCCTTTGGGTTATTCCCTGCCTATTGCGGCTTGAAATGAATGAAAGAGCTATGCAGTTCCAACCAAAGAAGGAGAGAACCATGAACATCAGAAGGACTGGTCAGGTAGTAGCTTTCATAGTAGCGCTAGCCCTGCTGGCGCTGGCAACACCCGTGGCCGCCGAGACGCTGACGGCGGTCGTCCCCTTGAGTCCGGCCAACGAAGTGCCGCCCATCCCGCCGGTGAATGCTTCCGGCACCGCGGTCGTGACGATCAACGTCACGCGAAACAGTGCCGGCAATATTACCTCCGCCACCATCAATTTTATGGTGAGCTTCAACTTCCCGAGCAGCATTACGGTCACCGGCCTTCACATCCACGAAGGCTCGTCCACTGTCGCCGGACCGGTGAGATTTGACACTGGCCTCTCCGGCGCCAGTTCTATTACCTTCCCCACCGGAAACGGCTCGCTGGATTTGACGGTCTTCGGGGTTGACCCGGTGGTCCTGCAGAGGCTGATCAACAACCCGGCTGGGTTCTACGTCAATCTCCACACGACCGTCAACCCCGGCGGCGTCATCCGCGGTCAAATCACCAAGCTGACTGAGACGCTGGCTGCCGCGGTCACGATGACCTCGGCGGAGGAGGTGCCGCCAGTGGTCGGCCTCAACGCTTCTGCCGCCTCCACCATCATCGTCAACCCCACCCGCAACAGCAACGGCGTGGTGACCGGAGGGACAGTGACCTTCGTGGTCAACTTCAACTTCCCCGGCCCGGTGACGGTGACCGGGCTGCACATCCATGAGGCCGCCAGAGGCGCTAACGGGACGATTTTTATCCCCACTTCAGTCAGCGGCGCCAACCCGGTGGTGTCGTCAACTGGCGCCGGCACCATCAACCTCACGGTCTTCATCGGGTCGGGGCTTTTCACGCCCGCCGTCGTGCAGAGACTGCTCGCGAACCCCGCGAACTTCTACGTCAACCTCCACACCCAGGTGAATCCGGGTGGCGCGATCAGGGCGCAACTCAGCAGTCTCACCCCCGCCCCGCCGGCCATCCTCACCTCCTCGAATTACGTGCTGGCGACCAGCGGCAACCCGGCGACGATCACGCTCTCCGGGGCCAGCTTCGAGCCGAATTCCCGGGTGTTGATCAACGGCACGGCGGTGAACTCAACCTTCGACTTCTTCACGGGTCAATTGACCGTGACGGTCCCAGCCAGCCTGCTCGCCAGCGCCGGGGTGCTGAATGTGCAGGTCCAAAACAGCGCGGGGCTGCGCTCCAACGCGCAAGCCATCATCGTCGCCGACGCTGCCAAGACTAATAGCCAGGCGGCGGTCACAGTTGACGCGGCCCGCTTCGGAGCCAACGTGGCGCCGGATGAGATTGTTGCCCTCTTCGGCACCCAGCTCGCCACTCAGACCGCATCGGCGACCATCTCGCCCCTGACCACCACACTCGGCGGCACCACGGTCTTCGTCAACGGCGAAGCGGCGCAGTTGTTCTTCGTCTCGGCGGGCCAGATCAACTTCCTCATCCCGGCCGACATTCCAGTGGGAACGGCCAAGGTCGTGGTCGTCTCAGGGGACGGCACGGTCTCTCAAGGCAATCTCACGGTGGCGGCGACTGCGCCGGGCATCTTTACGGTGAAGGGTGACGGCACCGGCGCTCCCGCGGCCCTCGCCTCGACCGACGGGGCCAACTTCAACATCCTGCTCTTCAACCTCGACGGCACGCCGCGCCAGATCGACCTGGGCACGACAGGAGTCTTCGTCGCCCTCTTCGGCACCGGCATTCGCAACGCGCCGAATTCGGATGGCAGTAGCCTGAACGGCGTGGCGGAGTCGGTCTCGATCTCCCTTGGCGGGACTAACATCACCCCGACGTTCGCAGGTGCGCAAGGCTCCTTCGCCGGGCTGGACCAGATCAACTTCCAGATCCCGACCTCGTTCGCCGGGAAAGGAGCTGTCGACCTGATCGTCACGGTTGATGGCAAAGCGGCCAATACGGTGAAGGTCAATATCAAGTAGGGCGGTGGAATTCACAGCGCGGGGCGGCCGTGCCCGTCTCGCGCTGTGCTTTGACTGCGCGGTACAGTACGGGGAGCGTGAGCGACCTGACGCTGGCTCAAACGGCTCTTGCCGCCAACCCCAGGTCGCTCACGCTCCCCGTACTGCAATCAAGAGGTCTCTTCTTTTACCCTCCGATGATTCTGATCACGTGGTAGTGCCGAGACCCCTTGCGCAAGATCAAGACTTGGCCGTCAATGAACTCCGACAAAGGGACCGCCTGCCGCACGTCGGTCGCGCGGCGGTTATTGACCCAGATGCCGCCGCCCTGGATCAGGCGCTTGGCTTCGGCTTTCGAGGGAGCGAGGCCACAGCCCGCCAGCAGGTCGCTGAGCAGCGGGGCCTGGTTATCGAACTTGGCTCTCTCCATCTCGGTTGACGGAACGTCACTGAAGATGTCGAGAATATCCTGCGCGCTCAATCCGGTCACTTCCTTGCCGAAGAGCACTTCGGAGGCTTGCACCGCCTTGGCGAGGGCCGTCTCTCCGTGCACCATCCGAGTCACCTGGCGTGCGAGCTCGCGCTGGGCCTCACGCGTCTCCGGCGCGAGGTGTAGGGCTTCCTCAAGCGTGCGGAGCTCCTCGGCCGAAAGCCAGGTGAAGTATTTCAAGTAAGTCACGACGTCCCGGTCATCGGTGTTGAGCCAGAACTGGTAGAACCGGTAAGGCGAGGTGAGCTGCGCGTCGAGCCATACGGCGCCGGCTTCAGTCTTGCCGAACTTGACGCCGGCCGAGGTCGTGACCAGCGGGAAGACCAGGCCCTGCGCCCGCCCGCCCCGCAATCTTCGGATGAGTTCGATCCCGGCCGTGATATTCCCCCACTGGTCGCTCCCGCCCATCTGGAGGACACACTGGTACCGGTCGTAGAGCACCAGGTAGTCATAAGCCTGCAAGAGCGTGTAGCTGAATTCGGTGAATGAAATCCCGTCCTCCCGCTCCAGGCGCTGCTTGACCGACTCTTTGCCGAGCAGGTAATTCACCGTGAAGCACTTCCCCACTTCCCGCAGGAACTCGAGCATGCTGATCGGGGCCAGCCACTCCGCATTGTTGATGATGCGAGCCGCATTCGCCCCGGCACTGAAGTCTAGAAACCGGCTCAACTGCTCCTTGATGCCTTCCAGGTTCGCCTGCACCTGCTCACCAGTCAACAGCAGACGCTCTTGAGTCTTGCCGCTGGGGTCACCGATCAGGCCGGTCCCGCCGCCGACGATGGCAATCGGAGTGTGGCCGAACCGCTGCAGGCGGGCCAGCCCCATCACCGGCAGCAGCGATCCCACGTGCAGACTAGGCGCCGTCGGGTCGAAGCCGATGTAAGCCGTGACCTTCTCTCGGGCCATCATCTCGGGCAAGTCCGGGGTGGCTTCCACGACCATGCCCCGCCAAACAAATTCATCGAACACGTTCATCTTCCATCTCTCCTCGATAACTGACTGCCTCAAGCTTACTGCAATTGGGCGTAGGGTACAGTACGGGGAGCGTGAGCGACCTGGTAGGTTGTAAGTCGCGCCCTGCGTAAGCACCAGGTCGCTCACGCTCCCCGTACTGTACCAACCCCGATGCCTTACATTCATTTTGGAATGCAGCAATAGAGCGCAGTATAGCATTCCGATCATACAGTTCGACAGCATTCACTTAGGAGAGAGAGCAGCAGCCGGAACTGAGCCTACAGCTTGTTGAAGTGGCGATAGTGCAAGGCGCGCTGCTCGGCGACTGCGCGATTGGCCGCCGCAAACAGCTCGCGCACCTGGTTGAAGTCGCGGCCGTCGAGCGCTTCTTTGAGCGCCTGCAACACGGCGATCAATTCACCGAGAGCGGGGGCGATATTCGGCTGGTTGGTCAGGCAGATGTCCCGCCACACGCTCCACGAACTGTTAGCGAGCCGCGTCATATCGCGCCAACCGGCGGCGGCCAAGCGGCGGGCTAAAAGTTGATCGGTCACACGTGACGCCTGCTCGGGGTCGAGGAGGGAGGCCAAGGCGCTCGCCACCAGTTGAGGCAAATGGCTGATCAGGGCGACAGCTTCGTCGTGCTCCTCCGGCTCAGTGAGCAAGACACGCGCACCAATCACCTCAACGAGCGACCGCAGGCGATCAAGTTGCGACGGGTCAGTTCCCTGCCCGATCATGAGCGCGTAGGTCGCACGGTCAAAGAGGTCGGCCCGCGCGTACTCGACGCCCGTCTGCTCGCTGCCGGCCATCGGGTGGCCGCCGATGAAGGTGGCGCCTTCAGGGAGTGACTCGCGCGCGATCCGGCAGATTTCCGCCTTCGTGCTGCCGGCGTCGGTCACGAGCGCACCCGCCTTCGCTTGTCTCCCACGCGTGCGCAGGAAATCAATGATCCCCCCGATGGGCGCAGCCAAGTAGATGAGGTCCGCCTCGCAGACGGCCCCGCACTCAAAACTCTCTTCAATTCCATCTACCAACCCGCGCTCGACTGCCAACCGCGGGCCGCGGGAGCCGCCGCAGGCAGTGATCCCCCCAGCATACCCTGCCCGCCGCAGCGCCAGCGCAAACGAGCCACCGATCAGCCCGCAACCGACAATCGCAATGTGTTTGAAGTCGAGCATTGATTGTCCGTGGTCAGTGGTCAGTCGTCGGTCGTCAGTTGTCTATACAGATTCACAAGCAACAGCTACGGACGACTGACCACTGACTTTACATCTTCCGCTCCACGGCCGGCGCAATCATGCGCAACTGATCCATGAGCTTGTCGAATTGTTCCGGCAGGAGCGACTGTGCGCCGTCACAGAGGGCCCGCTCCGGGTCGTGGTGGACTTCGATCAACAAACCGTCGGTGCCGGCCGCCAACGCCGCGCGGGCCATCGGCGGCACCTTATCGCGGCGGCCCGTGCCGTGACTAGGGTCCACGACTACTGGCAGGTGGGAGAGCTTCTTGATCACCGGGATCGCCGAAATGTCGAGCGTGTTGCGCGTGTAGGTCTCAAACGTCTTGATGCCCCGCTCGCAGATGATCACTTCGTGATTGCCGCCCGACATCAGGTACTCGGCCGAGAGCAGCGTCTCCTCGATCGTCGCCGCCGGGCCGCGCTTGAGCAGAATCGGCTTGTTGAGCCGCGAGAGGTCTTTCAGGAGGTTGAAGTTTTGCATGTTGCGGGCGCCGACCTGGAGGATGTCGACGTACCGGATGAACATCGGAATCTGGGACGATTCCATGATTTCAGAGATCGTCAGCATGCCGTGGCGGTCGGCCGCCTCGCGCAGCAGCTTGAGCCCTTGCTCGCCCAGGCCCTGGAAGCTGTAAGGCGAGGTGCGCGGCTTGAATGCCCCGCCGCGCATGATGCGCACGTCTTGCTTGGCGATGGCGGCGGCGATGGCCTCGACCTGCTCGCGGCTCTCGACGGTGCAGGGGCCGGCCATCATCACCACCTGCTCGCCGCCGATGACGACATCCTTCACTTTGACCCTGGTCCCTTCGGGCTTGAAGGCCCGCGAGGCGAGCTTGTAGGGCGCGCTGACGCGGATTACCTCGTGGACGCCGTCAAGCAGTTCGAGGTCACGCGTGTCGGCGATCTGCGAGCCGACCGCTCCCAGGATGGTGTAGCGCGCGCCGGTCGAGCGGTGAATGTCGAACCCTAAATGGACCAGTCGGTCCACGACCTTGGTGATCTGGTCCTCGGTCGCGTTCTCTTCCATCACGACGATCATAATCGTAGCCTCAAATTAAGTGATGAGTGATGAGTGATGAGTGATGAGTATTTCTTACTCAGCACTCAGCACTCATCACTCAGCACTCTTTTATTCGTTATAAGTCAAATCCTCGATCAACTCGGCCGAGTTGACTTCGTGCTGCGCGATCCGCCCGGCTTCGATCCGCTCGATCCGGCGCGACTCATCGATGATGCGCTCGAACAGGCGCTGGATGGCCTCCCGGTCGAGCGGCCCGCGGTTGGCGGAGGTGACGTTGGCAATGACCTGGGCTTCGCGCTGCGGCGAATAGACGTCAATTCCCAGCCGCCGCTTGATGTGTCCGATCTCGATCGCGCACTGCGAACGCTCGTTGAAGAGCCGGACCAGTTGCAGGTCGAGCTCGTCAATCCGGCGTCGCCAATCTTCCATGCTCTGCTCTTCGCTCATAGGCTTTTCAGGGGCTGGTTGAGACAGTTGCGCTCGGCTCCCAGCACTCGCGCTGATGCCAAACCCATCATACACGGAGTCGAGTCAAGTAGAAATCTACTCCCGAATTAAAGGCGACTCAATCATGGCGCTCCTCCCCGATCAGTTCTCGTGCGAGTCGGGCGACGCGCTCAACCAGATGCGGCGACCCGAGGTGCGTCTCGACCTCTGAGACCAGGCGGCTGCCGACCACCGCCCCGTCGGCGTAGCTCCACACCTCGCGCACGTGCTCCGGCCGCGAGATGCCGAAGCCGACCGCAACCGGCAACTGAGTATAGCGCCGCACCCGCTCGACCACGCTCCGCACTTCGGCAGAGACCGCCTCGCGCACCCCGGTCACTCCCGTCCGCGCGACGACGTAGACAAACCCGCTCGTATACTGGGCGATCAGCTTGATGCGCGCGTCGGTTGAAGTGGGCGCCACCAGGAAGATCGTGTCGAGAGCTGCCCGCCGCATCTCGGCCACGAAGGCGTCGGCCTCCTCAGGGATCAAGTCGGTGACCAAGACACCATCGATGCCCGCTTGCTTCAGCTTCTCCCCCACTCCACCGGCCGCGAATTGCAGGAGTGGGTTGAAGTAGGTGAAGAGCACAACCGGCACGTCGCTTCTTTGCCGCACCCGCTCGACCACTGGAAGGATCTCGGCCACGCCGATGGGATGCTTGAGCGCCCGTTCAGAAGCCCGCTGGATCACCGGCCCGTCGGCCATCGGATCCGAAAATGGCACACCCAATTCAATGATGTCCGCGCCTGCTTCATCGAGCGCCAGCATCAAGGCCTCGGTCGTGGCGAGGTCAGGATCGCCAGCGGTGATATATGGGATGAAGGCTTTGCGCCTCGCCGCTTTCAATTTTTCAAACCGGTCAGTGATGCGACTCATATTTGATTTCAGGCTGACTGCTCCATTCAAAGAAACCTCTGACGCCAAGTATGCGGTCCGCAATTTCGGTGGCCAATCTGATCCGTTCGTCACAGCTTGATGTTTCGAAGAACTGACGGACCTTGGCGGCGGCATCGGCATCAAGCAGGCCGAACTCGGCTAACAAATCTTTGTCACGGGGAATAAAGCGCTGCGCCTTCATAAACGCAAACCGCAGCATGTCAATCAGCGTTTGCGACAGTAACATGCTCGCCGCGATTGGATTCCTCGCGGCGATGTCAGTCGCATCCTCGAACCGAGTGGCGGCCATGTACCTCGCTTGTTCGAGAGCTTCCGGTGAGACATCGGGCGGCTGCGTGAGTAACCATGCTGCTTTCTGACGAAGTTCTTCGACCACCGGATCGGTGGCGAGCACGACGAATCCCGTGGCCATCATATGAGCAGAGATCGGACGGGCGCTCGCTTGATCTTGGGCGAAGTAAGTTTGAATGACCCACGGAGGGTTGACAAAGATTTCGGCGGGAACCGCATTGAAGAATTTTTGAATCCGCTGCCGCATCGGCTCGAAGTGAATCACCCACAGATCAAGATCGCTCGTGGCGTCGGGATTGCCGCGGACGATGGTGCCTGAAGCAATAATCCCCACTGGCTTGAATGAGCCTAAGACGAACGAGACCGCTTCACGCAGAGCCGTGTCGTACTTGGCGGGTAACTTCGGGAATTCACAACTTTCAAGCATGTGAAAATTCTTGGGCCAGGATTAGTACCTTAATCGCGGTCGTAATATTTGCTTGGCTCTGTGGTATTCCCATCGGCGAGATCACAGAGCCGCCGAAAATTCGGTAACATCGCCAGCCACGCATCTTCGCCTGCGGTTTCAACCACTTTTTGCTTGATAGCGGGTCGAGCAACCAGCCTCTGGAGTTTTAGCAGAAAGACAATATCATCAAGGTCTTTTTGCCGGCCAGCGTTGATCTTTAGAATAATCAGCCACTCAGGCGTCACAATGCGTAAGCCGTTTGGCAACCTAATCGCATCCTTCAAAGCCGCACGATAATACTTCTGATAGCCGTCATTCCGCACAATCCAGCCAATCGGAACTGTATATTTGCCGACTTGCAGCGTGTAGCTACTACCGCCAAAGCTCAGTCTATGTTGCGGGGTCAGCGATAGGTGCTTTGAGGCAATAATATCAACATCTTTTGTTAGGCGCGGACTTCCATACAAGTGCATTGCCAGTCCGCCCGCCACCGCCCATTCAATCTCCTCCTGCGCTGCAAGCTGGCCGGCTTTCTGCGCGGCCTCTACGCCAGTATCGGTGGCAATCATTGGCTGGGCGATGCTTTGCAAGACGTGCTCGACAATTCGCTGATAATCATCTTCACTCATGACTTTGCCCAATTTGTTATTGCAGTTCAGAGTGCGACAACTCCGTCCCTTCGTCTTTCGTCCACTTAGCTCGACGCGCTTGCATAGCGGGCTAACCGCAGCTCCAGATGCCGCTTCACGTCGGGCCATTCACTCGCCAGGATGCTATAGATCACGGTGTCGCGGACCGTCCCGTCGCGGCGAGCTTGGTAATGGCGGATAACGCCATCCTTCTTGGCGCCCAAAGCCTCAATCGCTCGCTGCGAGGCGAAGTTGAAATTGTCGGTGCGCAGGCCGACCACCTGGCACCCTAGCGTGTCGAACGCGTGGCCGAGCAACAACAGCTTGCAACTGGTGTTGACGTGGCTGCGTTGCCAGTGCCTCGCGTACCAAGTGTAACCGATCTCGACGCGCTCGATCGCGGTAACAATATCGTGATAGCGCGTGCTGCCAATGATCGTGCCGCTCGTCAATTCCCGCACCGCCCACGGCAGCATATGCCCGTCCCGCTGACCCGCGAGCGCGGCGGCAATGTAGGCGTGCACCTGCTCCGGCGCCGGAACGGCGGTGAACCACAACTCCCAGAGCCTGCCATCAGCCGCGGCGACAGCTAGCTCGTCATGATGCTCATCAGCCAGAGGCTCCAGCCGAATGCCGTGGCCCTCAAGTGTGAGCGGGCGAATCTCGATCATATTTGCCACACAGTAGCTTTGCGCTACCGCGTCTCCGTCGTTGTCCAATGTACTAGGCGTTGAGCCGCGCCGCGTCACGAAGCGACCGGCATCGGCTCCAACGCCGAGTTAGCCCACAGGCGGCCGAGAGCGCAACTCTACATCAACCCCGCCTCAGCGAGCGCCCGATGGTAGATCGGCTCGAATCCCGCTTCCATCCAGAGGTGCGACCGCAGCTCACTCGCCGGTACCACCCGACGATGTGCAATCTCGAAACGGGGTTCCCACGCCATCAACTCAACCTCTGCCCGCCACACCGAGCGGACCAGCACCAGCCCTGCCTCCGGACCCGTGAGGCACGCGGCACGGCAGAAGCCGAGGAGCCGCGCTTCGCCCACGACGGCACACGTCTCCTCCCAGATCTCTCGGCGCAGAGTCTGCTCCCAAGACTCATCACCCTCAGGACGGCCGCCTGGCCATCCCCATCGCTCACCATCGCCGCTGATCAGCACGACGCCATCGTCGGCGGTCACGCAGAAAGCATTTGCTCCATGGGCCTGACCCGCCGGAACCGCAATCGGAGAGTGCCAAGCGATCAACCAATCGCCCTCACTAGAGTGAACCGCGATCTCTTCGCCATCGCGCGCGACACGACTCTGCAGCATTGTCATCTCCATCTGACCAGTCAGGCAGGCTCACGGCCACGATCAGCGGGCGCACCCTGAAATGTTGGGAGTCGTCGAAGCCTCCGTCGGGCGCGCTCCGGTCTGGATTGGGTGCTAGGCACGGCACGGTTGAGACCCGGCGCCATGTTCAGTTGTGGCCAGGCGAAAGAGTTCGCGTAAGATCCCAAATAACCGGTTGATTTGTTCGACGTTATAGGCTTCCTTGTTCTGCGCAAACATACTTTCCGTCAACCTCCCAAACTCCCAACGTCGTCCATCGGTCACGATGCCATACACCGGGCGGTGGCGATCCTGATTGAGCTTTTGTGCCGCGACTAATTCGGCCAGGCACTGCCCCCAGCCTTCTTCAAAATCATTTCGTTTGGCCTCTGCCACGATCACTAACGGCAGCGCCAAAACTGTTTTGCCCAATTCAGAACGAGTGGCCAGCAGATAGTCTGGCGTACCACACAACATTTCATCGTAAGCCATCCCTTTTTGCACCCATAATTCATATTCGTGTGCATATGGTTTATAGGATTCTCGGAGTAATGGCAGGATAATTAACTCAGATCGTGATCCTTCAGAAGCATAGATATCCAGATGCTGTTGGTTAAAAGCAAACTCCTCCAAAAATTGTGCCGGGGGAGCTAGCTCATCAGCCGCGAGAAACCGCTCTTCCTGATAGGTGATATGAAATTGTTGCTGGACCTGGGAAATATGTTTGTAGTCACTGAATGCCATAATGTTCTTCTTTTACCTCTTGTTTGCGCCTAACGGCAGTGTTCAGCGGGCGCGCCCTGAGATGTTAGGAGTAATCGAAGCCTCCGTTGGGTTAGGTGTTAGGTGCGAGGTTCGAATCAAGGGGAACCATTTCGGCCAGCAGGGTTTCCGGCGCAACGTCCTGCTCGTGCGGCCAGGTGACGGCACCGAACAGGATGCCCACCTGATTGAAGTAATGCACATCCCGCAGCTCACGAAATACGCCATGATCAAGATAGGGCTTGAGGTCAAAAATCCCATTTCGCCCATCCTCAAGCTCGACATAGATACGATAATCCGGCAACGGCTTAACAATTTTTACATCCCAGTACATGGTCTGATCTCACAGGGGAGCGATTTTGTAGGGGGTCTCGCCACTGACCGCCAGCTCCCAATTGGCGATCAACTCATCGCGGTGAAGCTCAATCCAGGCCTGCACCAGCCTCAACTGCTTGCGGCAACTCACCAGAGAGAACCTCGCCATCTCCAATGCCAATGGACGCCTCAAACTCAGCGTACTTCGCGTGGATGTGCGGCAGGTGGTGATGTTTATTATCGAGGAAATACAGGCGAATGATGATCCCGTAAAACATGGAAATGACTGGCATGAATAGAACTCCTTTTAATCGCGTAGCCTGTTGTCGCCTAATGCCCGAGTTGACCGGGCGCGGCGTTTAGATCCAACCTTCAATTCAATCAATCAAGTGGCGAAACATGCTCCCCGCGCTCCGGTCCAACGACGTGTTGGGCGGCGTCATTGATGGGAAACACCCAATTCTTGTATGGCCCGCCTTTCCGCCGATAGAATCGGATCAACTTTTCAATATTCTCTTGGTATCCGTACGCAACAATGAAAGGATGTAGAGCGACCTCACTCTGTATTTTGGCAACCCAGTAACCAACATCCTGCATGTCCTCAGCGAGAAATAGTTTCCGATCCAACGCGCTGGCGACGAGACTCAACCATGAAAGGAAGGAATCCATGGACGCTCTGTAAATTTGAATTCGCGGATCTTCGTCCATTTCGCTGATTCGCAAATCAGGTCGCAATGCCTTCGCGAAAACGCGTCGATCATGCCGGATGAACTGCGCACCATCCGGCATATAAGGTCGAAGACTTTCGGGTATGACGAGCTTGCCTCCGTTCCAATCGAGACAGCGCCCAGCAAAAACCAGCTCGGTGTTGTTGTTGAAGTCCTTAAGGTAGTTGTTTGCAAGTTCAGCTCGTTTCCAGCGTACGGCTTTCCAGCTATTGAACAATGCCACGCCGCCACCTATTAATCCAACGAAGGCGCCGACGTACGCAATCGCTGTAGCTACCTCACTCGGCATTGGTCACAACCATTCCCTTATAGACTAAGTGTTGACGCCGCCTAACTGGTCATTAAGGAGCCATAAAAAAATAACTGCGACGTTTAGCTACCCTGCTTATAAGGGTGAGGGTAGATAGTGTAGTTCCAATGAGGGAACGATTTGTGTGGTCGCACACGCAACCACGCGGCTACTTCCAACGG
>Ga0207646_10002315_pt1 | contig 22587 bp, 13 predicted proteins | sample KBSK5502metaG_FD_184343 | JGI IMG/M metagenome (GOLD analysis project Ga0207646, IMG submission 184343) | Corn, switchgrass and miscanthus rhizosphere microbial communities from Kellogg Biological Station, Michigan, USA - KBS K5-50-2 metaG... | ecosystem: Host-associated > Plants > Roots >... | reverse complement strand
CGAGAAGCCGAGCACCGCGGTCGCCGGCACCCCCTGGGAAGCCACCTGCTCCTGGAACGACATCCCCGAGTAGTCGAAGCCCATGTCCCGAGGCATGGTTTGCGCGAATACCTCCTCGAGGGCCCGCATCCCCTGCCGGGTGCTGAACCCGGGCGCGAGAAGCCCATTGATCTGCGCCGCGCGATACTCGTTGAACCGCGTCGTGAACTCCGGGCCGTTGACCTCTCTCATCCGGACCAGCGTCGACAGCGGCACCGGCTGACCCGCGGCGTTGCGTACGTAGAAGCGACCGACATTGTCGGCCTGGGTTCGGAACTGGCCTTCAGCTTGGACGTACACCTGCCAGACTCGTCCGTACTGGTTGAAGTAGTTCACGAAGGCGCCGCCGAGGAACGCCTGGAGGGCCTGGTACACCGAGGTCAGGGCGATGCCTTGCTTCAGCACCTTGTCGCGATCCACCTCGGCGAAGAACTGCGGCACACTCGGCAGCAATGTCGTGAACAGCCGCGCGAACTCGGGGCGCTTCCGCGCGGCGGCCAGGAATTTCTCCGTCTGCTCGGCGAGGAACGCGGGATCCTTCCCCGAGCGATCCTCGAGCATGAACGTCACACCGCCGGACGTTCCGATGCCCGGGATGGCCGGCGGCGAGAAGGCGAAGACCTGGGCCTCGGCCACGCCGGCCAGCTTCTGGTTCAGCTGCTGGATGATCACGTCGGCCGTGAGCCCGTGCTTGTTGCGGGCGTCCCAGTCGTCCAGCGTGATGAAGTAGAACGAGTTGTAGGTCGTCGTGACCAGGCTCAGCAGGCTGAAGCCCGCCACGCCCGTGTAGTACTTGATGCCCGCTTGCGTCTTGAAGATCGCGTCGAGCTTGTCGTTGACCGCCGCGGTGCGGTCGAGGGAGGCGGCCAGAGGAAGCTGGACGTTGGCGTAGACGTAGCCCTGGTCCTCCTGCGGGACGAAACCACCGGGAAGCCGGAGGCCGATGAGGCCCGACACGGCCGCCGTGACGAGCAGCAGGAGGATCGCGAAGGCGGCCTTGCGGATCAGGTAGCGACTCCCGTCGAGATACCCGCCCATCACCCGCTCGAAGACGCGGTTGAAGCCACGGAAGAACGACCCGAGCGGGCCGCGCATCTCGCGCCTCGGCCGCAAGAGCAGCGCCGAGAGCGCCGGGCTCAGCGTGAGCGCGTTGAAGGCCGAGATGAGGACCGACACGGCGATGGTGACCGCGAACTGCTGGTACATCCGCCCGGTGATGCCGGGGATGAACGCCGTCGGGATGAACACGACTGCCATGATCAGGGCGATGGCCACGACCGGTCCCGACACCTCCTCCATCGCCTTCAACGCGGCGTCGCGCGGGGAGAGCCCCCGCTCGATGTGTTGCTCGACGGCCTCCACCACGACGATGGCGTCGTCGACGACGAGGCCGATGGCCAGCACGAGGCCGAAGAGCGTCAGCGTGTTGATCGAGAATCCCAGCAGCGGAAAGACCATGAACGCGCCGACGAGCGCCACCGGCACCGCCAGCAGCGGGATGAGGGTGGCCCGGAAGCCCTGCAGGAAGACGAACACGACGAGCACCACGAGGAGGAGGGCCTCGACGAGCGTCTTGACGATCTCCCGGATGCCGGCGCTCACGGCCAGGGTGGTGTCGAGCGCCGTCACGTAGTCGAGGTCGGCGGGGTAGCGTGCCTTGATCTCCTCCATCAGCTTCGTCGCGCCCCGCATGGCCTCGATGGCGTTGGAGCCGGGGAGCTGGTAGACCGCGACGATGGCGGCCGGCTGCCCGTTCAGCCGACCGCGCCGGATGTAGTTCTGCGCGCCGAGCTCCACCCGGGCCACATCCTTGACGCGGACCAGCGCGCCGTCCGGCCGTGCGCGGACCACGACGTTCTCGAAGTCCGCGAGGCTCACGAGACGCCCCTGCGCCAGCACCGTGTACGTGAACTCCTGGCCGGGGGGCACCGGATCGCCGCCGAGCTGGCCGGCCGGGTTCACGGTGTTCTGCGCCTGCAAGGCGCTGGCGATCTCGTTCACGGTGATGTCCAGCTTCGCCAGCGTGTCGGGATTGATCCAGAGCCGGATGGCGTACTGCGACGCGCCGAAGATCAGGACCTGGCCGATGCCGGGCACGCGTGTCATCGGGTCGTTGATGTTGACGTACGCGTAGTTGGCGAGGAAGAGCGAGTCGTAGGTGCCCTTGGGCGAGTACAGCGCGAAGAGCCCCAGCGGGCTGGTCACCGACTTGATGACGGTGACGCCCTGGTTGACCACGTCGGGCGGAAGCTGGGAGGCGGCCTGCGAGTAGCGCAGGTTGGTGAGCACCTGGTCGACGCTCGGATCGGTGGTGACGTCGAAGTCCACCCGCAGCTGCATCTGGCTGCCGGCGGCCTGGTTGAGCGAGTACATGTAGAGCATCTTGTCGACGCCGCTCATCTGCTGCTCGATGGGCGTGGCGACCGACTGCTCGAGCGTCACCGCGTCGGCGCCCGGGTAGCGCGCGGTCAGGAGGATCTCCGGCGGCGCGATGTTGGGATACAGCGCAATCGGAAGCTGCACCATCGCGACGAGGCCGATGATCACCATGAGGATGGAGATGACGATCGCCACGATCGGCCGGTCGATGAAGAATTTGGCCATGACGCGCGGCAGTCCGGCTAGCTCGGCGGCCCGGTCTGGGCCAGGGTAGGCTTGACTTTCTGGCCGGCTTTCACTCGGTCAATTCCCTCGACGATGACCCGTTCACCAGGCTTCAACCCCCGTTCGATGATCCAGAGGGGGCCGACGCGCTCTCCGACCTGGACCTTCCGAAGGTCCACTGTCTCCTCGGCTCCGACCACCGCGACCAGATGCACGCCCTGCATGTCCTGGACGGCCCGCTGGGGGATGAGCAGCGCCTCTTTCCTGGTCGCTATGAGGGCGCGCACCTTCGCGTACTGGCCGGGGCGCAGGAGGTCGCCCGGGTTCGGGAACACTCCCCTGATGTTGATGGTGCCGGTCGTCTCCCCGACCGCGCGGTCCAGGATCTCGGTCCTCCCCCGGTGCGAGTAGGTCGCTCCGTCGGCCAGGATGATCTCAAGGTCGCGCTGCTTCTCGCCGTCGCCGTCGCCCAGAGGGCCGCGCTGCCGCCACTTCAGATATTCCTGTTCGCTGACGGGGAACTGGACGTAGATCGGGTCGACCTGCGAGACCGTGGTGAGAACCGTGCTGGTGCTGATCAGGTCGCCGATGTTCGCGTTCTTGATCCCGGCGATACCTGTGATCGGGGAAAACACCTTCGCCCAGCTCTGGTTGAGCTGGGCATTGTCCAGCACGGCCCGGGCCTGCGCGATGTCCGCCTGATTCTTGGGCACACCCGCCTGGGCGTTCGCGAGGCTCGCGCGGGCGGCCTTCAACGAGGCCAGATTCGCCAGGTTGGCCTGCACCGCGTTGTCCAGCTCCTGCTGGCTGATCGAGCCGCGCTCCGCCAGCGGGGTGTAGCGGCCGACGTCGAGCTCCGTCTTCTTCTGGTTCGCCTCGGCCCTGGCGACGTCCGCTTCGGCCTGCGCGACCTGGGCCTTCGCCTGCTCGATCTGCGCCTCCGCTTGCAAGAGCTGGGCCCTGGCCTGTTCGGCGGCGATCTGATACGGCTTGGGGTCGATATCGAACAGGAGGTCGCCGGCCTTGACGCGTGTCCCTTCCTTGTAGGTCTGGCTCACGAGGTATCCGGAAACCCGAGCGCTGATCTGCGCGGTGACGTACCCGACCGTGGTGCCCACCCACTCGCCGTAGATCGGCACGTCCTTCTCCACCACCGGCTCGACCTTGACCACGGGGGGTGGCGGTCCCCCGGAGGCCGTGGACGAATCGCGACAACCGGCCGAGAGCGCGGCGATGGCGATCACGAGGAGGCCGAGAAGGGTATGTGCGACGCGCACCGTGGGGGCGAACGGGCTCGACGAGCTCATGGCAAATACGCGCCGGCAACCCGCATTGTGCGTCCTCCTCCCCCGGGGCCGGCAACCACGCCGGCCAGGCTCGACCTGAGTATCTCTGTGGTCTCGTATCCGGACAAGTCTGTCGATCCGTCTAAAGAATCATACGAGGGTTTATCGCGGACGCGACCGGTAGCGTTTTTCGCAAGAATCTGTAAGCCGAAAGGGAGGCGGAGGGCCGACGCCAGCCGCCGTGAATGCTGAGCGGGCCATGGCGGAACTCTTCTGCGACCGGGCCGCCAACACCGCCAATCCGGCCGATCTGCGTAGTGGCTGAGGATGCCCTTGTCGGCTCGCAGGCGGTGCGTGTCGGCTGCCGGCGCGTGGGAGCAAAATGGGAGCACTCGCTATCCCGGCGGGACGGCGTGGGAGCGCAAAATGGGACCAGAACACGCGAATAGGGTTCGCGACACAATCACCAACCCTTCTGTATCGTCTGGTTGGGTTGTCAGTCTAACGGTCGCCGGCCGATTGGCGCTCCGGTTCGGGACCTGCGAATAGCACTACCACGGAGCGCGGCTCCGCGCGATAGCTATGGCCGGGAACCGAGGGAGCCCGCTCCCAGTCCACGATATCGTGCGGAGAATCGACGAAGGTGTCGATCCACCGGCGCCATGGATGTCCACCGCCATTGGAGATCGACGGGAGCTCGAAGTCGAGCGGCTCCCAATACGCGTTGAGGATGAGGTGGACGAAGAGTCGTTCCGTCGTGAGTCTCGCCGTGAACGCGACGCTGTGCGAACTCGGGCGCCGGTCGGGTTCGTGGAGTCTCACGCCGTGCCAGGCGATGTCGGCCTGGCGGATCAGCTGGTTCAAAGCCACCCGTTGCCGCTCGGGCTCCGCGTCTCGCAACACCCGGCGAGCATTGAGCAAGGTCACGAACCGGTGCACGTCGGCCCGCTTCGCGAGCAGCGTCCAGTCGAACCAGCTGGTCTCGTTATCCTGACAATAGGCGTTGTTGTTGCCGCCCTGCGTGCGCCGCACCTCGTCACCCATGAGCATCATGGGCATCCCTGCCGACAGCATCGTCACCGTGAAGAAGTTCTTCACCTGTCGCGTTCGCAGCTTCTCGACTGCGGGATCCTCCGTCGGGCCCTCTACTCCGCAGTTCCAGCTTCGGTTGTCGTCCGTGCCGTCGCGGTTGTCCTCACCGTTCGCCTCGTTGTGTTTGCGGTCGTAGGAGACGAGGTCGTTCAAGGTGAAACCATCGTGACACGTCACGAAGTTCACGCTTTCCTCGGCCTCGCGCTGCTTGTGGCCGTAGAGTGCTGGGCTGCCGATCAAGCGGTCGGCAAACCCCTCGATCGACCCATCTTCGCCGCGGAAGAAGCTGCGGACGTCGTCACGGAACCGTCCGTTCCATTCCTGCCAGCTATCCCCGACGAAGGAGCCGACCTGGTACAAGCCGGCTGCGTCCCACGCCTCCGCGATGAGCTTCGTCCCAACCAGAGTGGGGTCTGACTCGATGTCCCACAGCACCGGTGGATTCGGGATCACCTGGCCCGACGGGTCGCGCGCCAGGATCGACGCGAGGTCGAACCGGAACCCGTCGACGTGCATGGTCTCCACCCAGTATCGGAGGCTGTCCACAATCATGCGACGGACGATCGGATGATTGGCGTTGAGGGTGTTGCCGGTGCCGCTGTAGTCGGCGTAACGCGAGCGATCCTCTCCGAGCATGTAGTAGGTGGTGTTGTCCAGTCCGCGGAAGCTCAGCGTCGGTCCGTGGTCGTCGCCCTCGGCGGTGTGGTTGAACACGACGTCGAGAATGACCTCGAGCCCCGCTCGGTGCAGCGCCTTGACCATGTCCCGAAACTCATCAATCGGCCCGGTCGGATGTCGACGTGAACTGTAGGAGTCGTGAGGCGCGAAGAAAGACACCGGTGCGTAACCCCAGTAGTTGACCAGGCCGGGGGGACAGTCCTGAGGATCGAACTGGAAGACGGGGAGCAGCTCGACCGCGGTGACGCCCAGTCGTTGGAGGTAGGGAATTTTTTCAATGAGCCCAGCGAATGTACCGCGTGTCTCTTCCGGGACGCCAGAGCTCGGATGACGGGTGAAGCCGCGCACGTGCATCTCGTACACGATGGTGCGCGAGGACGGCCGTCGCAGCGGGGTATCGCCTCCCCAGTCGTACCCGGACACATCGACGACGACGCTCTTCATCGCCGTCGCGGTGTTGTCGCCCGGGCGGCGCGCGGCGTCGCGACCGTACGTCGCTGGAACCATGACTCGGCGCCCGTAGGGGTCCAGGAGAACTTTGGCGGGATCGAAGCGCATCCCGCTCGGGGGATCGAACGGGCCCTCGACTCGATAGCCGTACAGCTGACCGGGTCGGACGTTCGGCACGAACACGTGCCAGTAGTGGTACGTGCGGTTGGCTGACGGGTCGAGGCAAACCACGCGCGCGGCCCGCGCGTCGTCGACACGATCGAACAGCAGCAGCTGGACCTGCGTTGCGTGTCTGGAGAAGACACTGAAGTTGACGCCGTTCGGCGATGGCGTCGCGCCCAGGGGCGAGCTGCTGCCTTTCGTGAAGCCGTCCCTCACGGCCTGCCCAGCAACTCCTTGGCAGCCGCCGCGACCCGGTCGGGCTCGAAGCCGAACTTCGCCTGCAGCGCCTTCAGGGGCGCCGACGCTCCGAAGGTCCTCATCCCGATGACGTGGCCGGAGCTCCCGACGTATCGTTCCCATCCGAACGTCGAGGCTTGCTCCACCGCGACCCGCGCCTTCACCGTGGGGGGCAGCACGCTGTCCCGGTACTCCGGCGTCTGGTGGTCGAAGATCTCCCAGGACGGCATCGATACCACGCGGGAGCGAATGCCGTCGGCGAGCAGCTTGTCGTGGGCCTGCACGGCAAGACTCAGCTCGCTGCCCGAGGCGATGAGGATGACCTCGGGGTTTGCCCCCGGGGCGTCTGTGAGCACGTAGGCGCCACGCGCGACCCCCGTCGCGGGGGCGTAGGCGCGTCGATCCAGAGTCGGCAACGGTTGGCGTGATAGCACGAGCACTGCCGGCTGGTGGTGTAGCTGCAGCGCATAGCGGTACGCCTCCACGACCTCGTTGGCGTCCCCGGGCCGTAGGGTGACCAGCCCCGGGATGGCGCGCAGCGATGCCAGATGCTCCACCGGCTGGTGGGTCGGGCCATCCTCGCCGTCGCCCAAGGCGTCGTGCGTGAACACGAAGATGCTCGGCAGTTCCATCAGAGCCGACAGCCGGATGGCCGGCCGCGCATAGTCACTGAAGATGAAGAACGTCGCCCCGAAAGCCCGTAGCTTCGACAGCGAGAGGCCGTTGACGATCGCGGCCATCGCGTGCTCGCGCACGCCGAAATGCAGGTTCTTGCCGCCCGGGTTCCCCGCCTGGAAGCTTCCCGCTCCCTCGTAGGTCAGAGTGGTCTTGTTCGACGGCCCGAGGTCCGCGGAGCCCCCGAGGAACCACGGGATACTCTGCGCGAGCACGTTCAGCACTTTACCTGAGGCGTCTCGGCCCGCGATGCCCTTGGCATCGGCCGGGAAGACAGGGAGATTGCGATCCCAGCCAGCCGGCAGGTCTCGCCGTTGCATCTGGTCGATCTCGTTCGCAAGCTCTGGATGCGCGGCCCGGTACGATGTGAAGAGCTCCGTCCACCTGCTGCGAGCGGCCGCGCCGCGCGTACCGACGCCGGCCGCGAAGTGCTCGCGGACGCTGTCGGGGACCAGGAACTGTGCGCCCTCCGGCCAGCCGTAGCTGCGCTTGGTGAGGCGGACCTCCTCGTCACCGAGCGGCTCGCCGTGGGCCGCGGAGGTGTCCTGCTTGTGCGGGGAGCCGTAGCCGATGTGGCTGTCCAGGATGATGAACGTGGGGCGGCCCTTGGTCGTGCGGAAGACCGAGAGCGCGTGCTGGATGCGATCGATGTCGTTGGCATCGCCCACGCGCAGGACGTTCCACCCGTACGCGAGGAACCGAGTGGCGACGTCCTCCGTGAAGGCGAGGCTCGTCTGCCCTTCGATCGTGATGTGGTTGTTGTCGTAGATCCAGCAGAGGTTGTCCAGACCCAGGTGCCCGGCCAGTGAGGCTGCTTCCGAGGCGACGCCTTCCATCAGGCAGCCGTCCCCGCATACCGTGTAGATGTTGTAGTCGAAGATGTCGAAGCCCGGCCGATTGTACCGGCCGGCGAGCCACTTCTGAGCGATGGCCATCCCCACGCTGGTGGCGACGCCCTGCCCGAGCGGCCCCGTCGTCGTCTCGACACCCGACACCCAGTGATACTCGGGGTGCCCGGGCGCCTTGCTACCGATCTGGCGAAAGCGGCGGATGTCCTCCAGGGACACCGAGGGCTGCCCCAGCCGCTCGTAGTCGGCGTTCACCGCCCGCGTCCCCGTCAGATGTAGCACGGACCAGAGCAGCATCGAGGCGTGACCGTTGGAGAGTACGAACCGATCACGATTGGGCCAGATGGGGTCCTCCGGATCGAAGCGCATCACTCGGTTCCAGATCGTGTACACGAGGGGCGCGAGTGCCATCGGTGTGCCGGGGTGCCCCGACTTGGCTTGCTGGACCGCATCGATGGAGAGCGTGCGGATGGTGTCTATCGATAGTTGGTCGAGCTCGGCCTGGGTCATCGCTTCCGCGACAGTCGTAACACTCATCGGTGGGTCCTCGTTGTTTGGAGTTCCATGAAGGCCACCTTGCCCAGGCGGCGCAGGTGTCGCGGAGCGTGGCTGAACTCGGCGGCCAGGAACGTCTCCACCAGATCCCAGGCCACACCCGGCCCCACCGTGCGGCCGCCGATGCAGATGATGTTCATGTGATCGTCCTCGACCCCCTGCCCGGCGGAAAAGTGGTCGTGGATCAGCGCGGCACGAATGCCCGGCACCTTGTTGGCGCAGATCGAGGCGCCCACGCCGCTGCCGCAGACGGCTACTCCGCGCTCGACCGTCCCCGCCGCTACGGCCTGGGCGAGCGGGATGACGAAGTCCGGATAGTCGTCATCCGGGCTCAGCTCGTCCGCCCCGAAATCGACGACGTCGTGCCCGGCCGCACGGAGCCGCGCGACTAGATCCTCTTTCAACCCAAACCCCCCGTGATCGGTGGCGACTCCCACGCGCATGCTGGTTTCTCCGTGACCTCAGCGAAGTGATGGCTCAGGTCCCGACCGTGCCGCCGCCCCGTGATCGGCCAGTACCAGGGCCTGGTCCTGACTGATGCGCCCGGCGGGAATCGACCGGTCGCCCTTGTACAGGCGCGTCAGCATCTCCGCCTTCTCGCGCCCGGTGACCAGCCAGACGATGCACCGGGACCGATTGAGCACGGGATAGGTCAAGGTCATCCGGCGCCGCCCTTGATAGACCCCGGTGAGCGCGACGTCCACGTCGGTGACGTCGAGCACCGGATCCCCGGGCACCAGCGACGCGGTGTGGCCGTCGGGCCCAAGGCCCAGATGGGCGAGATCGAGCACGGCGGGAGAGCCGGCAATCTGCCGGAGCGTCAGGCTGTATCGCCCACTCGCCGCTTCCAGGTCAGCCGATTCCACCGGCATGGCATGAACCTGCTCCGGGGGTAGCGGACAATGGGTGAGCAGGCTCTCGCGCAGGTGGGTGAGGTTTCTGTCGGGGTCTCCGGCGGGCGCCACGCGCTCGTCCACCTGGACGACATGCACGCCGGCCCATGGCATCTGCTCATCGGCCAGCGCCCGCAGCATCTGCCAAGGGGTGTGGCCCCCGCTGAAGGCCACGATGAAGCGTCCGCGCGCGGCGACGGCCGCGCGTGCTTCCGCGGCGGTGAGTGCGGCACCCGCTCGCGCGACCGAATCCGCATCGGCCAGCGCTTCGATCCTCATGGCGACTTCACCGTCGGGTTCTGCCAGCCCCCGGGGGGCGCAACGCGCGGGTCGACCTCTTTTGGTCCCCAGGCGCCCGGCTCATATTCGTAGACGGGTGTGCCGTCCTTCAGCACCGGATCAACGATTCGCCACGCCTCTTCGACGTAGTCCTCCCGGGCGAACAGCGTGGCGTCTCCCTGCATGGCGTCTCCCAGCACTCGCTCATACGCATCCATCTCCTCCGCGCGGGGAAGCCGAGTCCCCAGCATCTCCGCGGTTTGGCTAACTGTCTCCTGCCCCGGTGCGATGACATTCGCGCCGATGGCGATCGTGACATCGGGACTGATCCGAAACCGGCAGTAATTCGGCTCGAGGTCGAACCCTTGATACATCGTGGGCGGCCGGCGGAGTCGGACGACGACCTCTGCGCACGTCACGGGCAGACACTTCCCCGCTCGGATGTAGAAGGGCACGCCCTGCCAGCGCCAGGAATCGATCTCGAGTCGCAAGGCGGCAAATGTCTCCACCTTGGAGTCCGGCGCCACCCCTGGTTCCTTCCGGTAGCCGCGGAACTGCCCGCGGACGAGGTCTTGCGCGGCGAGCGGCGGCATGGCCTTGAGCACCTTGACCTTCTCGTCGCGGATGGATTCGCTGTCGGTTCTGACGGGTGGCTCCATGGCCAGGTTCGTCAAGACCTGGAACAGGTGATTTTGGACGACGTCACGGATGGTGCCGGTCTCGTCGTAGAAGGCGCCGCGGCCCTGGACCCCGAAGTCTTCCGCCATGGTGATCTGCACGCTCTCGACGTGGTTGCGGTTCCAGAAGGGCTCGAGGAACGCGTTCGCGAAGCGGAAGAAGAGCATGTGGTGCACCGGCCGCTTCCCGAGGTAGTGGTCGATCCGGAAGATCGACGTCTCGTCGAAGGCTCCGAGCAGGACCCGGTTCAGCTCCTGCGCCGAGGCGAGGTCGCTGCCGAAGGGCTTCTCGACGATGGCGCGGGCGCCGTTGGTGCAGCCCGCCTTGCCGAGCTGTTCCACGACCAATTCGAACAGCACGGGCGGAATGGCCAGGTAGTGCGCCGGCCGCTGGGCCGAGCCAAGCTCCTTGCGGATCGCCTGGAAGGTCGCCGGATCCTTGTAGTCGCCATCCACGTAGCGCAGCAGGCCACACAGCTTCTCGAACGCCGCGGGGTCGAGCCCTCCGTGCTTCTCCAGACCGTCCTTGGCCCGGGCCCTGAGCTGGTCGAGATTCCAGCCAGCCTTGGCCACGCCGATCACCGGTACGGTCAGATGGCCGCGCCTCAGCATCGCCTGCAGCGACGGGAAGATCTTCTTGTGGGCCAGGTCGCCCGTGGCGCCAAAAAACACCAGGGCGTCGGAATGCGCGGCGCTCATTTGCCGGCCGACTTCTCGAGGTGACCGCCGAACTCGTAGCGCATGGCCGAGAGCAACTTGTCGGCGAAGTCCGCTTCGCCGCGCGAGCTGAAGCGCTCGTACAGGGCCGAGGAGAGGACGTGGGCCGGCACGCCCTCATCGATGGCCGCCTTGATCGTCCAGCGCCCCTCGCCGGAGTCGGACACGCGACCCTTGAAGCCCTCGAGCTTCGGGTCCTTGATGAGCGCGGAGGCCGACAGGTCGAGCAGCCAGGAGGCAATGACGCTGCCGCGCCGCCACACCTCGGCGATGTCCGGCAGGTTGAGGTCGTACTGGTAGTGCTCGGGATTGCCCAGCGGCGTCGTCTCGGCGTCGACCGCATGCTCCCGCTTGCCGACATTCGCAGAGCGCAGGATGCCCAGCCCCTCGGCGTAGGCGGCCATGATCCCGTACTCGATCCCGTTGTGGACCATCTTGACGAAGTGGCCCGCGCCGTTCGGCCCGCAGTGGAGATATCCCTGCTCGGATGTGCCGTCGGCCTTCTCGCGGCCCGGAGTGCGGGCGATGTCGCCGGCGCCGGGCGCCAACGTGGCGAAGATCGGATCGAGGCGCTTGACCACCTCCGGCTCCCCTCCGATCATCATGCAGTACCCGCGCTCCAGCCCCCAGACGCCGCCACTGGTCCCCACGTCGACATAGTGGATCCCCTTCGGCGCAAGCTCTTTCGCGCGCCGGATGTCGTCGATGTAATAGGAGTTGCCACCGTCGACGAGGATGTCGCCCTTCTCGAGCAGCGGCAGGAGGTCGGCGATGGACTCGTCGACCACCGCCGCCGGTACCATCAGCCACACCGCCCTCGGCTTCTCCAGCTTCTTCACGAAGTCCGCGAGCGAGGAGGCGCCAACCGCCTTCTCCCGGGTCAGCTCCTGCACCGCCTTCGGCGACCTGTCGAAGACCACGCCCTGGTGGCCACCCCTGAGAAGCCGCCGCACCATGTTGGCGCCCATGCGGCCGAGTCCGATCATTCCGAGCTGCATCGCTGACTCCTCTGAAGAGCCGATTGCTCGGCCACTTCGGCTTTGTCGTCCGTGTTTCACGGCGCTCACGTGTTGGACGCCTCAAAGATGCTGCGAATGGATGCATCGAGCATGGCATTGAACTCAGCATCGGATTGCTGGGCCGACAGCCCCTCGACCAGCGCCCGGGAAAAGCTCGCCACGACGCCGTGATTTCTCCGCAACCGCTCGTTGGCTTCTTCTCGTGTATATCCGCCCGACAGCGCAACCACCCTCACGACCTTCGGATGGCTGACGAATTCTGCGTACAGGTCGTCTTTGTCCGGTAAGGTCAGCTTGAGCATGACCAGCTGACCCACTGGCAGTCCGTGAAGTTCCTCGAGGATGGCCGCTTTGAGCAACTCTTCGGCCCTGGCCTTGTCGGGGCAGTGGATATCCACCTCTGGCTCGACGATCGGCACGAGGCCCGCGGCGATGATCTGCCGAGCGGCTTCGAACTGCTGGGTCACGATGTCCTTGATACCTGCTTCGTCGGCTTGCTTGACGAACGAGCGCATCTTGGTTCCGAAGACATGCTTTGCCTTGGCCTTGTCGAGCAGCGCAGCAAGCTCGGGCATCGGCTTCATCAACTGGACGCCGCGGCTCTCTCCCCCCAGTCCCTTGTCCACTTTCAAAAACGGCACTACCCGCTTCACATTCCACAGATAGTCCGCGGTAGGCTTCCCCCCGATGTCCCTGTCGATGGTGTTCTCGAACAGGATGGCGCCAAGAATCCGCTTCCCGGTGAAGTCGGGGCTGGTCACGATGCGCGTACGCATTTGATGCACGATCGCAAACATCTGCTCCTCGTCAGACCAGGCATCTTGCTTGATTCCGTACGCACGCAAGGCGCCGGGCGTACTCCCACCGCTTTGATCCAGCGCCGCAATGAACCCTGGATGTGTCCTCATCTTCTCCAGCTGTGTTTTGAAGTCGCCCGTCTCGAGCGTCATCGCACTGCATCCTTGCTCATGCGGTAGCGACGGATCAGACTGTTTGTCGAGCTGTCGTGTCCGAGCTTGGGCTCGTTCGGGCTCTCGAGCTCCGGGATGATGCGCTGGGCCAGCACCTTGCCCAGCTCCACGCCCCACTGGTCGAACGAGTCGATGCTCCAGATGGCGCCCTGGGTGAACACGGAGTGCTCGTAGAGCGCCACCAGCTTGCCGAGGGTCTCCGGGGTGAGCCGGTCGGCCAGGATGGTGTTCGACGGGCGATTGCCCTCGAAGACCCGGTGGGGCACGAGCCAGTCCGGCGTGCCCTCGGCCTTGACCTGCCCCGGGGTCTTGCCGAACGCCAGCGCTTCGGTCTGGGCGAAGACGTTCGACATCAGCATCTCGTGGTGCCGGCCGAGCGGGTTGAGGGGCTTCGTGAACGCGATGAAGTCGCAGGGGATGAGCCTGGTCCCCTGATGGATCAGCTGATAGAAGGAGTGCTGGCCGTTGGTCCCCGGCTCGCCCCAGTAGATGGGGCCCGTCTGATAGGTCACCTCGACCCCCTCGAGCGTAACGTGCTTGCCGTTGCTTTCCATCGTCAGCTGCTGCAAGTAGGCGGGAAACCGCTTCAGGTACTGCTCGTACGGCAGCACCGCCACGGTCTGAGCGCCGAAGAAGTCGGTATACCAGACGCTCAGGAGGCCCATGAGCACGGGCATGTTGCGCTCGAACGGCGCGGTGCGGAAGTGCTCGTCCACCTGGTGGAAGCCGTCGAGCATGGCGCGGAACCCTTCCGGACCGATGGCCACCATCGTCGACAGCCCAATCGCCGCGTCCATCGAGTACCGTCCGCCCACCCAGTCCCAGAAGCCGAACATGTTCGCCGTATCGATGCCGAACTCGGACACCTTCTGGGCGTTCGTCGAGACGGCCACGAAGTGCCTGGCCACCGCGCGGGCGTCGCCACCCAGCCCCGCGAGCAGCCACGCCCGCGCGCTCGCCGCGTTGGTCATCGTCTCGAGCGTCGTGAAGGTCTTCGACGAGACGATGAAGAGCGTTTCCGCCCGATCGAGATCGCGCGTGGCCTCCACGAAGTCGGTGGAGTCGACGTTGGACACGAAGCGGAACGTCATGGCCCGGTCGCTGTAGTGCCGCAGCGCCTCGTAGGCCATCACGGGGCCGAGGTCGGAGCCTCCGATCCCGATGTTGACGACGTTGCGAATGCGCTTGCCGGTGTGGCCCGTCCACGCGCCGCTGCGGACCCGGTCGGCGAAATCGGACATCTTCTCCAGCACGGCGTGAACCTGCGGCACCACGTTTTCGCCGTCCACGACGATCGACGTCCCCCGCGGCGCGCGGAGCGCCGCGTGCAGGACGGCCCGGTTCTCCGTGATGTTGATCTTCTCGCCGCTGAACATCGCGTCGATCCGTGCCCGCAGGCCGGATTCCTCGGCCAGCTGCAGAAGGAGGTCGAGCGTCTCGTCGGTGACCCGGTTCTTCGAGTAGTCGAGATACAGGCCCACCGCCTCGGCGGTCAGGCGCTCGCCTCGCTTCGGATCGTTCTCGAAGAGGGTCCGGAGATGGAGGTCCCGAACTTTCTCGTGATGGGCCTCGAGTCCCTTCCAGGCCGGACGTGCGGTCAGCGGCGCGATACCGGCGGTCATGGTGCTACCCCTTTCATCTTCCCCTCATGGTTGCGGACCAGTCTCGGCCGGGCGGCGGTCTTGCCCCCGGCCGCTTCCTCCCACAGGCGAAACCCGCCCACGAAGGCGTTGGCGTTGTCGCCGACCCGGCAGCCGGTGGGGAGCTCCTTCAGCTTCCTCACGTTCCCTCCCCCGAGCACGACATCGTCGGGCTCGAGGGCCGCGGTCAGGCTGGCCACCACATCCGCGACGTGGCGGCGCCACTTCTTCTTTCCCCGCTTCTCCAGGCCGCGCTGCCCGACGTATTTTTCGTAGGTGCCCTTCTTGTAGGGCAAGTGCCCGAGCTCCATCGGCTCGACGACACCGTCGGCGATGAGGGTGGAGCCGAGCCCGGTGCCGAGCCCGAGGAAGAGCATCTTCCCGCCCTTGTAGCTCCCCAGGGCCTGCATCGCCGCATCGTTGATGATCTTGACTGGTCGCCCGAACGCGGCCCGATAGTCGAAGTGGACCCAGCCCCTGCCCAGGTTGTGCGGTTCTGCGATCGGGCGGCCGTGGAGTACGACCCCCGGATAGCCCATAGAAATCACGTCGTATTTCCATCCATGGGCGAGCTTCTTGACCCCGGCGGCCATCAGCTGGGGCGTCAGCGTCGGCCCGGAGACGAACTTCCGCGGCTCGTCCTGCCCGGTGGCGAGGATCTTCACGTGGGTGCCGCCGATGTCGATGACCAGGACGTTCACGGCCTTAGCCCGCCTTCCCGAGGTCGGCGCTCTTGGAGACGATCACCTCCATGAGCTCGTGCCAGGATTTCACGAAGGACTTCGCTCCCTCGTCCTGGAGCTGGGCGGCCAGCGCGTCGACGTCGACCCCGGCCCTGGCGAACTGCGCCAGCACCTCTTCGCAGTCACCGCCGTCGGCCGGCAGGATCGCGCCGAGGTCGCCGTGGTCGGCGAGGGCCTTGAGGGTGCCCTCCGGCATGGTGTTCACGGTGAGCGGCGCGGCGAGCGCCTTGACATAGAGGACGTCGGAAGCCTGAGGATCCTTCGTGCCCGTGCTGGCCCACAGAGGGCGCTGCGGGCGAGCGCCTGCGTTGTAGGCGCGCTGCCAGCGGGGCGAGCCGAGCAGGTCGCGCGCCGCCTTGTACGTGCGCTTGGCGATCGCGATGCCCAGCAGGTTGCGGAGCGCGGCGGGCACCTTGTTCGCGACCGCGGCGTCCCAGCGGCTGACGAACACCGAGGCGACCGAGCCGACATCGGGCTTGAGCCCGGCGGCCATGCGCCGCTCGATCCCGCGCATGAAGGCCTCGGCGGCGGCCGCGTATTGCTCGCGCGAGAAGAGCAGCGTCACGTTGATCGGAACGCCGGCGAAGACCGCCTCCTCGATGGCGGGCAGGCCCTCCTTCGTGCCGGGGATCTTGATGAGCAGGTTGGGGCGGCCCGCCCGCGCGTGCAGATCCCGGGCGGCGGCGAGAGTGCTCGCGGTGTCATAAGCCAGAAGCGGCGACACCTCCAGCGACACCCATCCGTCCACGCCATTCGTCCGGTCCCAGATCGGGCGAAAGAGGTCGGCCGCCCTGGTGAGGTCTTCCAGAGCCAGCTCGAAGAACAGCTCCTCGCCCGCCTTGCCCTTCTTGACCTTCTGACGGATTGCCGCGTCGTACGCCGCGCTGTTCTTGATGGCATGGTCGAAGATCGTGGGGTTCGACGTGAGCCCGGTGACGGACAGCTCGTCCATGTAGCGTTTGAGCGTGCCGCTGTCCAGCAGATCGCGCGTAATGTTGTCGAGCCAGAGGCTCTGGCCGAGATCGTGAAGCATCTGCGTTGCCTTCATCGCGTCACCTCCGCGGAGAGTGTGATCGAGCGGCCCGAGGTGGTCGTCAGCTCTCGCAGCCATTCGAAGCCCGGTCCAGCCAGCGCCTGCTCCGTGCAGCGCCAGCGCCAGTTGCCTTGGGCCCGGCCGGGCACGTTCATCCGGGCCCCTCGACCGAGGTTGAGCACGTCCTGTAGCGGAGCGAGCGTGAGCGCAGCGATCGAGGACCACCCCAGACTGATCAGCGCGGCCGCCGCCTCGCGGCCATCGCCCCCGGAACGCCGTATGCAGCTCCAGAGGTTCTGTCTCTGGTCGTCCGGCAGCTCCTCGTACCACTCGGAGGTCGTGGGGTTGTCATGGGTGCCGGTGTACACCACGGTGTTCGCGATGTAGTTGTCCGGGAGGTACGGATTGTCCGCGCGGCCGTCGAAGGCGAACTGGAGGATCCGCGTCCCGGGCACCCGGAAGCGGTCGCGGAGAGCGTAGACGTCCGGCGTGATCAGGCCGAGGTCCTCCGCGATGAACTGGAGCGCGCCCAGCTCGTTCTGGACCGTACTGAAGAGCTCGGCCCCGGGCCCCGGCACCCAGCGGCCCGGTTCGGCCGTCGGCGCGCCGGCCGGAACGTGCCAGGCGGCCGCGAACGCGCGGAAGTGGTCCAGGCGAATGACGTCCACGTGAACGAGCAGAGCGCGCAGGCGATCCACCCACCAGCGATAGCCGGTCCGGCGTAGAGCCTCCCAGTCGTAGACGGGGTTGCCCCAGAGCTGGCCCCCGGCGCTGAAGTAGTCGGGCGGGACACCAGCGACGACACGCGGCCGGCGATGCTCGTCCAGCAGGAACAGCTCGGGATTCGCCCACACGTCGCTCGAGTCCGGAGAGACGAAGAACGGCAGGTCCCCGATCAGCCGCACGCCCCGGGCTTGCGCATACTGCTGCAGGCGCGCCCCCTGGCGGAAGAGCAGGAACTGGCCGAAGCGGACCTGATCGATCTGGCTCGAAAGCTCTCGCCGGGCCTGGGCCAGCGCGCCCGGCGCGCGACGGGTCAGCTCGGCCGGCCACTCGAGGTAGTGGGCCCCACGGTGCCTCGCCTTGAGTGCGCGAAACAGCGCGTAGTCCTCCAGCCAGCGGGAATGGTCCTGGCAGAACCGCGCATAGGCAGGCCGCAGGTCCGGGCGCGCGCCGGCATGGAAGTTGGCCCAGGCCGTCTCGAGCAGCCGGTGCTTGAACGAGGCAACCGCGTCGTAGTCGACCACGTCTGCCGAGAACGACCGACCCTCGCAATCGCTCACCCGCAGCAGTTCGTCCTCGATCAGCCAGTCCGGGCTCACGAGGAGCTCATTGCCTGCGAACGACGACTGGGACTGATACGGCGAATCGCCGTAGCCCGTTGGCCCCAGCGGCAGCACCTGCCACCAGCTCTGTCCCGCCTCGCGGAGGTGATCGATCCAGGCGAGCGCCGCTGCGCCCAGATCGCCGATGCCGTACGGCGAGGGCAGCGACGTGACGTGCAGCAGCACGCCGGAGGCCCGGTAGTCGGGCGGGAACGGGGAAAGGCTCACCGGTCGCTCCCCAATGCGTTGCTCACCATCTCCTGGGCCTCCCTTACGAGGGTCCCCAGGTGGCTTTCATTCCTGAAGCTCTCCGCGTAGATCTTGTAGATGTTCTCGGTGCCGGAGGGCCGGGCGGCAAACCATCCGCTGCGGGTTATCACCTTCAGGCCGTCGATCGGCGCGTCGTTACCCGGGGCGCGCGTGAGCTTGGCGGTGATCTGCTCGCCCGCCAGCGTCGAAGCCTTGATGGCCTGGGGCGACAGCTTTGCGAGTCGGGCCTTCTGGTCGGGCGTCGCCGCCGCGTCGATGCGCGTATAGCACGGCGCGCCGAACTCCTCAGTCAGCTCCCGATAGTGCTCGCCTGGATCCTTGCCGGTGCGCGCGATGATCTCGGCGGCGAGCAGATCCATGATCGGACCGTCCTTGTCGGTAGTCCAGACTGTGCCGTCGTGCCGCAGGAAGCTCGCCCCCGCGCTCTCCTCGCCCCCGAAGCAGCACGAGCCGTCGAAGAGACCAGGCACGAACCACTTGAAGCCCACCGGCACCTCGAGCAGGCGCCGGCCGAGCTTTTCCACCACCCGGTCGATCATGCTGCTGCTGACCAGCGTCTTGCCCACCGCGGCGTGGCCGGGCCATTGCGGCCGATGGGTGAGCAGGTAGCGGATGGCCACCGCCAGGTAGTGGTTGGGGTTCATCAGCCCCGCGGAGCGCGTCACGATGCCGTGTCGGTCCGAGTCGGGGTCGTTCGCGAACGCGAGGCGATACCGATCCTTGAGGCCGACGAGCCGCGCCATGGCGTACGGGCTCGAGGGGTCCATGCGGATCTTGCCGTCGTGATCCACCGTCATGAATGAAAACGTCGGGTCGATCGCCGGGTTCACGACGGCGATGTGAAGCTTGTAAACAGAGCTGATCGGCTCCCAGTACGGCGCGGCCGCGCCGCCGAGGGGGTCCACACCCAGCTCGAGGCCGGCGCCCCGGATGGTCTCCATGTCAACCACGCTTCTCAGATCCAGGACGTACGGCAGGACGAAGTCCTCCTGGTGAGTGCTCGCCGCCTTGATGGCAACCGCGAACGGCACCCGCTTCACGCCGGCATTACCAGCCCGCAGCAGCTCGTTGGCCCGGTTCTGCACCCACTCGGTCACGTCGGTGTCGGCCGGTCCGCCGTTGGGCGGGTTGTACTTGAAGCCGCCGTCCTCCGGCGGGTTGTGCGAGGGCGTGACCACGATCCCGTCCGCCAGGTGCGTCCGGCGGCCGCGGTTGTACGTGAGAATGGCCCACGAGATGACCGGCGTGGGGGTGACGCCGTCGTCACGCTGGATGATGGTCTCCACGGAGTTTCCGGCCAGCACCTCGAGCGCGGTGCGCTGGGCCGGCCCCGACACCGCGTGCGTGTCCTTGCCCATGTAGAGCGGGCCGTCGATGCCCTGGCCGCGCCGGTACTCGCAGATGGCCTGGGTGATCGCCGCGATGTGGGCCGCGGTGAACGAGCCGCGGAGCGGCGAGCCCCGATGCCCGCTGGTGCCGAAGCTGACGCGCTGGGTCGGATCGCCCACCTCGGGCTTCCGTTCGTAGTACTCGCGCTCGAGCCGGGCCAGGTCGACCAGCATGGACTTCGGCGCCGGCTTGCCGGCTAGCGGCGAGACAGTGGCCGCCCCTTTCCGGTCGTGGACGATCGCGGGCTCCATCACGACACCGGACACGGCTTCACGTGCCAGATGTCGGCCGTGTACTCGACGATGGTGCGATCGCTCGAAAACTTCCCGGAGCTGGCCACGTTCAGGATGGCCTTGCGCGCCCATCCGTCGGAATCCGCGTGGAGCGCCACGAGCCGGCGATCCGCCTCCAGATACGAGGTCATGTCGGCCAGGTGCATGTAATAATCGCCCCGGGTCAGGAGCACGTCGCGCAGCGGCGCGAAGACCCCCGGCTCGTTTCGGCTGAAGTGATCCGAGAAGATCAGGTCCAGCGCGGCCCGCGTCTCCGGCTCGTTCTCATAGTGCCACTGGGGATGGTACCAGCCGCGGCTGCTCGCCACCTGGTCCGCGGTCAGCCCAAACAGGAAGAAGTTCTCCTCGCCCCCCTCCTCCGCCATCTCGATGGTCGCGCCGTCGCGTGTGCCGATCGTGAAGGCCCCGTTCATCATGAACTTCATGTTGCTGGTGCCGCTCGCCTCGTAGCCCGCGGTCGAGATCTGATTCGAGACGTCGGAGGCCGGGATCAGTCGCTCGGCCAGCGACACGCAATAGTCCGGCAGGAACACGACCTTCAGGCGCCCGCGCGCGACCGGATCGCCGTCGATGGTGCCGGCCACGTTGTTGATCAGCTTGATGATCAGCTTGGCCAGCTGGTAGGCGGGCGCCGCCTTGCCCGCGAAGAAAAACGTGCGCGGTGTCATCTCGAGGGCCGGCCTCTCCCGCAATCGGTTGTAGAGCACCACGATCCGCAGCACGTTGAGGAGCTGCCGCTTGTATTCGTGGATGCGCTTGATCTGACTGTCGAACATGGTGTCCGGGTCCACCGTCTGCCCCGATGTCGATCGGAGCCACTCCGCAAAGGCCGACTTGGCCGCTCGCTTGGCGGCACGAAACGCCTCGCGAAAGCTTTTGTCGTCGGCGAGCGGCTTGAGCCTGGCCAGCTCGCCGAGGTCGGTGATCCAGTCGTTGCCGATGACCTCGGTGATGGCGCGCGCGAGCGCCGGGTTCGCCAGCAGCAGCCAGCGTCGCGGCGTGACCCCATTGGTCTTGTTGCCGAAGCGCTCGGGGAACATCTCGGCTAGGTCCTTCACGGTGGTCGAGCGCAGCAGCGCGGAGTGAAGCGCCGCCACGCCGTTGGTGCTGTGCGAGCCCACGATGGCGAGGTTGGCCATGCGGACGTGCTTGCTCGTCCCCTCTTCGATCAGGCTCGTGCGAGCCACGCGGCCCTCGTCGGCGGGGAAGCGCCGTCGGACGGCATCGAGCAGTCGGCGGTTGATCTCGAAAATGATCTCCAGGTGGCGAGGCAGCAGCGTCTCGAACCACGCGAGCGGCCATTTTTCGAGCGCCTCGGGGAGTAGCGTATGGTTCGTGTACGCCAGCGTCCGCTGGCTGAGATCCCAAGCCTGATCCCATCCGAGCTGCGCCTCATCGAGCAAGATCCGCATGAGCTCGGGGACGGCCACGGCCGGGTGGGTATCGTTGAGCTGGACGGCCACCTTTTCGGGAAGCGCGCTCCAGTCGGCGTTGGCGCGCCGGAATCGTCGGACCAGATCGGCAAGGGAGCAGGCGACGAGAAAGTACTCCTGTACGAATCGCAGCCCTTGGCCCCGGGTCGTGGAGTCGTCGGGATAGAGCACCCGGGTGAGGGACTCGGCCGCGAGCGTCTCTGCCACCGCGCCGACGAACTCGCCATGACTGAACGCTTGGAAATTGAAGTAGTCGGGCGCGGCCGCCGCCCAGAGCCGCAGCGTGTTGATCGTCTTGCCGCCATAGCCCACCACCGGCCGATCGAACGGAATGCCGATCAGGGTGGAAGGCCGGCCGGCGATCGCTCGCAGCGCGCCCTCCCGGACCTCGAACGAGCAGTTCAGCTTGACCTCGACCTTGTCGTCGGGGCGAGCGACCTCCCAGGGGTCGGGCCGACGAAGCCAGTTGTCGGGCTGCTCGTGTTGCCAACCGTCCTGGATGGATTGCCGGAACATTCCGTACTCGTACCGGAGCCCATAGCCCATAGCCGGCAGCTGCATCGTGGCCATCGAGTCGAGAAAGCACGCCGCCAGACGTCCGAGCCCACCGTTCCCCAGCCCGGCGTCGGGTTCCTCTTCGAGAAGGCCCAGCCAATCGAGAGAAGCCTGCTTGACGGCTTCATCCACCAAGGGACTGAGCAGCAGATTGGTGATGTTGTTGGTCAGCGAGCGGCCGATCAGGAATTCCATCGAGAGGTAGTAGACGCGCTTGGGGTTCACGCGCTCATAGGTCTGCTCGGTCCGAACCCATCGCTGCGAAAGGACGTCCCGGATGGAGCGCGCGAGGGCCTCGTAGCGTTCGCGCGGGCCGGCCGCCGCCGGATCGGCGACGTTGTCGAAGAGGAGGTGCCGCTCATAGAGCGCATCAGCGATACCCGTGAGCTCGACCGGGCCGCATCCGTATTGCCGACGCAGTGCGGTGAAGGCGTTCGAGGCTATGGCTGCTCGAGGACCCGTCTCTCTTTGGTTCATGGCGATGCTTTCTCCTGGCCTCCCCGCACCTGCGCCAGGTCGATGCGCCCTACGTCAGGAGTCTCGTTCCAGAAGCGGATCACCGGCTCGGACTGGTCATGTTCGTACCCCACCGCACTGAGACTGGCCGTGCCGAGCAAGAGGTACCTGCCCGCTCCCGGTTCGAGCCCGAGCCAGCGCGCGGCGAACACTCGAAGGAAGTGTCCGCTCGAAAAGAGCAACACGTCCCCGGCAAATGCCCGCACTC
>Ga0207646_10002314_pt1 | contig 22601 bp, 20 predicted proteins | sample KBSK5502metaG_FD_184343 | JGI IMG/M metagenome (GOLD analysis project Ga0207646, IMG submission 184343) | Corn, switchgrass and miscanthus rhizosphere microbial communities from Kellogg Biological Station, Michigan, USA - KBS K5-50-2 metaG... | ecosystem: Host-associated > Plants > Roots >... | reverse complement strand
TTGGGTCGATGTGGGCTGCAAGGGGACGCGGTGGCCGGGTGGTCAGCGCACAAGCGCATGATCGACAACAACTCTTAGTTAAATGCAGGCTGAAAGCTAACCCTTGGCGGGGAAGAATCACGTCACTCTCGGCGGATGGCATTTCGGCGAGCTACAAGCGACTTCTGGACGTGCTCGATCCGCAGGTGCGCACGGCGCTCGAGTTTGCCGAGAGCCGCATCGCCAAACGCCGCAAGTTGCAAGCCTATCCGGGCGCCAACGACGCTCTGGAGATCGAGAGGCTCATGGATGTGGTGCGGGCAACGACTTGAGACATGTATTCCGAAGAAGAAAGGCTATTGAGCCAGCGCGCGCAAAGAGCCGGCGCGGGACAGCGATTGACGAAGTTCATCGCCATCGTCGGCGCTCTTCTCGGGGCAGGCCTGTGGGTGCTGACCAGGCTCGCCGTTGGCCAAACGCAAACCACACTTAAAGAGGAGGGCTTGACGAAAGGTGTATACTTTCCGGGAGTAGCGGATGAGTTTTTGGGGGCCCCTGTCAGTCGCGGTTGTGAACTGTTCCCGCCAGTCGGTATCCTAATCCCCCTCGCCACGTGGTTCTCAATTTAGTTTAGGTGGTTTTCCTACAAAGCTACGCGTGCCGGAACAGTCGACCGAGTCGCCAACTTATGTGCGTATCGAATGGGTTGGACGTTAAATCCAAAGTGTGAGGAACAAAATGAACGTCGGTGAACCGCAGAGAGTAATTGAAGTGGTCCCACTGCATGAACCAGTGCCTAGTGAACCAAAACCAGTTGAACCAGAGAAGGAACCGGTCTATGAGCCAGAAAAGGAGCCGGTTGAACCATGATGGATGTATCGGACACCTATATCCTCCCAGTAGTTGGATATCGAGGTTGGGTGCTACGTGAAGGCAAACTCTCCAGTTACGCGGTGGACAATTTCTGGATTCCAAAAAAGGCCAACGTGGCTCAGTGTGGTGGATATGAACACGTCAAATTCTGGGGGTCACACAAGATCCACCTCGGACCTAAGCTGATTCCACATGCAAGTTATGTGGCGCCACTAGCGGAGTGTGGATGCGGGTTCTATGCTTTTAGAACTTTGCCGTATCTGGTGGAATGGCTAGAGCATAGGGAGCCAAACATTGTTGTCGGGGAAGTATACCTGTGGGGTAAGATAGTTGATTGTCAGTACGGCTATCGCGCTCAATATGCTTACCCAAAACGCTTTTACAGCAACAGTTACGAATACGATTACGCCTACAACAATTCCACTTTTGCGCTGCGTGAGTTCAATGTTCCGATAGAACCTATGCCAGAGACAGTTACGCAACCTGAATTGTATGAACAGTACAGGCAACGAGAGCTGCATCAGAGGTTTGGCGGACAAAGACAGGGTGGGGTTAGCACGCCTGCAACAGCTCCGTTTGGTTTTGTTGATCACGGGCGATTCGGAAGCCTGCTCACGGATGTCTTCATGCCGGGCATCGGTGGGGCGAGGAAAGCGTTCGAAAATCTGCTTAAATTCCAGCAGTAGAGAATACGACTGCTGCATCGATCCACCTCCGACCGCGCCAAGCGAGATCCTGCATTCAGTAACCTGAGTGGTCCACAGCGCCTTTTGTGCCGCCAAAATCCTCCGCGTCCCCGCAAGAAGGCCTCGCTTCTTTTTCCGCCAGCTCCCTACCAGCTAGCGAGCCGGCGGCGCCGCTGGAAACGCATGGCATAGATACCTAGATTAACGACACAGACGGCGACACCAAAGCCGGTGAGCAAAACAGATGGAATGTCTTGTCTTGCCCACCGCGCCTTCTGCGCGAGCGAAATCTTCCTGCGCGCGGCTGCCGGCCGAGAGCGTCCGTTTCGGCCTCTTCCGTTTCGTTCGGATACCCGTGCGATTCCGTCCGACTAAGTTGCCAATTACTGGGATAACTTGGTCCAAGCGAGCGCGTGGGTGATGCGGCGCACCGTTTCCAAGGGATCCCTCCTACGCGGCGAAATGGTTTAGATAACTCGGTAGGGCCCTGCCGAATTCCCGCACCTCCCGATGGGTCTGACCAGGTGCTCCGACTACTGGGTCGGGCCGCCAGCTATTTGCGCCCAGTTCCACAGCACTGGCACACCCTTCCGGCCCGGGCCTACACCTGGCGACGGTCCTCTCGGTTAACGACGAGTTGCGGCGAGCGTTTCCGAGAAAACTCTACCGTCCGCCGCGCGTTGATCGAGAGCGTTTTCTCTTCGGTGAAGCGCAAGCTCTCGGCTCGCGCGCCCGCCGTACGCTGGCTGCGCAGAGAGGCCACTGTTCGTCGGTCGCAAATGTCTTGTGAACGTCTATGAGGTTCATGGCTGCTCCAAGGAAATTTTATTAAGGAGTTGACGGAACTGCGCCAAAATGAAGCTGTCCCGGCGAGTGCATCGCGTCCGACGCAGCTGATGATTGCCGCATAGGTCGTCAGAGATGAATTTGTACGTCGCTCACAGATACGATCAACCGGTAGCCGTGTGGGGCGCAGGCGTGTTTTCGACCCGCTGCGTGGCGATTCGAGATTTTCGGATCTCATCCACGCGTCGGATGGAACGAATAACCACACGAAGCGTTTGAAGGATTGTCGTGTCAATACTTCAAGCGAGATCGTGGAGTTTGCCCCACCCGCGGTCAGAGCATTGGGGCACCTTGGGCGATCGGTTCATACCAGAAGACTGCACCCTTGGAAATTGGGGGTAACGTATAAGAGGCGCGGCCATCGGCCTGGACACCGTTCAACTCCTGTATCTCACCAAGAAAAGGCAGGAAAAATCCTCTGCCCTTAGACTTCGCCGAAATAGTCACACGCACTCCGGTCTCTGGATTCTGAACCGGATTGACCCCGCCGCGAAGTCCGGCAAAATTAGCGAAGAAGATGTGGAGCTTCCCGTCCACACGGGCGACTGAGGTAGCCACATGCGGTGAAGCTGCGATTTCGAGAGCGGTCGCATTCTTCAGAGTTTTCAGGAAAAACTCTTGCGAATCGGGGGCAGCATGCTCGAAGTCAGTCTCCAAAGCGTTTGTATAAGCTTTCCCTGGGCATCGGGGGAATCGAACAATGTTGTTCCCTTCGCCCAGTTGCGTGGCATCGGCGCCCGTGACCACCAGAGTATGACCGTTCCGGATGTATTCCTCGACCCACTTTCTCTCGCTATTGCTGAAGATACGCACGTCCGGGAGAATCAGCGTTTCGCCCTCAAAGTCCGTAATCGTTCGAGGAGTGACGATTTGAAATTCCACGTGCTTCTGCATCAGCAGAATCAGAATTCCACGGTAGGAACGAACAAAATCCTCAGCGTAGAAATTTCGGGTTGCCGGAGAAAAGTAAACTCCGATCGGATGGATCGGGCGGCGCGGTAAATGGAAGGTCTTCTCATGGGCATGAATCCACGAGAATATTTCCCTTCTCGTGGGCAGGTCGTTCGACCCAGCCATGGAGTGTCCGGGAGCGTCCCAGAAATTCGCGCCGGCCATGACCTCCGACATGGCGAGATTCATCATGGCCTCGCGCGCGTCCACTTTCTTATCGCCATCCCATGAGTAGTTGAGTATCCAGGTCGCCTTTCCTTGCGCAAAAGCGCGGAAGGAATGCATCCCCACCTGATAGCGGAACCAGTCCAGCGGCGTTCGTGACGACGCCATGTGGTCGCCCTCGCCGAACTCGTACTCGTGCGCAATGGCATCCACGACGGCATACAGGCTGTAGACGTCGGCGCCGACTCGCACCGACTCTTTTTCGATCCCCGGATAAATTTCCGGAATGGTTTTGATCTGCGGACTCACCGACTTGGCGTTGCGGTCAATCTCGCTCATGAAGTCAGTGAAAGTCTGAATCCGAAACTCGACCCACTTTCGAAACGCAGGATCCGAAAAATCTCCCAGCTTCAAATCATGTTTTGCATCCAGCCCCGTCTGTTTCTTGAACGCCGCGACGGTGTAGTCATCGAAGCTCGCCCACGTGTCTTCCCATCCTTCGAAATGCGTCATCCAATACGGAATGTCGACATAAATTCCGTCAATACCCGTCGCGGCAATCTGCCGCACGCGGTCCATGTAGATCTTGCGCCACTCCGGCGCGTACGGGCTCACCCAAACATCCTCATCGCCAGCCTTGATCCAGAACGCAGTCCCTCCGCCAAAAATCGCTGGCTCGCCCGTGATCTTCCGCTGCAGCCAGTCCGGATGGTCTTTCGCCATCGTGTGCGCCACCTTATCTCCGTGCGCAGTGATGCACTCCGTCCCGGCAATGTAGACGAACGCATGATTGCCCACTTTATGGGCAGCCTCGGCCACATCCCGAATCGCCTTCAGCTTCTCTTCCGGATGAAGAAAGCTCTCGTACCGACCCTCAATGTCGTTGTCGACTTCAATTCCAAACACGCCGCTTTCCTGCGCCTTGCGCACAATCTGCAGCGCGTCGCCGCCCTTCAACCCATAGGCGCCAATGCGGACGTAATTCGTCCAGTTCTGCTTTTCGACTTCGGGCGTGGCACTGCCAGCCCAGACGAACAGTAAAACGGAGAAAAGTGCAACCCAGCTTTTTCGCATCATAAGTTGTCCACAAGTGTGTGTATCGCGCGCCGAACGGACCTTCAGCGCGTAAGCAGTGAGACCGAACCGGTTCAGCCGCGTATCAGAACTGGAAGCGCGCTCCAAACTGCATTCTGCGGAAGTTGTTGGTGGTGGAAGTGACCGTGCCGAACGCGCCGTCTCCGGACCCGGTATCCGGGAAGGCAAAGCGCTGATGATTAAACGCGTTGAACGTTTCGGCGCGCACCTGTAGAACCTTACCTTCGCGAACTTTGAATTCCTTGGAGAGAGAAAGATCCAGGTTGCGGATACCGTCCCCTCGTATATTGGAGAAGTGCCGGGGTGTGTCGCCGGGAATGTTGTCACCCGGATCGGCGAAACAATTCTGATTCAGGTAAGAGAGGTTTCCTCCCGACGCGGCCGCTTGGCGGTAACTCAAGCCGGTCGTGAGTTGGGAGCAGATTATCTGCGGCCGCGGGTTGCCGTCGGCCAGATTCCCAACACTGTTGTAGACAGCCAGCGGGTTCCCGGATTGCACGGTGACGACGGTGTTGAGTGACCACCCGCCAACAATGCCGTCCAGGACGGGGTTCATGGCGCCTCCGATCCAGCGGTTCCGCCCGAAGGGAAGATCCAAAATGATGGCCGCCGTCAAACGGTGAGGGGCATCGCTGGAACCGATCCCATGCTCGGCTCGAAGATCGTCGAGCAGTTGCGGGTTGTCCAGCCAGAGGTTGCCCAGCCAGGCGTTCCGTCCGGCAGAGGAATCATCGGTCGCTTTGGAGAAGGTGTAGTTGCCCTCAAAACTGATGTAATGGCTGGCCCGCTTCTGGAAACGAATTTGCAGCGAATGGTACCAGGAGTTGGCATTCAGCGTCGGCAGACCCTCGAAGCCGCCATCGAATTGTGGGTAAGGCTCCAACAGGAGAGCCTGGGGAATGGTGTCATCGACGTAGCGTGAGTCCACCACGTCAGCCGCATTGTAAGTCGGGGTCGCCGGACAATACGAGCCCGGCGAGGCTACGACCGCGAAGAAGCATTGGAAGGGGTTGGGCACTTCCGTATTTAGATAGTCCGTTACCGCGGTGCTTGTCGGATCGTGGGTAGGATTCAACGCCGCCACCAGCGCGTTACGGATAGACGAGGGGAGGAAGTTTCGGTTGCGGGTGGTGATGCCGCCGGCCCCGGCCCAGGGCAAATGCGTGCTGCGGTTGGCGGAGTAGTCCACACCCACTACGATCTGCCCCGGAAACATGTGCTGAACGCCCAGGTTCCATTGATAAATCTCGGCGTTGCGCGCCGTCCCGGTGTCCAGGTCGCTCGAGTTGCCGAAGCCCCACTGCGCAAGATTTCCATACTTGGTTCCCTGCGGCGGCGCCAGGCCGGCAGGAAATGGGCTGGTGCAGTTGGGCTGCACCGGGGAAGGTCCCAGACACGCGTATTGGGTTGCGTAAGCGTCTTTGGTGAAATACATGACCGCTGTCTTCGAGAATGAGGGGCCGGCGTACTGGAAGTTGGTGGCCACATTCATCCCGTAGAAAAGTCCCGCGCCACCGCGCAGCACGGTGTTGGAGCCAAGTTGATAGGCGAAACCCAGGCGCGGGGCAAAATTGTTGCGATCCACCGGGGAGTTTCGATGGCCGGAAGTTGGGAAGACCGTGGTCCCCACGATGTTGCCAATCTGTCCAAAGTCAAGCTCCGGGTGGTTGGGGTCCTGGTTGCGGCTCAGCGGAATGCTGATTCCCGTACTGGCCCTGAAGTCGCTGAACTGGAGATGGTTAAAGCGCTCGGTGTAGGGAGTGCTCCACTCGTAGCGCAAGCCGAGATTGAGCGTCAACTTGGGCGCGACCTTCCAGTCATCCTGCACGTAGAAGGCGGTTTCTTTCGACTTGTCCGCCACCGGGGGCACCAGGTGAAGCGAAGCCCCAAGTGCATACCCGGTCAGGATCGTGGCGAACGGGTTCCCCTGATTTTGGCTTCCCAAGCTCGGATCGTTGGGGTTCGTGGTGGTTACATCACGGGAGAAGTTGAAGATGCCGGTGGGATTGTCCGGCTGCCAAAAGTTGTTGAAGAAGATGCGCTGCTCCCCACCAAACTTCAACGAATGCGCTCCTTTTACCCACTGCAGCGCAGAGGAGTAGCTGAACAGCGTGTGAGCAAAGTGCGTATCGACGCAGCACTGGGTAAAGAGCGACGTGAAACCACCATCGACCCCGACGGTGATCATGCGGTTAAGCCCGTTGGCGGCAAGGACCGGCGAAAGGCCAACCGAACTGAGGGTTGGGTAGTTGTTGCTGATGCCGGGGGCATGCGCGCGGTCCACGCTGAAGCGGCTGGTCCAAAGTTTGCTCGGAGTTATGGCCCAGTTGTACTCCGCGCCACCGTTTTGTGCCGTCGTCGGGTAGATATAGCCATCGTTATTGCCAAGGACGGTGGGTGCGGTAGATGTGTCGTGATGACGACTGTAACGTGCGCCAATCTTGTGGTTGGCCGTAATCTGATGGTCCAGCTTGACGTCGAACTGCCAGCCCGGATCGGTGCTCAAAATCACTTTACGGAAGTTGGGCGCAGGATAGACCGCGCCCGTTATGTTGGCGTGCGGATACAGATTCAGAATCGCCTGCCCGATGGGATCGATCTTGGCGGCAGGGATTTTGTCGAACACTCCGCCATCGGAAAATCGGTTGTGGGGACAAGGAGTGGAAGATCCCTGGTTTCCAGCGCAGGGGTCGTAGATACCGGCGCTGTTCGCCGGATCCTGGGTGAAGTCGCCCGTACGCTCGGCGTCGGTGGGGACGATCCCTTCCAGGTTGATGGGATCCTGCTGCCGAACCTTTTCGAAATCGACAAAGAAGAAGGTCTTGTTCTTCTTCAGGGGACCGCCGAGAGCGAAGCCATATTGATCCCGCACGTGGTCGGGCTTCGCGCCCGTGTTGAAGTAGTCGCGGGCGTCAAAGGCTGCCCTCTGCCCGTACCACCAGCCGCTGCCGTGAAAGGCGTTCGTACCCTGCTTCAGCACCATGTTTACAATGGTGCCGCCGTTGTTGCCAAACTCGGCGGAGAAACCGTTGTTCTGGACCTTGAATTCCTGCACGATCTCGACCGAAGGCTGGTAGTAGACGTTGGAGTTGCCGCCCTCGCCCTGTTCCGGCGCGCTCAGAGAACTGCCGTCGAGGGTGATTTGCGCTGTGGCGTTCCGCTGCCCATTGGAAACGAAGTTGGTGCCCGTGGGATAGTTGTCGTTGATCCCGGCACCCGTGGTCTCCGTCACCCCACCCGCCAGAAAGACCAGCCCGAACATGCTGCGGCTGTAGAGTGGAATGTCGCGCACGTACTCGTTGGTGACGTCCGTGCCGAGAGAGGCACTCTCCGTGTCCAACAAGGGCGCAGCGGTCGTGACTTCCACCGTCGTGATTACGCCCAGCGGATGCAGCGTGAAATCAATCGTGGTCTGCTGGTCAACCTGCAGCACGACATTTTTTTCCTCGGCTAGCCGAAATCCCGCAGCGTCCGCCTTGATCGTGTACACCGCCGGGCGAAGGCCGGTCAGGATGTACAGGCCGTGGTCGTCGCTGTGTGCCGTGGCGGAGATTCCGGTGGCGTCATTGGTGATGGTGATGGCGGCATGCGTAATCAGCGCGCCACTTTGATCCTTCACGACGCCGCGAATCTGGGCCGTGTAGCTGGCCTGCCCGCAGAGAGCAGTCGCTAGGAACACCTGAGCGGCGAGAGCAACAGCGCACAGTGCTGAAGACCAACCACGGCAGAAACGCATGGCAGCCCCCCTACGTACGTGGCTTTCATATTATTACGAGTCAATACTATTGCTTTCGATTATGGCGAAAGTCAAGTCAAATCCGCAAACCGAAGCGGGCGCGCCTAACCCGATTTTCCACTCGAGGGGAACTTTGCTGTATAGCTCCAAACCCTTACTTTTACTTTCGTTTACCTAACCGTTGTCAAGGCAAAAAGCGGGACTCCGGCTCCCTAGGCGATCGGTCCAGGCTGTGGCAGTCGTAGAGTTTCGCTGAGACAGACTGGCATAGTGCCGCGGTGATGTCACGCCAATGTGGTCAGGAGCGAGGGAGTGCGGAATCGACGCCGGGAGCCTGGCGACGGGAACAGCGCGCTCTTGCCAAGAATGGAAAGAGTTCGAAACCTTGCTGCTTGCAACGAAACCATGATCCCGCTGTTCGCGCCTTGAAGTTTCTGTCCACATTTGTCCACACCAGGTCGCTGAGTGTTGCTGCCGAGGCGATACTTCTGAAAATCACATCCGGGTTGGGGGAGCCCAACGCCGAAAGCCATCTTCATTACCCTGCTTTTCCTTACGCTGATTGCGTTAGCCGGCGCACAAGACAGCAATCTCTCTCCCGCGCGGACATCTCCCCAGATCGTTTATAAGTACGCGAATGATGCGGACCAGAAAGAGACACTGCTGCTGAAAGACTTCAACCCGACTTCGATGATTCATGCCGGCGGGCGTCAAGTGGTTCGAGCGAAGTATTACGTAATCGACGTGCACAATCACGTTAACGACGCGCAGGGAATCGATGATCCCGCTCCAGAGAGTCATCGACGCTATGCTTAAGCCACATCCACGGCGGTTCATGGTCTTTAGCCAGATCGACTGGTTCAGAATCGACGATGCCAATTTCAGCCAGGAGATGGTGGCGCAGCTTGACGATGCTGTATCCCGAGGAGCGCGAGGGCTGAAGGTCATGAAGGATCTCGACCTGGGCGTAAAGGACAAGACCGGCAAGCTGATTGCCGTGGACGATCCGCGGCTGGACCCGGTTTGGGAGGAGTGCGGGCGGCTCGGCATTCCGGCGCCGGCCGCTTGCACTTCTTCTTCGGATGGACGCCAGGGAACTCGAAGCCCCTATTCCCATTCCGATCTCTACAAATAGAAAGTCGTTCATCTCGCATGTCGCGGCTTCAGGTGAGCTGGCACATTAACGCCGTGCGCGTGCCTTTGAATGAGCATTGCTTGGTCGGTGTGGAGACCAACAAGATCCAAGACCAGCAAGATCCCCCGAGGAACTTACAAGAGTAGTGCCCCAGCTTACGTTTGTTCCATGCCAGTATTCGCCAAGGAGTCTGGGCAACGTGCGCGCCGCTTCGCGCGCAGAAAAACAGTTCATTAATGAGGAAGCGAGAAGCTGATAACATCACTTCCCGCGGCGATAGCCACGTACTGGGTCCCATCGACTGCATAACTCATGGGCGAAGCGTGGATGGTCTGGCCTGTGTTGAATTGCCAGAGCGCACGGCCGGTCCGCGCTTCAACTGCTTCCAGTGTTCCGGTATCATTCCCGAAGAACACCAATGCGCCCGCCGTTGTCAGCGTCCCGCCCCAGGAATCGCCTCGGCCGACTTGAGGATAGCGCCAAACGATCTTCCCCTTTGACACGGAGTACGCCAGCAGAATCTTTTGAGCGTGCTCGTCGGCCGGAAGCTTCGTGCCCGTACCGTAGTATGTCTCGCCTTGGGCAAATGGTTGCAAGTGAGCGAAGAAGACGTTGCAACTCTCAAGCGCCATGACATAGAAGAATCCGGTGTCGGGATTGTATGAAGGCGAATACCAATTCGTGGCTCCGTTGATGCCGGGACAAATGTACGTGCCCTGCGCGCTCGGCGCTCGTCCCGACACTACGGGGCGGCCGGAGGCGTCGATTTCTTTGGCCCAGTTCAGCTTCTCAACGAACGGCGTCGCCTTGAGGAATTTACCGCCGGTCCGGTCGAGCACATAAAGAAACCCGTTACGGTTGGCATGCACCAGCAAGTGACGCGTTGCTCCGTTCTCTTCGACGTCCACCAGCACTGGTGTTTCGTTGGCGTCGTAATCGTACAGGTCGTGAGGAGTGAACTGGAAGTACCATTTCAACGCGCCTGTAGCCGGGTTTAGCGCCAGGACGCAAGCTGTGTACAGGTCGTCACCGGGGCGGGAATCCCCCACGAAATCCGGTGCCGGGTTGCTGGTTGTCCAGTACAGCGTGTCTAGTTTAGGGTCGTAGGTACCGGGCATCCACGTCGTGCCCCCACCATGGAGATAGGAATCACCTGGCCAACTTGAAGAGCCGAATTCTCCCGGCCCGGGAATAGTCCAGAAACGCCATTTCCGGTTGCCCGTAACCGCGTCGTAGGCGGCCAGGAAGCCTCGCACGCCGGAGTCACCGCCGGACGTCCCGACGATCACTTCGTCTTTTGCAACAAGCGGCGCACTGGTTGCGCCATAGTGTTTCGCCTTGTCTGCGTAGGTCACATCCCATAGCAGGCGTCCGGAGCGAGCGTCGAGACAAAGCAAGTGGGCGTCATCGGTTTCCATGTAGACGAAGTTTCTCCAGACTCCGACTCCACGGTTGTGATGAGCAGCAGCATCATCGAGCAACCCTGTGCTCAACGGCCGTTCGTGATGCCAAATAACCCGACCCGTGCGCGCATCGAGCGCAAATGCATCGTTGGCCGAGGTGACGTACATCACGCCATTGACGACCACAGGCGTCACTTCGAGCTTGTCGGAATTGGAAGGATGGAAGATCCACGATGCGCGGAGCTGCCTGACATTTGCGGCAGTGATTTCGTGCAAGCCGCTGTAGCGACGCCCGGTGTAATCGCCGTTATAGGAAGTCCAGTTTGCTCCGGCGGGCTGCGTCAGCAGGTCGTCCGCGCTCACGTTCACATCGGCCACGACGGGAGACTGCCCCTGTTGTCCTGTGGCGGAAAGCCACAAAAGGCTGAAAACCGCCAGTCCGACCCCGGTGAATTCTTTACTGAATGCCTTCATGTCAGGGGCTTTCGAGCGCGCAGACTCGAACTTCCTGAAGAGAACCGCGGTCCAGCCCATTCTCGTCTTCAAGATGAAGCGAGATACGGCAGGGCTTCGCAGGAGGCGTTAACTCCATCTCCAGCAGGACGAGAACCGCTGGATCCACCTGGGCCAGACGCATGGCTCCCAAGCTGACACCGTGTTCGCCGTAAAAGTGCGCGACCAAACGTCCCGCGAAAAACGCTCCAAAGGAACCTGAGAGCCGGATATTGCCGGTCTCCAGACGGGTGGCCTGAAGAGGATGTACCACTATACCTGCATCCTCCACGCCGTGGAATTCGCCACCGGCGCGAGTCGGAAACCACTCCGCGTCGAGATCACGGGTCTCCCCTGGACGCAGCCGGACGAGAGGTGTATTGATCTCGGCCTCCAGATAATAAGGAGATTCACCCTGGTTCCCGGAAGTCAGGGACGGCATGCCGTCGGAATTCAACTTCAGTTCGGGGCCATTCGTCCAAAAAATAATCGATGCCTTGCCCGGATAGGTTTCGTTCTCTTCGTATCGGAAGCGCTCGACCATGGCATACCGACTATCGCCATCAACGACCGCCAGCCAGCCTTGCGTCGAGTCCAGCCACAGTTCGGCTGCGAGGTACACATAGTGCAACGCAAAGAGACCGTCGTCCCTGACTGAGGCTGCTGGATTTTGTGCCGGACCGAACCGCACGTGGTAGCGGTTGAGATAGCTGCTGAATGGATTCGCGGGGGCGAAAGTCCAGAAGTTGTGGCTGTTTCGTGAGGGAACAGCTGGATCTGCGGTATCGTACTGCGAAACGGATTGCATGGACCACTGGATGACGTGCCCCGTCCTGTTTTGCATAGTCGCGTGAAAGCGGATTCGCGGGGAATCAGCATCCAGGTGAATCGTGCGCCGGAACTGAATCCCAGTTTGCGGATCAGCGGGGCCAATCAGCTCGATCTCGCACGCTTTTCCTTCCGAAACTTTTCGAAAGGTGTAAGGGCCGTCATCGAGCAAATCGGAATTGCCCACCCAATGCTGTTCATCGTGATTTCCCTCGGGCAAAAGCCAGAGCTTGTCGCCTCCATAGTTAAACCATTGGGATTGGTCGGGCGGCAGGTACTTTCCTTCATACTTGGAATTCACGAAGAGGAAAGGATGCCCGGCGAAAATCACTTGCATTAGTCGTCCGCCATTTTGCGGTACGACCTCCAGCTTGACCCAGCGGTTGGAAAGCTGCTGGGCGCTCCAACCCTTGTAATTCGTGGCCTCGACGCGACAAGACGAACTCGGCTGGTTCGGCTCACCCGGAGCTTGGGCAGGAGCAACGTTCAGGTCCAAGAACCAAAGAAGCAAAACCACCGCGAAGCGCCGCATCAGGCCCTCATCCTGCACCACGATGCCATGATACCTCGACTCCCGTGAACGATAGGACCTTGTAATCCGCACACAAGTATTTCTTAGACGGTTGCTTTGCTTTGTGATATACGAGGCCCTAGAACGAAATAAAATACAATGAAACGAAATAATTTGATTTGCGTCAAGCAGATTCTGTGGTATATCAAGTGCGCTGTTGGTGCTGCCTTCTTCGGGAACCTACCTTCCGTGAGTTGGGATGCATGCGACGCCCTGGCCGCGGCTGACTTCGCAAGTGCGGATACGAGAAGCGTGACGTGACCTGGCGAATCGTTCCCAAGGTTGGATTGGTCCTGATTTTTTTCGCTGCGATCGGTAGTGCCCTTCGCCAGAACTCGAACCACGAAGGGTCCACTGCCGGCCTGAAGCCGGGCCTCAGGGGAAAAAGCATTTTCGAGTTGAGATGCGCGATTTGCCATGGACTCGACGGGCTCGGCGGTGAGCATGCGCCTGACGTCGTTCGCCGGCCCCCGGTGCGGGCGCTCTCGGATCAGGCGCTGTTCAATGTTATTCACGACGGGATTCCCCAACGCGGAATGCCAGGATTCAGCGACATGGGGAAAGAAGAGAGCGACGCGGTCATCACTTATTTGCGCTTCCTGCAAGGCAAGGCCGCTGGGGACCCCATACGAGGCGACCCAGTCCGGGGCCGGGGCCTTTTCTTCGGAAAAGCCGGATGTTCAGCTTGTCACATGATCAGGGGCCGAGGACAGCTCATCGCCGGAGATGTCACAGGGTTTGCGCGAGATCATGAGTCGGGTGAGATTCGCGACGCAATTCTTAGACCGGAGACGTTCACCGGAGGAAAGCAAGAGGCCGCGACTGCGGTTGCCCGGGATGGTCGAAAGTTCTCTGGTATGATTCGGAACGAAGACAACTCCTCTCTGCAATTGCAGGACGGAGATGGCCGGTTTTACCTGCTCATGAAGTCCAACCTGGTCTCTATCCAGCGGCAAACCGGAGCTCCCATGCCTGTCGATTACGGGCAGCGACTCAACACCACTGAGCTTGATGATCTAGTCGGTTACATCTTGCGGGAGGCCCGCGCCCCGGACCTCCTCTCATCGCCTTCCGGAAAGGACGAGGAGCCTCACACCCAGGATTGAAGTCCGACTGCCCGGTAATCGATTGCGGGGACCTTCTTGTGCCGCTGGGTCTTCTGTCGGCAGCACGGCCAGGAACTAAATATCGCGGAATCGGGAGCACCGAAGGTGAAAAAACTCCTGCTGCTGTCGCTGCTGATTGCGCACGGGCTAAGGGCACAAGAGCGGAAAGTGGATCCCACATGGTTGCATCGCTACGTTCCCGAGCTAGCTGAGACGAAGGGCGATCTCACCTCTGAAACTTGCCGCTACCGAGCGATTTTCGGAGAGGGTGACAGAGAGAATCGACTCCTCCAAAGCGTAACCCGCTTCGGGAAAGTCACTCTGGATGCGTACGGTAATTGCCAGACCGTCCTCTACGACCACCAGGAGGAGATCTATTTCGTCGTCGAAGGCGGAGGCGTTCTGCACTACGGGAATCAGATCCAAGCGCTGCGCAAGAATGACTTCACATACTTGCCTCCGGGCATGAAACATTCGATCTCTAACCACTCGAACCAGCCGCTGTGCGTGCTTGTCATGGGGTTCAAAGTCCCGTCATCGATTTCGATCAGCGCCTCGTCGCCACGCCCGAGGGTCGCAAACCTGGGGGATGCCAAGGAGGAAACCGTCGAGGGTCACCCCACCTCGGTTTTGTACAAACTTCTGGTGGGTCCACGTGCCGGCAAGCGGGACGTGATTGATGAGGCCTACGTGGTGACTAGTTTCTTCTGGATGGATTTTGCGCAGGGAGGCACGAACTTTCCCCACCACCACGAGACAGCGGAAGAAATCTATCTAGTGGTAGAGGGCGAGGGCGAGATGGTTGCTGGCAGCGGCACAGACGGCGTCGCAGGTCGCTATCCCGCCAAAATGGGAGACGCCTACTACTTTCGCCCCAACTGCACGGTCGGGTTTTACAACCAAGACAAGCCAGGGGCCAAGGCGTTTATTTTGGCCGTTCGATCGCGGATCCCACTGCATGAGGATGCAGACTAGGCACGCGCTGAGCTGCCTCTTTCGGAGTGAGAGTTTGCCAGTAATTTGCAGTTGAGGATGCGCGGAGTGCTAGGGCGAGGACAGTTCATCCTGGAGGTGTCGGAGTGTATGTGCTGAAATCCAGCCGGCGATCATTCATAAAATGGGTAACGGCCGCTCCGCTGCTGGGACAGATCGCCGTGAGTGACCTTTGCGCGAAGGCTGCCAGCGCGGTAGGCAGGGATCCTCGACAAAATGTTTATAGCCGCCTCGGGGTAAAGACCGTCATCAATTGCCGAGGTACGTGGACTTACCTGAGTGGGTCTCTGGAGTTTCCTGAAGTTCGCGAAGCCCAGGCCGAAGCGGCGCAGTATTTCGTAAATGTGCTGGACTTGCAGCGTGCCATTGGGCGGCGGTTGGCGGAGCTCACCGGCGCCGAGTCTGGAATGATCACTTCGGGTGCCGCAGGCGCCATGGCCGTCGCGACCGCAGGATGCATGGCGGGCGCCGATGACCATTACATCTGGCAACTTCCCGATACAACTGGCCTCAAGAATGAAGTGATCATGGCTGGCGGCCGGAGCGCTTTCGATAGTGCGATCCGGCTGACCGGCGCGAAGCTGGTGCTCGCCTATTCGCCGGAAGAACTTGCCGACGCCATCCACGAAAACACCGCCATGATCTACACCACGCACCTGGGTGAAGCGCTGCAGCGGGAATTGGCGATCGCGAAAGACCATAAGGTGCCACTGCTGCTCGATGATGCAGCGGGCATCCCCCCGGTTGACAATGCCAAGCTGTATGCCCGGATGGGGATTGACCTCTACACCTTTTCCGGCGGGAAAGGCCTGCGCGGGCCCCAGTGCAGCGGGGTGCTTTTGGGCCGAAAAGATCTGATCGAAGCAGCCGTCATGAACTCCAGTCCACGGGAGGGCGCCGTGTGCCGTCCCATGAAGGTTGGAAAAGAAGAAATGGTCGGTTGCCTCACCGCCCTGGAGACCTGGCTGAAGTTGGATGGTAAGAAGCTGTACCGCGAGTGGAACGAACGTGTGGACAACGTCAGGAAGCTGGTGGAGACAGTGCCGGGTGTTGAGACAAGAATCCACATTCCAGAAGATGGGAACCGCTACCCCACGCTGAGACTCTCTTGGGATCAGCAGGCCTGGGGGTTCACCACCGCTGACTGCGTGCGGACCCTACGTCAGGGAGACCCGGTCATCGAAGTGCTCAGTGCGGATAATCCTAGTCTGGTAACAGCTGTTCGCGAGGGCAAACCGAATCCGAGCAGCAAAGAGCGGACGGAAGCCGACCATATTGAACTAGTTTCGATGACTATCCAGCCAGGAGAAGAAATCCTTGTGGGACAAAGATTGCGCGCCATTCTGGGCGCAGCACAAAAAGCAAGCCGCCAGCTTAGAAGCGGGGTTGGACTAGAGCGCTCCCGTTTCAAATACTAAGGGGAAAGCTCGAATGAAATTATTGCTCGTTGGACTGTTGCTTTGGTCTGCCGTCGGCCTGCAAGCACAGGTGGGGGCGACCGTTCCTTCCCAAGAATCCTCCGGGGTCCATCGTGCCGACCCATCAAGTGTGGATGCGGGAGACTACATCTACATTTCCGGGCAGGGGCCGCACGGCGCAGATGGCGCTTTGCCTGCAACTTTCGCGGCCCAGGTCCAGCAGGCGCTCAATAACTTGAAGTCGGTCGTCGAGACCGCGGGCTTGACCATGGATCACGTGGTCTACACCACCGTCTACCTCACGGACATCAGCCGATATGGAGAAATGAACAGTGTTTTCGGTGGGCACTTTGGGAAGATTCCGCCAGCTCGCGCTGTGCTCGGCGTTGCCGGGCTTCCTGATCCCCCTATTGAGATCAGTGCGGTCGTGGTGCGCAGTCTTTCGGACAGGCGGGCCGTCTATCCGCTGAGTTACAAGTCGGACGAGCCTTTTTCACCGGGCATTCTCACTCACGATCGCTTGTTCGTTTCTGCCATGCCTGGTAAGGTCCCCCCGGGTGTTTCGGACGATCTGGCGACCCAGGTGGAATTCGCACTCGACCGCATGAAGGCGGTCGTGGAAGCAGCCGGGCTCGACCTCAGCCACATGGTTTTCGTCAATCCCTACTTGACCATGCACATCCCGTTGCAGGTCATGAATGAGCACTATGCGCGTCGGTTCGAGTTCGGCAACACTCCGGCGCGGGCCACGATCGAGGTATTGAGCCTGCCCGGCGGCGCCCACGTCGAGTTCACAGGCGTTGCTGTGCGTGACCTAGAGAAACGGAGGGCCGTGCGTCCCAAGAACATGCCGCCCAGCCCCACCGCGAGTCCATGCGTCTTTGCCGGCAATACCTTGTATTGTTCCGCGAAGAGTGGTTTTATCCCCGGACCTAACGGCGGCGTCTATAGTTCTACTACGGCCGTCCAACTCCGTCAGACGATGCGCAACCTCCTGGACAATCTTGAAGAAGCCGATATGAATTTCGACCAGGTTGTGTGCACGAATGTTTACCTCGATAATTTGGCAGACATGCGTTCATTTGACGAAGTGTATGTAAAGTATTTCCGCGGTATGCCGCCTGCAAAATCACCATCCAGCAGATTGAGCCTACGGAACGCAACCCCCGACAAAGAAGAGCACTACCCTGATTTGGAGCAGGTTTCGCTCATCGCCGTCCGAAACAGTTCCAGGCACTAATAGAACAAGCGCCCCCGGCGGCAACCCAGTGATACGGTAATTGGCAGTTTTGGCGCTGCTGCACTTGTTAACCGGAGGGTTGTAGGGTTTTGAGTCCTACCGGCGGAACCGTCCGATTTAAGCACTTGCGGCAATCCGCATTCTTCAGTTGGAACCTCCTAAACAGATGGAACATCAGAGGCTCGGAGACATCGTCTCAGGCGTGTTCAGGCCTGTGCTTGCCAAACACTCAAAGTCGTTTTCGCTCATCGACTCCATCTCGGTTGGAGTGGACCGAATGCAGCACAACTTCGAGCCCATGCGAAAGCGGGTGGAGGTTTGGCAGAGAAGTGAATTGACGGACGTCACCGCGAAGGTGGTCATCTACGAAGGGTTTGTAGAGGGCAAACTGGAAGCGCCTAAACACCGCTGCTCGCGCTCATTTTTTTCCCAGCAGGAGGGGCTAGGTCCGGACTGGCATGCGAAAACGTATATTGAGCCAGCACGTTGAAACGTTTCTTTACCGTGCTTCGAAACGTAACCGTCATGGAATTCCCATTCATGCTGGCCAACGATTCAACTTGATTGATGGCGAAAAATTGGGGATTCGACCTGAGCCCGGTCACAGGGTCAGGAGCGTTAATGTTATGCGAGCGAAAGAGATGCACGCCGCGAAGCGTCTGAAAATCTACGGTGACATGAGTGTTCTTGCGAAGTTCTTGCTCCACACTCAAGCTGGCGTCGATCACATAAGACTCGCCAGCTGCTGGCCGCGCCGGCACACAAGAAGTTCGAAGCAGAATTTAGCAACCAAATCTGGCAATCGGATATGCTGTTTGGACCTTACGTCCAGCGTGCCGAAACTTACGAGATTTTCTATGATTAACTTGTAAAGTCCCGCTAGCAGCTTGTTGAAAAACTGTTGTGAGCCTCGAAGTCGGCGACCAAGACGGTTCGGCCTGTCGAGATCCTTTCAGACTGGACTGAAGCCAGGAGCGTCCTTCGGAGTTGACTGCGATCCGCACCTTTTTATCTTACTTCTTGACCAGGTGCAACCCGTCCCCGAGTTACTCGAGTTACTTCCCTTTCACATCTAAGGTGCCGAACGACGGCGTACCATCCTTCGTTCAGGAATCCTGATTCGCATCATGCGCTTGTTAGGCATGGCAGATTAATTGCTTCAAAGTAGTGCGGGGCTGACTTCGCCGCGGGGCACACTCTCATTTCGAGTTCCCAACCGATCCCATATTCCGGTTTTGGCGTTCAGCTCAGGGGAGGCGTTTCACACCAATGATCCCGGCATCGGCTTGGGCACGAGCCACGGCACGCCCGTTGCAATCTCGCACGCGAACCAATTGGTGGCAACCGATTCGGTCCTGGGCACACAGTTTCGATTGTCGCTGGTGGGCGTGAGCAACTCACAGGAATTGGCGAAGATTGATCCTGATACCGGCTTGCAGCAGAGTGTCGGTCCGTCCTTGGTGCGAGCTCTAACTGTGTCCGCCCTGCGGCATTTTCTTTTGGCTCACTCCAAGCCACGTTTGCCCGCGCCCAGGCGAAGAACCGGCTCACTGGTCAGGACATCCCAGAGGCTGCCCCGGCTGATCTGGGACGTTTCCGCTACCACGCTCCGCTTGCCAGGACGATTGCGGGCCTCGGGCGAATTCGAGTACGTCGGCCGCAAGCCGCTGGGAGATGGATTCACCGCCGTTCCCGTGCGCGCAATTCGCGGTTCTCTGACCCGTAGCTTCCGCAGCGAATTGTTCGAAGCGGGAGTCCATTTCCTGCTCGCCAACGGCTACACCGGACAGACTCTAGAGACTCTCCAGCTGCCGAACGACACAAAACCGACCGAGCGGGTCATGGGCGTGCGAAACAAATCCTATGCCGGAGTCAGCCTTATCTACCACTTGAAACCGGCCTCGCCATTAGAGTTGCTCTCAGCGTTCGCCTGTCCTACTTGATCGCTATCCCATGTGGGCGCGCGGGCCCGGTTGGGAAGGCGGTGTTGAAGTCGAGATTGAACTTGGAATCAAGGACCAGATCATCCTTCACGACGTTGGCCACATGGATCTTGTGATCGCCTTCGGCGTGGACCTTGCCGAAGTAATCTTCGTTCAGGAAGTAATCGCTGATCACCAAGCGCTTCTCATCTTCGGTGAGCGCGATGTAATGTGGACCGGAGCCCGGGCCGAGATCGAGCGCCCTCAACAGGCGCGGCTGGTCCCGGATCGGAAATGTCGAACATCGCAATCCTTCCCGCCTGGTTCATGGCGACAAACAGGCGGCGGCCGCACACGAACCCGATCGTCTCTCCTCAAAATGAGTGCACATTAGCCGGTTAATGCATGAGTGTAAACGCCTTTTTAACATCAGCTATCCCATCCGGTGCTTTGGAAACCAGTTCTCGTCCAAGACTGATCACTTCCGGTTCCCCCGTCAAACGGAAGCAACTCATGGCCACTTCACGCTAAGTGCCGAGATCCTCCTGCGTGCCAATGTCTCGGGACGGATTGCGAACCCCCAGAAACCAACAACTCAGGATATGAGCAACTCTAGTTTTGACAAAAAATTTACATCTGAGTCCTTGGCCCGTAGCGTAGTCTCTCTTTATCGTGAACGATTCTTGCCTCGGATCGTTTCCTGCTGGCAGTGTTCCGGCAGTTCCGAATTCAACCCTTGCTTCCACCTGGGGATGCTTTGAATCGTTTACGACACTGCTTGATCCCAGGAGGATTTCCATGCGAGTTCACTCATCTCCGCGCTCCGGGTTCAGAACGCGCGTCGTTTGCTCTCTAGCGACTGCCCTCTCCTGCCTGGCGCTCTTGCCGCTAAGTGCAAGCGCACAATACGTCTCGACGAACCTAGTTTCCAACACCACTGGCGCACTTCAACAGGATCCGAACCTCGTCAACGGTTGGGGGCTGGCTGCGTTTCCGACCAGCCCGTTCTGGGTGAGTAACCAGAACACGAGTACGTCAACGCTCTACACAGGTAATGGAACAATAGTCCCGCTGGTGGTACAAATTCCGTGCATTTCCTCAGGCACCCCGACAGTACCTTGCCCAGTGCCCGGATTGTTCCCGATAGCACCTCCGTTTGGCCCATCGGGGATTGTGGCCAATACGTTTGCTGGGACCGGAGCGTTCACCGTAACTGAAGGCGGCACGAGCGGCCCAGCCTTCTTCATCTTTGACACGTTGGACGGGCTGATCGTGGGCTGGAACCCAACAGTGAATCCGACCCAAGCGGTCGTTGCCGCGAACCGTTCATCGGCGGGCGCCTTCTATGCAGGTCTGGCCATCGGGAGTTCCGCGAGCGGTCCTTTCTTGTACGGGGCAAACGCCGCAGGCGGAATCGACGTTTTCGACAGCACCTTCACCATGGTCAATACCTTTGCGGCAGACCCAGTTCCTGGGCCGTTCACGCCCTACGGCATTCAGACTATCGGCGATAACCTCTATGTCACTTATGCCAGCCCGGTAGCTCCGGGAGGGATTGTCGACGTTTGCGATCTGAGCAGCTCAGCCACTGCTCCTTCCTGCCGGAGATTGACCTCCAGCTTCAAAGAACCGTTTTTCCTCAATGGCCCCTGGGGCTTGGCGCTTGCTCCCGATAACTTCGGAGTGCTCAGTAACCGGCTGCTGGTCGGCAACCTCGCCAGTGGACGCATCAATGCTTTTAACACTCGCACGGGTCATTTTGAAGGGACTCTGCGGCTGACGGATGGAAAACCCTTCACGGTCGTAGGACTCTGGGCCTTGGAGTTTGGCGGTGGCTCTGCCAATAATGGCCCAACCAACCATCTCTTCTTCACAGCTGGTCCAGCTGCGCCGGGCATGGCGATCTTTTCTGATGGGCTCTTTGGAGTGATCAAACCGGCGCGGAGCAAGCCGAATCCGGAAGATGGCGAAAAATAGCCGACGCACTCGATGCCGGTTGCAATGAGGAGAAAAAAAACAGTGTCAATCGCAGCTCGGAAGCATTCAGGAACTCCCCAGACTTTCTCGTAAACTCGCGGGCCAGCTCGAAAAAGGGCTGGCCTTTCGTATGTCGTTGTTGACCCTGCGCTACCGCGACGCCCCTGGTTCCTGCCCAAGGGCAAAGGCCTCCGGGGAGTCCGGAAAGATGCATATCACTTTCAAATCAGGGAAGGGCAACGCCGCCTTTAGCTCTTCCTACGAATACCGACTCTTCCAGTTGCTTCCAGTCTTGCGAGAACGCGATAGCGGTCGTGCCGAGGGCCTACTGCGCGAAGACCAAGAAAACAAGGCCCTACTGCAACAGTTCCCAGGTGGATACGAGTCGCTTGTTTCCGAATCTCAAGACACGTCAAAGACCTCCAGCGAGTCGAACGGAAACATCTCGCTGGCATATCAATTTGGCACTCCTTCGCCGCAAATGCTCTCTTTTCAGCTACAGGAACAGTGGATGGAACAGGTGAGCCGCAGCCGAGACCAGATCGAGAAAGAAGCCAGGGATGACCCTCGGCAAGCAACAGCCGACGCCTTGGGGTTGCCCGCAGTATCAAGCCTATTCCCAGATGGTGAGTCACCGCGAGCCGAGACTTTACTTACGATAGCCCATGTCGCAGCTGCAGGGAATCCGTCAGCGAGTCGAACAGCACTTGAGGAATTGCACAAGTCTCTGGCGGATTTGTCGCTAGTCCAGCAAGCGCGCCTCATTATCACTTTGGGGGAAATGTTCTTAGAGCTCGGCGACGCAGAATCAGCACATGAAATTGTGAAAGACGGTCTAAAGATAGCGGAGAAACTCTACGCTTGCGACAGTGAGATTGCTGACTCGAATCAGGTCATCAAGGCGAGGTGGCCCTCCGCCAATGCCTGGTGGCGGCTGGTGAGTTTAGCAGCGCGCATTTCTCCTGCTTTCGCATCACAGGTTCTTGCCGAGATTCCTGACCCAGAAATTGCGACACTCGTGAAAGTGGAGTTCGGGCGAACCCTTCTAGGCTCGGCTTCAGAGGTATTGCCCCTGCGGCCGCAAGAGCGCCACAGCGACGAAACGAATCGAGCTGTGAACTTCTAGATTGACACAGCAGGAGTCTGGAAAACGAGTCCAGCGCCGCTTGGCTGACTCCGGGTTCC
>Ga0207646_10002312_pt1 | contig 22617 bp, 15 predicted proteins | sample KBSK5502metaG_FD_184343 | JGI IMG/M metagenome (GOLD analysis project Ga0207646, IMG submission 184343) | Corn, switchgrass and miscanthus rhizosphere microbial communities from Kellogg Biological Station, Michigan, USA - KBS K5-50-2 metaG... | ecosystem: Host-associated > Plants > Roots >... | reverse complement strand
CGTTGGCACAACGCACCCGGGTGATCCGCACGAGAGGCGTGCCCGTCGGAAAGAAATGCGCATCGCGATCTCGCGCTCGATTTACAACCCGGTAGTCGGCAAGCCGGCTGGTTGGTCGCATGCCTCGGGCTCGGACCTGCTCGGAGAAACCGGTCAGCTGGGGCAGTGACAGCTCCATCGTCGGAATGGCGAGGAAGGTGCCGCGTCCCTGGTGACGTTCCACGATGTGGCGGCGCTCGAGCTGCCCGAGCGCCTGTCGCACCGTCGCCCGGCTGACCCCGAAGAGCGACTGGAGTTCCTGCTCGGCCGGCAGCGCATCACCGGGCGCCAGCCGCCGCTCTTTGATCAGCGCCTCGATGGCTTCCTCCACCGCCGCGTAGAGGGCCAGGCCGGGTCGACGGTCAAGCGCCAGACGCTGCAAGGACTTCCCCTCCCTCACAGTCACGCGCCGCAATTAGCTCCCCTGGGAAATGAAAGGACCGGTTGTCCGGACAACCGGACTGTAGCACAATCCGGCCCTGGAAGAAAAGGGCTACGTCACTGAGTCGGCGGCGGATCGATATACTCGGTCTTCCACTCGGTAAAGAAATCCCTCGCCACCTTGCCTTGCTCGCGGGACCCGCTCGAACTCTGCTTCATGCCGCCAAAGGGCACCTGAAATTCGACGCCGGCACTTTCTTGATTGATCTTGACGACGCCGGCGCGGACCTCCTGCGCGAAGTGGAGGGCTTGACCCAGGTCGCTGGTGAAGACGCTCGCGGTCAAGCCGAACGGGGTGTCGTTCGCGAGGGCGACGGCCTCTTCATACCCCTCGGCCTCGAGCATGACCGCAACCGGGCCGAAGATTTCCTCCCGGGCAACACGCGATTGGGCGTCGATCCCACTGAGGATGGTCGGCGTTACGTAATAGCCCGCGCCCGCGCCTCCAAGAGGTCGGCCGCCTTACTCAGGATTTCGCCGCGCGATGGGGCGGGAAGAGAGCGCCAAGCCGGGAATGCGGCGCGTGCGGCGGCCACCGCGTCAGCTGCGGTGCGTGCATCGGCTAAATGGATCACGGCGAGCAGGTCATCTGGCGACGCCGGGTTGCGGTCCACCCCCACGTCGACCCCTGCTCGCCATTCGCCTCCGACGTACGAGCGGACCTCACGGACGCCCACGCATAACCTCCAGATGCGCGCTACGAACGAATACGTTCGTCTGGAATACCGGCCTGGCTCTAGATACTACCGGGGAAGAGAGCGGGTCTTATCAAGATCGAAGACCGAGCTCTCGCCATTCACGGCGTACCCCTACGGCCGACCAAGCTGTTCGCGACCATGGCGCTGCGCGGCTCAGGTTGCCTGGGCCATGGTCGCGTTGAGAGTCGCACGCAAGGTGAGGCGCCGGTGAACCTCGGCGACCAGCGCAGCCGGCGTCATCTCGGCCGAAACCCTGACGACCTGGGCCTGCTGCGCCGGGTAGGCAAAGACCGCCAGGTCGCAGAGGACGATCACATCGGGGTCGGGTTCGGGGGTTCCGAGCGTCTCGACAAAGCTGTCGGCCAGTGTGACCGCGTAACCGCCGGTCGCCAGCGCGTCAGCGTATTGCGCGCCGGTCTCGCGATCGTCCGCGATCATGAGGACGCGCGCCACGCCGTTTATTGAATTCATGTCCTGACATCATCCGCTTCCGTCGCGGCGGCGGGTTAGGTCATTCGGCCTACCGCGGACGTCCGTTTGGCGCCGGACGGGGCAGAGGCATAAGCCAAAATCAGCAGGTATGCGTGTCAGCCGATGGCTCGAGCGGATCTATGGGGCGAGCGCCACGCGCCCGCCAAGGTGGCTGATTCGGGCTGTCGGAGCCGTCCATCGCTTTGCGATCGTTCGCACTGGCGGCCGCCTCGGGACCGTTCTTCTCGATCATCCGATTCTGCTTCTGAGCACGGTTGGCCGCCGAACCGGCAAGCGGCGGACGCAACCGCTCATGTACGTGCAGGAACCCGGTGGCTACCTCGTCGCCGCCTCGTTCGGCGGGCACGACCAGGACCCGGCATGGTTCACAAACATCAAGGCGAATCCGCAGGCCACGATCGTGGTTGAGGGCGTGAGGAAGTCGGTGTTCGCCACGATCACCACGCCCCACGAACGCGAGCGCCTCTGGCCTCACTTCCTCTCGCTCTCCGCGGGCTATGAGAAATACCAGCGTTCGACCGACCGGCAAATCCCAATTGTCAGACTGCGCCCGCTGGTTCGACTACCGGACCCCTCGGATGCGGCTGACCATCACGGTTCCCAGGACGAACCACAGCGCCGCGCTGCCGAAGATGAAGCGAAAGCCCAGGTCGTGGCCGCTCGAGATTCCGAGCAGCAGATGGCCGGGCTCGTTCAGGAAGTGGAGAAAGCCGGCCAGGATCGCGGGCGCGAGGACCTGGGGGAGGGTGAAGGAGACGTGCCAGAGCGCCATGTCTCGACCGGCCGCTTCTTCGCGGTTGGGAAGGACGTCGCAGGCGAGCGCCCAGTCGACGGCGTAGTAGGCGCCGTAGCCGATGCCGTAGAGGATGCCGAGAACATAGAGCAGAGAGCGAGCGGACGAGGCCGAAGAGCAAAACGGAAACGACGACGGCCTGCATCGCGCTGGAGATGTAGACGAAGAGTTTGCGCCGGCCGGTCCGGTCGGATAACACGCCGCCCACGATCGACGGGATGATGGCACCGGCAATCACGGCCAGCAGCCAGAAGGCGCTGGCGGCGCCGGCATCCTTGGTGCGCACGACGTCGCGGAAATAGAGCTCCATGAAGGGAAGTATGGAAAAGATGCCCAACGTCACCAAGGCGCGGGTGGCGAACGTCCAGAAGAAGTCGTTGGAGCGGAAGGCCTGGAAGAAGGCCATCAACGACGGGAGACGGCGCGCGGCCAGCACGGTGACAACGCCGGCCGCGATGAACACCGCGACCACCGCCCAGAACAACGAGCCGAGTGGTGCGAGGAGGATCGCGAACAAGGCGATGAGCGCGACGACAAAGGCTGCGGCGCAGATCAGGGGCGCGCCCCCCACGATGAACGTCTCAAACGCTCGCCTGGCACTAAAGCGCCGCTCGCGTGGGCCGACGGGCCCGCCCGCCAGAGGGGGAGGGGGAACTGGCTCTTTGACGGCGACGACCGTGATCAGCAGCGTGATAACAAGGATGACGGCGACCACGCCGTAGCCGGCGAGTAACCCGGCGCGAGTGTCTCCGTAGAGCTTGAAGGTCAGGCCCACCATCCCAACCCCAACCACGGTGCCCAGCTGGTTCATGGTGCCGAGCAAGCCGGAGGCGCGGCCACGATCCTCCGCCCGGACGACGTCGGGGATGACCCCGGTGTAGGCGGCCCCGGCCGCGTTGTTGCTCAACTGCACGACGAGGTAGGCGGCGATGAAGGTGAGCTGGCTTGTGGAGAGCGCAAGCAGGCCGAGGCCGATGATGTTCAGAACGGTGCCGGCCACCATCCAGGGCCGTCGCCGTCCCCAACGGCTCACGGTCCGGTCGCTCAGCCAGCCGACCAGGATGGGTGTGAGCAGGGCAAAGATGCCACCGGCAGCCGTGACGCGGCCGATCAGGAGATCGGCGTTGGGGCCAGCGATCAGGGTGGCGCCCACCGGGATGAGGGAGATGTAGATCGGCTGCCAGTGCGCGCCCCCACCAAACCAGAACGCGTTGATCGCCGCCAGCCGGCCGAAGCTGAGTCGCGCGGTTGGGAGTGCGCCGATGCGCTGGACCGCCATTTGCTCTCCCTCTAAACGGCTCCCGGGCGGGAATCGTAACACTACCCATTGGGCAGCGCGCGAGTTGGGTGGGCGGGCTGATGTTTAGACTGGTGAGGCTGTCGTGAGCGCTGGCTGGCGCTGCTCATCGTGCGGCGGAGAGAATCCGCCGGCCACCCGTTTCTGTGGCCACTGCGGCGCGCCCGGCGCGATGCCGGTTCCGGCCGTTTCACTCGAGCCGCGCGAGCGGAAGCACGACGACACCGAGCAGGCACTCCGCAATTTCGTCCATCATCAGGTCGCGGACCGGCTGATCGAGACTGGTGGCCGCCTCGGCGAAGAGCGGCGCCTGGTGACCGCGCTCTTCGCCGACATCTCCGGCTTCACGCCAATGGCGGATCGCCTCGACCCTGAGCAGCTGATGGAGGTCATCGATCCGGTAATCCGCCGGCTGAGCTCGGTGGTCGACCGCTACGAAGGCTATGTCGACAAGTTCGCCGGCGACGCGTTGCTCGCGTTCTTCGGCGCCCCCATCAGCCACGAGGACGATGCCATACGCGCCTTGCTTGTCGCCCTGGAGATGCATCGCGAGATTGACGCGATCCTGGGACAGCTGCGCCCGGACGTGGGGACCCTGACCCTGCACGTCGGCGTAAACACCGGTCACGTCATCGCGCGCGTGCTCGGCAGCGACGTCCGCCTCGATTACTCCGTGCTGGGAGACGCCGTCATCCTGGCTCAGCGACTGGAGTCGGCCGCCCCCGGCGGAGGGACCTACGTGGGCGAGGCCACCTACCGTTTGGCGGCGCATCGATTCGACTTCGAGTCCGTCGGAGATCTCACGCTCAAGGGAAAGGCGCAGCCCGTCCCCGCCTGGCGTCTCACCGGCGAGCGGACCTCGGCGCATGCCGCTCCTCACGCCGGCCTGGTTGGACGAACGCGCGAGCTCGCAAGAGTCGCAGAAGCGATCGATGCCCTGCAGGCGAGCCGGGGCAGCCTGGTGAGCATCCTTGGCGAGCCGGGCATTGGGAAGAGCCGGCTGGTTCAGACCGTTCAGGAAAAGGCGGTTCAGAGCAAAGTCCGCTGGCTCGATCTGCGCTGCCTGTCGTATGGTGCGGCGCTTCCGTACTGGCCCTACGCCGACCTCATGCGCCGCCTGTGCGGGATCGCCCGCGACATGCCGGCGGCACGGGCTCGCAAACGGCTCGCCGACCTGCTCGCGACAACCGGTGCCCTAAAGACTGAGATTTTCCTGCGGCGCCTTATGGGGATTACGGCCGAGGGTGCCGAAGGTGAGCTCGAGCCCGAAGCCCTTCGGCGGGGGCTGCACGACGCCTTTGCCGAATTCGTCATTGCGCTAGCGAGCAATGGTCCGCTGACGATTGCGCTGGAAGACCTGCATTGGGCCGATGCCTCGTCGCTCGACCTGACCGCGGACCTGATGCGGGCCACCGCGAATGAGCCCGTCCTCTTCATCCTCACCGGTCGGCCCGAGGCGGGCCCTCGTGTGGCGGGCCTCGCTGAGCTGCGTCAGGATGATGCCCGGCATCAGATCGCGCTGGAGGCACTCGACCATGCCGCGGTTGGCACGCTCGTGGCGGAACTGGTCGGCGGGACGCCCGATGCCGGACTCGTTGACCTGCTCGCGGAACGAACCGGAGGCAATCCGTTTTTTGTAGAGGAAACGGTCCGGTCACTGCGAGAGGCGCAGGTCCTGGTCGCGCGAAACGCCCGCTGGACGACCGCACCCGGCTGGCAGCCAGACAGCGTTCCGGAGACGATCGAGGGTGTGATCGCCGCCCGGCTCGATCATCTCTCGGCCGCCGAGATCGCGACGCTGGAGCTGGGCTCTGTCATCGGTCGGACCGTGCGCCGCCCCCTCCTCGAGGCCGTGGCCGAGGACGTGCCCAACCTCGACGCCAGCATCGATCGGCTGCTGGCAAGCGGCTTCCTCGATGACCGCGCGAACGACCCGGAGCGGTCCTTCGTGTTCCACCACGCCCTGGTGCAAAGCGTGGCTTACAACCGAATGCTGCGAAAGCGGCGCCGCGAGCTTCACCTGCGAGTCGCCGACGCGGCGGAGAGAATCTATGGAGCGGCCGACGACTTCATCGACCTGCTGGCGCGCCATCTCTACCTTGCCGACGCGGGGGAGCGGGCGGTCGAGGCATTACTCCGGGCGGCGAATCGTGCCCAGCGGCTCTTCGCCAACCACGAGGCCATCGCGCACCTTCGCAACGTGCTGGAAATCACACAGTCACACCCCGAGGTTTCCGCCCACCGGATCTCGGCGCTCCTCGACCTGGCCCGGCTCGAAGACCGGGTAGGAAATTACGAGGCCGCTTACGACCTCTACCAGCAAGTCCGGGAAGCACGAAACGACCTCGAGTCGTGGCAGGGCATGGCCGCCGTGCTCCGCAAACTGGGACGCTACGAGGAGGCGCTGGCGCTGATCGAGCAGGCCTTCGACCATCTTGGTGGGCAGCGCCTCGATCTGCGTCCCCTGTGGCACGAGCGCGCCTGGACGCTCAACGTGGCGGGGCGCTTCAAGGAAGCGACCGCCGCGGCTAACATCGGACTCGGGCTGCGTGTCCCGGACGATCCGACGGCCGGCTATCTGCTGCTGCAGCGGGCTCGCGCAGCGACCGTTGAAGAGCGCTTCCAGGACGCCATCGGTGATGGTCGAAACGCGGAGCGGATCTTCGAAGCGCACGAACACTGGCACGGTCTGGCCACATGCTTACGTGGACTCGGAAACGCATACACCGCCGCGGGACAGCTCGAGGTGGCGGAGTCCGTCCTGCGCAAAGGCCTCCAGCTGGCGGAGCGGATCGGGAACGCCGAAGATATCGGCGGTGCGCTCATCAACCTTGGTCTCGTCCTCAGCGAACGGGGCTCGATCGAGGAGGCGATCCAATGCGACCGGCGGGCGATCGAAGAATTCGAGCGAATGGGCCATGGCTCGGGCCGGAGCACCGCCTATGCCAACCTTGCGGAGAAGCTGGCCGTGCAAGGAGCTTTTGACGAAGCCCTGATGTACTGTGACCGTGCGCTCGAGCTGGCCGAGGGTATCCGCAACCTGTACGTTGTCGCCGATGCTCGAGTCACGCGCGCCGCGATCCTGAGCAAAACCGGTTCAGATGGTCAGGCGGCCGTGGAATTTACGCGCGCCGCCGAGCTGTTCCAGGAGCTGGGCGCCGCGCAGCGAGCCGCGGCGGCCTTCAGCCAGGCCACCGCAGCTTCGAGTCGGTCGATTACCTGAGGCGCCTCACCACATGCCGCTGCCGCCGGCACCGCCCGATACCGGTACCGGGTAACACGACCCAGCATCATTTGGCGCGCGGTCTTGCATCGTCCCGTTGGGCGTCGTGGTCGTCGCGTAGACACAGACGTCCGCGGGCGGGCTTGTCACCGTGGTGTTGAGGAAATAGACGTTCGTTGAAGAATCACCAGGCCGGACGTCGGTGAAGATGGCCGACCCGGTCGCGGGTGTGCCTCCAGCGAACACGAAGAAGGCATACGTCACGTTCTTGCACATGTTGTCAGCCATCACGACACGGAAACTCAGCGCACCGGTGATCGCGTTGTAGGTTCCGTCGCTGTGCGGACTGGTCGAGTAGTCGGTACAGGCTTTGATCGGGTCATCCGGTGTCCCGGGCAGCGGCGCGGGCGTGGCAAGGGCGGTGCCGCCGCCGACAAGCAGCGCGACGATCGTGAAGAGTCCGGCGAGCGTACGCTTCATTGGATTCCTCCCCTTAACTAGGTGGCGACCCGGGGAACACCTGGGCACTGGTCACGGCCTGGAACCTCCAGGTTGCCCCGGTCGCCGTGGTCCCGCTACCGCTGATCGTGATTGTGATCGAACCGCTCGAAATACCGGTCTGTTTTAGGTAGGTGATCAGGTTCTGGAGCTTGAAGAGAACGACCCCGCCGCCGTTCGCGTGGTCGATGCCGGTGAAGGTCGCCGCCGCCCAGAAAATGTTGTTCGGGTTGGTGAAGAGCGGATTCGCGGAGACGTCCTTGGTGGCGATGCGCGTGATCTGCACGCTTGAGCCCGTGACCTGCATGATGTCGCGATAGGGCACCGCGATGCCGGCCGCGAAGAAGCTGCCGGTCGAACCGAGGTAGATCTTTTGCGGGAACGAGATGATGAGCGCCGAGTAGGGGCCTGTTGCCGGCGTGCAGGGATCGCGACCCAGCGCGATGTCATCGATGTTCGAGATGCCGTCGCCGTCCAGGTCGCCGTATGCGTCCGATACGCCAGGCTGATCGAAGTTGGCGAGGCCGCACTTGGTCTCAATCGCTTCTGAGATCCCATCGTTTTCCGCGTCGCCGTCGATCGTGAAGGTCACCGACGACGGCGCCGTTCCATTCGCGTCGGTGGCGGTGAGGGTCGCCGTGTAGCTCCCGGTCGGCCACCCGGTAACGGCCGAGGGCGAGAGATCCACGATCGCACCCGATGCCGAACGGCTCAGACCGCCCGGCCCGAGGAGTGACCAGTGGAGCGCGCTGTCGCTGAGCGGACCGGTCTGTGGGTCGGTTGCGCGGCCGCGCAGGGCGATGTTGTCGAACTGCAGCGCCTTCGTGGTCGATAAGGGATTGTTGATGGTGGCAACCGGCGGCTTGGCGGCCGAGGTCACGGCCGCCGTCGTCGCGGTGCTGCGGCTGAAGCCGTCGTCGACAAAGAACTGGACCGTGGTTCCCTGTGGCGCGAGCGATGGATCGAAGCTGCAGCTAAGGCTGCTCGTCGTCGACTTCACGCCGACCGCGAATGGATAGGCGATGCCGGTTCCATCGACGAAATAACAGTCGAGGGTGGCGAGCGCTGCCGGCACGGACGTCGTGACGGTGAAGGTGGTCGACACCACGCACGGGGTCAACCGGCCGATGAAACCGCTGAACTCCGTAAACCAGAGGTTGCGGTCCGGCCCGGTGGTGATCCCGACCGGGGCGCTGAGGACCTCCGAATCGGCGAATTCGCTGACGGTACCTGCGGGGGTCATGCTGGCGAGCTTGTTCGACGCCCGTTCCGCAAACCAGAGATTGCCGTCAGGGCCGGTTGTGATGCCGGCCGGCTGGCTGTTGGCGGTGGGGATCGCAAACTCGGTGATGGTGGGCGTTAAGCCGGTCGTGATCTGTCCAATCTTGTTGCCGTACTGCTCAGTGAACCAGAGATTTCCATCGGGCCCACGGGTGATGTAGGCGGGGAAGCCGCCGGCTGTTGGAACTGAGAACTGGGTGATGCTTCCGGCGGTCGTGATGCGGCCGATGTCATTGGAATTGTCGTCCGTAAACCACAGGCTGCCGTCCGGGCCGGCGACGATATCGTTTGGCACTGGCCCACCCTCGACGCCCCCGGTCACGTTGTATTCCGTGACCTGGCCGGCGCTGTTGCCACTTGGAACGATCTGGCCGATACGGTTGCCGTTCGGTTCGGTGAACCAGAGGTTGCCATCAGGGCCGGCCGTGATCCCCGGTCCCGGGTCGCTGAACAGCTGGGGAAGACGGAATTGCGTGATCGAGCCGACGCCGTCACCGCCGGCGAGGATCCTGCCGATCTTGTTGGCCCCGGCCTCGGTGAACCACATGTTGCCGTCGGGGCCGGTCGTGATCCCGTTGGGCAGAATCGAGGGGCTGTAGATCTCGGCCGAGGACCACGGGCCCGCACCCTTGGTCGCGCCGCCGGCGACCAGCACCGTGCCGTCGCCCAGGCCGACCGCAACATGTTGCTCGCGGCTGGTACTCATGCTGTCGGCCAGCGTCCAGGTCCCACTATTCGGGTTAAACAACTCTCCAGCGGTCGGGAGCACGCTCCCGGCGGCCATGGGGTTACCGCCCGCGACCAGGACCTGGCCGGAATTCGGCAACAAGGTCGCGGTGTGAAAGGCTCGCGCGATGTTCATGTTGCCGGTGGACGACCAGGTACCGCTGGCGACCGCGGTGCCAGGCGTGAAGATCTCGGCCGTGGCCGTAGCGTCCGCCGCCTGCGACGGCAGCCCCCCGGTGACCAGGATGCGCCCGTCGGAGAGGACGGTCGCCGTGTGAAACTGCCGGGCGACGTTCATTGGTGCGACGGTTGCGACAAACCCATCGGCCGCCGGGTCGAAAACCTCCGCCGAGGTCAGCGAGGCCGTGCCATCCGAGGTGCCACCGGCGATCAGGATGGTGCCATTCGGTAGCGGGCTGGCCGTATGGTACTCGCGTGGAACCGACATCGAGTTGACCTCTGACCACTGGGTGGCTGTGGGGTTCAACATCTGGGCTGCGCCAGTGATGCCGCTTGTGGTCTTCCCGCCGACGACGAGCACGTTACCGTTGGACAGGAGCGTCGCTGTGGCGCTGATCGAGCTGAACATCGGAGCAGTCACGTCCAGCCAGCCGTTCTTGACGGGATCATAGACTTCGGCCACGGCGTTGACCGTTGGGTCGATGGGTACCGCGGTTCCGTCAACGTAGAGGTCGCCCCCGAAGACGAGGACGCGCCCATCCTGCAGCCGGACCGCCGCGTGATTCTCTCGCGGCGTATGCATCGGGGCAGCCGGTGACCAGGTCCCGGATGCCGGGTCATAAAGTTCGGCGCTGGTGAGGGCAGCGACGCTACCGCCCGCGGCATTACTTCCGCCGGCGACCAGGATCTGGCCATTGTTGAGTGGCGTCGCCGTAAAGTTCACCCGCGCCTGGCCCATCGAGCCGGTAAGCGTGAAGTGCGGGACGTTGTATTCGACGATGCTGCCCGCGGGGGTTGACCGGCCGATCCGATCGCTCGGTCCTTCCGCGAACCAGAGGTTCCCATCCGGGCCGCTGGTGATCTTGGGGGCCGAGCTGTTGCTCGACGGCGTCGCGAAGGTCGAGATGGTCGGCGCGCAGCTGGCGGACGAGGTGCTCGTGATGGTGGGCGCCTGGGCTTGCAAGCTGCGGGAGTAGAGGAGGGTACCGGACGCCGGCTCGCCGTTCCAGAACTCGATCGAGTCATCGACGGTGTTGAACGGGTAGGCGACCGAGAAGAGACCGACCAGCGTGTTGGTCGCTCCGCCCGGTGTGCCCGGCAGTGGCGACCCGTCGTGGTCGTCATTGGCGAACGAGACCGGCACACCGAAGTCCTGCATCACGGTGCCGCCCTGTTTCATCAGCAGCCGGTACGGGCTGGCAGACACCGGCGTGGTGCGTGCGACGCCCGCCGCGAAGTAAGAGTCGACAACGGAGGTGTCGGCCATGGTGCCCCTGGTTGTTCCGGACATCACGAAGGTGGGGTTGGCGCCGACGCCGGTCGCGGTTCCGACCGCGGCACCGGTTCCGCAATCGACGCCGGCCGGCGCGGCGCCACCAAGGAAGAAGAGGATGCATTGATAGTCCGGCTGCTCGAGCAAGGTGTTCGCCCCGTTGAAGGTGCCGGCGAAGTCCATCACGGTGTGGTTGTCACTGACGTAGGACCGTTGGCTCACGTTATAGGTGCGGGCGGCTGGTTGCAGCGGTGACGTGTCCGCGGCCGTGTTGGGCGAGTGATATGGGCTATAGGGGTCGTAGCGCGAGGCGGGAACCAGTCCCAGCGTGTGGGCAATCTCCATGGCGATGATGCCGCCGGTGATCGAGGGCGAGGTGCTGTAGATGGCGCGTGCCCAAGCCTCGGTGTTCCCAATCGCTGCCATCCCCTCGGCACAGCCGCTGCTGCTGCCCTGGCTCACGGCCTGATCGGCGACCCCGAGGACGCGGTCGGCCGTCGCTGTGGGGTTGGCCGTATTCCATGCCAGGAGGAAGGTTGCCAATTGCCCTTTGACGAGGTCGAAATTGGCGCTCGTCCCACAGAACAGGGCAGGTGGGCTGGCCGCCGCGTTCATCAGCTTGAGGCCGTTCGGGCCCAGGTCCAGCATCCCGGCGTTGATCGTGTAGCGGAGGCCGCCACTGGCCTGTGTCAGGCTGGAGACCCCGCTCGGGACGGGGTAAATGCGCGACACCTGGAGCATTCCGTCCTGGACGGCCGATTGCGCGCTGGACGTGAATTGTGTGCTCAAGGCTCGGGACGCGTCGCCCATCGGCACGACCAGGAGGCGAAGCGCGTTGGTCTTCCGCTCGACCGTCGTCGTGATCGGCGCTGTCGACCCCGAGAGAGAGGCGAAGTTCGCCGTCGCGGGCGCCGCCCCGCCGGCGGAGTAGGTGACCGTTGCTGTGAAGGTGGCGGTGAAGGCCGCGGTCGTCGCCGGCTGCAGATAGGCCCCCGGGACCACAAATTTCGGGTCCGCAGGCGAGTCAATCGCGGTTGCCGCCGTGTAGGAGGCGATCGACGGGAACGGACTGACCGGGGGCGGCGTCGGCGCGCCGATGGTGTTGCTCAGGGCTCCCGCGGCGTTCACCGTTAGCGTCGCGCCCTGCAGCGTGATCGTGGCGTTCTTGGCGGCGCACGAAGGAAGGCTCAGGTAGAGCCGGACGAGCGTCTCCTTGCCACGAACCAGCGGCTGGTAGGATCCGAGCCCCTGATTGATCGTCACCGAGCGGAGCTGTGGGGTGAGCGTGCAGGTCGTGGCGGCCGCCGCTGGCAGCATGCCAGGTGCGAGTAGGCTAAGGCTGAGGGACAGAGCCGCAGGAAAAATAAGCCGTTTTGAGCCTCGCGACACCGTATCCCCTCCCTGGGCATCCCACGCCCGACCAACCACCGCGACGTTGCGAGGCGAACCTAACACTGCGTCCAAATGCTGTCAAGGTGGGGGAAGACGCAAAAGAGACTGGCAAGCATCCACCCTTTATGCGCGGGTCCGACTATCACCGCCCGCATCCCGCCCTGCCCAACTTGACTCGAGATCACCGGGCGTGCATAGTTCGTGGCGCAAGGGAGGGGAAGCTGACGAGCAATTCGGCGGTCGAGCTGGCGCCGCCAGCGGCACCGGCCGCAATCTCAGTCTGGGATCGGGTTGCCGAGCGGGCCAGTCAGGGCGATTACCGGCCATCGCTCCGACAGGACCTCACCTGGGCACGGATGAAGACCCGTCACGGCCAGCCCAACATTATGCTGGCCGATCGGCCCCGAAAATACCTGCGGCTGAGCTCGCGCGACGATCAGCTCGCCCAGCTCATGGATGGGAGCCGGCGAGTGTCCGATCTTGTGGTGGAATATTTCCGCCGCTTTGGCAGCTTTGGCTTCCGACAGGTCACCGACCTGGTGACCCTGCTGCGCCAGGCTGGCTTTTTAACCGACCCGCCCCGCGACATCTATAAGGATCTCGGGGAACGCCTGAATCCCTCGCCTCCCGTTCGCGAGCGACGCTGGGTCGAAGGCAGCGGCCTGCGGATGAAGTTCCCCGTGCGCGGCATCGATGGTCTGGTGACTCGGTATCACGATGCGGTCGGTCGCTTCGTCTACACCCCAGTATTTCTCTGGTCTGGTGCGCTGATCGCCAGCTTCGGCCTTTTGACCTTCGTTCGGCTGCTGATTTTGGGCCGGGATCCGTTCGCTCCGATCGCGGGCTCGGGTTTGCTGGCCATCATCGTGCTGGTGATCGCCTACTACTTCGTGATTTTTGTGCACGAGAGCGCGCACGCCCTGACCTGCAAGCATTACGGCCGGATGGTGCCCAAGGGCGGCTTCATGCTCTATTACCTGATGCCGGCGTTCTATGTCGACGTGACCGACGCCTGGCTCGAGCCGTGGCGGCACCGGATCATGATCTTCTGGGCGGGCCCCTTCTCCGGCTTCATGCTCGCCGGCGCTAGCGCGCTGGGCGCCAGCGCCTTCGGTACCGGACTTATCGGGACGGTGCTCTTCAAGCTGGCGGTGGCGGCCTACCTGATGAACCTGCTGAACATGATGCCCTTGCTGCTCTGGGACGGGTACTGGATCCTCGAGCAGTGGCTCGAGATTCCGGATCTCCGCCAGAAGGCGCTGGCCTTCATCAAGGGTCCGCTGTGGTCGCGGCTCTGGAGTCGCAAGCGGCTCACCGGCCGCGAGACCTTTTTTGCCGTCTTCGGCCTGCTCTCGGCCGGGTACTCGTTTGGCTCCATCTTTCTCGCGTACCTCTACTGGCGGCACCGGCTCGGGCCGATCGTCTCACCGCTCTGGCTGACACCAGGACTTCTGGGGAAGGTCATCGCCGTCGGGCTGGTGGGCGCCATCGGGGTTCCGCTCGGGATCCGGTACGGACGCCGCCTCTGGGGATATCGCACGGCCGTCAGGAACGCCCCGGCCGCGGCGCGGAAGGCGCTCTTCACGATCCGGATGAGCGACCGCCTGCGGTTGCTGGAGGGCCTGGCGTTCCTAAAGAGCCTGCCGCAGAAGAGTCTCGAGCGCCTGGCAGGCAGCGCGAAAGTACGCGAGATCCCGGCGGGCGCCACCGTCGTGCGGCAGGGCGAGCGGGGCGACGAGTTCTTCATTCTCGCCGCCGGCCAGGCGGCCGTCCTGGTTCGGGATCAGAGCGAGGACCGCATCGTCGGGGAGATGACCGTGGGCGACTTTTTCGGGGAACGCGCGCTGCTGAAGAGCGGCGTCCGCGAGGGGACGGTCAAAGCTCAGACGCCGCTGCGACTCCTCGTGTTCCAATCAAAAGCGTTCTGGAATGAGCTGGTGGGCCCGGTCGCCTGGGAGTCACGTGTGCGCGGCGCGCTGGAGGAGCGCGAGCGGCTACGGGCGCTGCCATTGTTCGCGGACACGGGTTCACGTCAACTCGATCTGCTGGCGGTGAAGCTCCAGGTCCGGAACTTCGCAGCGGGCGACGTGATCGTTAAGCAGGGCGACCCGGGAGACGCCTTCTACATCGTCCGTGAGGGGAGTCTGGAGGTGCTGGTTCGGAAGGAGAGGAGCCGCCGGCGCGTTCGCATTCTCAAGACCGGCGACTTTTTTGGGGAGATCGCGCTCTTGACGGATGTTCCGCGGATCGCGACCGTCCAGGGGTTGGACGAAGGCTCGGTCTGGAGGCTCGAGCGGCAGGACTTCCGCGATCTGTTGGGACGCTACCTCGACCTCGAGGGGCAAATCGCGGGCGTCGCCGCCTCCCGCCTGCCCCAGGGTCATTCGATGGGAGGAACTAACTGATGCAATGCTGGATCTGCGCGTCGCCGGCGAACGGCACGTGCCGCTTCTGCGGCCGGGCGGTGTGTCGCGAGGACGCCAAGACCCATCCGTTTGTGCTCGAGGTCTATCCAAGCGACGGCAACCTCTACGGGCTAGCGGTGGAGGACGCCCTGCACTGCGGCGTGTGCAAGCCACGACCGGAACCCGTGCTGATGGACTTTCTAGCGGCGCCGAAAGCGCCAAAACCACGTAAGAGTGACAAATGACACAGGAGAAAGGTGTCGAACGTCGCTTCTTCCGCACTCCCCGTGACCAATACTCGCAACGACGATAACCCGATATGAAGGAGGTGAAATCATGAGCAAAGAAGTCTTAGAGCAGGTGGTTCTGAAGGCGTCGAGCGATGCGCGCTTCCGCGCGCAGATGAATGACAACTTCGACGCGGCGCTGCGGCCCTACGACCTCAGTCCCGCGGAGAAAGCAAAGCTTCGCAGCGGAATCGCAGGCCTCAGTGACAATCGCGAAGTTCGGGGAATGGTGGCCGCCAGCCAGGCGTCGAGTGTGGCCGCGTCCAGCGCAGCCTCGAGTGCCGCCGCTACGAGTGCCGAAGCTGGATCAGCCGAGTCCGGATCAGCCGAAGCTGGGTCAGCCGAAGCTGGGTCAGCCGAAGCTGGATCAGCCGAAGCTGGGTCAGCCGAGGCCGGGTCAGCCGAAGCCGGATCAGCCGAGGCCGGGTCAGCCGAAGCTGGAACAGCCGAAGCCGGGAGTCACTTAACGAGTTAGCGCCTACCCGAAGCATGCTTTGGGCAGCCGCCGGAGGCTGCCCTTTCTTCATGTCGTCAAAATGTCGCGAACTTCCTTGTCCGTCATCTGTGGAACGTCGTGGTACCAGAGGCCGACGGCGTGCAGCGGCTCGGCGGTGACCTGGGCTCGAGGGCTTGACCAGCTTCGCTCCGCGCTAACCGCGGCCCGGACCCTCGCCTTCATGGCGAGGCACAATTAATGGGCCATGCTCGAGTTCGCGCTGCACTGGGGGGAGATCGTCGGTGGGCTTGTCCTCCTCCTTGTCGTCTTGTACGACCTCTTTCAGTCGGTCGTCCTCCCGCGCCCGGCGATCAACAAGCTGGCAACGGTGCGGTATATCGTTCGAGGGCTCTACTGGTTCTGGCGATGGGTGGGCAACCGCATGTCGTCAATCCCCCGGCGTGAGCGCTGGCTGGCGAGCTACGGCCCGGTCGGCGTACTCGCCATCTTCGTCACCTGGGGATTGGGGCTGGTGCTCGCGTACGGGTTGATCATCGACGGCGTGCGCGACGAGATGCGTCCGGTGCCAGAGTCCTTTGGCACCTCGGTGTATTTTTCGGCGTCGACGCTCGTGCCGCTCAGCTACGGCGACTTCGTCCCCGAGGGCGTACCGGCCCGGGTGGCGACGATCGCGGAGAGCGCGACCGGCGTCATCCTGGCGGCGCTCGCCATCACGCTGCTCTTCTCGCTCTACGAGTCGTTTCAGAGACGCGAGGAGCTGGTCGTGACGCTGGATGCGTTTGCCGGCGCGCCACCGTCTGGGGTACAGATGCTCGAGACGGCAGCTTCTCACGGGATGCCGGAGGAGTTGGTCAAAACATTTGACGACTGGCGGCAGTGGGCCGCGGCGGTGCTCGAGAGCCACCTGGCGTACCCCATGCTGGTGTTCTTTCGATCGAGTCACGACAACGAGGCGTGGCTCAACTCCTTTGGGGCGGTGATGGATGCAGCCATCCTGGTTATGAGTACGGTCGAAGACAAGTCGGAAGGGCCTGCGAAGTTGATGTACCGCGTCGGCAATCATCTGGTCGAGGACCTGTCCTGGTACTTCCGCCGGTGGACGCCACGATCGGATTCGCCCGTCATCGAGCGCTTCGAATTCGATGAGGCGTGGGCGCGATTGAAGAAGGCAGGTTATCATTGCAAACCCGCCGAGGAGGCATGGCCCACATTCGCTCGCTTTCGATCCACCTACGCCTCGCCGATCAACGGCCTCGCCAGGGCGCTGGTGATCATCCCGGCCGAATGGATCGGCGATCGCTCCTACCTTCCGCACCGTCAACGCGAGCAGCGGCGAGGACTCCGGCGAAAGCGTCGCACGCGGGAGGACTGAGGCCGGCCGGCATTACTTCGACTGCCACCCTTATATTGGGGATGGGGATTGGTCGAGATGTCGATCGTCGACGGGTGGGTGCAGCCCGCCTACTGGCTGAGTCGTCTCGTCTTCGAACGGGGGCTCGCGGCCATTTACCTGATCGCCTTCCTCACGGCGGTGAATCAGTTCCGGCCGCTACTGGGCGAGGCCGGCCTGTTGCCGGCACCGCGATTCATCGCTCAGGTGCCCTTTCGGTTGAGCCCGAGCCTCTTTTACCTCCGCTATTCGGATCGACTGCTCGTGGTTGTTGCCTGGCTCGGGGTGCTGCTCTCGGCGGGGATCGTCGTCGGCCTGGCCGACGTGGCGCCGCTGCTCCTCTGGATGCTGGTCTGGCTGGTGTTGTGGGTGCTTTACCTCTCCATCGTCAACATCGGCCAGACGTTCTACGCCTTCGGTTGGGAATCGCTGCTGCTCGAAGCAGGGTTCTTTGCCATCTTCCTGGGACCGGCGTGGATGGCGCCACCAGTGGTCGTGATCTGGATGATTCGCTGGCTGCTGTTCCGGGTCGAGTTCGGCGCCGGAATGATCAAGCTCCGCGGCGATCCCTGCTGGCGTGACCTCACCTGCCTCGATTACCACCACGAGACCCAGCCGATGCCGAATCCGCTCAGCCGGTTCTTTCATCACTTGCCGCGTCGCATGCATCGGGCTGAGGTCTTTGGCAATCACGTGGCGCAGCTGGTCGCGCCGCTCGGGCTCGCGTTTCCGCAGCCGATCTCGGATGTCGCGGGCGTTGTCATCGTCCTCACCCAGGGTTGGCTGGTCCTGAGCGGAAACTTCGCCTGGCTGAATGCGCTAACCATCCTCTGTGCGGTTGCCGCCTTCAACAACGCCGTGCTCGGTGCCGTGCTCCCGTTCGTGCAGGTGCCGGCGCTCAGCGCGCCGCCCGCCTGGTACAACGCGGTGCTGATCGCGCTCACCACCGTCGTGCTGTTGCTGAGTTATGCGCCGGCTCGCAACCTGCTCTCGAGACGGCAGCTGATGAACTTCAGCTTCAACCCTGTCCACCTGGTCAACGCCTATGGCGCGTTCGGGTCGATCACCCGCGTGCGGTACGAGATCATCGTCGAGGGCACCAGCGCCACCGACCCGGCGACGCCGGTGGAGTGGAGGGAGTACGAGTTCAAGGGCAAGCCAGGCAATCCACGCCGTATCCCACCCCAGGTCGCGCCCTACCATCTGCGGCTCGACTGGCTGATGTGGTTTGCGGCGATGGCCTCGCCGCAGCAACATCCCTGGTTCATCGCGTTCCTGGTCAAGCTGCTCCAAAACGACCGCGCGACGCTGAAACTGTTGCGCACCAATCCGTTCCCGCAGGCCCCGCCCGCATTCGTCCGCGCTCGCCTCTATCGCTACCGGTTCAGCACCGGGCGCGAGCGCCGCGAGACCGGCAACTGGTGGATGCGCGACCTGGTCTCGGATTACATGCCGCCGGTTCGGATCGCAAGCGACGACGCAAGACCATTCGACCGCGGGTAGACTGGGCCGGTGCATGAGACGGGGTTGATCAAGTCCCTGCGTTCGGTGCGGCTGTTTTCTGAGCGTGAAATTCCCGATGCCGTCTTGCTCGACATTCTGGACGCCGGCCGATGGACCGGATCCGCCAAGAACACCCAACCATGGGACTTGATCGTGGTGAAGAACCGCGAGAGCCTGGGTGCGCTTGCGAAGTACGGCCGCTATGCGGGGCACCTCGCTAGCGCGACGCTCGCGATCGCGCTCGTCATGCGCGGGGATGATGCTCCCAGCCTCATGGACGAGGGGCGGCTGATGCAGAACCTGATGCTGGCGGCATGGGCGCACGGCGTTGGGTCGTGCATCGCCTCGATCTATCCCGCGGCCAACGAGCAACGCGCCCGCGAGCTGCTGGGCATTCCGCCGGAGCGCCATCTGCGGACGGTGCTCTCGATCGGTTATCCAGCCGGTCCGCAGGCGTTGCGCCTCCCGGAGAACGCCCCGATCCCACGCGGGCGCCGGCCGATGGCGGACGTCGTCAGCTGGGAGCGATTCGGCGCGACCAGCTAGACGCCTGGCGCGTCACCTATCTCGGGGGGACGTCAGGGTGGGGGCACGTTGCTGGCGAAGCCAGCGGACCAGTTCGGCGACGACTTCGTAGCGCCCGAAGGACGGCATGAGGTAGACGCCCTGCACCAGGTCCTTGGTATCGTGCAGGAGCTCGCGCGACTGCGCGAGGCCTTCCGCGATGCCATTCTCGCCGGCGAGCCGCATGCGCTCGCGAAGTTGCGCCGGAATGACGATGCCGGGGACTTCGTTGTGCATGAACTCGGCATGGCGGAACGATTGCAGCGGAAGCACGCCCAACAGGAAGGGGATCGGCAGCGAACCAGTCCGCTCGAAGAACCTCTCCAGCGTTTGCCGGTCATAGAGCGGCTGGGACATGGCGACGTGCGCGCCGGCCTCGATCTTCTGCCGGAAGCGGTCGATCTCGCGGTCCAGGTCTTCGGCCGACGGGTTGACCGCGCAGGCGATCGTGAAGTTGGCGGGCTTGCCGATCGATGTCCCGAGCCAGTCGTAGCCCTCGTTGAGACGCTGCAGGATCTTGATCAGGCCGATGGAGTCGACGTCCCAGACGCCGGTCGCCGAGGGGTAGTCGCCAATCCGTGGGGGATCGCCGGTGAGCGCGATGATGTTGCGGATGCCGAGCGCGTGCGCACCGATCAGTTCCGCCTGGAGCGCCATCAGGTTCTTGTCGCGCGAGGTGAAGTGGATCAGGGTGTCGATGCTGACCTGTTGCTGGATCATGACCGCGAGGGAGAGCGCGCTCATCCGGACCCGCGCCATTGGGCTGTCGCCAATGTTGACGGCGTCGGCGCCCGACTCTTTGACGAGCTGCGCGCCGGCGATGCACTTCGCCGGATTGAGGCCGCGCGGCGGATCGATCTCGACGCTGATGACGAAGGCGTGGTCCGCGAGGCGCTGCGCGAACGATGTGGGCGGGAGTTGCTCGGCCGGGTTGAGGTCGATGGCGATCGCGCTGGACGGTGCCGGCGTCGTGAGGCGGGTGGGGCTGGCCGCCGGCCTGAGGGCGGCCCGCATGGCGGCGATGTGTGCCGGCGTGGTGCCGCAGCATCCGCCGATGTAGGCGACGCCGAGATCGGCCGCCTGGCGCGCGAAGGTCGCGAAGTATTCAGGCGTCGCGAAATAGAAGAAGCGACCTTCGACCCGGGCGGGAAGTCCGGCGTTGGGCTGGCCCGAGAGGGGAAGGCGCGTTTGCTGTCGCATCTGCTCGAGGACCTGGAGCGCCACCTGCGGGCCGACCCCGCAGTTGACGCCGATGACGGCGACGCCGGCGCGCTCGAGCGCCTGCACCACCTGGCTGGGCTCTTCCGCGCTGAGGGTGAGGCCGTCTTCGGCGAAGGTCATCTGGGCGACGATCGGCAGGTCCGTGCTTTGCTTTGCGGCGCTCACCGCGGCGAGGATTTCGGGAAGGTTGGTGAAGGTTTCCAGCACGAGGAGATCCGCCCCGCCCTCGAGCAGGCCGGCGATCTGCTCCTCGAAGGCGGCGGTCGCCTGGGCAACGGTGATCCGCCCGATCGGCGCCATCTGCTGTCCGATCGGTCCCACCGAGCCGGCGATGAAGATTGGCTCGCCGGCGATCTCGCGGGCCTCGCGAGCGAGCTTGACGGCCCGGAAGTTGATGTCACGCACGCGCATATCGAGCCCGTGGCGGGCCAGCTTGATCCGGTTGGCGCCGAAGGTGTTGGTCTCGATCAGCTCCGCGCCGGCCGAAATGTACGCTCGGTGAATTTCCTCGACGATTTTGGGCTCGGTGAGGTTGAGCTCGTCGAAGGAGCGCTCGAAGCTCACCCCTTTGGCGTGGAGCTGCGTTCCCATGGCGCCGTCCCCCAGGAGGGGACCGCGCGCAAGCCGTTCCAGGAACGGATGCACGCGCGGAGTTGCGGTTTTCGACGCCGGGGCCACGGAGCGCAATAGTACGGGAGACGGGCCCCGTTTAGGGGCCGGGGTGGGGCGAAGCGGTGCAAGAGGGGTCGCCCGCACGGAGTTGCTCCTGTGCGGCATGGCTGACCTGACTTCGCCCGGTGCAACCAAGCACGTGGTGGTCATGGGCGCGGGGCCCGCCGGGCTGTCGGCCGCGTACGAGCTGACGCGCCACCGGACCCCGGTGACGGTGGTGGAGAAGGATCCGCGCCAGGTCGGGGGGATCGCCCGCACGCTCGAGTTCATGGGCTGCCGGTTCGACGTGGGCCCGCACCGGTTTTTCTCCAAGAGCGACGAGATCGAAGCGCTCTGGACCGAGGTCCTGGGCGAGGAGATCCGATCGGTGGCGCGGTTGACGCGAATCATGTATCGGGGGAAGTTCTTCGACTACCCGATCAAAGCCTCGAACGCCTTCCTGAACCTGGGGCCGTACGAGACGGCGCGCTGCCTGGTGAGCTATGCGCAGGCGCGGCTGCGGCCGGTCGTCGACCCGAAATCGTTCGAAGACTGGGTGTCGAATCAGTTTGGGCATCGCCTGTTCGAGATTTTTTTCAAGACCTACACCGAAAAGGTGTGGGGGATCCCGACGACCGAGCTCTCGGCCGACTGGGCGGGGCAGCGGATTCGTGGGCTCAACCTCGTCGAAGTGATCCGCAACGCGCTCCTGCCCGCGGCGTTGCGCGGCGGCGAGCGCGCGATCGTGAAAACGCTCGTGGACTCATTCCGTTATCCGCGAACCGGCGCCGGGCAGATGTGGGAGGCGGTGGCCTCGCGCCTGGCGGCCGCCGGCCATCCGGTGCGCTTAGGGGAGGAGGTGGTCGCCGTCCGCCATGCCAATGGTCGAGTGATCTCGGCGCAGGTGAAGGACCGGAACGGTGGGACGCTCGACGTGTTGGGGTCGGAGTTCATCAGCACCATGCCGATCCGCGAGTTGATCGCCAAGCTCCAGCCGGCAGCGCCCTCGATCGTGCGCGCCGCCGCCGACGCGCTGGGATATCGCGACTTCATCACGGTCAACGTGGTGGTAGACCGCGCCAACGTCTTCCCGGACCAGTGGATCTATGTGCACGACCCGGGTGTGAAGGTAGGGCGGATCGGGAACTTCAAGAATTTCAGCTCCGCGATGGTCGACGACAGTGGCCTGACGGGGCTGGGCATGGAGTACTTCTGCTTCGAGAAAGACGGCATGTGGAGCTGGCCCGATGCCGACCTGCTGGATTTGGGGCGGCGTGAGCTGGTGGCGCTGGGTATCGTGCGGCCCGAGGAGGTCAAGGCGGGGATGGTGTACCGCCAGCCGAAGGCCTATCCCGTCTACGACGGTGCCTACCTCGGGCATCTGGAGGTCATCCGCGAATGGTTGCGGCGGGCGCTGCCCAACCTGTGGCTGGTGGGCCGCAATGGGATGCACCACTACAACAACCAGGACCACTCGATGATGACGGGGATCCTGGTGGCGCGGAATATCGCGCTGGGCGCCAACTACGATCCCTGGCGGGTCAATACCGACGCCGAATATCACGAAGAGGAACGAGCGGGGGAAGCGGCCGGTGGCGAGGGCGAGGCGGCGCGGCAGGTGCCGCAGCGGATCGCAAGCTGACCCGGAAGTCGACGGATATACTGGTTCGCGCCTGGCAGTCCGGAGTAGCTCAACGGTAGAGCGGCGCGCTGTTAACGCGATGGTTCCCGGTTCGAATCCGGGCTCCGGAGCCAACTCTCTAGCTCGGGCCCAGCCTCCAGAGGTAAACGCCGCCGTCCTGCGTC